>Ga0080064_1000631_pt1 | contig 87258 bp, 80 predicted proteins | sample Subgrocontami54m_FD_69260 | JGI IMG/M metagenome (GOLD analysis project Ga0080064, IMG submission 69260) | Subsurface groundwater microbial communities from S. Glens Falls, New York, USA - GMW46 contaminated, 5.4 m (SPADES assembly) (version 2) ... | reverse complement strand
CTGCTCAACGAATTCGTCGAATTGCGAATGCCCGATGGCACGCGACTGCTGCTGCGCCTGACGCAACGCCACGGAACTACTCGGCGCTGACGGTTTCGGCCGCTTCCGCCGGTTCCCTGCTAAAGTCCTGCGACGGTTGCGCCCACAGTACGCCTGTCGGCAGGCCGGCCGCTCGAACGCAGCGGCCCCCCGGGCGAGGCACTGTCGTGCAGTCCGGGTCGTAGACCGTATATCGATCGCGCGCCGCGGCGGAAAACTCAGGCAACCCATCGCCATCGAAGTCCGCCACCGTGGGAGGGCCGCCTCGGCCCGTCGGTGTGCCAGCGGCGTAGACCGGCACGGGGCCAAACACGATGGTGCCAGTCACGGTCATGATCCGCACCGTCCCGTCGCCACCGTTCGCGGACACGACGACGATCTCGGGCAAGCGTTCGCCCCCCGGTCGACCGGGGAGTGTGCTGTAGTTCCCGAAGTCCGCGACAGCCACGTGACCCTCGACCGTCGCGCCTGCGGCCGGTGCCCAGTACGGCTCGAGCGTCCAGCGATGCGTCACGGTGTTCCACGCGTACACACCGTCCGCGCGGACGAGTTCCGGAAGCCCATCGTGATCAACGTCGGCGATCACGGGAAAGAGGCCGAGTCGCAAGTAGTCCGAGTACGGCTCGGTCGGATTGAGTACGCAGCCGCGCGAATCGAACACGTAGCGATCGACGATGACTTCGGGACGCCCGTCATCGTCGAGGTCGGCGAGCGAAGGGCCTGCGTTGGTGAGTCCCGACGCGAACGAGAACGCCGGCTCGCCCGCGAGGTCGCATCGTCGGCCAGTCCACATCCGCGCGAGACGCGGCGGGGTGCCATCGACGATGCGAAACGCGATGAGCTGCAACGCAGTCGTCATGTCGGGCGCAGTGCGGTGGTACGTCACGATCTCGGGATGGCCAGTCACCGTGCCGCCGGGCATCGTGACGACGTCACCGTCGAGGTCGCCAATGGCAAACTGGCTCGCATACCCCGGCTCGTTCAGGGCGCGCTCGGGGTCGTCCTCTCCGCCAATGCGCATCTGTTCCACGCAGGTGCGTCCGTCGAACACCCGCACGACCCCTCGAAGCGGCACCGTGGACGCGTAGGTCGTGACGACAATCGACGGATGTACGGTGTCGGCGTTGCGATCGAGGTTCAATTCGGCGACTACGGGCGTCGTGTAGATCTCGACGAGATTCGCGTTGGGTCCGGTGTCGCCACCCGCCCACTCGCACTGCACAGCCGGGGTCACCCCTTCGAGCATGACTCGCCGGCGACAGTCGGGATCGTTCGTTCGCGTCGGTGGAATCCCGTACGGCACGCAGGTGCCGTCGGTATCGCAGTACGAGTCTCCCGGACAGTCGTCGTTCGTGCGGCAGGTCCCAAGATTGGGCGCGCACGACCCATGCGTGCAGCGCTGTCCGCGCGCGCAACAGATCGTCCCACACATCGTCGTGCACGGTGCGCCGTCGCCCGCCGCATCCGCCGCATCGACGAGCGCGTCCAGGCCCGACGAATCGATTGTCGCGTCGAACGTACCGTCGACGAGCGCATCGGCAGAGGAATCACGCGCATCCGAAGTACCGATGGAGTCGCTGCATCCCACCAACGTCGCGAGCGCAAGGATGGGTGCGAGCCGAACCGCGAGGCAACCGACGTGCATCATGGATCCCGCGATTGGACGCTCCGAGCGCGCGGCTGTCAACGCGACGCCGGGGCCCGATGGACGCCTTCCGCCCCGCACGATACGCTCGTGCCGCCCGATGACTTTGCGACTTGCACTTCTTGCCGCGCTCGCTTTCGGCTCGGTCGCTTCGTGTGGCGGCTCCAAGGCGCCAGCCGACGTGGCCGACGCTCCCGGGCTCGACGACGCTTCAGCGGACATCGGGGACGACACCGTGTCCGAGGACGACGTACAGCCACCCGACGACACCGGTGACTTCGATGCCATGTCCGTAGACATCGTCGCGAGCGCGGATGTCCCGCGCGCGGATGCGCCCGGAGTCGACATTCCGTTCGCCGATGCCGGTCCGCCTCCGCGCGGGCGCCTCAATCGAGTTCACTTGCACATCAATCTCGGCGATTCGGTCGGTGCGGGGTTCAACGCCGGCTCGGGACGCGGGTTCTCCGCGATGCTGTATTCCAACAACGCTGCGTATCCCGCGTATGCCGGACACGATTTTCGTACGTTGTGGCCGGCGATCGTTCGTCGAGACCTCGCGAGCAGCGGGGCGACGAGCACGGACGTTCTCTCGAGTGTGCGCGGCGGCGTCAGCGGTTTGCCGCTTGGGGCCGACGGCGACGACACGATCGTGACGCTGAACGCCGGCGGGAACGACCTCAACGACAACATCCTCACGGTCATCGACCGCGGCGCCACGACGACTGCCGCGAATACGATCGTTGCGAACTACAACGAGATCTTCCGTCTGCTACGCATGCGCTATCAGGACACGGCGCGCGGTCGCGAACTGGTGGTTCTTGCGTCCAACGTCTACGACCCGACCGACGGGACTGGACGCATTCCAGCGACGTTCACATCTGGCTTTTGCCGCGCGTTGCAGAATCCGCTGCTCACGGACCCCATTCGCATGATGGCGGTAATGAACCAAGCCTACTTCAACTCGCGAATGGCGATGTCCATCACGTCCAACGGTGGCCATCTCGTCGACCACGCTCGCATCTTCATCGGCCATGGCATGAATGGTGGAGCAGCGCGTTGGCTCGACACAGATTGCGCCCACCCGATTGACATCGGGCACCATGAAATGCGCCGGGAGTGGTTCTTCGTCCTGACGGGCGAGCGTTACTGACACGACTGTGCGATTCGAAGATTCAGTCGTGCGCATCTCCGTCGCCGCGTTGATCGCAAGCGCCTCGGGCGCCGCCATGGCGCAGACCGTCGTCCCGGGACCGATGGAGGCAACCCACGACGCCGCGCTCGCTCGCGTCGCCGATCAGTACGAGATCCAACTGGAGAATTTCACTCGCGTTCCACTCGGATGGGGACTCGAGGCGTTCGTCGCGGACAGCGCACATCGCGCAGCCATCGACGCCTTCTTCGCGTCGGGTCAACGGGACTTTCGTGCGCAGTCCGGGATGCACCCGTACGTCGTGCTCGACGGTGGATACGAGGAGTTCGGCGACCTCGGCATGTTCGGCGGCGTCGAGGCCGCCGGCAACGCGTTTCGATATGCCGTGCTTCGTGACTCGGGTGCAGCGGCCGCCGACGTCGCTGCGGCGCGCGCGGTGTTGCTACGAACGATGGACGGGCTGCACTGGTACACGCAGATCACCGGCGTACCGGGCCTCGTCGCGCGCGGCCTGCGTCGCATTCGCGGGAGTGCAGGTGAGCCGCCGCTGCCCGGATCGATTCCCATGCTCACGCCGCTGCGCGACGCGGCTGGCAATCCACTGCCGACGCGCAAGACGGCAACGTGGCGCGCCGACAACTCGGGAGCCTTGCCGGATCTGATCTGGATCGATGACACATCGAAAGATCAACTCGACGGGTACATCTTCGCGCTCGGTGCAGCGTACGACGTTTCCGCACGCGACCCGACGATTCCAGCTGCGGCGGTGCAGCGATTGGTCTCGGACGCGCGTGCGATCGGCGCGCGATTGATGGAGCCCGCAGAAGTCGCTCCCGGGCGCAGCATCGACCTCGTGCTCCGAGACGCGGACGGCAGGCTGACCACGTTTCACGATCTGAGCGCCGAGGAAATCGCCCCAGGCGTGCTCTTTCGCGAGGCGACGAACGGATTCAACGCCATCATGTCGCTCGGCATCATTCGAACGCTGTTTCACATCACCGGCGATGCCACGCTCGGGCGCTTCTACTACGGAGATCTTGTGCAGCGTCGGCGCTATCTCGACTCGGTGGAGCAGACGGTCGGCTCGGTGTACGTCGGTCGACAAACGAACTACTCGAACGTCAACATGGCATTCGTGGCGATCTATGGACTGCTGCGGTACGAGTCCGACCCGGGCATCGGACTGCGCGTGAGGATGATTCTCGAGCGGAGTCTGTACGCACCCGGGATCGATCGAGATGCCGACGATGCCGGGCAATCGTTCTTCGACTTCCTCTACGCTGCGTTCCGTCTGGGCGGCACGACAAACAACGGTGCCGACGCGCGCGACGATGGCATTCGCACACTGCGGGACTTTCCGCGACCACCCTATTGGAATCGAGATGTCACCAACTGCGATACGGCCGAGATCATGTCCCGTGCGTGCACCGCTGCGGACGGGACCGTACTCACCCTCTCGCCCGACCCGGGTCGCGGCGGAGTGTTGGTCACGGTCGACCCCGTGCCGATGCGTCTGCGTCCACCCAGCAACTTCGAATGGCGCGACGAACCGCACCGAGTCAACGGCGGTGGCGGATCCCGTCTCAACCCCGGCGGAGATTTCCATAGTGCGTATTGGATGGGGCGATTCCTCCGCGCGGGCGTCGATGGTTTTGCAAACGTCTCGCCCATCGCGCGACCGGCGGTCGTCGTGCCAGCCGATCCCGATGCCGGCGTATCGCCAGACGTCGGCAGTGTCGATGCGCGTGGCGACAGCGGTCCGACCGGCGCACGCGCGGGGTGTGCGTGCCGCGCGCCGGGGGAACCGCGGCAAGGCGGAGGAGGGCTCGCGCTCGCACTTGTGGCCGTAGCGCGTCTTGCGCATCGCGGGCGGCGGCGAACGTTGGCGGTACTTCGGCGCGTGAATCGCTGATTGCGGGTCTCGTCACGCACGTTCGTGCTTGGTGTTAGCGCGCCACGTTCCGCGCGGCGAGCACGAGGTAGTACTGGTACGGTAGGAACACTTCTTCCCGCACCACGGCGAGTCCTGCAGTGCGGGCGGCAGCAATGAACTCCTCGCGCGAAACCCGATGCTCGGGCGGCGGACCGAATGGAAGATCGCCCGCGTGGAAATCGATGTTCACGATCGCGCCGTTCGGAGCGAGGCGGGTCGCAAGCGCTCGAAGATACGCGGCGCCGCGCGCGAAATGGTGGAACGTGTTCACGATCAACACGAGGTTCACGGACTCCGGTGGAAGCGTTTCGTCATCGGCGGCGAGGATCACGTCGGCGTTCGCGACCTGCGCTTCGACGAGTCGCGTGCGCAGTACATCCGCGATGCGCGGCTCGGCTTCGACAGCGAATACGCGCCCCTGCGGCCCGACCGCGCGGGCGAGGCGCAGGGTGAAGTATCCCGGGCCGGGGCCGATCTCGCACACGCGATCGCCGTTGCGCAATCCGAGCGCCGCGACGATTGCATCGGGCTGCTGCCATTCCGCACGGGTGCTGCCCTCGAGCCGCTCGAGGTACGCAGCCAGATCATCGGGATTGCCGAGAGGATCACCGTGGGTCTGGTGTCCGTGCGGTTGACCGTGTCCGTGCGGTTGACCGTGCCCGCCGTGGCGATGGCGTTCGTGGCTCATGCCTGTGCGTACACGGGGATCGCAATCGTCGCAAACGGACGCCAACGTCCACGTTGAGCGTCGCCGCCGGGTATCGCCCGCGGTGATGGCGCGCCGCGGGACTCCCGTCCGGCAACGTTTGGGTGCATGATCGTGGTCGAGATGTGCGCAGTGCCTTGCGTCGCCTGGGTCGGTGGCCTTGCAATGACCGTCGCGTTCGGCTGTGGTCAGCGCCCGATCTCGGGCACGGATGCCGAGGCGGGCGACGCGCCTGCCGAATCCGCGACGGACGCCGCAGTCGACACGGCCCCCGTACCGATCGGCGACCGCACGTTCGGCAACTTCGAGCCCTGGGCCCGGCCGATCGACGACTTCCGCGCGGTCGGCCAGGCGGAGTTTCCCACGAGTTACGTGGGCGGCATTCACGACCTCGCGCCGTTCGGCGGCTTTCTCTGGCTGGGATACGGCGACGCGAACAACAACCTTGGCGGTTTCGTACCGATTGAATTTCGCGCGTTCGCTTCCGCGGACGATCCCGCCGCGATGGCGTTCGTGGTCGATGCAGCAGGCCAGGGCGCGGTGCAGGACACGCCCACGCGCAGCGGCGAAGAGCAGATCGATCGATACCGTATGTTCGACGGCCAGATCTGGCAGGCGGGCATCGACTCCATCGACGCCGACGAGATGCATACGCAGACGACGACGAATCCCCGGGCGATCGATGGCAACATGTACCGTCTGGTCGGGAACACATGGGTCAAGCGGCGCTCGATCCGCGGCGGGGAACACGTGCACGACCTGGCCGGCTGGCGCGGAGCGGTGTACGCGGTCGGATCGGGCGCGGATCTTCGGTCGGAGTTCGAGGCCGGACAGATCTTTCGGTACCTCTGGCGCAGCGACAACCGGGGCGACGCTTTCGTCACGGTGCAGCGGATTCAACATCCGACTCCTCGCGCCGGCGACACACGGTGGGTGCATCTGCTGTCGACGACATCGATGCTGTGGGCCTTCGGCTACGAGAGCGAGTTCGCGACGGGTGTCGCGCGCGTTTCCAACGCACGGTACGATGGCGCGGCCGTCACGGTGCTCGCGGCTGCCGACGCGCTCGGTCAGTATTTCGCACTCGGCACCGCGCCGTTGCCCGACGGCGCCGGCCTCGTGCACGGAGTGAACGTGGCGGTCAGCCCGCGTAGGCACACCGTCCTGCGCGTGGGCGGCGACGGCGGCGTAACGACACTCGACGCGTTTCGCGGCCACACGCTTCGTGACGTCATTGTGTCTGCGGAGACTGGCGAGATCGTCTACTTAACCACGCTCGGCGACGGCTATCCCGGGCCGCCGATGCCAGCGACGTACGACGCGACGGTGTGGGTTGCTCCCCTCTCGGACCCGAACGCCACGCGCGCGATCGCGCACCACGTCTCGAGTGTGGCACTGTCCGCAATTGCCTACTGGCGTGGAGCGCTCTTCCTCGGCGCGGCGGACGGCCGTGTACTCCGGGCGCGTTGAACGCAGTGGCCACGCGAAGACGCGTGTTCACGCAAGACCGCCCGCACGCCTGCGGTGCATCGCCGGGAAGCGCGGCGTCTCGAGCGCGCTGCGGTCAGCCATGCTTGTCGATTTGCGCGGCCACCCCCGGGGCGGCGATCGCCCCGCTGCCCGAGCCGTAGCCCTTGAATGGGTCATGCCAGATCTGCAGACCCGTTTGCACGTTCAGACACACGGCTTCGCCCATGCCAACCGCGATGACGCAGCCGGCAAAGACAATCATGCGCGCCTCCACGATGCCCAGGGTGCCCGGTAGCTTCGCCTTCCAGCGAACGGCGCCAGTCAGGTAGTCGAGACAGACGATGCCCCCGTAACCGGTGTAGAGCACGAGGCCCTGCTCCACAAACAACCGACCATCGAACGAGCCTCCCGTCTCGTATTCCCACACGCGCTGACCCGTGTGGGCATTCATGGCGACGAGGCGCTTGGTCAGACTCATGACAACGAGCGGCGGAGCAGACGGCGGCTGAAACATGGGAACCTGCCTGTGAGTGTGGTGGTTGCTTCGGAACGAACGATCGGCTCAGGGTAGCTCTCGATGCAAAAGTTCAGAAGTAGCTTCCGTGTGCCGAGGACGTTGGCCTGAACCTTGACGCGGACAGCAACGTGGACATGGACGCCGGGCGGGGAACGACCACTGGAGTCTACGACTCCACCGCCGACGGGATCTCCGCGCCCCACGGCGCGCGTGCGATCTGCTCGTCGCCGCGACGGCGCTGTGCCGCGTCGAGGTTGGCGTCGATCGCGGCGGCGAACCACGCTGCAAACTCGATGGCGGTTTGGATTCGATCGTTGGGATCTTTGGCGAGGCCCAGGGCGAGCACTCGGTCGACGTCGGTCGCGACGAGCGCGAGCTTGGACGGTCGCGTCGGCATGCGGTTCAGTACCTGCATCAATGTCGCGGCCAGGTCCTTGCCTGCGAACGCGGGGTACCCCGTGACCGCACGGTACGCGATCGCTGCGAGCGAGTAGACGTCCGCGCGATGGTCGACCTCTTCGGCGCGCGCCTGCTCCGGCGCCATGTATCCCGGCGTACCGAGAATGTGTCCGCCCGTGAGTGTCCCAGAGTCGCCGAGCTTGCTGACCCCGAAGTCCAGCAGCTTGTAGACAGGCGTGCCGCTGAGGTCCGTGCAGAAGACGTTGTTGGGTTTGAGATCTCTGTGCACGATGCCCTGCTTCCGCGCGGCCTCGAGTCCGGCGGCGACCTGGGCGACGATCTCGCGCGTTTCGCCGAGGCCGAGCTGCCGACGCGTTCGCAGTTCGTGGGCGAGGTCGTGTCCGCGCAGCCGCTCCATGACGATGTACGGAATGGCTCCGCCCGTCGTTCCGACGTCGTACACGCGCACGACGTTCGGCGAATCGATCCGCGCCGTGGCCTCCCCTTCGCGAAGAAATCGCTGGAGGTAGCTCGGGTCGTGGTCGGCGCCAGGGCGCAGAAGCTTCACCGCAGCCTCGCGGCGGATCGTGGTGTGCAGCGCTTCGTAGACCTCCCCCATTCCGCCACGTCCGAGCAGAGGGCCGAGACGGTACGAACCCATCAGCTGTTCGGTGAACTTGCCCGGTCCGCCCACCTCGCGCACGCGGTCGAGTTCGGCTCGTGCCTCGGCGAGCAACGCTTCGCGCTGGGCCACGTCACGAACGGCCTTCTCGAGCGACGAAACCGCGCGAAGCGTCGTTCGTTGACTCAGTCGCGCCGTCACGAACGCCACGAGATAGAGAAACTCGACGATGACCATGACGGCAACCTGGTCGATGGTGCGCAAGCTGCTCATGCGCACCAAGCCGCGATCGGTGATGAGGCCAGTCAGGATGCCCAACCCGAGCAATCCGTGCGTGACGGAGATGACGGCATAGTTGCTGATGGTCAGTCGCGGGTCGGAGCCGAGACTGAAGAAGTAGATTCCGAACACGAGCATGCCACTGACCGGCGACACCGTGCCCCAGTAGTACACTCCGGCCATCGCGCCGAAGAGCACGGGGAGTCCGGGCAGCAGTATCAATCGCTGGTCGTAGCGAACCGGGTCGATGACGACCGTGAGAATGTAGAGCGCCGCCAGCGCCGACGCCGCCGATCCCGCGACGAGCACGGTTTTCGCGATCGGGTCGCCGTGGGACGAAAGCGCGACGATGATTCCGCCGATGGTCAGCGCGAACACCACCCGAAAGAACACGCGCGAGCGTTCCATCTCCTCGAGCCGCAATGCCTCGATCGGCGACGTGACCGTCGTGGGTCCGGCCCGCCCGGCCGAGCCTTCGGAGGGCGGCGGTTCCATCGGGACATTCGCGTCGACCTTTCGGTTCGGGGCGAGGGGCTCGGCGCGTGTGATGTCCTCCGCGCTCATCGGAACTCGTCGCATGCGCGGTCGACGCCGTCCCCCGTTGGGATCACGCGGCGATGGTACCACAGCGCGCGTCAGTCGCGATCGATCACGGGCATCTCTCCGACCTGAACGGCCGATGAACGACGAGGCGCGACTTCTGCGCGGCGTGCTGAAGAGTATTCGCGAGGTTGCGTCCGCCGCGGTCAAGGGAGCGAAATGGCCGCGCGTCATTCCCATATTCTCGCGCATTTCGCGCGAGCGGGCTGCGCAGCGACCTGGCACGCGAGTTGCGTGGAGAACTCCGCGACAGCGACTCGTCGGGAGGATGCTCATGCGATTCAGGAACGCGACATGCACAGTGAGTTTGGCGGCGATCACTGCACTCGCTTCGAGCATCCAGGGCTGTCCGCCGCGCGCTGGTTGAGAGAGCATCGCGGCCTGCCGTGAGCAAGGCGAGACGGCCGACGGCGCGAGGGGTGACGCGACCATGGCTGCGGAGGCGGGCGCTCCATCGGGTCCGAATGACGGTCGGTGACCCGAAGGCGTCTCGTTTGGATCGGTGACAGGAGAGCGTGCCACGCGTGGAGAATCGCGCTTGAGCGAATCCGTCCGGATGCCCTGCGACGGCTACGCCCACGAAATTGTTCGGGCGCCGACGATCTACGCCCGCGGGCTACGGGGCATGCGCTTTTCGCACGTCGACCCTGCCATGGACACCGTGAATCATCGAGATTGTCCGCAGCGACCCGGGTCGATCGTCGCGGCGAACGACAACAATGCCTACGGCTTGCGGCATTCGGCGGGCGCCGTTCGAACGTTGTCCACGCAGCCGAGTGGCGTCACGCACGTGACGGCGGATTCATCGTTTCGGCCGTGTCAGGTTCCGATCGTCCGCTCGACCTTCTCCACGCGTCGAACGTGAACACAACGAGTCCCGTCCAGATCAGCGCGAACGTCACGGCGTGCGCGGCGGTCATCCGCTCGCCGAACCAGAGTACCGCCAACGCGAACTGGCACGTCGGCGAGACATACTGAAAGAACCCGAGGGTCGAGAGTGGCAGTCTGCGCGCCGCCGCCGTGAACCACATCAGCGGTGCGCCCGTCACGACGCCGCACGCCATGAGCAGTCCGCCGTGCCCCAACGTACCGCGCCCGAGTGCGCCGCGGCCGGTCCACTCGAGCACGCACACGTAGGTGAGCCCGATCGGAGCGAGCAGCGCAGTCTCGGCAAACAGGCCGACCATCGATTCGACTGCGACCGTCTTCCGCAGCAGCCCATACAGCCCAAACGTGACTGCGAGGACGAGCGACACCCATGGAAGTACGCCGGTCGTCACCGCGAGCACCGTGACACCGATGAGCGCGAGTCCCACGGCGACCTTCTGCAGTGCGCGAAGACGTTCGCCCAGGAAGATCACTCCGAACAGCACGTTGATCAGCGGGTTGATGAAATACCCGAGGCTCGCCTGCAACAGTCGGCCGGACTGCACCGCCCAGATGAACAGACCCCAGTTCACGCTGATGAGCGCGCTGCTCAGCGCGAGCGTTGCCATCGTCCGGCGCGACTGAAACGCCGTTCGAATCGTGGCCAGGCTGCCCGTCGCGGCCAGCAGCCCTGTGACGAATACGAGCGACCAGATAACGCGATGCGCGAGAACCTCGACCGCGGGCACCGGCCCGAGCACACGCCAGTAGATCGGGACCAGACCCCAGGTTCCATAGGCCGCCGCGGCGTACAGCGCACCGCCGGATGAACGCTGCTTCTCGCGCAAGGGGCCGGAGTATAGGGTATCCTTCTCGCGACGTGGACAACGTCACGCATGCGTTGGCGGGAGTCCTCACGGCCGAGGCGGCCGTTCAATGGCGCCGGCGGCGCGGCATCGAGCCAGATCTCGCGTGGCGCCATGCGGCATGGATGGCGTCGGCGCTCGCGCACAACCTGCCCGACGCAGACGTGCTCTACGCGTATGTGACGTCCGGGCCGCTCGGGTATCTGCTGCACCATCGCGGGCACACGCACACGCTTGTGCTCGCACCGGTGTTTGCGACGATCGCGTACGCGTTCGGTTCGTGGCGCGCGAGGGCGCGCGGTAGCGCCTGGTCATCGTCCGATCGGACTTGGATGGCCGTGCTCGCGCTGCTCGGACCCCTCGGTCACCTCGCGCTCGACGCGTCCAACGAGTACGGCGTCCACCCGTTCTGGCCGCTGTCGAATCGATGGTTCTACGGCGACACGATCTTCATCCTCGAGCCGCTATTCTGGGCCGTCGCGATCCCCTGCGTGCTCTTCGCGGCCACGTCGCGAGCGCCGCGCGTGCTCTTTGGCGGGCTGCTCGTCGCGATTCTGGCACTCGCATGGGCGACCGGAGAGGTGCCACGCCCATTCGCGGCGTTTGCAACGTCCGTCGCCATCGGCGCGATGGTCACAGCGTGGCGCATGTCCCCGGGGAAGCGAATTGCGTCTGCCGTCGCTGGGAGCGGTTGCGTACTGGCACTCTTCGGCATCGCCGGACGCGCAGCCGAAGCGCGGATTCGAGCGCGTGTGGCTGTCGAGTATCCGGGGTGGCGCACGCTCGACGTCGCGCGCTTTCCGGTCCCCGCGTCGCCGACGTGTTGGCACATGGTGGTCGTTCAGCGCGAGGAGCAAGGCGATCGCTACGCGCTGCGGGTCTTGCGGGCGAGTGCGTGGCCTGCGCTCGTACCCGCCCGACTGTGCGCGACCCGCGTTCGAGGAATTCCGACTGCGCCTCTCGTGCACCGGGATCGACGCGACGCGTCCGTCGAGCCCGCGGGCGATTTCGTGGGTACCCGCTCGGAACTGCGACGGCGCGCGACGCGGTGCGATTTCGCGGCGTTTCTCCGATTCGCGCGGACGCCGTTCTACGCCGATCGCAGTGCGCACGACTGGATCGCCGGGGAGTTGCGCTACGACAGCGACGCGGCGCTCGGGTTCGGCGAGGTTGCGTTGCCGCACGATCCGCCAACCCGTTGTCCCACACTCGTGCCGCCGTGGACGGCGCCGCGCGCAGACCTGCTCGCGCCGTAGTGCGTCACGGCACTGCGCCACTCAGTAATACAGAAACGGCCACCAATTGTGCATCGGACGGCTCGCCGAGTCGGTCGACCGATTCCCGAGACCAGGGAAGTTCTGCCACCACCACACGAGCCACGCACCCGTGCAGTCGGGCGCGAGCGTTCGGTACATCGACCAGTCGGTCGCGCTGACCGGCGCCGCGATGTCCATGCCTCCCGGTCCGCCACCCTGGCGGTAGCCACGGCACGTAGACATGACGGGAAGCGGATTGACGATGTCGTAGTGCTGCCGCGCATTCGGTGGAAAATGGGCGTTGTTGCAGATCGGAACGTACGGATCGATCGTTCCCATCCGTCCACCGATGTTCCACGTGACACTGCTCGACGTCGGATACGCGAGACACGGACTTGACGTGCACGCGTACCAGGAGTCGAACGGCGTCCCGAGCCGCAGGCGGAAATCGAATCCTGCGAAGTTGGAGAAATGCTCCGTGAAGAAAGGCACGGTGCCTTGCGACGAGATTCCCTCGATGCCGTGGGACAGACTCTCCATGTAGCACCCGACGCCCCGGGTGTTGTTCACCCAGCCGATGCGCAGCGTGCGCGTGCACGCGGGCGGGATCACGTCGTCTGCGTCGAAGCAGCCATTGCCCGCGCAACGGTTCATCGGCGCGCCCGGGATCCGCGCAAAGTTCTCGTCGTAGCGCGGCATGATGCCGAGAATCTCCGCGGCGGACACGTCGGGCACGTCCGCATCGCCGTAGATCCACACCTCGTGCACCAACCCGCGTTCGCTCAGTTCACACAGATTGAGAAAGCGGGACGGATTGGCGGGGTCCCGAACACCGTAGTACCCGGCGAACGTGTCGGTGAAGAGCTGCCCATAGTCGAAGCCCCACGTGCCTTGTCTGGGCGACTCGCGCGGATAGCGTGTGCTGTTGCGAAGTGTGTACCCGGCCGGGGGCGGCGCATCGCGTAGGTCGATCGAGTATGCGATCTCGGCCTCGAGGAAGGCCGGCGCGGTCGTGGTGTCGTAGCCGTGGTGCCGGGTGCCTTCGCGCATCGCAGCCGTGATCGAACGCATCAACGTCAGCATCTGATCGTTCGTCCGCGCGTTCACGAAGTTCAGCGCGAGGATGCGCGGCCGCATCACACGGATGCGATCGTGGTTCGCCAGGATCCAGGGATCGGAGGCAGCCGAGCTCATCGCGTTGGGCCATTCGACACCCGGATCGGCGTCCGCCGTTGCGCCATCCAGCGCCGCTGCGTCGATCGATCCGTCGGACGCGGAGTCAATGGTGGACACGTCGCGCGCGGCAACGTCGCACGCGGTGCACACATCCACGGGTCCAGGCATCGTCGCGCAGGCCACCGAAAGCGTCGCGACGGCGCATGCGAGTGCGTCTCGAAAGTTCCCTCCGAGAGAAGGGGGCTGGACACGGCGTGCCAAGGGGCGATGATCTTCGCATGCAACGCTTCCCGCGTCCCGCCGGTATCGCAAGTATGTGCGCGATGGTCGCGGTCTGCGCGCTGAGCCTCGCGGGCTGTCCGAATCCGGTGTCGTTGGCAGACGCCGATGCCAACAATGCGCCGCCGGACGCGAGCCCGGACGCGAACGCACCCGCCGACGCGTCTTCCGATTCGCCCGCGGCCGATGTTGCGCCGCGCGGCTCCGTCGCGCCGATGGCCGATCCGACCCCGCTGCCAGTCGCCAACTGGCTACTCGCGGATCTCGCGAATCCCGCGCTCGGAGATCCCGTTCGCCAGGCAATCGAGTCGGGCACATTCGTCGTCCCGATGCCCGGAACGCAGTTTTCGCTCTACTGGCAGTCGGTCGCGCCCGGGGACAACGGGGAACTCGGCGTCGGGCCGCGCGGCGGTTTTCTGTACGGCGCAACGCAGATCGAGGTTTCAGCTGGACTTCACGTCTTCGCGCGAATGGACACCGCATCGGGTGTGTTCACGAACGGCGTTCTGCAGCCGGGCGACATCTACGCGTCGGGGCGAATCCGTGTGCCGCTCGCGGTACGGCCCGGCGCGAATGTCGTACTCGTGCGCGGCATCGGCGGGCGCGGAAACGTCATCGCGCAGCTCTGGACCACACCAGACGAAGTGCTGCTCAATCTCAATGACATGACCGTGCCGGATCTCGTTGCGGGCGACATGTCCGAGTTATGGCTTGGAGTCCCGCTCCTCAATCTCACGGCCACACCGCTGGCCAATCTCGACGTGCGCATCGAGCCGAGCGCACAGTTCGATGCCACGACCGTGACGCTTCCGTCGCTCGCGCCTCACGCTGTCACGCAACTGGCGTTCCGGCTCACGCCACGCCGCGCGTACCCGGCCGCGGGAGCACACGTCACGGTGGGCATCCGCGTCGAGTCTCCGTCGTTGTACTACGTCTATCGCCGTGATGTGACGTTGGACACCGTCGCCGCGGGCACGACGTATCGCCGGACGTTTCGCTCGCGGGTCGACGGGTCGACGCAGTACTACGGCGTCGTTCCGCCGACGTCGTTCGACCCGATGCGAGCGTACGGACTGGTGCTGTCGCTGCATGGTGCCAGTGTCGAGGGCATCGGACAGGCTCGCGCGTACTCTCCCAAGGACTGGGCCTTCATCATCGCGCCGACCAACCGCCGACCGTTCGGGTTCGACTGGGAAGAGTGGGGGACGCTCGACGCCATCGAGGTGCTCGACCATGCGACGGCCAGTTTTCACACGGCCAGCGATCGCGTGTACTTGACGGGGCACTCGATGGGTGGACACGGAACCTGGCACGTCGGGCTGCTGTTTCCAGGGAGATTCGCGACGCTCGGACCGAGCGCGGGATGGAGTTCGTTTGTTTCGTACACGGGGCGGGCTCACCCGAGCGGTGCCTTTGGTCGCGCCCAGGCCGCAGCGGTCACGATGGACTTCATTGGCAATCTCGCACAGCGGGGCGCCTACGTGATTCACGGCAGCGCGGACACGAACGTGCCGGTCACAGAGGGTCGAACCATGGTCGCCGCGGCTCGCACGGTGACAACCGATGTTCAGTATCACGAAGAGCCGGGTGCCGGTCATTGGTGGGACGGCATGGCGTCGCCGGGTGCGGACTGTGTCGACTGGCCGCCGTTGTTCGACTTCATGCGGGCTCACACGTTGGACCCATTCGAACTCTCGTTTCGGTTCATCACGCCCGCGCCATGGGTGAATTCGACCCATTCGTTCGTGACCGTGATGTCCGAACTCGACGCTCGGCAGAATGTGACGGTCGTGTCCGCACGCGCCGGTGACAGAGTGACGCTGACGACGACGAACGTCCGCGGTCTACGGCTCTCCGGCGACGCGTTGCGAATGCGCGGAATCGTGCACGTTACGAGCGATGGCATCGGGGTCGACGTGCCTCCGGCGGGTGACATCGCGGTCGGTCCGCAGGACGGCAAACGCCCGGAGTTGCACGGTCCGATGAATCAGGTGTTTCACCGCCCATTCTGCTTCGTCTACCCCGACGCCGGTTCCCCGCGGTACTCGCAATACGCTTCGTACCTGACGTCGGTGTGGGCCGTGATTGGCAACGGGCAGGCGTGCGCGATGCCGCTGGCCGCCTTGACGCCGGCGGTACGTGCAGAGTTCAACCTTGTGTACGTCGGCGTTTCGAGCACGGGCGTAGCGGTGCCGGCTGGCATTCCTTTCCGCTGGGACGCGACCGCCATTCGACTGGCCGACGCGAGCTTCGATCGCTCTGCGATCGGCTTCATCTTCCCGGAAGGTTCCCACTTGTCTGCGGTACTGACCGCGACGCCCGGCGACGAGTGGCTGCTCTTTCGGTACCAACCGTTCTCTTCCGGCGCCGGCGCGCCCGACTACTTCGTGTTCGGGACGACGCCGGGTCGCCCGTCGGGGTTCTTCACGCCAACGTGGCAGTACGTAGCGGGGATGTAGGTCGACCGACGCTGGGCTGACTCGAGGCGTCGTCAATTTGCACACCGAGTGTGGCGCGGGCTGCACAACTGTGCGCCGACGTGCAGGACTTGCACCGTCTTCAACGAATTTGCGCGCCGGATCTGCGGTGTTTGCCGCGCCTCCCTGCACCTGCGGGGGTGGCACATCACGTGCACGTGCGGTCGCCAGGATGAAGTACGGGGAGGACCTCATGCGCCGGCATCGGCGCGGACGCCGATGTGCGCCCGCGACAGTCGCATCGCGCTCAGCGATTGCAATCGCCTACGCTGTCTGTGTCGTCCTCGGCACTGGGCCGGCCACCGCGCAGGACTCCGTCCGAACGATTCGCGGCACGGTCGTGCGCGTCGATGGCGACGACCTGATCATCGACGTCGGCAATGCCTCGGGCGCTGACGAAACGACAGAATGGACGCTTCTCCGTCCGATCGTCGTGCGCCATCCGGTTTCCGGGCGGCCGCTTCGAGATCAATTTCCGATCGCTACCGTGCACATTTCACAACTCGGTCAAACACTCTCGATCGCGCGGGTCACCGCGGCGCCCGCGCGAACGCCCGCCGTCGGCGACGTACTGACGGCGGAGGTCGCCCGCGCCTCGCGACCGGGATCGTCCGGGACGAGCGGTTCGAACGCGTCAGGCGGGACCCCGATCTCACGCGGACCGGGCGCAACGACGCAAACGCCAGCGCCGCCGACCGGGGGCAACACCCCCACGGGAGCCACGGTGTCCGTGATCGATTACGAACAACGCGCGGTCCTCGACGCGTTCATGTTCACGCTCGGGCAGCGGCCGGCCGAACGCATCCTGCGATATCAACTCTACCTTCGCGAGAACCCAACGAGCCACTATGCCGCACGCGTGAGTTCGGAAATTGCCGCGCTGCGCCGGCTTCGCGACGGTTCGACCGAGAGCAACATGGTGAACGCGGACGCACGCACGCCGCCGTTGCCCGAACATCACCTCGCGGTGGCGGCGCCGGAGTTCCGCGGCGCCGGGCTGGCGGAACTGAACGAACGCGAGCGGCCAGTCCTCGCGCTCCATGTCACGCACCTACGGAACGTTCGTGGCATCCTCGTGATCCTTCGCCAGAGCCTCGACGCGGGATGGACGCAGTACGCGGTTCAACCGGCAGGCGACGGAATGGTGCGTTTCGAGATTCCGCCGCGTTTCGTTCAAGCGCCTGGGTTCTCGTATTTCGTCGAGATCGTCAACGCTCAAGGCGTGGAGATCCCGCTGCACGGCGAGCCCGATGCTCCGATTCGCGTCACGGTTCATCCGCGGCCCGCACCCGACCGAGATACCGCGGGCATGTCGCGAATCCAAGTGCGCAGCGACTTCGTCGACCGCAATCGGCTCAATGGAAACGATCGATACTTCCTGGTCGAGGCGGACTTTGCGCAGCGCGTACGTTTGGGCCCGCTGTATGCGTGGCGCGTTGGCTTCGGTGTCTACCGTGGCGCGGGCGGATCGCTCCGGGCGCTCGACGCGAACTCACCCCCGAGATTCATGCAGGCGGTGTACGGCTACCACGAAGTCGAATTCGAGGTCGCACGCCTGTTCTCGATTTGCTTGCGTCTGTCGGTCGGCATGAACGACCGGAGCTTGATCGGCGGTGCACAACTCCGACTTCGGTTCGGCGAAGAGCGCGGTGTTCACCTCGTCGTTGGAGGCGATGTGTTGAGCGCGATCGGACAGCGGGCCTTCATCGACTTCATCTTCCGACCGCTGCCGCGTCTACCGATGGGCGCGTTCACGGAGGTGACGAACTTCGCGTACGACATGGGGGATCCCGCATTCCGCCTGGGCCTTCAGATCGGATATCAATTCACCGATTGGTTCAGCCTCGCCGCGCGGGTCAGCTATCAGGCGCGAACCATCGTCCATGCTGGGCCCGGCGCGGGTCTTGCCGCCACCTTCGATTGGTGACATTCAATGCGACTACGAACCAACATCGGTGGTTTCGTTCTTCGCCTCGCGGCGATCGTTGCGGCGCTGCTCTTGTGTGCCGGATCCACGGCATTCGCGCAGCATCTTCGCCCGCGGACCGCCGCGACTCGCACGGGTGACGCCGGGGCCGATGGAGGCGACTTCGATTCCAGCGCGCTGGCGACCGCCGCCACGGCTGACGCGTCGACCGATGTCGCGGACGCAACGGCGATCGAAGACGACGAAGCCGGCCTGCGCGACAACGACGCGATCGCGGCCGTCGATGCTGCGGTGGTTGTCGACAGCGCGGCACCCGTCGCGAACCGAGCAGGCGACGACGGAACGGGCGAAATCGAAGAGAACGCGACGTCGTGGATCGCTCACCCACCCGTGCAGGTCGCGTGGATTCGCCAACCGCTGGCGCTCACAGCGGAAGTGCGCAACGCGCAGCGCGTGCTCCGCGTCGAATGCGTCTACCGCATCGGGACGTCGGGCGCGTGGCGGACGGAAGCATTCAGCCCGGGCGGCGCCGGACAGTACCGCGCGTCCCTTCCTGCCGCGCGCCTCGAAGATCGCGAAATCCAGTACTACTTGAGAGTCGTCGAACGGACCGGCACACAGCGAAATGCGTTCGGTTCGGAGGCGGAGCCTCACCGCGTGTTCGTTCGGCAAACGTCAGACGACGCTCTCGAAGCGCGGGAACTGGCGGACTTTCGCGGCAACCGCTCGGAGTTCATGCTTCGTGGAGAGTACGTGAGCTTCGGCTCGCCCTCCGCACCGAATGGCACCATTCAGTGCCCGAACCTTCCGTGCCCGGATTGGTACTATCAATTCGAGTTGACGTACCGGTATCGGTTCTTCCGGCTCATTCGCTCGCTGAACTTCGGCGCCGGCAGCATGCGCGCCCGCACCACGTCCGTCCCCGCGTCCGGTGTGCCTGTCACGGACTCGCCGGTCGGGTTGGACTACGGCTATGCCGATCTCGAACTGCGATTGATCCCCGAACTGATGCTGAGCCTCCGCGTCCTCCTCGGCGCGAATGAAGTCACGGTGCAGCCCGGTGGTGGATTCAGTCTGGCGTTCTTGCCAAGTCATGCAACCCGCGTCACGTTCCGGTATCAAGGCGTACTGGGAGTCGGCAACTTGTTCTCGGGTTGGATGCACTGGTTCACGATCCGCGACACTCCCATGGGAGCGGGCATCGAGATCACGAACTTTCCCGGAGGCAACGCGATGTGGGCCACGCGGTTGCTCTTCGAGGCGGGCCGACGATTCGGCCGTCATCTCACGATCGGCGCGCGAATCGGTTACCAGGCGCGGATGCTCGAAGCCGGGATGATCTCGGCCGGAGGATGGGTGTCGTTGGAGTTTTGAGGGAAGTCGAGAGTTTAGAGTCGAGAGTTGAGAGTTGAGAGTGGTGCGCCGAATTGGGGTCGCTGCCTCTCGTGCCGAACCCCAAGGTGAGCGATGATCCCGGCACCTCGATGCCGTCGCGCCGCACACCACTGACACTTTTCGCGTTCGTCGCGCTCGCGCTGACGATTCACGCAGCGCGGGTGATGGCACAACGGATTCTCGGAATGGCGACACTCGCGCCGCCGGGATCCACGTGGATGCGCACGTTCGATGCGGCCAATCGTGAGCTTCGCCGTCGCACGGGTGGCGCATTGGCCCTGCGATGGTACGCGGGCGGCGTGCAGGGTGACGAGGCCGAGGTGGTGCGCAAGATCCGAGTCGGACGACTCGACGGCGCAGCGCTGATGGCCACCGGGCTCGGGCAGATTCATCGCCCGGTGATGGCGTTTCAACTCCCGGCGATGTTCCAGTCGGCGCCGCAATTCATCCGGGCGTACGCAGCGCTCGCACCCGAAATCGAGCGCTCATTCGATCGCGCCGGATTCTCGCTGATTACGTTTGGCCCCGCGACCGGTGCGCGGATGTTCTCGCAACGCGAGATCCGGACGCCCGAGGACCTTCGTGCGTCTCGGCCGTGGCGTTGGCCCGACGACCCGATCCTCCCCGCGCTCTATCAAGAGGTCGGCGCCGTTGGCGTTCCGCTGCAGATCCCCGAAGTCGTCGGCGCGTTGCAGACTCACCGGGTCGATACGGTGTTTGCGAGTCCGCTCGCGGCGATTGCGTTGCAGTGGTCGGCGCACGTGCAGTTCATGAGTTCGCAACCCGCCAGCGGTTCGCTCGGCGGAATCGTCTTGTCCCACGCGGCGTACGCGTCGCTGCCGACGGATCACCAGCGGGTGCTCCGTGAAGTGTGTCTGCAATTCGGCCAACTACTCTTGCGCAACGTGCAGCGGGACGAGGCCACGGCGCTCCAGGCGCTCGCGCAGCATGGAGTGCGAACCGTGACGGTCGACGACGCCACGCGAGCACGATGGCTTGCAGTGTTCTCCCGCGTCCGTGCACGACTGACGGGCGTGATCGCCGACGCCGCATGGATGGAGCGGGTTCGCACGGCCGGCGGCGCGCCGTAGCGTTTCGCTTGCAGTGGCGGGACCGCCGTCGTTTCATCCGCCCGTGCTCCGGCGCTGGGTTCCGCTTCTTGCACTTGCCGCTGCCGTCGGCACGTGCGTGCTTCCCGCCCGACGTCGCGACGCAGCACTCGCGCCGGTTGCGCGGCCGGCGGGCGTGCGGGTCGTGCGTGTCGGACTGGTGTTCGACGTCGGGGGTCGCGGAGACAAGAGTTTCAACGATATGGCGTACGCGGGTCTCGTGCGCGCCCGCGCGGAACTCGGCGCACGGGTCGAGTACGTCGAGCCGGCGGACGCCGACGATCGCGTCGCGGCGATGCGTCTGTTCGCCGCCCGCGGGTTCGATGTGGTCATCGGCGTCGGGTACATGTTCTCGCGCGATGTCGACGACGTGGCTCGGGATTATCCTCACGTGCGGTTTGCATGCGTGGATTACGCGCCGCCCGACGCGGGGACCGTCGGCCGCAACGTCGTGGGGCTGCGGTTCCGAGAAGAGGAGGGCGCGTATCTCGTGGGTGCCGCCGCGGCGCTGACGTCGCGATCTCACATGGTCGGGTTCGTCGGCGGCATGGACATCCCGCTCATTCGAAAGTTCGAGCGGGGGTACCGCGCGGGCGTGGCTGCGGTGTGTGATTCCTGCCGCGTGATCGCTGCGTATGCCGGCAGTACGCCCAACGCGTTCCGTGACCCCGCGCGAGGCGAACAACTGGCGACGGCGCAGTACGGTCAGGGAGTCGACGTGATTTTCCACGCGTCTGGCTCCACCGGACACGGAGTATTCGTCGCGGCGCAACGATTGCGGCGACTCGCGATCGGCGTCGACAGTGACCAATACGACGAAATGCCGGAGGTGGTTCTGACGTCGATGATCAAGCGAGTCGACGTGGCGGTGTTCGACACGATTCGCGGGATCGCGCGCGGGCAGTTCGACCGCGGCCGGGCCGGGATTCGTGTGCTGGGCGTGTCCGACGGTGCCATCGACTACGTGCGTTCTGGTCTTCACGCGCGACATCTATCCCCCGAAGTCCTTCAACGCGTGAACAGTCTGCGGAACGACATCGCCACAGGCCGCCTCGAGGTCCGCAGCGAATGAGCACGGCGCCGCGATCCGGGTCACTCGAGATTCGTGGATTGACGAAGTCCTACGACGGTCGAACTGTGCTCGAGGACGTGTCGCTCACGATCGAGCGGGGCCGTGTTCACGCGCTCGTCGGCGAGAACGGTGCGGGAAAGAGCACGCTGATCAAGATCGCGTGTGGCCTCGTAGGTGCGGACACCGGCGAAGTCTCTGTGGATGGTCGTGTGTTCCCGACCGGAGTCGCGCGCGAGGCCTCGGCGCACGGAATCGGCGTAGTTCACCAACACTTCATGTTGGTCGAGCCCATGTCCGTGAGTGACAACGTCGTGCTCGGGCACGAACCTCGGCGCGGGCCGTTTCAATGGTTCGTCGATCGGTCCGAGGCGCGTTCGCGGGTTCGCCGTTTGTCCGAGAAGCACGGGATGCATGTGGATCCCGATGCGCGGATCGAAACGCTTGGCGTCGGCGAGAGGCAACGAGTCGAGCTGTTGAAGGTCCTGCATCGAGGGGCCGAGTTCGTCCTGCTCGACGAGCCGACGGCCGTGCTCTCTCCCCGCGAGATCCAATCGCTGCTGGGCACGATGCGCGCGCTGGCCGCGACTGGGACTGGCGTGTTGTTCGTGTCGCACAAGCTCGCGGAAGTGCTTGCGGTCGCCGACGAGATCACTGTCCTGCGCCGCGGGCGGCGAGTTCTGCACTCGGCCGTCGCCGACACGAACGCCGATGCCCTCGCGCGCGCCGTCGTCGGCGCCGACCCCCCGGCGCCAGCGCCCGCGCGTTCAACCGCCATTGGCGACGATTGTCGACTCGAGCTTCGCCGTGTCTGCGCACGCGGTCTGCGGGATTTCGACCTCACCCTTCGCGCCGGAGAAACCGTCGGCGTCGCCGGCGTCGAAGGCAACGGCCAGCGCGACCTCGCCGAGGTCATTGCCGGTCTCACTTCATGCGAGTCCGGAACGCTTGTGCTCGATGGAAAGGACGTCTCCCGTTGGTCCGTGTTGCAACGCCGCGACGCGGGTATCGGCTTCGTGCCCGAAGATCGCGAAACCGGGGGCTTGCTGGCAGATCTGTCGATCGCGGAAAATCTCGCGTTGGGTGACCCCGCGACGGCAGGTCGTCTTCGTCTATTGTCGCCCGCACGCATCCGCGACCGAGCGAGCATCGCAATCGAGAAGTTCGGGGTTCGACCGCCGGACCCGTGGGCAATCGTGCGGACGCTGTCGGGCGGCAACGCGCAGAAGGTACTGCTCGCGCGCGAGTTGGCGCGGACGTTGCGGGTTCTCGTGGTCGCGCAGCCGACGCGCGGTGTCGACATTTCCGCGTCCGCCGAGATTCACACGGCGCTGCGTGAGGCCCGAGACCGGGGCGTTGCGGCCCTGCTGATCTCGTCGGACCTCGACGAACTTCGTGCACTCTGCGATCGCGTAATCGTTCTGCGCTCGGGGCAGATCGCCGGATCGCTCGCCGCCAGCGACGCCGACGACGAGCGCCTCGGGCCCCTCATGGTAGGTGGCGCATGAGCGACTACCGCGTACGCAGAGCGTGGGCGATCGCGACGGCATTTGCGCTCGTGCTCGCGTTCGTCAATCTCTCGATCTGGCTTGCCGGCGCTGCGCCGCGAGTGGTCTGGCGGCTTGTCTACGAGGGCACGTTCGCGAGCGGGTACGGGATGGCCCAGACCTTCGCAAAGGCCACGCCCCTGATGCTCACGGGCATGGCGTTCGCCGTTGCGCTGCGCGGCGGACTCGTCAACGTCGGTGTCGAGGGGCAACTGGCCGCGGGCATTCTCGCGGCTGCGGTCGTCGGCGCGAGACTCCCGCACACGTGGCCGTGGTACTTCGCTGCGCCGGTGGCGATCGGGGCGTGCGCTGTCGCAGGGGCGATGGTTGGCGGTACGGCGGGCTGGCTCAAGGGTCGATTCGGCGCCCACGAGGTGATCACGACTCTGATGCTCAATGGACTCATTGCCGTCGGCACGACGTGGCTGTACGGCGGTCCGTTGCGTGTTCCGGGGCAGATCCACACGCGGATCATTGCGCCTGGCGCGCGCTTGCCGATGGCCGAGCGCTGGCTTTCGGGGCTGCGTGGCAGTGCGCTGAGTCTCGCCATCGTGCTGGCCGTTGGGGCAGTGTGCACGGCGGAGTGGTATCTGCTTCGCACGTCGGGGGGCTTGCGACTTCGTGCCGTCGGAAGTCGACCCGAGGCTGCTCGCGCGCTCGGTGTGGAACCGGGAAGGCAACACACCCGCACACTCGCGCTCGCGGGCGCGATCGCGGGCCTCGGCGGAATGCACTATGTGCTCGGCGTGAAGGGGTACGCGGAAGACGGCATCGGCTCGGGAGTCGGCTTCGTGGGAATCGCGGTGGCCATGGTCGGACTTACGCGCGCCGGGGGCATCTTGCTCGCGGCACTCCTGTTTGGACTGCTCGGGCAGGGCGGCCTCGCGGTGAATGCCATCGTGCCGGCTGACACACTGTCGCTCGTCCAGGCGGCGTCGATTCTGGCGGTTGCGACGGTGGCGGGTGTGTTGTCTCGCGCGCGCGGTGCGCCGGGCGGTGGCCATGCGTAGCCTGGTCATCTTCCTGTCGCAGACGATCACGGCGAGTGTGCCCATCGCGTTTGCCGCCCTCGGAGGCACCGTGTCCGAGCGTGCAGGCATTGGCACGCTCGCACTCGAGGGCTACCTCCTCGCGGGAGCGTTCGGTGCCACCGTCGCCGCGCTCGCAACGGGCTCGTCCGCTGCCGCACTCGCGCTCGCCGCGGTTGCGGGACTCGTGCTCGCGGCGATCTTCGCGTGGTCGACGGTCACGATGCGCGCCAATGCGATTGTCGCGGGCGTCGCCGTCAATCTACTCGCGGCGGTCGGGACGCGCATCGCACTCCGCGTGCTGTACGACTCGGCTTCGAATTCGCCCCCGCTGACGATCCGTGCGGCCCGCGTGGGTTCTGTCGCTCGGGTTGCGCTGATCGAGGCCGTCACGCAACCGGCGGCGTGGTTGCTGCCGATCGCCATCGTCGGCGTCCATCTGGTCTTCGCGCGCACCGTGTTCGGCCTCCGCGTCACCGCCGCCGGCGAGCACCCTGATGCCGTGCGATCGCAGGGGCTCTCCGTCGAAGGGCTGCGCTGGCGCGCAGTCTTGTTGGGTGGGGTTCTCGCGGCGCTCGGGGGCGCTCACCTCGCGCTCAACCAGCATGAGTTCGTCGCGTACATGTCCGCAGGCCGTGGCTTTCTCGGACTTGCGGCGGTGATCATCGGCGGGTGGCGGCCGATTCCGGTCGTGTGCGCGGCGGTCGGCATCGGGGCGCTCTCTGCGCTGGAAGCGAGTCTCGCGGGGCGCGTGCCGTTCCCGTCCGCGGTGCTGCAGGCGATGCCGTACGCGGTCACGCTCGTTGCCGTCGTCGGCGTCGTGCGCCGGTCGCGTCCCCCCCGCGCGGTGATGAACGATCTGGCGTAGCCCGCGATCCACCGTCACGCATTGCATATCGCAGCTTCACAGTATCGCACAGAACATATCACTTCCGGATCTAGTTCCACGGTGCCAAGCTGAATCCAGCTCGCTCGTGGGATAAGGTCCAACGACCTCCCGGTACCCTACGGGCGAGCGAACTTACTTCGAGGAGGCTTCGATGGAACGAACCGCACTGGATCCTGAACGACTTGCCCGCGCACGCCGCCGTGGCCTTCGGGCTGCGCAGGCCGTCTCTCTGCTCTTGTTTGCCGCCGGCACCGGCTGCGCCGCGACCGTGCTGCCGTTCGAGACGGACGACGCTGCAGCAGACTCCGCTCGCGCCGCCGACGCATCGACGCGCGTCGATGCGCCCGTCGCGGCGGACGTTGCGACCACGCCGCAGGACAGCGGAGGGTGCAACGGTCAGGCGGGCACGCCCGCGTGGTCGGCGTGTTGCGACGACTCAGGATGGAACGCGCCGGGATGCGTTGCGTGGGGTCCATTCGTTCCACCCGATCTCCCGCTCGGCATCGAGGCCGCGTCGTGATCGACGGGCAGCGGACGCTTTCCACGGAACCCACGGACTCCGTCTTCCGCGCGGAGCACGATCGCGTCCTGGCACGGCTCACGCGCGCGGGCCTGAAGTCCACCGAGCCGATCCCGGGCTCGCTTCGCGACAAGTACGCTCCGCAGGTCGTCGAGTCGGCGATCTCGTCGTGGCGGGCGCGCATGGTCAACGAACACCGATCGTCGACGGTATTCGCGGCGCTGTTGCCGCAGCTGATCGAGGCGTCGAGTGACGTCGCGGTGCAAAGCGTCGTGCTGCGAATGGCCCAGGACGAGATTCATCACGCCGTGCTGTGTGGTCGAATCGTGCGGGCGTTCGGCGGCAGCGCGGTGGCGCAGGCGGAAGCGGAGTTGCCGCGCATGGCCGAGCACCGAGGGCTCGCGCCGCTGGAGCGTGTGATGCGCAACGTGATGTTCGTCGGTTGTCTTGCGGAGACGGTGGCCGTCGGGCTCGTGTCCCAGGAGCGCGAGTTGGCCGAGGAACCCTGCGTGCGCGAAACGCTGGATCAGATCGTCGGCGACGAAGTAACACACGCGCGCTTCGGGTGGCAGTTCCTCGGTGCAACGCTCGGAACATTGGACTCGGCTGCGCGCCGACGAACCGAAGAGTATCTCCGCGTGGCGTTCGCCTACCTTGAACGTCGCGAGATCGAGTTGCTGCCGGTGTCCGCACAGCCGGTCGACGAACTTGTCGCGCAGCGCGAGTGCCTCGGCCTGTGCGACGGCCGCCACGCGCGCGAATTGTTCTACGCGACGGTGCAGGGCGTGATCGTCCCGCGGTTCGAGGCGCTCGGGCTCGACGCCGGGAACGCGTGGCGTCGACGCAGCGAGCGAGCGGTTGCCGCGCGTGACACCCAGTCGCAGCCACAGGACGTGTGCTGAGGCGGCGCGGGCGGCGCGAGATCCACTCGATGCGCTCGCGAAACGGTTCGGATGTGTATATCCTCCGTTTCCAATGCTGCCATCGATTGACAATCTCCGGTGTTTTGTCGCCGCCGCGCAGTTCCTGAATTTTCGAGCAGCGGCTCGCACGGTCGCGTTGACGCCTGCGGCCGTCGGCCAACGCATCCGGCAGCTCGAAGATCAAGTCGGTGTTGCCCTCTTCAAGCGCACGACGCGTTCCGTATCGCTCACGCGTGAGGGCCTGGCGCTCCTACCGGTCGCACATCGCACGCTGCAGACCGCCGAGGACTGCGTCCGCGCGGCACGCGGGCAACTGGGACCGGGACCCACCGAACTGGTGCTCGGTACGCGCCACGAACTTGGCTTGAGCTGGGTGGTTCCACAGATGGCGGCGCTCGGTCGCGCACACGACGGCGTGACGTTTCATCTGTACTTTGGCTCGGGCGATGACTTGCTATTGCGCATCCGGCTCCGGGAGATCGACTGTGCCGTCACGTCGAGTCGTTTCGTGGACCCGAAGCTCGACGCGCTCCAGTTGCATCGCGAAGACTACGTCTTCGTCGGCGCGCGCTCGATGCTCCGGCGCAGTCCGCTCACGCGCGATGAACACGCACAGAATCACACCCTCATCGACGCCGGTCGCGACCTCGTTCTCTTTCGCTACTGGCGCGATGCCGCCGGAGCCGGCGATCGCCTTCGCTTCGCGCGGATCCTGAGAATGGGCACGATCTCGGCCATCGATCACTGCGTTCGATCGGGCGAGGGCGTGGCGGTGTTGCCTCGGTACCTCGTGGAAGGTCACCTGGCGAAAGGCACGTTGATCGAAGTGTTTCCGAAGGTGAAACCGTTGCCGGACTTCTTTCGTCTCGTATTTCGCACGGACGACCCGCGGCGCCCGTTGTTCGAGTCGATCGCGCGGACGATGATCACCCGGCCGCTACGGTGACTCGTCGGCGGGCACGGTCAGGGCCGCTCGTCGGCGCCGATGTCTGGCGCGCGCACGGTGTGCGGATCACCGTCGATGTCGACCCCGGCGCCCGAGACCGTCATTCCACGGTCGATTGCGCTCGTAGCTCCCGTGGCGAGGTGAAAGTCCACCATCGCAGGATTCGCAAAGTATGCGGCTGCGACATTTTCGAGGTTGTTGGAGAGCGTACCCATCGCGCCGTTGCGCACCGTGATGGTGCGTGACACGAGATTGTTGCGAATCTCCACGACGGTGTTGGCAAAGCGGTAGTCGATCGGACTGAAGAACCCCGTCGCCGTCGGTGTGGTGAATACCGTGTTGTGGAACACCCGCGCACCCCGCGCCTGGGCCAACTCGATGCCCGTGTCGAAGTAGGGAATCGTCGCGTAGATGACATTGTTGCGAATGACACCATCGTAGTGCCCGATGAACGACACCCCGGGATACGGATTGTCCGTGTACGTCCGCGCCATGCCGGCGTCCACGAGGCCGAATCCGACGCCGCGCGCGCAGTTCACGATCGTGTTGTTCTCGACGACCGTATCGCGCGAGCCGACCCAGAAGTGAATCGCGTGTTCGGCAAGTCCCTCCCCCGCACAAAACATGTCCTCGAAGCGGTTGAGCCGTACCTGCCACCCGCGCCCCCCGTGGGTGTCGATGCCGCCGGTGTAGCACCCACCCGGTGTTCGCTCGATGTGCGGCCGGCCCGCTGCGGTCAGCTGGAAGAACGAGCACTCGACGCGTCCGTCATCGGCCCATGCATCCGCACCGTTGGAGTTCACTTTCAGGAACTGCTCACCGCCGTCGATGAGGCGCATCCCGTACAGCCGAACGTTGCGAATGCCGGTCGTGCCGCCAGGGTAGACGTGAATCGGGTGGTCGATCGCGCGCATCACCGTGAAGTGCGCGAGCGTGACGTCGGACACGACGACGTTGATGATCTCGTTGGTCATATATTCACCGTCGAGAATCACCCGCGTCGCGTCGTTGGACACAGATCGTATCGTCACACCGGCGGTACGGAAATTCAGGCGACGACTGCCCTCCCCCGCGACCGTCATTCGGTATGTCCCATCCTCGAGGAGAATCGTCGTTCCGGTCGCCGCAGTCGAGACGATGTTCGGGAGCTGATTCGCTTGGCTCGGCATCACGCGGACGATCATTCCCGTCGGCGAGGGCAGCGCGGGACAACCGAACGCGGGTGGCGGCGTGACGGTGTCCGTCAGCGTCGAGTCCGCGACGCCCACGTCCGTTCCGTCGATTCGAACGGGTGCATCGTCGGTTGCATCCGCACTCGCGAGGATATCCCTCGCGGGGCTGTCGGGCTGCGCTCCACCGTCGGCACGATCTGCGCCACTCGTGTCCGTGCCGTCGGCGGGGACGGCCGGGCCGCCGCAGCCAACCGCCGCGAACGCGGCGACGACTCCGATCACGAAGCGCGGCAGTGTTGGTCGAATCAGCATTCTTCACCCCACGCTGCTCGGCACGACCGGCAATCGGCGGACGCGCGGCCCTCGCGTTCTGATCCTCGCGGAAATCGGTGTCGAGGGCCGCAGTGTCGCCCCGTCGCCGGGGACCACACGCAACGCCGGATCCACGCTGATCTCGAAGTCGCGAAGGAGGGTCGCCAGCACGAGCGGACCCTCGAGCATCGCGAAGTGATTGCCGATGCACACGCGCGGCCCCGCGCCGAATGGCAAGTACGCGCCGCGCGGCCGACGGGCCTCGGCCTCGGGAGTGAAGTGGTCGGGATCGAACCTCTCGGGATCGGGGAACTCCCCGGGTTGGCGATGAATGCCATAGATCGACACGAAGATGATCGTTCCGGCGGGCAACGCCACTCCCGCGATCTCGACGTCGGTGAGAGCGCGACGCGGCAACGCAATCACCGGCGGATACAGCCGCAGCGCCTCTTTGAACACTCGCGTGGTCGTCGTCAGCCGCGCGGCGTCGGCGAACGTTGGTCCATCGCGTCCGATCGCGTCGGCTTCGGCCCGCACGCGGGCCAACACGTCGGGCCGCTTGGCCAGCAGGTGGATAGCCCAGGTGAGAGCCGTGGCCGTGGTTTCGTGACCTGCGACAAACAGCGTCGCGGCTTCGTCGCGAACCTGTCGATCGGTCATTCCGTGCGCAGTGGCATCGTCCTCGTCGCGCGCCGCGAGCAGACGCGTCAGCAGATCGTTGTGCCGTAGGCCGCTTGCGCGCCGCTCGTCGATCATCTGTTGAATCTTGCCGTCGAGCATCGCCATCGCTTTTCGCAGTCGCGACGAATACGCGCCGGGGAGCAGGATGGGCGCCTCGTTTATTCTGGCGAGCCCGTCGACTGCCGGGGACAGCCACCGCGGTACGCGCGTTCGCAACGACTCCAATGCTTCATAGAGGGACAGTTGCGCAACGAGTCCTGACGCAGCCGATTGCTCGCCGGCCCAATCCAGCCCGAGCGTCAGTGCCTCTCCAAGTTCGTCTGCTTCGTCGAATGTATCCGTGTCGAACAGAGCCTTGCCGACAATCGCCATCGTCAGACGGGTCATCTCGCGTCCGACATCGATGGTGTCACCGTCCTTCCATCGTCCCGCCGTACGCAACGCCGTCTCGCGCATCAATTCCGCGTACGCGCCGATCTGCGATGGGTGGAACAACGGCGCCATCAGTTTGCGCTGCCGGCGCCACAGTTCGCCCTCGCTCGTGAACAGTCCTTGACCCGCAAGGCGGTGAAGCAGGATTCGCAGGCCCGGCGATTTTTCGAAATGCTTCGCTTTCTCGACGATTACCTCGTGCGCGACCTCGGCGCCGCTCACCAGCAGAACGGACCGGTGCAGAAACCGCACGCGTACGACCTCGGACTCGCGCACAGCGCGCGAGAGCATTTCGAGGCGACCACCGCGGAACTCCGAGATGTGTCCAAGTCGTGTTGCGCCCGACAACAGAGGAAACTGATCGATCGGCATGCACGCCTCGGGGGTGGTTCGAAACCGCGATGAGCATAGGGGTGCCGGCGCCGGCGTGACAAGGGAGTGGAATGCCGGTCGACAGCGGCGCCGCGAAGCTACAGTCCGGCGAGCGCGCGAATTCGCGCGACGACGGCGTCTGCGGCCGTGCCCATCCGGGCGAGGTCTGCCGCGATGAACGCGTCGGTCGCCGGTTGACCAAGATCCGCGAGCATCCGCGCGTGCTGCGGCGCGCCCGGAGCCATCGCGGCCAGCGAGCTTGAATTCATGATCAGCAGTGTCGTCGAAGTCGCCCGCAGCGCCGCGAGCACATCGGGCCACACGGCCGGCGCAGGCGTGATGCCCGTGTACGGTGAGAAGAGCATCATGCCCGTCGGTGTCGGATCGGGTCCGTTGTGAAAGATGTCGTCGGTGAGAAGCACGACGAAACGCCGCGCTCCGGCGCGCCAGCAGCCACCCGCGACACGTCCCGCAGAGCAGGTCAGAGCCGTCGACGTCGGATGCACTGGCAGACCGACGAGCGGCGCGAGTCCCTCGATCATCGCGTCGGGTGCGTCGCCGCCGCCCATCGCCATCGCGCCGGCAATTGCGGCGTTGAGCATCGTCATGTCCGCGGAAGGCTCGATCACCCCGCGGAACGGTCGATCGCCTACACCGCCATACGGTCCCGTCGGGAATTCGGCTGTGTACGACACGCCGACTTGAACACCCGTCAGCGCGAGCAACGGAGCCACGAGACGCATCGGCAGCAGCATCCGTGCGTTGGTCACTCCCGCGCCATTCGAGCCCGTGATGTCGATCAGCACGGTGACGTCCACGCCGGTCGAGCACGCTCCGGCCACGCATACCTGGCCCATCGCGCACGCGCGACCGCACATCATGCAGTTCGCGCGGTCGTTCATCGTGTCCACGCACACGCCGCCGCACAGCGTTCGGCCCATCGGGCACGCGCACAGACTCGCTGTGCAGACGGTACCGCCGCCGCAGATGTTCCCGCACGCACCGCAGTTGGTACTGTCGGTCGCGAGATTGATGCACGACGTCCCGCACATCGTCGTCCCGGTCATGCAAGTACACACGCCGGCTGCGCACATCGTTCCGGCGGCGCACGCGTTGCCGCACCTGCCGCAGTTCATGCCGTCCGCCTGCACGTCGATGCAGCGACCCCCGCAGAACGCCTGCCCGGTTGCGCATACACAGAGGCCGGCGCGACACACGGTCCCGCCACCGCATGCGTTTCCACACCGGCCACAGTTGGTAGTATCGGTCATCGGATTCACACACGACGTGCCGCACATCTGGAACGGCGCGTTGCAGCCGCACGCGCCGACGGTGCATGGCACGCCCATCGGACACGCCGTCCCGCAGCCGCCGCAGTTTGCCGGGTCGCCTTGTACATCGACGCACGTCGCCGCCATTCCGGTGCCGCACACTCGCCGCGGCGCGGGACACAGGATCGTGCAGGAACCGGCTGCGCACATCTCGGTCATCGCGCACGCGCGGCCGCACGAACCGCAGTTGGCGGAATCGGTCTGCGTATCGACGCACATCGCAGGCGTTCCGCACATCATGCGCGGTGCAGCGCAAGGCGCTCCGCAGACTCCGCCGGCGCAGGCCATGCCACCGCTGCACGCCAATCCACAGCCGCCGCAGTTGGCCGGATCACTCGTCAGGTCCACGCACGACGCACCGCACGAAATTCGCCCGGTCGCGCACATCGTCGGACCGTCGCCGCTGATCGCGTCCGTCGCAACGCCGTCACCGACGGTCCCGTCGCCGCCGTCCGTTGGATTTGCGGTACCCGCGCACGCAGGCACGACACCGAAGACGAACAACGCCCAACCCAACGTGACCAAGGATCGAAGTGTCATCGAAGCCCTCCCGCCAGCTCGCCGCGCGCGCCGGTCGGCAGAGTGTACCCGGAGTTGGCTCATCGCGCTTCAGCATGCGTGGAACGCGGTTGGGGAGGAATCCACAGGAAGACGCGAAGACGGGAGGGGTCGTTGGATGGTTCGCGCGCGGCACGCAGTCGTCGACGCGCGTGTCCCCACACCTCGACGCAACCGCCGCTCCGCGCGCCCAACCAAGCCCAAGATTCCCTCCGGCTTCCTGTCTCCCTCTCTTCCTGTTCGATTTTTCTCATCCATCGCGCGAATCGGGCATCAGATGCGTCGCGGGGGATTTGCGCTACGCTGTAAGACGATCGATGTCGCCTGTCGCACATCGGGAAGTCCACCGCGAGATCGCGCTTCTCGGTCGCATCGGCTGGCGCAACAAGCGCTTCCTGTTCGCGCTGCCGATCGCGTCTTTCGTCGTGACGGTGATCCATGAATCCGCCCACGCGGTCGCGGCATGGGCGCAAGGTGCCAAGATCCAGGAATTTCGCGTGTGGCCGCATTTTCGCGCGGGCGTGTTTCACCTGGGCTACGTGCGCCACGACGGCAACGTCGCATCCGACTGGCTCGTCGCGTTCGCGCCGACAATCGTGTGGGCCATCGTCGTGCTGGCGACCGTCGACAACCTGCACAAGGTTCGATCGCGCACCGGCGCAAAGATCGCATGGATCGTCCTGGTCGCCGGGCCGATGCGCGATGTGTCGATGACGTCGGCGGGTCTCTTCCTACGCGACACGAGCAGCGACTACTACCGCGCTCTCGGCGATGCCGGCGGTCCGATGATCGTGCCGCTCGTCGTGTTCTTCGTGGGCTTTGGCTGGCGGCTGCACCGCGCGCTCGAGCGGCGATTCGGCGTGACGTTTCGTCCCACGACGTTTGCGGTGGGCTACGCGCTCTTTCTGGGCGAAGCGTGGATTCCTCAGTGGTACTGATGGGCCGCGCCCCCACCCCGACGCCTCCGGCGTCGACCCTCCCCCAAAATCGGCCAAAATCGGGGGAGGGTGAATCGAGCGCGAGGAGCGTTTGAGGGACGTCGCGTGGTGATCGCGTATAGTCGGCGTCACCATGGGCTCCCCGCGCTGCGATCGGACGTTCGTGACGCGCGTGGGAGTGGCAACGATTGTCGCGTGCGCGTTCGTGAGTGCGTCCGCGAGCGCGCAGCAGCCTGGGGCGTCAACGACGTGCAGTCACGTGCGGGTGGAGTCGCGACCGCCGGGTGCGTCGGTGGCGGTCGATGGTGCGACGATCGGCGTGGCGCCGCTGCCCGCGGCGTGCATCGAGCCGGGCTGGCACACGTTCGTGTTCACGCGCGCGGGGTTCATTCCGTACGAGCAGCGCACGCTCGTCGCGGCGGGGCAGGACACAGTTCGTGCGACGCTTGCGCACGGCGGGAGTCTGCGCGTGACGTCGCGCAGTTCGGGCGCGCGCGTGCGACTTGACGGACAGGACGTGGGCGCGACGCCGTTGGTGATCGACGGACTGCGCGTCGGTGCGCATCAGATCGAAGTGCAAGAGCCGGGGGAGCCGACGCGGAGTCGCACGGTGCGCGTTCGCGCGGGCGGGACGACGATCGTGCGACCGCCGACCGCGCGGCGCGGAGGATGAGGAGAGAACAGGAAGAAGGGAAGGCGCACGCTCGCGCTCACGCACAGTGGCAGTGCGGACCAAGCTGTCCCTCCGGCCCGCAGTCGCCGCCCGAGTTCATCCGCTGGCGCGCGCGGGCGCCCTCACCGGCGCAACACGCAGCAGGCCCGGCGAAGCCGGCACGTTCCCGAAGGGCAAAGTCCGGCCGCTAGCCCTCGTTCGGTGAACGACATGCAAGTGTGACGTGGGCGAGCCGCCGGACGCGAGCGCCCTCAAATCGAGTAGTCCGCGACGAACAACTTGGCATCGCGCAGATCGACCGCCACGCGGTCACCCTCGACGCATGCGAGCGCATCGACTTCGGCCCGCGAAAGTTCGACGGTCATCGGCCCGCCGTCGGCCAGCGTGAGCGCCACTTTCACACGCGCACCGATGTGGACCAGTCGCTCGACGCGCGCGAGCGAGACACTGTCATCGTCATCGCAGGCCTTGCGCAGCTTGACCTCGTGTGGCCGGACGAACGCGTTGACTTCGGCGCCGTCGCGGGCGCTTCGCGGCGCTTCGACTGACAACGTCGGTGAGAGCGAGGCGCGACCATTGCGAACCTGACCCGAGAGCAGATTCGCACGACCAACGAATTCCGCGACGAACGGGATTGCGGGTCGGTCGTAGATCTCCTGCGGCGTCCCGGACTGCACGACTCGGCCATCGCGCATGACGACGACATGTTCGGACAACTCCAATGCTTCGTCCTGATCGTGCGTGACCAGCAACGTCGTCACGTGCGTCTGTTCGTGAATCCGGCGTAGCCCTTCGCGCAGTTCGACGCGCACGCGAGCGTCGAGCGCACCGAACGGTTCGTCCAGTAACAGGATCTTCGGCCGGATCGCGAGCGCCCGGGCGAGTGCGATGCGCTGTCGTTGCCCACCCGACAGTTGGTCCGGGTAGCGCTCGGCCAGGCCCTCGAGTTGCACGAGTGCGAGCAATTCGTCGACGCGTTGTCGCACCTCGCGGCGCGGAGTGCGACGTACGTCGAGACCAAACGCGATGTTCTTGGCAACGGTCATGTGACGGAACAGCGCGTAGTTCTGAAAGACGAAACCGACGCCGCGCTCTCGTGCCGGCACCGCGGTTACGTCGTCGTCGGAGAAGTGTACGCTGCCCGAGTCAGGATCATCGAGCCCCGCGATCAGTCGAAGGATGGTCGACTTGCCCGAACCCGAGGGACCGAGCAGCGACGTGATTGCACCCGGCGGCGCGCAAAACGACACATCCGCCACGGCCGGTGTCTGCGCCGCAGGGAAGCGCTTCGTGAGGTTCTGTGCACGTACGCTCACGGCGAACTCACTTCGTCGAGAACGATCATCTACGCCGCCCCTCGACGCCGGTGACCGAGCCAGTCGATCCCGATCAACAACCCAACGCTCGTCGCGGCCAGAACGAGGGCCATGCCGTACGCGCCCGCCGCGTTTCGTTCCTCGATCGCCGCGTAGATGTACGTCGTCGCCGTCTGCGTGCTTTCGGTGATGTCGCCGCCAATCACGAGAACGGCACCGAACTCGCCGAGCGCGCGCGCAGCGGTCAGCAGCACACCGTAGCCGAGTGCATGACGAACGTTCGGCAGCGTCACGCGCACGAACGTTTGGATCGGGGATGCGCCGAGCGTGGCCGCGACCTCTTCTTCGGTCGTGCCGATCTCACGAAGAACGTAGACCACCTCGCGCAACGTGTACGGCAGCGTCACGAACAGCGTCGCGAGGACCATGCCCGGAAACGCGAACGGTAGCTTGACTCCGAGCGACGCGAGCCCGGGTGCGAGCCAACCTCCTCGGCCGAACAACAGCAGAAACGTCAGACCGATTGCCACGGGCGAGATCGCGAGTGGCAGCTCGACGATGGCATCGAGCGCGCGGCGACCGACGAATCGGTGGCGCACCAAGACGAGCGCGCCGGCGACTCCCACTACACAGTTGACCGCGACAGCGATCGCCGCCAGCGACAATGACACTTGCAGCGCGTGCACGGCATTCGCATTCCGCATTGCTGTCAGGAGGTTTCCGAATCCGAGACTCATCGCCCGAACGACGAGTGCCCCGAGCGGGAGAACGATGATCACTCCGAGGTACGCCAGCGTGAGGGCAAGGAGCAACACCGGCGCCGCGGTCCACCGCGATTGCGTCCGGGCTTCACCCAAGTGCGAGCGCGCTTCAACCATGGTGTCGCCCCGTGAAACGATCGACGGCTTTCGCAGCTTCGAGCAGTAGAAACGCGGTGCCGAGAAGCACGAGTGAGATCGCCGCGGCAGCGGCCGGCCGCCCACCCTCGACTTCGCCGAAGATCAACACGGGGGCGGTCAGCGTCCGATGCGGAATGTTTCCCGCGACGACGACGACCGATCCGAACTCCGCCAGGGCTCGCGCGAAGGAGCGAATCGTGCCAGAGAGAATCGCGGGTGCGAGCGGGGGAAGGTGCACGCGAAAGAACACCGTTGCGTTCCCGGCCCCGAGCAGGCGCGCGGCTTCTTCCTCGGAGGGATCGAGCTCGAGCAACACGGGCTCGACGGCGCGCACGACGAACGGCAGCGTGACGAACAGTAGCGCGAGCACGATGGACGGGGGCGCGAAGAGCACGCGAATTCCGTGCCGCGCGAAGAAACCGCCAGCCCCCGATTGCGGGCCGAGCAGCACCGTCAGGAGCACGCCCGCGATGAGCGTCGGAATCGCGAACGGCAGGTCGATCAGCGCCGCGAGCATCCGGCGCCCGGCAAAGCGGTAGCGCACGAGCACCCACGCGGTCGCGGTGCCCATCACGGCATTGATCACCGCCATGATCGCCGCGGTCCAGGCCGTCAGCCACAGCGCGTGGAACACTAGCGGTGTCGAGATCGCTCGCGCGAGTGCGCGCAGTCCGCCGGAGAATGCCTGCGAAGCCAACGCAGCGAGTGGGAGCACGACGAGTACGGCGACGTACGTCGCGAACGCGGCACGAACGGCGACGCTGCCCCGCGAGGGCCTCGCGATTCCGGCCGACGCAGTCATGGATGGGTGGAGTTCGCGGCGAGCGCAATCGCCCGGTCGTAGCGCGCGTTCGGGAGGAAGAGCGTTCGTTGGATCTCGGCCCATCCGCCGAGATCACCGATCGTGAACAGGTCTGCCGGGTGCCGGTAGCGCACGGCGACCTCGCGCGCGACTTCGGCGTGAACCGGTCGAAGTCCGCGAGCCGCGAACGCGCGCTGGGCCTCGGCGCCGTGCAAGAACTCCACGAACGCGTTCGCGAGATCCCGGTTGCCGTGCGCGGTTGCATACGCATCGACGACCGCGGCGGGATTCTCGATGAGAATGGTCGAGCGTGGAGTGACCAACTCGTACGTCTGTCCGCCCCGCCGCCCGACGAGCACTTCGCTCTCGTACGTGATCGCGGCGTCGCCGATCCCGCGCTCGAACGTGATCATCGATTCGCGCGCTCCGCGATCCATCGTGGAGACGTTGCGCAGCACCGCGGCGAGGAACGCCTGCGCCGATGCTGGATCTGCTCGGAGCGCTGCGCCGTAGAGCGCCGCGATGTTCCACATGGCGCCACCGCTCGTTCGCACGTCGGGCGTCAGTACGCTGAGACCCGGCCGCCGAAGATCGTCCCAGCCGTGAATGCCGCGCGGGTTGCCGCGTCGCACGGCGATCGCGACGATCGAACGCGTGACCATGCCGCCCGCGGGTCCCGCCCGCCAGTCGTGTGTGATCAGCCCGGCACGCGCGATGCGATCGATGTCCCCGGGAAGCGAGAGGACGGCGACGTCGGCCTCGAACCCGCTCACGATCGCGCGCGACTGCCCACCGCTGCCCTGGTACGAACGCCGGAAGTTCACCGTCTCGCCGGTGCGCATGCGCCAGTGGCGCTGGAACGCGGGGATGATCGCCCGGTCGTACGCTTCGCGCAGCGTACTGAAGGCCCCGAGCGTGAGCGTTCGCTCGTGCTCGCGCGAACGACAGGCGAGCGGCGTCACGCACGCAAGTCCGATGGCGAGCAACACGGCGCGCGAGGCCACGTCCCGGCGAACGCTGTGATTCAGCATACTAAATTGTTTTCTAGTATATCAGACGTTTCCAGTCAACTGGACACTACCGAGGCGCGGCGACCGGAGTACGCGAGGCCCCCACGGCGCGCCGATCAGAGTTGCGCGCGGCACAGTCGCGGCACGCCGGCGCTGCACAGGTAACCGGCGTGGCAGTTGCCGAGCGGACAAGCGTCCAAACAGACCCCGTCCGCGGCGCTGCAGACCGTTCCAGCAGGGCACGCGGGATCGCCCGAGCGCCCGCACGGCGGATGGCACAAATGCGCGGCCGTGTAGCATCGGGCGGTCCCGACACACGTGGCGCCGGCGACACAGTCGGGAAGGCACAACTGCGCGGAAGATCGTCCGCCACCGATGTCGTGGTTCAGGCAGATGTACGGCCCGTCGGCGCGACACGCTCGCCGCAAGGTCGGGCAGCGCGCGGCGCAAAAGCCGAGCACGCCCAACACGTAGTCGACGCACGCGCCCGTTGGACCGCACGTGTCGGGATTCGCCGTCGGTGCGCACGCACTCGTGCAGTAACCGCCTGGCACGGCCATGTCGGGGGACATTCCGACGGTCATCGCGCACGACACCGAGCTGCCCGTGGTGTTCACACAATCGCGCGCCATCGTGCACGCGGATCCGACGCCACCGACCGGGCACTCGATGCCGGCCGTCACCGGACAACATACGCCCACGCGACACTCGCGCCCGGCGCCACACGTGCCCGCGCCGGCGTCGGGGTCACACGTCGCGGGAACATCCTCCGCGACGTCCGTCCCGCCGTCCGCGGCAAACACGGGGCAGGTCCCGGCGGGCGCGTCGCTCGGGCAGCAGCGCCCGGACACGCAACGAAAGTTCGACGGACAGAAGTCTCCCGGACCGCAGACGATCCCGCCCGTGCGATCGAGGGCGGGAACGCACGCGCCGAAGACGAACGCCGACGCACACACCGCTGCGGCGAGCCGCGGGTGAAACGCCCAAGCGCGAGCGGCGATCACAGACCACCCCGCCACGTTGCAACGACTCCGTGCGCTCCGATCATGGGTGCGATTGCGATGGGCACTTCGCGGGCCTCACCGGGGCCGCGCGCCGCGAGCCAGATCAAGCCGGTCGCGAATGTCGCGCCGCCGCCGATGCCGAGCGCCCACGCCATCGTCGAAAACGAATTCGCCGTGTTCAGATCTCCGGCGAGGTCGGTCGACCACGGCGTCGTACTCATGTTCGCCTGGTTGATTCGACTGATCGGCCCGAGCGCCATCACCGCGAAGATCGCAGACGTCACACCGACAGCGCCGCCGAGCGCCATGAGCACCGGCGGGACGACGGCGTTCGCACCCGACATTCGATACGTCGTTCGCGCGCGCGGAATCGGTGGGCTGCTCGGCATCGCGGGCGGCGTAGCGGTCCCGCCGTTCGCGGGCGCGCTCGCGGAGGCGGTCGAATTCGCGTTGGTGCTCGGCGAAGCGGGGACGGCCGGTGTCACGGTGCTCGCGGCGACACGCCGGCGGAGACTTTCGATCCGTTCCTGAAGCACAGCGCGATCGAATCCCGCGGCCCCGGCGGCTTCGTATCGTTGGTACGCGTCGAGCGCGGCGGCCAGATTGCCTGCGGACTCGTACGCTCGTGCGAGGTTGAACAGCAACTCGGCCTGGTGCGTAACGTCGTACGCCTGCTGGAATTCGTGCGCAGCTTGTTCGTATCGCCCGAGTCGGAATTCCTGCGTTCCCAGCTCGAAATGGTTGCGCGCGACGCGATCGAGAATTCCCGGCGTGGGCGGCTGGGGCGATCCGGCACCCGTTCCCTGCGCGAGTGCCGCAGTCGGAGCAAGAATCAGCGCGACGATCCAGACCTGCCGAACCGCGCCGAGCCCCGGAGCGCGCATTCGGACGCGAAACAATCCGTCCATGAATCCATTATACGCCATCCGCTGGTCGGGATTCACCGACTAGTGCCGCTATTCAGAAGTTCTCTCGCCTCTGATTCCCGCCCCCACTCTCGGCAACGCTGCGCGCTGCGTTCACGTTTTCGTTGCCGTCGCCATCGCCGTCGCGGTCGCCGTCGCGAGCAGCGGTGCCGACCAGTGCGTGACAGGAATTCCTACATCACTCGGCGGCCGGCACGCTTCGGCGATGACCTTCGCGCGGTCGGCGGCCGAGAGAGAGAGCGCGGGCGTCCCGATCTCGGGGCGTCCGCGAGCAAGATGGCGGCCTCCGCGCGGAGAGCGATGCGGCGTTCAACCGTTCCGAGTCGCAAGAGCTGTTCGAGTGCCAACGTCTCCTCCGATGTCAGAGCGAGAGCAACTGTCGAACGTCCCGAGTGCGGCCGGTTCGCCCATGGCGTCGAGTCGATCATGCACTCCCGCTACACCACCGAGATCAAAGCGGCCAAATGTTCGACAAGCGCAACTAGTGTTGCAACCGACTTACGATTCCCCCGTACGCTCCAGCGCTGCGAGTAGGCGCTCGGCGTCCCGCCGGTGATACGAGCCAAATCGACCCTGCGCGAACGGAGCGAGATCCGCACGCGCCTCCGTGATCCGATGCGCGCGCAGCAAGGAAACGGCACGATTGAACCGCGCATCGGGCACCCAGCGCGCGTCGCGTGCATGAGCGAGGTAGTCCGTCCAGGCCTCGACCGCAGCGTTGGGATCACCGCCGCGGAAGTGAATTGCGTGTGCACGGAGGTATCGCGGATCCGCGCCGAATTCCGTTCGAGTAGGGCGCACCGGCGTACGCATGTCGACGTCGGCGTTTGACGTGGGCGATCGAAACACGGTCATGAGAACCGAATCACTCCCAACGACACCGGTCGGCACACCGACATCCGCTCGAGGCGTCGGTGGGCGCAACGCGGGCACGGCCCGCGGCGCGATCGGCCGCGGTTGCGCAGGGCGACTGCGAAGAAGACGTTCGACCAGGCCATGCCCCATCCAGTGCGCCATCCGCATCAGCGGCCGCCGCGCTGCGTACACCGTGCCCGCGAACGACAGCGCGAGGCAAACGACGAACGCGGTGACGATCTTCTGTGCGATTCGTCGTTCGTCCTCGACGGCCTGCGCCGCGGCCCGCAGCGTGCGTCGCGCGTAGAAGATCCGCGTTCGCACGGTCGCTTCGGGAACGCGTTGGGCGGAGGCGATCTCGCGTGCGCTGCAGTCCTCGATCGCCGCAAGCAGAAACGCCTCGCGTTGAACATCGGGCAGCGCGTCCAGTGCCGATGCGAGACGTCGGACCATCTCGCTTCGTGCCACGGACGCCTCGGGATCGTCGGGGCGTGCCCGCGGCTCGACGCTCACGGCCTCGTGAATCTCGAGCCGGCGCGCGTGCGCACGGCGAAACCTGCGCGCGAGGTTCGCCACGATGCCCATCAAGAACGATCGCGCCGGTGCATCGTTCTCCCCGCGATAACGCTGCATGGCGTCGGGCAAGGCCGCGAAAGCGTCCGCGGAAATGTCGTCGGCGTCCGCGTCCGAACGGGTCAGCTTTCGCGCGAGCGCGCGGGCCTCGCCGTGATGGTTCACAAACGCCAGCGTCGCGGCGTCGGGCATCATGGTTGCGGACTTCACAGCAACCTCGCCTGAACGCCGACGAATCCCTGAACGAGAAATCCCGATCCGAGCGAGTTGCGAAAATCGATCCCGCCGCCGACGTCGAGCTGAGCGTAGACATCGAGACGCGGCGCGAACGCGATCTCGGCGCGGGCGATCGCGCGCACGAGCGCAAGAGTGTCTCCGCGTCGAACGTCGACAAGAGCCCCGAGGCCCCCGCCGAATCCAAAGTCGAACCAGCCCGCGCGAACGTGCGCCAGGCCACGCGCGCTCACGCCCAGCAGACTGAAGTACGACGATCGCATGTACTGGGTCTCGATCCCGAGCGAGAACGCGGGCCAGCGCCCGGCGAGCGATATCGTTGGTCCCCAGTATGTCCCCCCACCCGGCAGCGCCGCGCCACCGCCGACACCCGCCGCGATGCCCAGAATCCCCGCGTGACGGTCGTTTGCCGACGAACGTGCGGCAGGACGCGCGCGATCGGGCAGCGCCTCAGCGCCCCGTGGCGTTTCCAGATCGACGGCCGGCGTGCCCAAGATCACCATGGTGGGCACGACGACGACCGTCGGCGCCGCGGGAACTTCCGGCGGCGACGCGGGCGTCGGATTCACGAGCCCGACGGTCTGGTCTCGCGCGACGTTTCCCGCAAGTAGCGAAACGAGCGCTGCGGCAACGAGTCGATTGCGCGGAATCGCGACGGTGCGAACGACTTCCTCCCGATCGGCGCTGCGGTACGTGAGCACCAGCCGGCCCTGAGCGTCGAGAGCGATCGAGAGCTGGGCGTCCGCGCTGGCGGCGGCCGGCGAGGTCGGCGGCAGAGCAGGTCGACCGAGTTCGCGGGCGATCGCGGCGCGCACGGCATCGACGTCGCGTACGGGTGCTCCGGGCGCGATTTCCACGACGATGGGCGCCGGCATCGCGGAGGGTGCCACGGCGGGAACGGCGGCCGGTGCGGGTGTCAATCCTCCGGGAGTCGCGGGGGCAACCGGAATTTCGTCGAGGTCCGACGCAGCCGCCGCGCTCGCGAATACTGCGAAACACGCGCCGAGAACGAGCGCGGTTCCCGTGGGATGTGCCGAGAACACCTTCATGGGCAACGAAGCCTCCATGGCCAGTCGCTTGGCGCGGGGGTTTCGTTCAAATGGATTACACGATTCGCGACCGGACGGCGAACACCGGGGGGGCGCTGTCATACGAAGTCACGTGCGGACTCACGGATGCGACCGGATTCGCACGCGCGCGGCATATCCGACGCAAGTCACAGTCTGGAGTACAACCACGACTTTTCGAACAGGATCTTGCCAAGGTGCCATCGCCGTCCCGGTGCGCGAAGCGTGACCTCGGGTTTCGGCTCAGCGTAGAACTTGCCGCCTCCAAACGCGGCCTTGCCGTCCCCGACCTCGATCAGGCATCCGCCTTTGCCGTCGAACCGCGCCGACGGTGCTTTGCCGTCGATCATCGCGGCGATGTTCTTCGCCACGACCTTGGCTTGCGCGTGCGCGAAGACACCCGCCTTCGGCAGCGGCTTGCCGAGCGTCAGCGGGATGGAGACGACGTCGCCAATCGCGTAGACGCCAGGGAAACGCGTCTCGAGCGAGTGACGATCGACCGATATCCAACCCGAGTCGCTCGCGAGCGCGCTCTCACGCACGACGCGAGGAGCGCGGTGGGGTGGGACGTACGCGAGCAGGTCGTAGCTCGCGTGAACACCGTGGACGAATTCGATCTGTTTGCGCGCGACGTCGACCGACTTCACCTGGTGCTCGGGGTGGTAGGGAATTCCCTTCGATGCCAGGAGCTGCTTCACAGCCGCGGACACGTCCGGTCCTGCGACTCCCATCGGACCGGGCTCGGCGGCGTACACGTCGACCGTGACATCCCCGCGGCGGCCGCGCTCGCGCAGGTAGGCGTCGATGAGCATCGCGGCCTCGTAGGGTGCCGCAGGGCACTTGTAGGCCGGCGCCGCGGTGAGCACAACGATGCGCCCGTGCCGCACGGAGGCGAGCGCGTCACGAAGGGACTCGGCGCCGCCAAGCGTGTAGAAGTTGTGCCCCGCCTCCTGAAGACCCGGCACGATTTCCGGCGCCAGCTCGGCGCCAAGGGTGACAACGAGGTAGTCCGCAGCCAGCGTCTGTCCGGCGACCGTGACGCGGCGTCCGGCGGGGTCGATCGTCTCCACGTCGCCAAGGCGCACGTCGATGCCCTTTCGCTCGAGGCGCCTCAGCGGCCGCTGAATGCTCCTCGCGTCGCGCCGCCCGACGATGAGCCAGATCAGCGACGGCGCAAAGACATGCTGGCGCTCGCGATCCACGAGAACGACCCGATGGCGCCGCGGGATCCGCGCGCGCACCTCGCGGGCCGCCACGACACCTCCCACACCACCACCGAGGATCACGACGGTCTTTGCAGAGGGCATCAGAACACCAGTGTCCTGTCAGCCCACACCGTCCAGTCTGTCAGCCGTTCGAGACTGCCGCGCTTCGCACCGTCCACGAGTTCGCTGTCAGCAATTCCTCGCGCGTCCATGCACGTGCCGCAGACGCCGGTCTCCGCGCCCTGACGAGCGGCGCTACGTAGCATCACTTCCACGTTGTAGTAACCCTGGGGGACTTTCTGGTTCGCTTTCGCACAGCTCGCAGCGTCGCCGATGAGAAAGATCTTCACTTCCTCGCCCTCACGCTTGGTCAGAGCGCCGGCAAGTCGCAACGCGTTGTAACTGCGCTCGGTGCCGTAGGGAGGGTCGTTCAAGATGAACAGGGTCTTCACGGTAGCTTTTCCCTTGTCGTCGAAAGCGTTCAGGTCCGATTTTCGCCACGGCGAAGCCGCACGACAGCAGGCTCGGCGACTGCCAACTCGGATCGTTCTGCGCGGTTCATTCGTTGCATTGTCTCCCGCATCCGCACCGCGACGATGACGCCAGACAAGAACGTGAGCGACGCGACGAGGCCCATCGCCGCCGGAAGCCCGACCGCGTCCGCCGTCACGCCCGCGATCAGCGCTCCAATCGCGTACCCGAGGTCACGCCACAGCCGATACACGCCGACCGAGGACGCCCGCCATGCGGGGTGCGCGACATCGCCGATCGCAGCGAGCAACGTCGGGTACACCATCGCAGTACCGACCCCGAGCAGGGTGCAGCCCACCGCGAATCCCGCGAAACGGTGTGCGAGAATCACAACGACAATCCCTACGGCCTGAACCCACATCCCCGAGGCGATGAGCCACTTGCGGCCCACGCGGTCCGACAACGCCCCCGTGAGCAGTTGCGCGACTCCCCACGTGGCCGGGTAGATCGCGGCGAGAATGCCAATCTGCCCGAGGGTCATTCGCGATGCCGCGAAGACGAGGGGAAATAGTCCCCACGCCATCCCGTCATTGAGGTTGTTGACGAGGCCGGCCTGGCTGATGCTCGACAAGTTTCTGTCGTGGAGAGTCGTGCGCCAAAACACTTCTCTTGGTGTCGGCATGTCTGCGGGTGACAAATCACCGTGACGCTTCGATTCGGCCGCGACGTGGTGCCGAGTCTCCCGCACGGCAAATGCGGAGAGTGCCAGTCCGAGCACGACGAACACGACACCGAGATAGAATGGTTGCGGACGCAGGCCGTAGTGCGCAGCGATGAAGCCCGTGGCGAGCGCGCTCGCGGCTACCGCGAAATAGCCGGCAAACTCGTTGAGCCCCATCGCGAGGCCGCGCTTGGACGGTCCTGCAAGGTCGATCTTCATGATGACCGTGGTGGACCACGTGAGGCCCTGGCTCACTCCAAGCAGCGCGTTGGCGAAAAGAACCCACGACCAGCTCGGCGCCCACATCAGCAGGAACGGTACGGGCGCAGCGACGAGCCAACCGGCCACGAGGACCCGCTTACGCCCGAAGCGATCGGACCACCGGCCCGCAGCGTAGTTCGTGATTGCCTTCGTGATCCCGAAGACGACGATGAACGAGAGCACAGCCGTCTTCGCCGCGAGATGGAACTCGCGTTCTGCGATCGGCGACAGAAGCGTGCGCTCCATGCCCACCATCGCGCCGACGAAGGCGTTCACGACGACCAGCAGCGAGAATTGCGCGAGGTTCTCTCGAATGCCGAGTCGGACGACGCTCATACCGGCGGCCCTGCGCGCCCCCGATTGACTAGGAGGATGCGTTCCATCTCCGCAGGCTTTGCCGGCACGTCGACGACGGCGTCGATGAACTCCGCCCTCCCACGGGAAAGAAGCGTGTTCCATCGCCGTTCGAACGCGACCGTACTGGACGGCTTGCCGCTCATGCCCGCCCCGCAGAGCGAGCCCGAGAAATGTCCCGGATACACTTCGACGTCGTCGGCAAGCGTGAGCAGCTTCTGATGGATGCTGTCGTGCAATTCGCCGGCGTTCTCTCGGGAGCGCCCAGGAAGATCGGGGCGACCGACGGCGCCGACAAAGAGTGTGTCTCCCGTCAGCACGAACCATGGGTCCGACCCACGGCGCAGATCGCTGACCAGCAAGCACATGCTCTCGGGTGTGTGCCCGGGTGTGTGCAGCACTCTCACTCTCGTGTTTCCGAGATCGATGTCCTGACCATCGTGAACCGGTGTGAACGGCAGCGATACGTCCGCGGACTCGTGCAGGCAATAGGCAGCACTGGCGGCCTTCGCGAGGCGTGGACCGCCCGAGAGATGATCCGCGTGGATGTGTGTATCGAAGACGTGAGTGATTCGCATTCCCTTCGACTCGGCGAACGCCACGTACGCGTCGACGTCGTGCTCCTGGGCATCGACGACAGCACACACTCCGAGGCCGCCGCACCCGAAGACGTAGGCCGCGCATCCTGTGTCGAAGTAGTAATACGGACGAAAGATCATCGGTTCGTCCTCACGGTTCCGCAGTTTCGGCGATGTACCAGGGACAACGAACGAGGGTCATCTCGATGCTCCTTCTTGCGTCTCGTGCTCGATCGGGAGTCCGGCGCCCTTCCACTCTGGAAACCCATCGCGGAGACGGCGAGCCCGGCGCCCGCTCTTCACCAGTGCTTCGACGGCGCGGTCGGCGTACACGCAGTATGGTCCGCGGCAGTACGCGACGTATTCCTTGCCCTTGGGGAGACGCTTGAGCCGCTGCTTCAAGAGGTCGACCGGTACCGAGAGAGCGCCCGCAATGTGCCCCGCGGCATATTCGCTCGCAGGTCGCGTATCGACGATGACGACATTTCCCGACCGCATTCGGGCGAGCAGTTCTTTCATACTCACGGGTTCGGGATCCGACCGGTCGCCGAAGTGCTCTCGCACGAGTCGCTCGAGCTCGGCGAGCCGACGCTCGGCAACGAGGCGGAGCGACGCGGACAACGCAAACACCGAGTCGTCTGCGAGGCGGTAGTGGACAAAGAGCCCCTGCTTCCGACCCTCGACGAGCCCGGCTTCGCGGAGGATCTGCAAGTGCTGCGAGGCGTTGGCCATCGAGATCGACGTCTCGACCGCCAGCGCTTCGACGGTTCGATCACCCTGCGCCAACAGTTCGAGCAACTCGAGCCGGTGCGGGCTTGCGAGTGCTTTGCCGATGCGCGCGAATTGTCCGTACAGCCGGTCTTTGAACGTGCGATGCGCGGCGTCGGTGCTCATGATCAACTAATCAATATACTAGTTGATTAATGACGTCAAGCTCTTCGCTCACGAAGTCTCGAGCCGCCGTGGACCTCGCCGTCGCGAGCTTTGTCCGGCGATTTCGAACATGGTACGTGTCCATTCGCGATGCGCGCACGCCGACACCATCGTCTCTGCCACGCGCGGGCCCCGGCGCCCGTCGTCTGGGCGCTCACCGTCGGCGCCTGCACGACACCCGCCGCAACGTCCGACGTCGCTCCCGACGACCTGGTCACGGATTCAGACGTCGGCGACGCCGCCATGGACTCGGCGATCGACGCACGCTCCGACGCTCGCTGGGACGGCCTGGACGCACGATCCACCGACGCGCGCGGCCACGACTCGGCGGTCGACGTTCCGCAGGTCTCGGACGTCGGCGGGCCGATGCTCTTGTCTGCGTCAGGCCTGTACGAAGACTTCGCGACGCGCCGACTCGCGCCGGGCATCGTGCGGTACGTGCCTCGCTTCGAACTCTGGGCCGACGGTGCCGCGAAGGATCGCTACCTTCTTCTCCCCGCCGGCACGCGCATCGACACGCGCGACATGGACCAGTGGGTCTTCCCCGTCGGCACGCGGATCTGGAAGGAGTTCCGAGTCGACGGACGGCTCGTCGAAACTCGACTCCTGCAAAAGGTCCGGGACGGACTCGACGGCTGGTGGGCGGTCGCATACGTGTGGAACGCCACCGGCACGGAGGCGATCGCAGAGCCCCTCGGCGCCGAGGGCGTCGGCGGAACAATGTACGACGTGCCGTCGCAGGAGCATTGCGTGCAGTGCCACGCCAGCGGGCGCGACTTCGTCATCGGCGTCAGCGCCGTACAGCTCAGCGGCCCCGATGCAACGGCGCCGCTCGCGGATTTCGTAACGCGTGGGATGCTGAGCGATCCGCCCGCGCGGATGCCCGTAATTCCAGGCGACGCGACGGTGCAGGCAGCGCTCGGCTATCTGCACGGCAACTGCGGACACTGCCACAACGATCGATCGTACGTCGCGGGCGCCGTGGCCCTGCGTCTTCGCCTTTCGGCGAACGACACGACCCCCGCAGCCACTGACACGTACCGCACGTCGATCGGTGCCGTCGCGTTTCACATGATTGGCCCGAGCACCACGATCGTCGTCCCCGGGTCGCCGGACACGAGTCAACTGTACGTGCGGATGAGCCTTCGCGACTTCGACGCAATGCCACCGATCGCGTCCCGAGCGGTCGACCCGGCGGGCCTTGCCGCCGTCCGCCTGTGGATCAACACGCTGCCGTAGTTCCCGATCAGAGTCCGGCGGCGTCGAGTCGACGGGTGAGGTCGGCGAGCGCTGCGGTCGCTCCGCCCGCGCCGCTCACTCTGAGAATCTGCATGTTCTGCAGATCCACCGTGATGAACGTGTCGCGCGGCACGCTGAAGAAGTCCTCCATCGTCGGCTGCGGGTCCATCGAGTCCATCGTCATCGTGTAGGGCGCCATCGCGCTGCGGATCCACGCGGAGACCTGCGCCATGGTCGCAGTGGTACCGGGCGAAGTGCCCTCCACGACAACGGCCATGATGAACGCGCCGCGGGGGACCAACTGTGGGGTTCTGAGGGCCATTGCACGGGCCCCGGCAAGGCAAGCGCCTCACCAGAACGCGCCGAGTTCCATCAGCAGGAACCGGGCGCCCGAACGACGGATGCGATCCATCGTGATTTCTTCAAACGGCTGCGTATTCGAAAGTCCCGTCGTCTGCGTCGGCGCCCAGTAGCCCATGAACGTGAAGTTCGGCAGCGTGTCGCCCACCGCGGGACCGTGCGGCTCGGGCGGGTATCCCGCATCGGGATCGACCACGTCCTCCGGGACGACATCTGCTGCAGCGACATCGGTCGACATCGGCGCGTCCGTCGAAGTGCCGACCGCGTCGTCCGCGTTCCCGAGATCGGTCGGCGCCATGCGGGTCGCTCCGCAGGCGATTGCGAGCATCGCGGAGAGTGCGACGTAGTGTTGACGGCGGCGGTTCATTGGAAGCGGCGGTGCGAGCGACTCGAAGGATGCTACGCGCCGCGGCGGTGGTGTCAACGGGGCGGTTCGAATCGTGGCGCTGTGGTCACGTGCCTGACCAGATCACAGTGCCCCCCGCGATCGGTGCTGGTTCGCCGGGCCGAATCCCGAGCAACTGCGTGACGCGCCGCGATTCCGGCCAGTCTGCGTCGCGGGCACATCGGTTGCTCTGTGTAATCTCCATGATCTCTCGCCCCGCATCCCCGTTGCTTGCACTCGCCGCTGTCTCGATGCTCCTGTTCGGTTGCGGCCCGGACGACGGTTTGGAGTTCGGCACGCAGGGAGTCGGCCGTCGACCCGCCGGATGCCCGATTTCCAGCACCGACCCCGAGTGCACTTCCGATGCAGCGCCGGGCCGCGATGCGAGCGCAGATCCAGACTCCGCGGTGCGTCCTGACGGCAGCGGCGAGCCTCGGCGCGACGGGGGACAACCCGGGGAAGACGCACAGCGAGAGTGCCCGCCCGAAGTGCGATGCCAGGGCAATTGCAACGGCGACGATGGCAGCGACTACGCGCGGTGCGTTGCCGCGGGCAATCGCCGCGGGTGCACCGACGAAGTGTTTCGGGGTTGGTGCCTGCGACGTGTCGGCGATGGTCTCAGCTGGATGAGCGCTACGCGCGAGTTCGCTGGGATGAGCTGCGATGGCACCGTGTCCCTCGAGCGCGGGTCGGACGGCTACGACGCTTGGGTGTGTCGCTCGCGGGACGGTTGCAGCATCCGGCGCTGCTCGACGCCGATCGTGCTCGTGTTCGAGGGCGACATGCCCGTGGCTCTGCGCAGGGACGATGGACGCGCGCATTTCGACCTCGCTGCGCGTGGCGAACCTTCCGCCGAACGCACGGATTGGCCGTCGGCCGCGACGCCGTGGCTCGCACTGGATCGTGACGGCGACGGTCGCATCACGTCGGGCGAAGAACTGTTCGGTTCCGCGACGCCGCTTGCGTCTGGGCACGCGCAGGACGGATTCGAGGCACTCGCGGATCTCGACGCGAACCACGACGGGCGGATCGACGATCGCGATTCGGGTTTCCGCCAGCTCGTCGTGTGGTTCGATCGAGATGGCGATCGTGTCTCGAATGCCGGCGAGTTGCAATCGTTGGCGAGCCTTGGCGTGCGGTCACTGGACCTCACGTACCGCTCGAGTCCGCGGTGCGACGCACGCGGCAACTGCGAAGTGGAACGCGCGGAATTCGCGTGGACGGACCCGACCGGTCGCGTTCGCACCGGCACGATGGTCGACGTACACTTGGCCGTGAACTGACTTCGAAGCGCGCGCGTCACATCACACGCCAAAACGGCGCCGCGAGAACGCCGTCCGCGAGCCACGTCGTCTCGCGACCCGCGTGCAACAGAAGTCCCGCGCGGGCCTTTCGCCCGTACTCGTCGCGAAACGTCCGGAGTCCCTTCGCGTCGTCGAGGCGTGGGCGCGTACTGGCTTTGACCTCCACTGCGAGCAGCCCGCGCGGGTGGTCCACGACAAAGTCCACCTCGTCGCCACTCGCCGTGCGCCAGTAGCACACGTCGGGACGCTCGGGCAGCAGCTCGCGCCACGCCAGCAGATCGAGCAACACCATGTTCTCCAGGTGCGCGCCACGCGGCTCGGTCTCGCCCGCGAGGTACATCGCGAGGCCGGTGTCCGTCGCGAAGAGCTTCGGCGTCTTGATGAGTCTCTTCGTCCGGTTCACCGCAAACGCCGGCACGCGCACGAACTGATACGACGTCTCGAGCAGATCGAGATGGCGATGCACCGTCGCCTGCGCCTGCGACACGTCGCGCGCCAACTCGGTTTGATTCAGCAGGTTTCCGATGCGCAACGCGGCCGCGCGGATCAGCCGACGAAAATCGACGAGCGAGATTCCCGCGGACAGATCGCGAACGTCCCGCTCGAGGTAGCTGTTGGTGTAACCGGCAAACCAGTCGCGCCGATCGTCGTCGTCCGTGAGCTGCGTCGCGGGCGTGGGATATCCACCGCGGAGCGCGAGCGCTCGCCAATCGACCGGACCGACGGGCTGCGCATCGAGCAACTCCGGCCAGTCGTCGTCCTTCGTGTCCAGCAACTGCGACCAGATCCCCGTCGTCCCCAGGCCACGTTGCTCGCGACGGGTCATCGGCCAGAGCGACACGTACGCCGCGCGCCCGGCGAGCGACTCGGAAACCCGCTTCATCGTGAGCAAGTTCGCCGAGCCGGTGAGAACGAACCGCCCCGGCACCCGCCGCTCGTCGACCGACCGCTTGATTGCGAGCAACAGCTCCGGCGCACGCTGCACCTCGTCGATCGTGATGCGCTCGTGGCCCTGCAACAGTGCCTGCGGTTGCCGCTCGGCGCGGTCGAGCATCTCGACGTCGTCGAGCGTGACGTACGACCGCCTACGTGCGAGCGCACCGTGCCGCACGAGCGTGCTCTTGCCGGTCTGCCGCGCGCCGGTGACCACGAGTATGGGCATCGTCCGGAGCAAGCGCTCGACGCGGGGCTCCATCGCGCGGGGCAGGACGTCTCGGTCATTCATCGTGTGATGGATAATCCATCATGAGGTGATGGATTGTCAACCATCCGTTCTGGCGGATGGAAGTGCGGGAGCGCGCGGCCTAGCACTGGGGCAGTGACGAGATATGTCACATCTTCTCACCCTTGGCCTTGACCGACCGCCGCCCGGTCGTAGATAGAGCGGCACCGGGCGCTTCTCCCCGCGTGCTCGGCGCTGGGGTTCCTTTCAAAGAAGGAGGACTCCATCATGCACGCAGGCAAAGGCAGAGACATCGACGACATCGCGTGGCAACTCGTCGAGCGAGCGCTCGCGCGCGACCGCGTTTCGCGCGCGTTCAACGTGCGGGTACGGACGCTCGAGCGGGCGTTTCTTCGATCTGCGTCGGGCCGGTCGAGACCGGCGTACCTTCGCCTCGAGGAGGCCTCCGCCGCGCGTTCGGCGCGCGTCGCCGTGATCGCGCTGCGCGTGGGCGTCGCGCTCGGGCACTGGCTGCGGGAGTGAGTCTCACCGCGCGCGGACGAGCGCGCGCAGTACGGCGAACGCGCGGCGACGATCGGCGCCGGAGAGAGCCCGAACCAGCGTGACGATCGGGTCGCGCGGGTTGGTCTGGGGCGGCTCGGTCGTGAACAGCGCCCCAAGATCGCAGCCGAGTCCCGCGGCCACGGACTCGATCGTGCTGAGTGTGGGATTGCCCACGCCACGCTCGAGGCGGGACACGGTCTCCGTCGGGAGGCGCGCGCGCGAAGCGAGCTCGCGCTGCGACAGGCTCAGCGCGAGCCGGCGGGCGCGAATTTCCGATGCAATTCGAGGGCGAACGTCGGCCACGGGGCAGGCGAGTTTGCGGCGTGGGTGGTTTCGATGAAAATAGCGATTTCGGTCGACAACGACTCGACGTATAAATCCATGTTCGTTTCTCGAATCTGGAGATACGTGGATCGACCCTACAGCATTCTGGTCGTTGACGACGAGCCGATGATCCGCGCCGTGCTCGCGAAGGGGCTGGGCCGGGCGGGCCATCGGGTGGCTGCGTGCGCATCGCCCGAGGAAGCAATGCTGGCAGTCCGGGAGGGACGATTCGACGTCGCGATTCTCGACCTCGAGATCGGGCGCGCGTCTGGACGTGAGCTAGCGAAACAGTTGCACGCCGTGGTGCCGGCGCTTCGCATCGTGTTTCACACGGGTTCGGCCGACGAGGCCGAGGTCGGGCGCGCGGCCGCGGAAGGTGTCGTGGTTCGCAAGCCGTCTGACATCTCCGAAGTGCTCGCGGGAATTCGACGGGCGTAGATCGAGAAGCGGCGCGCTCGCGCAGGATCGACACGCTCGCGCGGCAGCGTTAGCCTCGTCCGTCGTGTCGAGTCACGTCTTGAACCGGCCCCGAAACGCCGAAACCGCGCGTTCAGGGCGTCGTGCACGTCGTTGGCGCCGGCTGGCGAGCGTCGCACTTGCAGGATCATGGTTCGCGATCGGCGGCTGCCGGCTCACCGGCTACGTGTTCGACCGCGACGTGCCACAGATGCCCGACGTGCAAGCGCTGGACGCAGCCGGCGACGCGATCGGACGCGTGGACACGCCGACGCCCGACGTGCCGGCGTCAGACAGCAGCACGCCGGGATGCGATGGCTCGATCTGCGCGTGTGGAAACATTCGCGTCGACCCAGGGAACTGCGGCGCGTGCGGCTACGCGTGCGGCGCCGGCAACGTGATGTCCCGCGTGTGCGACGCGGGCGGGTGCGGCTCGGTGTGCCAGCCAGGGTTCATCGATTGCAACGCGAACCGGCGACCGTCGCCCGACGACGGATGCGAGTGTCCGGGCAACGTTTGTTGTACCGGCGCGTGCGCGGTCGAGCACATGAACGGAACGGGCGGCAGCTACTACGCGTGCGCGCCCCTCGCGACCTACAACGCCCAGACGGCGATGGCCGCGTGCCAGTCGCACGTCGCCGCCGTGCGCATGGGCGAGTGCTTCGCGCCGTCGTGCGGCACGACGGCTCTCACGATCTGCGCACGCAACACCGGCGCACCCACGTGCGGGCCGTGTTGGATCTACGCGGGCGGAACGCAAGGCAGCATCTACATCTCGCCGTCGACGTTCGACTGCTGCATGATGAGTTCGACGTCGATGCGCTGGAACTGACGCGGGCGAAAACGTCAGAACGAGAGCGCCAGCGCGACCGATCCGGAACCGCGTCCGCCTCCGACGCCAATGGTCACACGCTCCCGTTGCGCATTGCGTCCGGCGAGGGCCGCCCACACGACGCCGGTCGTCACGAGCGCGGCTCCAACGGCGAGCGTGACGATCCCGACGGTTCCGAACGCTTCTGCGCTGGCCTGAATCGACGACGCGGTCGTGGGGCAGTGGCGCAGGTTGTCGGCCTCGATCATGCACATCGCATTCAGGCTGCCGACCGAGCCGACGTGCAATCCGAGCATGACCCCCGATACGATGAGACTGGCCCCCCCGAGGGACAGCACGACGAACGGCATTGGCGACGGTGAGTGCGACTGAAGTGTCAATTGCAGCGGGCGCGCCGTCGCGGGGGTCGCGACTTGAACGTTTGGGCGGAACTCAATGGCGACCGTGACGTCCTGACCGGCCGACACGTCGATCCGGCGACGAAATCCACCTGCGCGCCGCGAACGAGCTTCGACGAGGACGCTGCCGGCTTCGACGAAAACAGGCGCGCCGAGATCGCTTGCTGCCACCGTCGTTCCCGCGACGAAGACTTCGGCGTCGTCCGTGGGTGTCCCGGCGGGAAGACGAACGTTGAGCCGCGCCATGCGCCCGCGCCAACGGCTCACGATGCCGCGACACGTCGCCAGAACCCGCTCCCGATCGACAAGCGTAGCGTCCGGGGTCGCCTCGCGAACGCAACGTTCGGCGGTCCCGACGGCCGCCGCGCGCTGACCAGATGCGACTTGCTCGGCGGCGACGAACGCGCGGAGCGACGGCGTCATGCTGATTTCACCGGCGCGCGCGAGAAACTCCAGCGCGCGGGCGTGTGCGCCCTCCGTAGACGCACGGGTCGCACGTTCGATGAGGGCGCGTCGTTCGCCGAGCATTTGTGCGGATTGCGCGCGCGCTTCACGGCCCGCGACGGCCGCAGCGAGCGCCAGCAGGGCGATCGCGACGACGCGGACGCGCGAACGACGCGAGCGAAACGTGGCGGAGTGCATCGGCACGATCATTGGCGCGCTCTATTGGATGCGAAACGGCAACGGAGTGCGGCGGGGCGAGGCCGTCGGGCGCGCGCGAATTGCGGGCGTCGGAGGGCGTGTCAGAGGCGCGCGACGGATCGTCCGCGCTGTAGCGGTGGTGACGGGAGGCTCCGGCGAGAGGCTCGCGGCCGCGGGGACAAGCGCCGGAGCGAGCGTCGGCGCGGGATTGAGTGGCGGCGACGGAATCGCGGGAAGTCCGTTGGTCGTCTGCGCCGGAACGAACGGCACGGTTCCGGGTGGCGCGGCCGGTGCGGGCTGCGCCGTGGTCGTGGGCGTGGCGCCGCGGGAGGAAACGGAGGCGTTGCGGCCACGAAGCACCGCCACGGCAGCAACCACGAAACTCAGAAGGCCGATCGCCGCCAACGTCGCTGCGATGCGCAAGCCCCGCGGGCTGGCGAAACGAACGACGTCACGGGAGACCGCAGACGATCGAGCCGTCGTCGGCGCCTGTCGACTCGACACGTCCGCGTACGCCGTAGGCTGAAGTGCGACCGGAATCTCGGCGGGCAAACGAGTCGCACCGCTCGGCAGTGCGCGCTCGAGTTGATCGAGAAGCTCCCCGGCGTCGCGTTGCCGGCCGTCGGGCCGAAGCGCGAGGGCGCGAGCGAGAATCGACTCCCATGCTCCGACGTCGACTCCGTAGTGCCCGGGTGTCGGTCGTTGCGGGTTGGTCGCTTCGAAGATCCACTCGGTCGGATCCTTGCCGCGATACGCAGGTTCCCCGGTGATCACTTCGCACATCAGCAACGCGAGGGCGTGCACGTCGGTCCACGGCCCGGTGCGGCCGCCCGCAAATTGCTCGGGCGCTGCGAAGCCTGGCGAAAACGCGTGAATCACGCTGCGGGTGTTCGTCGCCCCGCCCGTCGCGACCTCGTCGGGCTCCATGATCTTCGCAATGCCGAAGTCCATCAGTCGGAGCGAGAACCCGCGCCACGCAGGCACGACCATGATGTTCGCGGGCTTCAAGTCGCGGTGTGCGACCCCGCGGTGGTGGGCGAACGCGAGCGCTTCGAAAATCGGGTGAAGAAGTCCGAGCGCTTCGCCCGGTGTGATCCGCGGTTGTCCTGCGCGAGCCGCAAGCCATTGCTCGAGCGTCTGCCCCTCGAGCCATTCGAGCACAATCCACGGAAGCGCGCCCGCGTCGCCGCGCTCGAGCACGCCATGATCGAGGACCTGCACGATGCTCGGGTGGTTCAATTGCGCAATCACGCGGGCCTCGTCCGTGAACTTCGCGACGAACGCCGCGCGTGAAGTCCCTCCGAGATCCCCCGGAATCTTCAACACCTTGATCGCGATCGGCCGCGCCAACGTCGCGTGTGTTCCCGCGTACACGACCCCGAACCCGCCTTCGGCCACGACTCGCTCGACGCGGTGTTTGCCGTCGAGCGTGGCGCCCACCAGACCGAATGCGTCCGGCGGCGGGTCGCGATGCGTGTGCGCGTCCATCGGGGAACCGGCGGAATCGTATCACACGCCTGCGTCACGCCGTCGCGGGGATACGATCGCCGGGCGCCTCGAAGCCCGGAACCACTTCGCTGCCCGAGTCTCGCTGCACCGCCAAGGGCAGCAACACCGTGAACGTCGATCCTACGCCCGGGCTGCTCTCGACTTCCAGCATGGCGCCCAGCAGACGACACAGCCGCGAGACGAGCGCGAGTCCCAGTCCCGCGCCGCCGAATTCGCGCGATGCGGACGGGTCGACTTGATGAAACGCCTCGAAGATCCGCGCGAGTTGGTCTTTCTCGAGCCCGATGCCCGTGTCCTCGACGACGATGCGAACGTGTTGCTCGCCCGCGCGCTCCGCCCGCAACGTGATCTTGCCGTCCTCGGGCGTGAACTTCACGGCGTTGGACACGAGGTTGAGGAGCACCTGGGCCAGTTTCGCGCGGTCCGTGGAAATCGTCGGAATGTCGTCGGCGCACGATTGGCTCACATCGATCCGCTTGAGTCCCTTCATCCATTCGACGGCCGAGGCCACACCCGTCATCACCTCGCGCAGGTCCACGTCGGCGACCCGCATCTCGATCCGTCCTGCGTCCATCCGCGCGAGGGTGAGCAGATCGTCGATCAGCCCGAGGAGACTTTGGGAACTGCGCTTGATCCCGGCCATTGCCTCGCGCTGCTTTTCCGTCGTTTCGCCGTAGATCCCTGCATCCACGAGATCACTCAATCCCATGATGCCCTGCAGCGGCGTTCGAAGTTCGTGCGTGATGTTGGCCATGAACTGGTTGCGCTCGCGTCCGGCGTCGATCAACTGCCGTGTGCGCTCCTCGAGTCGTGCGTTCTTGCTGCGCAGCAATCGCAGGATCGCGGCGACGTAGAACGTCGGTGCCCCCAGAGCAAACGCAGCGAACAGCAACTCGAACAGCACATAGCGCCCCGGCGCACCGCCGAGCCACTGCACGGGCGGCGGGATGCGCGGCAGCACGCCAAAGTGCACGAACAGAACCATTCCGGAATACAGCGCGTGCGCGGCTCCGGCCATCAAGATCGTGATGCCGAGGTTCGTGAGCAAGGCGATCACGGTGATCTCGATGACGTAGATGGCAAACAACGGACTCTGTACATCGCCGGTGAGGTAGATGGCGCCGGTCATCGTGATCAGATCCACGGTGATGTTCAGCGCGCTCCACTCGAGCACGCCGCGCCGCGTGCGGAGCGCGCCGAGCGCCGCCGTGTTCGTCGCGAGTTTCATCGCGACCAGCGCGTAGATCCAGCCGCGCCACGGCATCACGCCGCGGACGTTCGCGAAGAGCGCGAGCGATCCGAGCGAGACCGCGATGCCGTAGCCGGAATACACACCGAGGAGCAGTTTGCGCCGGCTCTGCTCGGCCCCCATCTCCGCGATGAACGCGGGATACCGCACGGAAATCAGGCCTCGCCGAGTAGATGTCGGATGCGTTGCAGCAGCACGTTCAGTTCAAACGGTTTGGTCAGAAAGCCATCGGCCCTCAACCCGAGTCGCGCGTACTGCTCGGCGTGGTGCACGTCTTGATAGATCGCGCTCATCAGCAGAACGGGCGTGTTCTTCCCCTCCGGAGAACGCTTCACGTCGAAGCAGACCTCGAAGCCGCTCTTGTTCGGCAATAGAACGTCGATCAGCATCAGATCGGGCCGCTCGGCACGAAACCGCTCGACGCCTTCGGCGCCGGTCACGGCGACCGTCGTCGAAAATCCGTGCGCGCCGAGAAAGTCCGACAACACCTTCGCATTCACACGGTCGTCTTCGACCACCAACACGTGCTTCTTCGCCGCGGCGGTTTCCTTCGTCGGCATCGTCGAACCACACTACGAGAAGCGCAGCGGAAGGCAATCCAGGAAAAAACGTCGACGACGCTGCGTCCATGAACGGCACGCGCACAACGACATGCGACTCGAGCCGCCCGGATGCCGGCGCGCACGTCGATCCCGATTGCCGCATCGAAGCTCGCGTTGTTCTGCTCCACGTCGTCCGCCGACGCACTCGACCGCCAAGGCAGCGCACACGGCGGCGCGGTCGAATCCGCGGAGAACGTTCTCCCTCACCCTGGGCTGGTTCGCGACGAATCCATCGTACGCCGCGCGCCCAGACAACTCGGGACTTGCGTCGAATCCTGTCTTGACGCTCGGTCCCGCGCGCCGCTAGCGTCCCTCCCGCATTTCTCCTCTCCGAGGTGCCCGATGGTTTCCAGCGATCCATCGCCGACGATTCGGATCCAGAACGTGTCCCGTCGTTTCGGCGCGCAGGAAGTTCTTCGTGACATCACGATGGACGTGCACCCCGGCTCGATCGTCGGACTGCTCGGCCCGTCGGGTTCGGGCAAGACGACCCTGATCAAGATGATCGCCGGCTCCGATGCCCCGACGGGCGGCACCGTGCACGTTCACGGCCAACTCATGCCGACGCTCACGGTGCTTCCGCAGATTGGTTACATGGCCCAATCCGATGCGCTCTACATGGAGCTGAGTGCAAGAGAGAACATGGAGTTCTTCGGTGCACTGTACGATCTGTCCGGGCGCAAGTTGCGCGACCGAATCGAGCAGCTCGCAGCGCTCGTGAATCTCGGCGGCGATCTGGATCGACCGATCGGTCTGTTCTCGGGCGGAATGAAACGGCGACTCTCGCTCGCCATCGCGCTCTTGCACGAACCGACGATTCTCATTCTCGACGAGCCGACGGTCGGCATCGACCCGGTGCTGCGAAAGTCGGTGTGGGCGGAGCTGCGAGGCTACGCCGACGCCGGCACGTCGATTCTCGTCACGACGCACGTGATGGACGAGGCAGACAAGTGCGACACGGTCGCGATGATCCGCGACGGACGCGTGATCGCGTCGGACACGCCCGAAAAGCTGAAAGCGGGCATCTCGGTCAGTACGATCGAAGAGGTCTTCCTGCACTACTCGAGCGTTCGCGAGCCGCCACCGCCCGCCCCGGGAGTCGTGTCGTGAGGCTCGTCGCCGTCACCCGCCGCTTGCTCCGGCAATTCGCCCGCGACCGCCGAACCCTCGCACTGGTGTTCGTTGCGCCCGTCGTCGTGCTGTCGCTTCTTTCGCTGATCTTCAACAGCGGCGACTACCACCCTCGCATCGCCGCCGTGGATCTGCCCGCCCCGTTTGCGGCGGAGCTAACGCGCAATGGCGCGACCGTTCGCGCGCTGGCCGCCAGCGAGGCCGATGCCGAGCTGCGCGCGAACCGGGTCGATGGCGTGGTCGAACTCCGCGGCGGAAGACCCGCGGTGCGGATCGAGGGCAGCGACCCGACGGTCACGCGCTCGGTACTCTTTGCGTTGCAGCGCGCGCAAGCCGCGCTGATGCCGTTCGCGCGTGCCACGCAGCCCGAGATCTCGTTTCTGCACGGCTCGCCCACGATGTCGGCGTTCGACAACTTCGGCCCCGTGCTCGTCGGGTTTCTCGTGTTCTTCTTCGTATTCCTGATCTCCGGCATCTCGTTCGTCCGAGAGCGCACCACGGGCACGCTCGATCGGATGCTCGCCACGCCACTGCGCCGATGGGAAATCGTCGTGGGCTATGCGTTCGGCTTTGCGGCGCTGGTCATCGTCCAATCGACCATCATCGCACTGGTTTCCGTATATCTGCTCGGCATGATGCTCGTCGGTTCGTTCGCCTATCTCCTGCTGATCACGCTGCTGCTGGCGGGCGCGGCGATGACCGTCGGGATGTTGCTGTCGGCATTTGCACGCAACGAATTCCAGATGATCCAGTTCATCCCGTTGATCATCGTTCCGCAGATCTTCTTCTCGGGATTGTTCAATCTCGAAACGATGAAGCCTTGGCTCCGAGCGCTGGGACGGGCTTTCCCGCTCACCTACGGTGCCCACGCGATGCGAGAAGTAATGATCCGAGGTGGCGGCGCCCGAGAGATCGCGGTGGACGTGGTCGTGTTGGTCGGCTTTTCGCTGCTGTGTCTCGGACTGAACGTCATTGCACTGAAGAAGTATCGGAGGATTTGAGGAAGTCGACAGTCGACAGTCGAGAGTTGAGAGTTGAGAGTTGAGAGTTGAGAGTTGAGAGTTCGGAAGGCGCTCGGCCGACGATTGGGAGCTCAGCGACCAGCGCTGTGATTGTCGGACGTCGCGCGGCGCATTCGCGCGAACAGCCGTAGAGCGAGTGCGAGGCCGAGGAGGTTCAGCGCGGCCGCTGCAAGGAACGCGGCGCCGGGGACGTACGGGACGGCGGTCGCGGGCGAGAATCGAGCAAATAGGCGCGTCGCGAGCAACGGTCCGACAATGGACGTCGCGCTCATGACGCTCACGAGCGTCCCCTGCAACTGGCCCTGTTCGGACGCGCCGACTTCTCGCGTGAGAATCGCTTGTGTCGCCGGTCCTGCAAGTCCGCCAAGCGCGAACGGAACGAGGATCGCGTACATCATCCATGCATGCGATGCCGCGGCGAAGCCCACGAAGCCGACCACGCTGAAGCACAGACCCACAATGATGGTCTGGCGCTCGCCGAGGCGACCGACCACCGGCCGAACGAGGGCGCCCTGCACCGTCGCACTGACGACACCCACCGCGGTGAGGGAGAGTCCTACGCCGAGCGTCGTCCAGCCGAATCGCGCCTGCGTGTGCAGCGCCCACACGCTCTGGAGAATCGACTGCGCAAGGTAACCGCACAGAATCGTGCCGGACAGACCCAACAGGATCGGGTGACGCCGCAGCCCCGCGAGCGCACCGATCGGGTTGGCGTTCGCGAAGGTGACGGGACAGCGTAGATCACGCGAGAGCGATTCGGGAAGCACGAACAAGCCGTAGGCAAAGTTCGCGCCGTTGAGCACGGCGGCGAATAGAAACGGCGCGCGCAAGTCGATCGCGCCAAGCAGCCCCCCGAGCGCCGGGCCCACGATGAAACCGAGACCAAACGCCGCACCCACGAGGCCAAAGTTTTGCGCGCGCTTCTCGGGCGGCGTGACGTCGGCAATGTACGCCGTGGCCGCGGAGAAGCTCGCACCGCTGACTCCGGCGAGCACGCGGCCGATGAACAGGAATCCGATCGTCGGCGCAAACGCGGTCAGAAGGTAGTTCATCGCCGCGCCGGCGAGGGAACCGAGGATGACCGGGCGGCGGCCAAAACGGTCGCTCAGTGCGCCGAGCATGGGCGCAAAACCGAACTGCATCACCGAGTACGTCGAGGACAACAGACCGTACCACCGCGAACCCGCGGCAAGGTCCCCGTGTACGAAACCCGCGACGAGCCGTGGAAGCACGGGGAGGATCACGCCGATGCCGAGCGTGTCCAGGAGCAGGACGACCATGACGAGCATCACGCTCGCCTGTCGTGGGGACGTGGTGGCCGTCACCGCAAAGACCTTACCCTCCGGGACTTAACTTTTTAACTTTTTAACTTTCGTAGGCGTCTCGCGCTCCGCTGTCTTCCCGACGGGTTCGCGGGAGCGGTTTTCATTGGTGGCCCTCTACCGCCGTCGATCTAAGCACCAACTAAGCGTCGCCGGCCCCGGTCGTGGAGCACGCTCGGTCCATGCGCAACGCTTCGCATCGTCCGCTCGCCCCGCTCGCGGTGCTCCCGTGGGCAATCGTCGCATGTGGATCGCTCGAGATCGAGCCGTTCGACGCCGCCCGCTCAATGCCCACCGCAGACGCCGCCGCCGATCGACGCACGTCCACTCAACCGACCTCCGACGCGAACCGCGCCGATGCACGGAGCGCCGACACGACCATCGCCCCGACGGACGCAAGTTCCCGCGACGCGAGCCGCGCCGCCGACACCGTCGACGTCTCCACCAGCGGCTGGCCGGATCCCCCCCCCCGACCGTCCCGCACTCCCTCCGGGACGTGGATTCGCGTACGCGCTGGAACGTTCACGATGGGCGTGATCGACGGCGATGCCTGTTACCGAACGACCAACGAAGACCGGCACGACGTCACGCTCACCCACGATTTCGAAATGCCGGACACGGAAGTCACCCAGGGCCAGTACCTCGAAGTCATGGGATCGAATCCGTCGAGCTGGCGGGGCTGCGGCCTGGACTGCCCCGTCGAGATCGTCGACTGGCACGAAGCCGCGGCGTACTCGAACGCCCTCTCCCGCTCCGTGGGGCTCCCCGTTTGCTACGACTGCCGCGGATCCGGACCCTCGGTCGTGTGCACCGAAGTTCCGGCCGCCGAGGGCAGCGGGATCTACGATTGTCCCGGCTATCGCCTGCCGAGCGAGGCCGAGTGGGAATTCGCCTATCGAGCCGGCACGCGTGTTCAGTCGGTCAACGGTCCGTTGACCACGTGCTTCGAACTCGACCCCGACCTCGCGAGCGCGGCATGGTATCTCCGCAACGCGGGAAATCAGACGCATCCCGTTCGCACCCGCGTCGCGAACGCGTGGGGCTTCTTCGACATGGCGGGAAACGTGTGGGAGTGGACCAACGACCGGTACGTCACGAGTCTCGGAAGCGCGCGCGTCACAGACCCATCACCGGCAGGTGACCCGACGCTCCGCGTACAGCGCGGTGGCTCGTACAACTGCCTCCCCTACGAGACACGCGGCTCGCACCGCAGCGGACTGCCATTGAACATCCGCGGTTCCAATGTCGGATTCCGCGTGGCGCGAACGCTCTTCAGTCGTTGATCGATTCAGCACACGGCGACAAGCTCACTCGCCCTGATTGACCACGAGATCGATCGCCGTCCCGCGCGCAACGCGTGTACCGGCCGCGACGGACTGTCGCAACACGACAAAGGGACCTCGATCTTCATCGAACCGCTCGTGGTGAGACCCGATGCGCAAGCCCAACGGATCGAGCATCGAACGAACGCGCTGGAATCTCACGCCGACCAGGCGCGGCACTTCGACCATGGCGCCGGGGTCGCCGACCGGCACGGCGGGTGCGACCGGCGCAACCGCGGGGGCGACTGGCACCGCGGGAATCGGCGCAACCGGCAGTGCGCCTACCGGCTGCGGTGTTGCGGGTGCAGCGACCAACGGTGCGCTCGGCGCCACCGGCGGCGACACGGGCGCGGCCGATGGTGGCGGGCCCGACGAAACGATGACTTCGACCGTCTGGCCACGGCGCGCAGAAGACCCCGCCGCAGGGGTCTGAGAAATCACCGCACCGGATGGAACGAGCGCATCGGCTCGTCGCGAACGCACTTCGAGAGCTAGACGCAACGACGCGAGAACCGAACCGACGTTCTCCACCGGAACCCGCACGAGGTCCGGCACTCGCACTTCGTCGGGACTTGCAGCCGCGGTGCCCGCACCGCCCGGCGTCGCGCTCGTCGCGTTCAGCAACCCCGGCGCGAGTCGCGCGACCACGGCGACGGTTGCGACGCTCGCGAACACCGACGTGAGAATCGATACGACAATGATCGAACCGGTCCCGGGTCCGGCCGACGCGCGGCGGTTGCGTGGCAGTCCGGGCACATAGTCTTCGTCTTGCATGGCACCCATGATTTACGGCATTCGTGCCGTCGCGTCACGCCGTCTTCGCGGAACTCGCGGCGCCGGCTTTCTTGTAAACCCGAGGCCGCGGCTTCACGAGGGAGATGTCCACGGCTTCATAGTGGAACACGGGACCGTCGGGGCGATATTCCGCAATCGTGGTCTTCAGCCATTGGTCATCGTCGCGACCCTTGGCCTCTGGACCGGCACCGTTCGCTTCAGGATCGCACGCCGGCTTGTAGTGTGCGCCCCGGTTTTCGTCGCGCGCCCGCGCGCCGCGTGCAATCGCATCGGCGAGCGTGATCATGCCGTCGAGATGCCGAAGGAACACAGCAGGCTGGTTCATCTTGGTCGTCGTCGTATCCAGCGCCTCGGCACGGCGGAAACGCTCACGGATGGAGCCAACCTTTTCAATGACCGCATCGAGTTCCGCGTTGTGTCGCTCGACCGTGCACTTGATCAGCATGTCCTCGGACAGTTCGTCGTGGAGCTTGTACGGATTTTCGTCGAAGTCCGCGCCCGTCCGAGCACACAACGACTCCCACGACTTGTCCGATGCCTTCTCGGCACTTTCGAACAGCGTACTTCGCGCGTCGAACGCCGAGTCCTTCTGAGCGTCGCGCCATGCCCGCATCGCGGGACCCGTGATGATCCCGCCGTACAGACACGAGAGCAGCGAATTGGCGCCAAGACGATTGGCACCGTGAAACTGATAGTCGGCCTCGCCGGTCGCAAACAGCCCTGCGAGATTCGTCGCGCCGTTGCGCGCCGAGCCAACGTTGAGCGATCCGCGAGAGTCTCTCTCGAAGTCGACCCACAATCCACCCATCGAGTAGTGAACCGCAGGGAAGATCTCCATGGGATTCTCGTACGGATCGACACCGACGAACTTCTCGTAGATCTCCAGCACGCCCTCGAGCTTTCGGCGCACGGCGGCCCGGCCCGATGCAGTCTTCGTCAGATGCGACACGTCGAGGAACACGGCGCGCCGTCCGTCCGGACGTGCAGAGTATCCCTCGTGAACGACGGTCTTGAAGATTTCCCGAGACGCGATGTCGCGGGGAACGAGATTCTTGTATCCGGGATAGCGCTCCTCGAGAAAGTAGAATCGATCCTTCTCGGGAATGGCGTTGGGATCCCGCTTGTCCTTGGGATCACGTGGGACCCACACGCGCCCGCCCTCGCCACGGACACTCTCGGAGATCAAGCGCAGCTTGTCCGAGCCCGGGATCGCGGTCGGGTGAACCTGAATGAACTCCGGATTGGCGTACCGTGCGCCGCGCTTGTAGGCAATCGCCGTCGCGCTCCCCGTGTTGATCACGGAATTCGTCGTCTTGCCAAAGATGATCCCCGGACCCCCGGTCGCAAAGCACACTCCATCGCCGCGGAATGCGCGCACTTCGTTGTTCTTCAGATCCTGCGCAACGATGCCTCGCACGATACCGCCGTCGTCCATGACGAGATCGACGAGGTCCCAGAACTCCCACTTGCGCACGAGCTTTTCGCCCGCGATCGCAACGCCACGTTCGTCTTCCACGTCCGTCGTCTCGAACCGGCGCACCTGCTCGTCGAGCGCGTAGAGTAGCTGTTGCCCAGTGGTCGCGCCAGCGAATGCCGTGCGATGAAAGAGAGTTCCGCCGAACCTACGGAAATCCAGGTTGCCCTCCGGCGTGCGATTGAACGGAACGCCCATGCGATCGAGCATGAATACGATCCCCGGTGCGGCCTCGGCCATGCCGCGCACGGGAGGCTGGTTGGCGAGAAAGTCCCCGCCGTAAATCGTTTCCTCCATATGAATTTGCGGCGAGTCCCCTTCGCCCTTGAGATTGACCGAAGCGTTGATGCCGCCCTGCGCGCATACGGAGTGCGAGCGCTTGACAGGCACCAGCGAGAACAGATCGACCGGAATCCCGGCCTCGCATAGTTTGATCACCGTCATCAGGCCGCCGAGTCCGCCGCCCACGACGATGGCGCGACGAACCTGACCCTGCTTCGAGACGACTGAAGTGCTTGGGGCCATTGGGCGACTCCGAGGTTGCTGCTACCGACCGCCGCACAGCAGTTCGACATGCTGCTCGGGCAAAGGCACGACGCCGCCGCAGCGGTAGGCGAAGTGAAGAAGTACGTTGACGGACATCGCCCAGAGCAGCAGTCCGAACGCCGCGCAAAACCACGAAGAACGCTTCATCGCACGCTCGGAAACCGTGATCCCCCACGTGTTTCCGAAGAGCCAGAGTCCGTTGGCGAAATGGAAAATCGTCGAGGTCACTCCGAGCACGTACAGTGCAAAGATTCCAGGGCGGTTCAGGTCGCGCTCGAGTGCCGGGTAGAAATTCTCCCACGGCATGCGCCCGAGCAGTTTCGGAACGCGATACTGCGCGAGGTGCACGAGGATAAATCCCAGCGCGAGCACGCCCGTGATCCGCTGGAGCAGGTACATCCAGTTTCGCACGTGACCATAGCTCGAAACGTTGGACCGCCCTTGCGCGGCGATCACCATGCCGTACAGACCGTGGAACAGTATCGGCAGCACGATGCCGAACAGCTCGATGTAGCCGAGAAATGGCAGCTGCTGGATTTCCGCGACGGCGTGGTCGAACGAAGCCCGCCCGTACAGCGCCCGCGTGTTGGTCCACATGTGCGTGACCACGAACGCCCCCACGGGCACGACGCCGGTGATCGAATGCAGCCGCCGAAGCAGAAAGTAGCGCCGGCCGTGCCGCGCGTCGTCGCGTGGGCCTTGATCGTCGGAGACGTCGGCAGCCGTGCTCATGGCGTGCGGGTTTGTACCACGGTCGCGAAGCCGGCGAGGCCCCTTTCCGCGGCACGTCAATCGGCCGTGCGTGCTAGCGTTCCGTGCGTGCGTTTCAGCGGGCTGCTCACGGTCGCCCTGGGAAGCTGGGTTGCCGCGTGCAATTCCGCGAGCGGATTTCGCGCGCGCCCGATCGTCCTGGTCTCGCGGGACATCACGATGGACCGCGGTTTCGCGCTCGCGAGGCGCAGCGCGTTCGACGGTGATCTCGAGCGAGCCGAGCAGACCCTGCGTGCGCTCGTCGCGATGCATCCGAACGATGGAGTCGTGCCCGCGATCCGATTGTTTCTCGCGCGAGTCTGGATCGCGCTCGACCGCGTCGAGAGCGCGGATCGCGAGGCCACGGCGACGCCGGTGCAGTCCGACGTTGCGCTGACGTTTACGCAGCGGCTCGTTCGCGGCGTCGTCGCGGCGCGCACCAATCGTGATCGCGACGCACTGGCGCTTCTGCGCTCGCTCGAGGGTCGTCTCCCGGACCGAAGCGAAACCGCGGAACTGTCCTGTGCGCTCGCCGAGGCCGAGGCGCGCGGCGGTGATCCCGGTAGCGCATTGCGGGCGATGGCCGTGATCGAGCGGGCGGCACAGGACGGCATCACGTGGCTGCCCACGGGCTTGTCCTGCGAGCAACCCGGTACGCGAGCGCAGCTCGTGGAGCGGGCGCTCGTCAACGCAAACGACCCGCAGATCCTTGCCAACACGCTTGACGCACTCCCCGCAGACTCGACTTTGCGTCGTCCGATCGCGGTGCGATTGCGAACGCTCGCGAGTTCGCTCAACACGCTCGCCCACTGGCGCATGTGGCTGGCGGATGCGCCGGATGATGCCCAGTCGGCGCCGGCGCTCGTGCAACAGACAGGACCGCCGTCGCTGACGTTCGGGATCATCGCGCCGATGGGAGGCACGCGTGTCGGCGTCGGTGTCGCGGTGGTCCGTGGAGTCCAGTACGCGCTCGAGGGCGAGCAAAACGTTCGAGTCGTGACGGAAGACGAAGGGCTCACGCGAGAAGACGCGCTTGGCGCGATCGATCGGCTGCAGGCCGCCGGCGTCAACGTCGTCGTCGGGGTCTCGCGCGAGGATCACACGCCGGCGCTCGCGATTCGGGCACAGGGTCTGGGCTTGGAACTGTGGTTGCTCGCGCCGGGATCAGGCATCGAGCGAACGGGCCCGCGAGTGCATCTCGCGGGACCCACGCTCGATGCGCGCGTCGAAGCCATCGCCGCGGCCGTTCGCACGCGGGCACGCAACGTCACGTTGATTGCGCCGAGCGACACCGGCGACTTGCGAACGCGGCTGCGAGAGCTACTCGCCAGAGACGGCGCGAGCGTGACGCTCCAGTCCGCGGACGACACGACGCGGATCGCCGTCCCGGCGCAGGGCGCCGCGGTGGTGGCCGGTTCGTTCGCAAGCGAGGCCCGCGCCAGCCTGGTTCGCGCGACGCAGCGAAGGTCCGAACGCTGGTGGTTCGAGGCGCGGAGCGTCGCGCCGAGTACGCACGGCACCTGGATTGGCGTCGCGCCCGGGCCCGCGCTCGCAGCGCTCGTCGCGCGATATTGCGAGCGCCTCGGCGAGCCGCCGAACGAACTCACACTGCTCGCGTTCGATGCAACCCACGCGGCATTGGCGGCCCAGCGGCGAGCGGTTCCTGCGCCTCGAGCGCTGGCGCCCCGCTGGCCCATTCTCTCCGCGATGGTCGATTCCGACACGCCCGCCGCGGGAGCCCTGCGGCCGGCGGGCGCGATGACCTGTCCCTGACCCGTGCGTGCCTCAGTCCGGTACCGGCACGGCGGACTGTCGAATCCCGCTCAGCATGATCTCCGCGACCTGCGCGGCCGCGCGAGAGAGGCCCGACGGTTCGGCATTTCCGAGCGCCCAGGTCAACGCGATCCCGTCGAGCGCACCGAAGATCATGCGGGCGGCGACGCGCGGAGAAACGTCGGCACGAACCTCGCCGTTGCGCTGTCCGTCTGCGATCACCCCGGACATCAGATCGAGGTACTCGGTAAATCTCCGGGCGCCGTATTGCTTCAGTAGCCGAGTGCTCTGACGTAAGTTCACGGTCACGACTTCGGCGAGGTCCCGCTGTCCTTCGAGCAGGCCGAGTTGCAGTTCGATCATTCGTCGCACGCGCGAAGTCGCGTCGGGCATCCGAGACATCTCGGTGCGCAACACGTCGAGCAGGCGGGACATCCGATCTTCGAAGAGCGACGTCAGGACGTCGTCTTTGTTCTTGAAGTAGAGGTAGATCGTACCGTCCGCGACTCCTGCGGCCTTCGCGATCTCGCTGACCCGCGATGCGAAAAAACCCTTGCGGGCGAAGACCTTCACGGCGGCGCGCAGAATCCGCTCGCGCTTGTCGCCGCCGTTGCGTGCGCGCTTCTCAATGAATCGCGGTTCAGCCACGTTGCGGCGGTACCACAGGCCCTCGCCGTTGTGAACCGTCGCCATGGGCCGTGACGCCGGGACCGCGCTCTTCGGTGGCAGCTCGGCCCGCGTCGCTTCATACTCCGCGCCTTCCGTGGCACCGCGACGAGTCGATGCAGTTCGAAGGGTCGCTCGGCGTTTGGCGCGTCGTGTGCCGATCCTGCTGTGCGGCGTCGCGGTCTGGATGGCGTTCCCCCGTGGTGGCGTGATCGTCGGCAAGACGTTTGCGCGGTTCTTCACACCGTACGCCGTTGCCCGGGTGTTCGGTGGACCCGTGTTCTGGCAATGCGGAGCCGGCGTCGATCTCGGCGGCGACGTGCACCACTTTCAAGTCGGTGCGGGGCTCACGCTGACGCTCGCGAATCGAGTCGACGTCTTCTTCGAGGGCATCCCCCTCGGCGAGCGTGCGCTGTCGGGAGGCGTTGGAGTCGAATGGTGAGCCCGCGGCGCACGTCCGGCGTCGTCAGTTCGGTACGAGACTCGGCAGCGCGCTCGATCCGCCGAGCGTCAGCCCGGTGACGCGCCAGTGCATCTGCTCGGCTGAAAATTGGATCACGACGGGTACGGAACCCGCGGGAGACTGCAGCGTGCCCTCGACCACGGCCGTGTCCGACGAGATTCGCGATCGGCGAATGGAAACCGAGGCACCCGCGAAGTACGGATTGCGCGCCGCGCCGGCAAAGCGCTCGAGCGGCACCATCTGCTGGTAAACCGACGTCATCCGAGCGTAGGCGGCTGCGATCTGTCCAGAACCGAGCTCCTGCACGAAACTGTTCGTCAGCGTCGTGAACTGCGACTGCGTCTCCATCGCGCGCTGGAAGCCCGGGCTCGACGCCATGGCCGGCGTCTGTGCACGCGCTGCCTCGATCGCGCTGCGCGTCGCGGACTTCAAGTACATCAACAGTCCACCGACCGCCAAGGCCGCCACCGCGAACGACACGCCGACCAATGCGCCGACATTCACTCCGGTCCCGCTCAGAACGCTTTCGACCAGACGCACGGCGCGATCGGCATTCCGCGCGGCGACCAACACCTGGACCTGCTCTGCCAGGCGACTCATCGTCGACCCGCCCCCGAGCAACCTTCGAACTTCCTCGTCGCACGCGGCGACTGCGTTCGGTTCGTACTGGGCGGCCGCGACGCGCTCGAGTTGCACGATGCACGCTGCGCGGATTTCGCTCCGTTTCATCTCCGTCCCTCCACCGTCGAATCGTCGAGGGCACTGAAGCTATCACGACCCGCGGGAAGCGGACGTCGAACCGGAGCGAAGCTTCTACGCCGGGCCCGCGATCCGTACCAGCCGCACCATGCCACCCGTGTTCATCAGCGTGTCCGTCCACTCGGTCTCACCGTGGCGATACCGGATCTGCACTCCGCGAACACGCCCGGCGAGCAGTTGATCCGCGACGAGGCCGAGTCCCTGCCCCGCGTCGCTCGCGTAGTCGGCCGGAGCGCCCTTGATGGACACTCCCGTGACGACTGCCAGCGTCTCGATGTCCGTAAGAAGCGCACGCAGCGTCGCGCCGTCCAGCCGAGCCTCGTGAACGTCGGGCACGGGCGCTTCGGCGTCGATCTGCGCATTGGCGTTCAATCCACTCATGGTGTCAGGCTCCTTGTCGACAAGCTTGCGGTTCGTTGGTCCATCGCTGCGGAGGGCGCGTGGCATTGCTCGCAACTTTCGCGCCAGGGGTGCGAAACGCGGATCCCGGTGCCCAGCACGCCGTGGCAGCTGTCGCATCGCGTGCGCATGAGCGTCGCGTGCGGGATCGTCGGCGGTGCAGCGGGCCATGCGCGCTCGCCGTGTCGTGGCGGCACGAGACCTGCGAAGTCCGTCTCGAACGGCGGGCCACCCGAAGCTGCCACCCCCGGCATCGGTCGGTCGCTCACGACATGGCACTGTGTGCAACTGGCATGCACGTCGTGACAAATGGCCGGCGCCGTTCGCGTCGCGATTCGGAGTCCGTCGGCGTGACACGTCAGACAGTTCGGATAAGCCTCCTGCGCGATCGAGTGCGGGATCGTTGGCGGAGCGCCGTCGTAGGCTCGCCGCTGTGCGCGCGCTGCCACGGCGAGTTCCCACGCAGCGTCATCGAGCGTAACCGGATCGGTTCGGGCGGGGCGGTCGTGCGCCATCGTGGCGAGACTCGCGGGGTGACGCAGTCGATTCGGTGACGTGCGATGTTGCAAATCGGTGTACGTCGGCGCCCGCGGTAACTGGGAATGCGCGGATTCGCGCGGGGCTCGCGATGGATTCAGCGCCGGCATCGAGCGAAAGCTCGTCAGCGCCGCGACGGCGGCCACCGCGACGACGCAGAGGGCAAGTACGTGGAGCGATCGATGGTCCGGCAGCGGAGCGTTCGACGGCGCCGCGGATTCGCGACTCTCACGTGCGGGGGCGGTCACGTACTGGCCCCAGAGGTGCTCGTGCGGCGAACAACCCGCACCGCGCACTTCTTGTAGTCGGGCTGCTTCGAGAGTGGGTCGTGGGCGTCGAGCGTCACGTCGTTGATCAACACTCGCTCGTCGAAGAACGGAACGAACAGCGACCCCAGAGGCGGCGCTCCCCGACCGTCGAGCCAGACAGGCAATGTGACGCTCCCGCGGCGGCTCTCGACCGTAACACTCTCCCCGTCCTGAACGCCCAGTCGGGCCGCGTCGGCTGGGTTCATCTCTACGTACGCCTGCGGCATCGCGCGGCGAAGCTGCGGAATGCGCATGGTCATCGTGCCGGTATGCCAGTGCTCGAGCACGCGCCCGGTGCAAAGCCAGAACGGGTACGTCGCGTCGGGCGGCTCGGGCGCAGGCTCGTCGTCGTGAAACCAGATCAGCGCGCGATCGTCGTGTTCGACGGCGTGGTAAAACTGAATGCCTCGTCCGTGGGCGACGTAGGGATCTTCGCCTTCGACGAACCGGTAGCGCGTCTCGCGCCATGCACGATCGACGCCCTGCACGACCGGCCAACGCAGGCCCCGATGGGCGACGTACTCGGCGTAGGGTGCAAGATCCTTGTGCTTCACGCGCGAGAACTGTCGATACTCCTCGAAGAGCTTTTCATCGACGTTGACGTCGTAGAAGTGGGCAAAGTCCCAGATGGGCACGTCGTGCCCGTCCGCATTCGTCATCCGGAACAGGAAGTTCCCCGAGCGGTCCCGCATCCCCGCGTGCCCGAGATCGAACAGGCGCTTGGCCACTGCGACGACCTGCCACGCATCCGGCCGCGCTTGCCCGGGAGGATCGACCATCTTGAACCACTGCTGTGTGCGTCGCTCGGAGTTGCCGGTCATCCCGTTCTTCTCGACCCACATCGCGGACGGCAGGATCAAGTCCGCTTGGCGCGTCGTCTCGGTGGGATACACGTCGGACACGATGAGGAACTTGTCGGCGAGCCTGCGACTCGGCTCGAAAAGCCGCCGACGGTTCGGCAGCGACTGCCCTGGATTCGTTACCTGCACCCAGATCGTGGTGATGTCCCCGCCTTCGGCAGTTGGCGTCGAGAAACGCCGCCACATGTCGACGGTGTGATAGCCCGGCGTCGCTGCAATCCGCCCGATGGGGACGTTCCAAGCGTCCTCGGCGCGACGACGATGCTCGGGGTTCGTGACGAGCAGCCCGCCGGGAAGCCCGTTGAAACTCGTGCCCACCTCGCGAGCCGTGCCGCACGCGGACGGCTGACCCGTCAGGCTTTGCGGACCGTCGCCCGGCCGACCGAAATGACCACTCAACAAATGCACCGCATGGATCAACCGGTTCATCGCGGTCCCGCGCGTGTGCTGATTGACCCCCATGCACCAGAGACTCACGATCTTCCGCTCGGGATCGGCGAAGAGGTCCGCGAGCATGCGAAGGTCGCGCGCGGGCACACCCGAGAGTCGTTCGACGTACTCCGGTGTGTACCTGGCCAGGCGCGCGCGGAACGCGTCGAACGTCAGTGCCTCGCCCTGGAGTGACGGCTGCGCGCCTTCCGTGCGGAAGCTGCAGTAGCGCTGCACGAAGGCCCGATTGTGTCGATTCGTCGACACGAGCAGATTCAGAATGCCGTTCGCAATGGCGAGGTCGGTGTTGGGCCTGAAGGGCAGATAGTGCTGCGCAAAGGCCGTGCTTCGCGTGCGGCGCGTGCCGATGTCCACGAGCGTGACGTTCTCGCCGCGGACGCGTCGATCGACGATGCGGGAGAACAACACGGGGTGCATCTCCGCCGGATTGTTCCCCCAGAGAATCACTACGTCCGCGTGATCGAGGTCGTCGAAACAACTCGCCGGCTCGTCGACACCATACGTGCTGAGAAAGCCCGTCACGGCAGACGCCATGCAGAGCCGCGCGTTGGGCTCGATCTGGTTGCTCCCGAGACCGCCCTTCACGAACTTGTTGTTCGCGTAGCCCTCGGGAATCGTCCACTGACCGCTTCCATACACGGCAAGCCCTCGCGGGTTTGCCATCACGCGCTGTGCGATGGTGTCAATCGCCTGCGCCCACGTGATCGGCACATGGTGATCGCCTTGCTTCAACAACGGAGTGGTCAGTCGGTCGCGCCCGTACAACGCCAGTCCGACGTGATAGCCCTTCACGCACAACAGTCCCCGGTTTACCGGGGCGAGCTGGTCGCCCGCGATCGCCACGATCCTTCCACCACGAACGCCGACCTGGACGTGACACCCCGTCCCGCAGAACCGGCATGGCGCTTTGTTCCACGTCACGTCGTTTCCGACCCGCGCAGCAACGCCCGGATCCAGCCCAGTCTGTGGCGCACCCGTCGCCGGCACCTGCGCGAGGGCGCGCCGACTTGCGACCGTCGTCGCGGTCGCCATCGCGCTCAACTTGATGAACTCACGTCGGTTCATGATCGCGCTCCTCGCGCCGAACTCGGCGCGGCAGGCTCGACGACTCCAGGTCGTCGATGTCGGAGAAGTCCTCGTACGCAAGGTCGACCAGAAGCACGCCCGGGAGCCTCGCGATCTCGTCCCACAGTGCCTGCTGCTCGTCGAGCGTGTCGGCCTCCGTGACGACCGGCAATCGCCCGGCTGCCTGCAACTCGCCGACGGTCATCCGCCGGTCGGCGACGAGGGCCGCGATGATCGCAGCCCGCACCGGCGACGGTGAATCGAGCGTCAAGACCAGTCCGCTGACAGGCATCACGCCACCTCCTCGGTGATCGGTCGGCTCATGCCATGAAGACCGACCTTCAGCGCAACAGTGAACACCATCAGTCCGAACGCCCACACTCCCGCGGTAACCTTCCACTCGGTGAGCGACGGATGATACGGAACCAGTTCATGCAGCGTGCTCGGCACGAATCCCGGTGTGATCAGCCCCATGCCTTTCTCGATCCACACCCCGACAAACGTCATGGCCAGTGCGACGTTCAGTAGCCAGCGCCTGGCGCAGAGCGGCGGGGACAGCACCACGATCGCGGCGAAGGTGTTGAATGCGATCGCCGTCCAGATCCACGGAACCAACTCGGTATGACCGTGCAACCCGACGAACAGGTACCGGGCGGCCGTGGCGTGGACGCCTCCGGTGTAGAACGCGGTGAAGACCTCCGAGCCCACCATGAAGAGATTGATCAACACGGTGATCCGCACGATCGACAGCAGATGTCGAATGGCCCCCTCGGGAATGCGAAAGGTCGTCACGCGGGCGACGATCTGAAGCGTCAGGACGATGAATGCGGGTCCCGTGACGAAGGCCGATGCGAGAAACCGCGGCGCGAGCAGCGCAGAGTTCCAAAACGGCCTCCCGCCGAGGCCCGAGTACAGAAACGCGGTGACCGTGTGGATCGAGAACGCCCAGACGATCGAGAGAAACACGAACGGCAGGTACCAGCGGGGATTCGGCCGGCGACCGAGCCAGCGCTGATAGATGATGTAGCCACAGACATGCAGGTTGATGAGCAGGTAGCCATTGAGCACGACGACGTCCCACGTGAGCATCGACACCGGCCAGTGAAGCCGTCCGATTCCTGGAATCAGATGCCAGAACCGGTCGGGCCTCCCGAGATCGCCGACGACGAACATCAGCGCCATCGTGATTGCGGCGATCGCGAGGAGTTCGCCGATGATCACGACGTCGTGCATGTCGTGGTCGCCGTACAGATATGCCGGAATCACCATCATGACTCCACCGGCCGCGAGTCCGACGAGAAACGTGAAGTTGGAGATGTAGAGTCCCCACGAGACGTGGTCCGACATCCCCGTGGCCGCCATGCCACGGACGACCTGATGTGCCCACGCGTTCGCTCCGACGAGCGCAATCGCCGTCAGCACGAACATCCACGTGTAGAACAACCACGACCCGTCCGTGGCGCGGCCAAGTACGTACCAGAGAAACCGCGGGTACGTCCTCGCGTGATGTGTGGTGTGATTGGCGTCTGTCACGCGGCGGCTCCCGTTACCGGTCGAAGAAGTAGAAGAACCGTGGACGCGTCCCGAGTTCTTCCTTGAGTACGAAGACTCGCTTGTTTTCGAGAACCCATCGAATCTCTGAGTCGGCGTCCAGAACGTTTCCGAACACGCGTGCGCCCGTCGGGCACGCCTCGAGACACGCCGGCAGCCGTCCTTCGCGCGTGCGGTGCAGGCAGAAATGGCACTTCTCGACGACGCCCTGCGGACGGATCCTGTTGGACAGATACGATTGATTCGGGTTGATCTCGTCCGCCGGGATCTCAGGACGTCGCCAATTGAAGCGCCGCGCGTGGTACGGGCACGCCGCCTCACAGTACCGACAGCCGATGCACCAGTTGTAGTCGACCACGACGATGCCGTCGGTTTCCTGCCACGTCGCTTCGACCGGGCACACGCTCACACAGGGTGGGTTCTCGCACTGCTGGCATTGGACCGGCATGTAGAAGTGCCCCGGCGCAGGAACGTCATGGTCGTAGTTCGTATTGCCGCGTTCCATGTCCATGGAGCCTTGCTCCATCTCGAGCACGCGGATGTACGACTGATGCGTCGTGCGGTCGTGATTGTTCTCTTGGTGACAGGCCTCGACGCACCGCCGACAGCCGATGCACACGCTGAGATTCAGGGCGTAGGCAAACTGCGTGTGTCTCTGTGGTCGGATGTCTCGAATGGTCACCTCGCATCCATAGCGATGCTCCGTGTCCTGCTCCAGACGGTGCAGAACCTCTCGCATCTCGTCGCTGTTCAGCTCGCGATAGTGCTTCTGCATGAACTCACGCAGGTTCGTGAACTGCGTGATCTCGGCAAGCGGCGCGAGCGCGCGGGCGAACGCCCCTGCACCGAGCGTCGCACCGAGAACCTTGAGCGCGTTGCGCCGCGTGACGTTTTCCTCAGCCATGACGTGTCTCCACGCGCGCAGGCGCGTCGAGCGGCGGCGGCATCGGGCGGAAGCTCGGGTAGCGGGGCGTGTGCGGATCGTGGCAATCGACGCAGTGATTGCGCACGCGCGGACCCGAACGAAGGTCCCAGTGGCCGGTCATTCCACCGTGAGATCCGTGCGTGTAATTCCGGTACTGCGTCCCGTGACACTGCGCACACAGGCGCAAGGCGCCGGTCATCGGAATGGTTTCGCCCGTCGCAAGGCGGAGCCGGTCGAAGCGGGTTGGGTCATGGCACGCCGCACAGGCGTTGCCCCCGTGGTCGAATCGCAGTCCTGCGTGGGGGCCGCCGAGCGAGCTCGCGCGATCGGGGAGCGCCGGCGGCGGCACGAGCAGGTCGTGACAGGTCGCACAGCGGATCTCGACCGGCTGGCCCTGCAGATTGCGGGTTGTGCCGAGGATGGAGACGAGCTGCCGCGGGGCGTGAAGCGTCGAAGCGTACACACCGCCGTCGGCGAGTCGATGCGCGCCGTCGGCATCTTGGGACGCGCTGAAACGGTCGGCGTCGCGGGATGCGCACGCTGTGACATCGAGCGCGGCGATGAACGCTGCGACGAGCGCGGCGCCGCGGGCGGAGCGGGATGCCAACGCGTCGCTGTGCGGAGGGGTGGTTGGGCGGGACATGCGTTGACGCGCGTCAAGTCAGCACGATCCGCGCCAGGGCGTTCGGGCGTGCGACCCTGCGCACACGGCCGCAAATCGCGGGAGTTCGGCGCGTCACGCCAACGATCGCGCAAACGCAGCGCGTCACCCGCAAACCGTGCACGTCCACGGCGGCATCTCGGCCAATCGCGCGCGGCGTTGGGGTACCGTCCGCTCCCGATGCCGAAGCGCACCCCGCGGACGCCCGAGCCACCGGCGCTCGATCCCCTGACCGTCGTTCCCATCGGCGTCGTTCACTCGCCGTTCACGGAACGATCGACCGCGCCGCGGCAGCCGTATGCGTCCGAGGGCGCGCTCGGATCGATCGAACTGGTTCGTCGGCGCGGTTTCGAACACGCGCTGGAAGATCTCGCGGGCTGGGAGTACCTGTGGGTGATCTTCTGGTTCCATCGCAACCGCGGCTGGCGGCCGAAAGTCTTGCCGCCTCGCAGCACCGTGCGACGCGGGCTGTTCTCGACGCGGACGCCGCACCGGCCGAATCCCCTCGGGCTCAGTGTCGTGAGACTCGATCGGATCGATGGGTTGACCCTGCACATTCGTAACGTCGACATGCTCGACGGGACACCGGTGTTGGACCTCAAGCCGTACGTTCCCTGGGCCGACGCCATTCCCGATGCGAGCGTCGGATGGTTCGAGGCACCGCACGCGCCTCCGACGGCCGTCGAACTGCGCGAGCGCACCGCGGCGCGAGACCCGTCCGAGCCGTACGCCGTTCGATTCGACGAGCGAGCGACAGAGCAACTCGCCTTTCTCGCCGACGGTTTTGGAATCGACCTCGCGGCCGCGCTCGCGCAAGCCCTCGCACTCGGTCCGCATCCGCACCCGTACCGCCGGATCAAACCCGCCGGAGCGGACGCGTTCGTCGTTGCGCACAAATCGTGGCGGGCGCGCTTCCGCGTGCGGGAGCGGACGCTCCAGGTCTACGAAGTGTTCACGGGGTACCGCCCCGACGCGCTCGGCGATACCGATCCCGCGCTCGATGCACATCGCGCGTTCGTAGCGCGTTGGGGACGTGCCGATGCGACGAGGTGAACTCGATCGTCGCGGCCGCGCGTCGGACGGCTTCGAACCGATCGTGCCCGTCGGCGAGGGCATCGTCGCGCGCCGCCTGCGCATGCGCCGCGAGGACGTGCAGCGGTTGGGGATCGTGTTGTCTGGTTACGATGGCCTGGCGTCGCTGCACGGTGGAACGGACGACGTCGTGTACGTCGTGACGACCGTGAGCCAGTCGCGCACGCTCGACGAAGTGCTCGAGAACTCGCGCCGGACGATCCCGTTCGAGCGCGCCGAACGCGGGAGTTGACATCCTGCGCGTGGACCGTGAGGTTTCACAGTCCTCCCATGGCCGACCCGGTTGCCCAGCTTCGTCCGATGTTCGCCAACGCCATCGTCGCCGCGTTCGGCGAAGAGTACCGCGCCGTCGACCCGGCCTTGCGCCCATCGACGTTTGCCGACGTGCAAGCGAACGTAGCGTTGGCGCTCGCGAAGCCGCTCAAGCGTCCCCCCCGCGACGTAGCAGCCGCCATCGCCGCTCAGCTCACCGCCAACGACGCGATCGAGCGCGTGGAAATCGCGGGGCCGGGGTACTTGAACATCACGTTGCGTCTCGAGCATCTGTCTCGGGAACTCGCACGAGTGGCCGCGACCGCTGCGCTGGGCGTGGCCCCGGCCGAACGACCGGACGTCGTGGTCCTGGACTACTCGTCGCCGAACGTCGCGAAGGAAATGCACGTAGGACACTTGCGCAGCTCGATCCTCGGGGACGCCCTCGCGCGCGTGCTCGAAGCGCTCGGGCATCGCGTGATCCGGCAGAATCACTTCGGCGATTGGGGAACTCCGTTCGGCATGCTCATCGAGCACCTGCTCGATGGCGGCGATGCGGCCGACGAACATTCTGTCCGCGACCTCAACGAGTTCTATCAGGCAGCGCGCAAGAAGTTCGACGGCGATCCCGCGTTTGCAGAACGTGCGCGGCGGCGTGTGGTGTCCCTGCAAGCGGGTGACGTCGAGACGCTCGCGCTATGGCAAAGGTTGGTGGACGGCTCGAAGCGGTACTTCGCGACGGTGTACTCGTTGCTCGGCGTGACGCTCACGGATGCGGACATCGCCGGCGAGAGTTTTTACAACCCGATGTTGCCCGCCGTCGTCGCGGATCTCGAGGCGCTCGGACTCGCTCGCGAGAGCGACGGCGCGATCTGCGTGTTCCCGGATGGGTTCACGGGGCGCGAGGGCCAGCCGGTGCCGTTGATCATTCGCAAACAAGACGGCGGGTACGGCTACGCGACCACGGACCTGTGCGCGATTCGCCATCGCGCGAAGACGCTCGGCGCGACGCGGATTCTGTATGTCGTCGGTTCGCCGCAGCGGCAGCACCTGCTCATGGTGTTCAAGGCCGCGCAGCAGGCGCATTGGCTCGCACCCCCCGTGCGTGCAGAACACGTCGCATTCGGCTCAGTGCTCGGTGCCGACGGAAAGATGTTCAAGACGCGCTCCGGCGAAACGGTGCGGCTGATCGACTTGCTGGAAGAAGCCGTTGCGCGCGCGCGCACGATTGCCGACGAGAAGAATGCATCGCTGCCCGACGACGATCGCGCTGCGATCGCGAGGGCCGTCGGCATCGGCGCGGTGAAGTACGCCGACCTGTCGAGCGACCGGATCAAGGACTACGTGTTCGATTGGACGCGGATGCTCGCGTTCGACGGAAACACCGCACCGTATCTTCAATACGCGCACGCGCGCATCCGCTCGATCATTCGCAAGGGGGACGCCGGCGTCCCGCCGCCGGATGCGATCGACATCCGCGCGCCCGAGGAACGAGCACTCGCGCTGAAGCTGCTCGCGCTTCCGACGGTCCTCGGGGACGTTGGCGGCTCGCTCGAGCCCCACCATCTTTGCGGCTACCTGTACGACCTCGCGACCACGTTCTCGACGTTCTACGAGAAATGCCCCGTGCTCCGCGCCGACAACGACGCCGAGCGCCGATCTCGACTCGCGCTGTGCGACCTCACCGCGCGTGTGATGGCGCGCGGCCTGTCGCTGTTGGGCATCGGCGCGCCCGATCGGATGTGAGATGACGCGGGGCTGTCGTCACCAGATGCACGACGCGCCGAGCAGGCGAATGGACGCGTCGGGCGTCACGACGTGGAACGGCTCTGCGATCGCCTGCGCGCACAACAGGCGGTCGAACGGAACGGCGTGGAGTCTCGGTAGTTCGCCGCTCCGGAAGAGCGCGTCGGGCTCGATCGGCACGCGCTCGATCTGAAAAAAAGCCGTCTGCTTCGGGATCCACTTTCGTGGCTTCTGCGGGAGAGGGAGCTTCCCCGCCGCGTTCTTGAGCACCATCTCCCAGACACTCACGTCGCTCAGGTACAAGGTGTTTGATGGCTCGTCGATTGCCGCCCGCGCGGCTTCCGAGATCCGCGACGGATCTCCTGCGAGCCAGAGGAACGTGCAAGTGTCGAGCAGCAGCCTCACAGCCCCCACTCCGCCAGCTCGTCCGCACGGAGGGGACGGAGGGCGTCGTCCGGGACCTTGAAACGTCGTCCCAAGATCTGACCGACTTTCGGCCGGCGGCGAGCCCGCGGCTGCGCATAGGGCGAAAGGTGCGCGACCGGTTTGCGACCGCGAGCGATGATGAACTCTTCGCCCGCCTCGACGGCGACGAGGAATCTCGAGAGGTGCGTCTTGGCTTCGTGCGTCGTGATCGTCCGCATCCCCAACAGTCTGAGGCACGACTGCGAGTGAGTCAACTTAGTCCACCTGGACGACCGCCGCCCGCAAGATCGCGTCCGCGAAATACCTCAGCGGGCGTTACTGCGTCGGTGGCGGCGGCGAGAGCCGGAACGGATAGCGCACTTGCACGATTCCCCCCCCCTCCGGCGCCGGGAACATGAATGTCCGAATTCGCGCGGCAATGCAGGCTGCGGCCGTCGCGAGTGCGGGAGAGTCGGGCGTCGCGTTCGAACTCGTGACCGCGCCCGTCGGACCGACGACGAACGCAACCGTGACGATGCCGGTGGGACGGGCCGCGGCGGGCGTCGTGGTTTCGTAGCAAAATCGAAGCGCACCCAGGTTGCGCATCGCGACGCGTCGCACGACGTCCGGCGACAGCATGCCCAAGACCACCGGCGGCTGCGCGCGAACGATCGATGTCGGCGGCGGCCGACTCAAGCCCATGCGGCCACCACCGAACGTTCCGATGTTTCCGAGCCCAATCGTTCCCTCGCCGCCCATGCGTCCGCCCCACGCGGGCGGTTGCACCGGCTGCGCAGCCACTGCACCCATCCGTCCGCCGTACACGGGAGGCGGCATCGGCTGCACCACGGCTCCCATTCGTCCGCCGTACACCGGTTGCGGAACCGGCTGTGCGACCACGCCCATTCGTCCGCCGTACACCGGTTGCGGAACCGGCTGTGCAACGACGCCCATGCGCCCGCCGACTTGCGGCGGCGGCGGCGCCCACGCCCGCGGCGCACCCATTCGTCCGACGGGAGTCGGCTGTGCGACGGGCTGCGCAACGGGCTGCGAAGGCATCGACGGCCGCACCGGCATCGCGGGCTGTGCGGGCATTGCCGGTTGCGCCGGCGCCGGTGGATTCGCGGGTCGCGCTTGTGCGACGGGCGGCGGCGTTGCAGGTGTGGGCGGTCCGTTGTTCACGCGCACGCTGTTGGCGATTCGTTGCAGCGCGCCCTGCACCGCCGAATTCTGAAGCGCACCCTGGACAGCCTGCGCGATCGCTCCGCCGTCGCCGGAGAGCGCCCGGGCCACGGCGGAACGAACCGTCGCCGCCGGGCTCGCCGCAGGATGCGCAACGGGTGGCGTCCCCGCGTCGCGCGCGGTCGACTGCGCCCACGCTTCACTCGCGCAGCCGCTTCCACCGGCCATCGCGATCGACGCGAACGTCGTAATGGCAAATTGCCTGCGCGGCGGCGCAGCGACGACGGCCCTCATGGGCGTGACGGTGAATCCGCGACGGTTCGCCGCGCGGAGGGCAGAGCGTTTGCGCTGGGACATGCGGGGAGTGTACCGGACGACGGCGGGCGTCGGCGAGTGCGAACGGGTCGAACGCCGCTACTCGGTGAGCTTGCTGCCGGGCGGAAACGAAACGCGCACGATGCGCCGGGTTTCGTTCATGAGCAGCGTCGCGTCCGCGGGGTCGATCGAGAGCAGCGACGCAAGCCGATTCATCCAGCGAATCTCTCCGCGGTCGAGCCACCCATCGACGAGCGCGACGGCCGCCGCGAAACGAAACGCGCGGCGCCGCATGACGGGATCGGGAAGGGACTCGAGAGCCGCGTAGAGCACACGCTCGTGCTCGCCGTGCGCAAACGTGCGAAGGCACCGATCGACGGCCAGCGACGCGGCGTCGAGCGGCATGCGACCCTCGAAGAGCAGCTGGACGATCTCCGCCATGCGCGTCCGCTCGACTTCGGCGACGTTCCCGTCGGACAGCGCCGTGAGCAGCGCGATGTCGAGCGTCGCACGAATGATCGGATCGTCCGCGACCGGGTTGATCGTCGGTCGCGAGAACTCCGAATCGCCGGCGAGCCACTCCATGCGCGACGTCGAGTGTCGCGCGCACGGCCACGCACGCAAGGGGATTCGCCGGGCGGCGCCCGCCGGGCCTCGCTTGCGATCGACGGGGCTGCGTGGTAGCCGCGGCGCGGGTGCGTGGTGCGCATTTCCCTCCGTGACGCTGGAGCCGTGACGCTCGGCATTGAGCTGACGTTGTCCGTCGTGCTGGGCCTGGCGCTCGGCGTGTGGCTCGACAAACGCCTCCACACGACACCGTGGTTGACGTTCGTTGGGCTCGCGTACGGCGTCGGCGCGGGGTTTCGACTGTTGTACCGAGCTGCGAAGCGAGCGTCCAAGGAAGGCGAGGACGCCGCAGAGCCGCCCGTCGACTCTGCGTCGGCTGCACCCAAAACCGACGCGTCGCCGCCCTCCCCCTCGCCCCGCGACGCCGCGACCCCTACGTCTTCGGATGGTTCACGATGAACGATCCGGAAACCAACCCCGTCGGACGCATCGCCGTCGTCGCGGTCGTGCTCGCGTCCGTCGCGACAGCGATCGTGGGAATCGTTTCGGGTCCCGCCGCGGCGCTGTCGTGCCTGACTGGCGCGGCGATCGGCGTCGCAAATCTCTGGGCGATCGGCAAGTTGGTGCCCATCATGTTGGACGACGAACGGCCCGGTGGGCGGCGTGCCCGGGCCGCGGTGATTCTCGCGCTCAAGGCGATTGCACTCGTCGGCCTGGTTGGACTATTGGTCGTGCGCCGCTGGATTCGCGGCGGGCCGCTGATGGTCGGGATTTCCGTCGTTGCGCTGGCGATTGTTCTCTCGACGCTGTTTCAAAGGGGCAACGGCCCCAGCACCCGGAGCTTGCGCTAGATGCCCGAGCACTACTCATGGTTCACGTACTTGATGTCGCTGCCAGGGCTGCAGAACCTGCAGCGGGCGTTCACGCGGCAGTTTCCGTACGCGTGGCCGGCGCTCGATGCGCAGAACGGCCGTGAGATCCCGCTCGAGGCGTCGGCGCTCTCGATTTTCTCGATTCTCGTGATCATTCTGTTCGCGCTGATTGCCCGGATGCGCATTGCACGCACGGAGACCGCGCTCGTCCCCGAGGGGAAGCTGACGATCGCGTCGTTCATGGAGCGCTTCGCCGAGGCGTTCTACGGGACGCTCAAGGACGCGCTCGGGCCGAAGGACGCGAAATATTTTCTGCCGATCATCGGCACGTGCGCCGTCTTCATCTTTTTTTCGAATGCGATCGGGCTGATCCCGGGTTTCTCGCCGCCGACCTCGAACCTCAACGTCACGCTCGCGTGCGCGCTGATCGTGTTCGTGCTCACGCACTACTACGGCTTGAAGCGAAACGGCGCAGTGTACCTGAAACACTTCCTCGGACCGATGCCGGTCCTCGCGCCGCTGCTGCTGCCGCTCGAACTGATCTCCCACTGCGTCCGTCCCGCTTCTCTCGCGATTCGCTTGATGGTGAACATGTTCGTCGACCACTTGCTGGTGACGGTGTTCATGACGCTGATCGCGTTCCTCGTGCCGGTTCCGGTGCTCATCTTGGGTGTCCTGGTCGTCACGGTTCAAACGTACGTGTTTTGTCTGCTGGCCACCGTGTACATCCAGGTTGCAATCGAGCACCACGAAGAGGGCGAGCACGGCCACGAGGGTGCGGCCACCGGCGAAGCGCACGACGGGCATGGACACGCCGCCGCCGCGGCCCACGGTTAGGACTGAACGAGCGATGGGTTTCCCGAAAACGGGGCTTGGGGTTTCGTAGAGAGTGTTGTAAACACGCGCCGCCGTTGCGGAGCGAATTGCCGAGAGAGTCGGCGCGGTACTGTGGACGAAAGGAGATCCTGCGATGAAGAAGTTCTGGCTGGGGATGTCGAGCGCGCTGATGGTGATGTTGTACGGCGTCGCCGCATTTGCGCAGGACCAGGCCGCGAGCGGGACGGGCTCCGCGGCGAGCAACAACTTCGACAAGCAGGGCTGGGCGTTCATCGCCGCGGCGATCGCGATCGGCGTGGCCGCGGCGGGCGGAGCCATCGGTCAGGGACGCGTTGCCGCGTCGGCCGTCGAAGGCATCGCGCGCAACCCGGGCGCTTCGAGCAAGATCACGACGCACATGATCCTCGGGCTCGCGCTGATCGAGTCGCTCGTGCTCTACGCGTTCGTCATCGCGTTCCTTGTGTACAGCAAGGCGTAGAGACTTCGCCGAAGACCTCAGACCTCGCCCGAGTCGCACGACGACGCCGGAGTGGGTTCGACGCGCCAGCATCGGGAGTGATGTCTGCGCTCCTACTCTCCGCTCGCAGCAAAGTGTCGTGCGTCTCCGGGAGTCGACGCTCGAATCTCGTACCCTCCCGGATCCAGGACGTCCGGCAACAACACGCGGGCGTCCCAGCCGCCGTCGCTGCGCGACACGGTCGTCCCGAGGCGCAGCGGGGGCTGGCGATCGCGAGCGATCTCGACCTGGATCACCAGATTTCCGACACCGTGGTGTTGCTCGTCGGTGACGTCGCCGCTCACACGCACCATCGAACCGCGGACGAACCCGTGCGCCGTCGCGAACCCAGCGCTCTCGTCGCCACGAATCTCTCGAACTTCCAGCGTGATCGGAACGCGCACGTCGCGATCGTCGTCGCGATCGACGCCCGTCCGGCTTCCCGAACTCGGCTCACCGCGACGGGAAGCGGCCAAGGACCCACCGGACGCCGACGCGCCGATGCTTCCCGGATTGCGATCGCTTGGCAGTGCCCCGGCGGACGTGCCGCCGTTGGGATCGATGGACACACCGCCGTCGCCATCCGCGCGCGCGCCAATCGAACCGGGAACGCCGGGGCCTCCTGCATCGCCGCCGGCCGCGCTGGGATCGGCAACGGGCGCGCCACCGTCCGGGCCCGACGCCACCGACCCACTGCCGCTGTTCATGTACGAGTACCCTGAACGGTACTGCGACGGCTGCGGGAATGGATCGCGGTTCGAAGGCCGAAACGCGGGACGGTCGGTGGGGGCCGTGGCATCGAGCGGCACGTCCCATCCGCCCAGATCGATCCGCGTCCAACCCACGCGAGTCACGAACACTTCCGCCCACGCGTGGGCCTCGTTGCCGACGTAACGCGCCGGGATTCCGAGCGCATGCAGCGTCGGGACCAGTGCGTATGCCCGGTGCCGACATGCGCCGACGCCGCCGAGCGCGAGGTCGCTGTAGATCTCGACGCCGCGGGCGTCCGTCAATTCCGCGTCGCGGAACGCGCGGAAATACCCCACCAAGCGACCCAGGGCCTGGTCGAGCGGATCGCTTCGAGAGACCACGGCGCGTCGAAGAACCGTGTCCGCACTCGCAGGCAGCCACGTTGGCACCAAGGGCCTCTGCGCGGTCGGCACTTCCGCTGCGGCGGCAGCGATGGGCAAGTTCGGTACGTCGCCCGCGACGAACGCGTGCTCGGGGGCTTCGAGCACGTACGACAGTCGAATCGTCCCCGGACGCGTGCCCCGAACGAAGAGGTTGCCGGCGCTGTCGTTCGCGAACTCGAGCGCATCGCCGGTGCTCGTCGAGTAGCTCACGACTTGTTGCTCGCCGGCGACGCCCGGAATCGGCGTGGGCCAATCCGGAGAAACCTCGACGAGAAGTTCGCCGACGAAACGCGACCGACGCTCGGCGCCCCACAAGTGCTGGTCGCCGACGCGCAACGGACGCAGCGCCGGGTCTCGGACGGTTAGACGACCGAGTTCGTCGACGGCGTCGTACGCCTGCAGACGCTTGAACGGTGCAACGGCTGGCGTGAACACTTCCTCGTAGCGAAGCCGCGTCCCGTCCGGCGAGCGCGTCTGGCGATCGAGTTCGCGAACCGGCGCTTCCCACGACGCGCGAGGCCTCGCGATTTGATCGCTGACCGGTTGCCGATCGCGCCAGGTCGAACTCGCGCCGGAGATCAGACAAGGCTACGTCGATATAGCGCATTGTCATCTCGGGAGAGGTATGGCCCAGTAATTTCATGACGGCGGGAAAGCCAACCCCGGAACGAAGCATCTCGCTGGCATACGAGTGGCGCATCTGATGCGGCACAATGCGCGTGGACAAACCGAGCGAATTGCAGACTTGATGCAAGTAATCGCGGAGTTGCCGAACCAGCGCTTCTTTGGTCCGCGGTCGTGCCAGGAGCCATCCATCAGGAGGCAGCGGATCAAGGGAGCGAAAGAATCGTAGGCGTTGGACGAGTTCACAAACAAACGAATCCACGGGGACCATGCGCTCTGTCTTCAGTTTGCCGGGCGGCACATGAATCGCCCATTGATCCGGACCGGTGGAGCGGAGGCAATCGAAGGATAAGTCGGCGCATTCGCCGATGCGCATGCCGGTGTGGCGAATCAGCAGAAAGGCGTTACCCCCCAGATCATTGCGGCGGAGGAAGTCCTGCTGCAGGAGTTGATCCTGCTCTGCGGTGAGCGGACGGGGGAGTCTTTGGGGTAGGCGCGGAATGTCCGCGCGGCGGATCAGATGAGCGAGTTCAGGAAGCTGTGCCGTCCAAGCCATTTCGTTGAAGAGGCAGCGAGGGTGTTCGTTCCGGCAAGCTGACCCTACACCAAGCGCGTCAGAT
>Ga0080064_1000630_pt1 | contig 87309 bp, 66 predicted proteins | sample Subgrocontami54m_FD_69260 | JGI IMG/M metagenome (GOLD analysis project Ga0080064, IMG submission 69260) | Subsurface groundwater microbial communities from S. Glens Falls, New York, USA - GMW46 contaminated, 5.4 m (SPADES assembly) (version 2) ... | reverse complement strand
GACCATGGCGTCGCCCGGTGCCCGAAAAGGGCACGCCGGTAAATAGGGGGAAGCAACCCCCTGGCGACAACGGGGAGGGAGAGGAATGACTCCTCTCCCTTACCCACTTGGAGTGTCGGTGAATTGTGGCCTAGTCGCCCAATTTCTTCGTCGCAAAGGGTTATCAATCCAATGGTTGCGGAAAGGAACCACGACTATACCGACTAGGCCAAGTGGCACAGTCAGGTGCGTAGTCGCTTGGCACTCGCAACCGCTCGTTTTTGAACCATGCCGCATTGTCGCGAGATTTTCAGCCATAACCGTTTTCCAGGTCAGCAGTTACGCTACGGATGCGACAATGCACGAGGGGGCCAAATGGCCCAGGCGATTGCACTGTCGCTTGGCACTGCCAACCGCGCGTTTTCGAACCACGCGAAGCCGTCGCCATCCAGATCGGCCCAGGCGGCACTCGTCGCCCATTGCGGCTGCCGCAAACCCGCTGTCTCCGTGACGTTGACGAAGCGCCGTCCGCCCGCCCCGTCGGGTTCGTTGTGATAGAGGACCATGGCGCCCCAACCGGTAACGAGCAGGTCCGGCCAACCGTCATTGTCGAAATCGCCGACGGCGCACCCGTGCGAATAAAACAAAGGCTGATCCAGACCGACCTGGGCGGTGACGTCGCGAAAGCGCCAGCCGCCCAGGTTTTGGTAAAGCCGCGAAGGATTTCCAATGATCTGCTTGCCGTCCGGTCCGCCGAATGTTCCGCCGCCGGTGACGAAGATGTCGAGCAGCCCGTCGCCATTGAAATCGAAGAGCGCCACGCCGCCGCCGAGCGATTCGAGAATCGTGTACAAGTCGCGGCCGGCCCCGTTGCGGTAGGTGAAATCGATGGGTGGTCGAACGGCATCAAGGCATAGGCTTGGCGCAAGTCGCGTTCGGCGGCATCGAGGCGACCGTCCGCCAGCGCAAGTTTGCCGCGCTCGAGCCAGCCTGCCGGTTGTTGGGGATGGCGCGTCACTAGTGCTCTGTCACGCATGAATTGATGAGTCGCCAGAAGTAAGAGCCGCGCACGAAGTAAGCGGCTCACTCGCAGCCGCTTACTTCGTGCGCGGCTCTTGTGATCCATCATTCGACGTGTGACATAGCACTAGATCGTCCAGCAACGCCTGGGCCGTCGCCAATTCACCCAATTCCCGCCGGCATTTGGCCAACTCCACGAGAAGGGGCGGATGGTCGGGCCGCAAGCGACGCAACCGTTCCAAATGGGGCACAGCTTCCTGGGCCTGGCCCGTTTGCGCCAGCGCCAGCGCCAGCCGCAGCTGCGCGGCGCCGTTCTCCGGGTCCAAGGCCACGGCGCGGCGATAGTCCCGTAAAGCGTCCGGTTTTTCGCGAAACGATTCCCAAAGAGTGCCGCGTAGCATCAACCCCGCCACATGCTCCGGACATTCGTGCAGCAAATCTTCGACACAAGCGAGCGCCTCGTCCAGCCGCCGGTTTTGCACATAGCCCTTGGCGAGGGCTTCCCAGATCAGCGGTGCATCTTCGTTGTTCTTCTTCAACTCGTCGCGCAAGAATTCTTCCACGTGCCGGGCCAATTCCCCGCGTTGGGCCGCCCCCAAGGCAGCCTCCAAAAGCCCGGCGCGTGTGCGCCCGGCATGCCGCTCGTACTTGTCCAGGTGCTCTTGCGCTGCCGCGTAGTCTTCGCGCTGGCGAGCCAGACGTGCGGCCAGCAGCAGGACGTTGCGGTCGTCGGGTAGCTGGGCGCGACCGGTCTGTAGCGCCGCTTCCGCCTGGGCCAGACGCCCGGCGCGGGCAGCTGCGAATCCGCTCTCGATTTGGTGCTCCGCTTGCCTTGCTCGATTTGCGGTTATTCCCCACCCTAAGGCAGAGGCGACCGTCGCGCTGATGACAAGAACGATACCGACCCGCCGCGAGATCATGGTCTTTCTCGTCGTACTCCGCATGTGCCTCTTATGATAATCGCAGGCTCGTCCTGATTCAATCGCGGGGAATGCCGCACTCCCAAGCGCGCACCGTTTCGGCGGCTAGGGCAATTCCGCAAATCCTTTCGACAAAATCCTTGTGCTTCGCCGATTCCCCCCTTACAATCCCCCTGCGGAATTTGAAACCGTTCCCCACTCTCCTCTTGGGGGAGAGGGGGTGGGGGTGAGGGGTTTGATGATTTCCCCTGCCCATTTATTGGGAGGACACCATGAGCGACACCAAGGAATCGGGCGCCGGCCTGTCGCGCCGCCAATTTCTGCGCGGCTCCGGCGCGGCGGCGGCGGCCACGGCGCTGACCGGCGTCCCCACCGCGACGCCACCAGCGCAAGCTGCGGGCGGCGCCGGCGCCGGCAGCACCGCGGCGCAAGGCCCCGGCCCCGTCAAAATCAACCTCACCGTCAATGGCCGGGCCATGTCCACGAGCGTCGAGCCGCGCGTCACCCTGCTTGACGCGCTGCGCAACCATCTCGATGTCACCGGCTGTAAGCGCGTCTGTGATCGCGGCAGTTGCGGCGCCTGCACCGTCATGCTCGACGGCAAGGTCATCTACAGCTGCACTATGCTCGCCCTCGAAGCCCAGGGCAAGGCGATCCGCACCGCCGAGAGCCTCGTCCAGGGCGATCAGCTCGACCGCGTGCCCGCCGCCTTCGTCACGCACGACGCCCAGCAGTGCGGCTTCTGCACGCCCGGCTTCGTGGTGGCGATGAAGGCCGTATTCGAGGCCAATCCCAAGGCAACGCCCGCCGAAGTCGAACACGGCCTGCAAGGCAACATCTGCCGCTGCGGCACCTACGAACAAATGCGCGACGCCATTTACGCGCTGTGCAATCAAAAGAGGAGTCAGTAGTCAGTGGTCAGTAGTCAGTAGCAAATCGCGGATTGTTTTCTGCTACTGACCACTGACTACTGACTACTGACGGTTGGAACAACGTGAGTCACCCATAGAGGATCAAGCTATGCCATGGCCAACCACGCGCAGGATCATCGGCACCAAAGTGCAGCGACTCGACGGGCCGGAGAAGGCCACGGGACGTGCCAAGTACAGCTTTGACATCAACCGACCGGGCATGCTGCACGCGAAAATGTTGCGCTGCCCGCACGCCCATGCCCGCGTCACCAGCATCGACACCACCCAGGCGGAAAAAGCGCCCGGCGTGCGTGCCGTGCATGTGATCGCCCAAGCGAACACCGAATTGTTCTGGGCGGGGCAGGAAGTTGCCGCCGTCGCCGCCGACACCGAAGAGCACGCGGTAGACGCCCTGCGCCTCATCCGCGTGGAATACGCCGTGCTGCCCCACTTGGTAAAAGAAAGCGACGCGCTTACTTCTCAAACACGAACCGTCAGCGGCGCCGGCGCCGAACGCAACACCATGCCGAGCGGCGATTTCTCGACCGCCAACTTCGATCAGCAAGCGTATCAAGGCGCCGCCGCTACGGTCGAAGGCACCTATGGCATTTCGATCATCAGCCATCAGTGCCTCGAATCGCACGGCCTGGTCGCCGAATGGAACCAGGACGCCAGCGAGTTGACGGTTTGGGCCTCGACCCAGGCGGTGCCGCTGACTGCGATCCAACTGGCTCAGAATTTCAAGCTGCCCGCGACGCGCGTCAAGTGCATCACCAACTACATGGGCGGCGGTTTCGGCAGCAAGTTCGGCCCCGACATCCAGGGCCAGGTCGCCGCCGAGTTGGCCCGCAAGGCTCGCGCCCCGGTCAAGCTGATGCTCGATCGCGCCGACGAAGTCACCTGCGGCGGCCAGCGCCCCAGCGCCTTCGGCACCATCAAATGCGCCGGCACCAAGGAAGGACGACTCCAGGCGTTCGAGGTCGATTGCTACGGCTCCCCCGGCGTCGGCCGCGGCGCCACCGTCAACTTCGGCCTGTTGCCTTACGTCTATACGACCGTGCCCAACATCAAGCGCAAACACCAGACGACGCGTCTGAATGTGCAGACGGCACGGGCCATGCGAGCGCCGGGCCATCCGCAGAACTGCTTCCTCACCGAGCAGGCGCTCGACGACTTGGCGGCCCGGCTCAACGTTAACCCGATGGACCTGCGCATCCGCAACCTGCCGCCCAACGACCAGGACGCGCTCAAAAACGCGCCGACCTCGTACCTGGCGTTGCGGAATACCATCTACATGCGGGAGATCGAACTCATCCGCAAGATGTGCAACTGGGATCAGCGCTGGCACGCGCCGGGGCAGGGCGGCGGCGTCATCAAGACCGGCATGGGCATGGGCCTGCACACCTGGGGCGGCGGCGGCGGCCCGGCCAACCCCACCAAGGTCACCATCAGCGCCGACGGCTCCGTCCTCGTTCAGTCGGGATCACAAGATCTCGGCACTGCCCAGCGCACCGTGACTGCCATCATCGTCGCCGAAATCCTCGGCCTGCAGCCGCGCGACATCACCGTGCAGCTGGGCGACAGCACCCACGGCCCCTCGACGCCGTCGGGCGGCAGCACCACCTGTCCGGGCACGTCGCCGGCTATCCTCAAGGCCGCCGAAGCTGCCCGCGACGCTTTCTTCGCCGCCGTCGCGCCGCGCTTGAACCCAGTGGCCCAACCCAGCGACTTGACGATCGAGCCGGGTGTTGTCGTCAATCGCACCAACAACACGCGCACGCCGTGGCGCCAAGCCTGTGCCCGCCTCGGCATGACCCCGGTGCAGACGACCGCCGATTGGCCCCCCGCCGCCCAGCTCAACAAGGACGCCGAGCTCCGCAATGAGTGGCGCGGCCGGCTCACCAACCAGGGCGTCGGCGGCGTTCAGGTCGCCGAAGTCAAGGTCGATACCGAGACCGGCGTCGTCCGCTGCACCCACGTTTGGGCCGTGCAGGACTGCGGCATGATCATCAACAAGCAAGGCTGCGAATCGCAAGTCGCCGGCGGCGTCATCATGGGCGTCAACTACGCCCTCTTCGAAGAGTGCATCTTCGACCGCGCCACCGGCCGACAGGTTAATCCCAACATGGAGTTCTACAAGCTCGGCGGCATCCAGGACATGCCACAGGTGCATGTCCACATGATGGACATGCCGGAGCGCGGCGTGATCGGCATCGGCGAGCCGCCCACCATCTCGACCGCCGCCGCCGTCGCCAACGCCGTCGCCAATGCCCTGGGCGTCCGCGTGCCCAACGCCCCGTTCACGCCGGAACGCGTCCTGGCCGCCCTCGCCGCGCGTCGTTGACTGTCTACCTCCCCTCTCCCTTTTGGGGAGAGGGGCCGGGGGGGTGAGGGGCGGTCCGTGCCGCGACTCAATCCATTGGAATTCTTTGAAACGCAGGACAAAATGCCAATTGCAAATTGAAAATTGACCATTGCAAATTGAAAATTGCAAATGCGAAGACCGGCGACGACCCGTCTTCAATTTGCAATTTTCAATGGTCAATTCTCAATTTGCAATTTCTTCTACGACGAGACAAACACCATCGGGAACCAAGACCATGAAAAACTTCACCTACTACCGCCCGACCTCGCCCGACCAAGCCATCGGCCTCTTGGAGCCGCGCTGGGGCAACACCGAGCTGCTCGCCGGCGGCACCGATTTGCTCGATCTGCAAAAGGAATACATCGCCCAGCCGAGCCGCGTCGTCAGCCTGGCGAGTGTGGCCCAGCTGCAAAACGTCTCGATCAGCGACCGGGCGGTCACGCTCGGCGCCGGCATGACGCTCGCCGCGATCGCCAACCATGCGAGCGTCAAGCAACACGCCGCAGCCCTGGCCCAGGCAGCCAGCGAAGTGGGCGGCCCGCAAATCCGCAACATGGGCACGCTCGGCGGCAACCTCTGCCAGCGCAACCGCTGCTGGTACTTCCGCGACGAGCACACGAATTGCTTGCTCAAGGGCGGCCAGCGCTGCTTCGCGCTGGACGGCGAAAACAAATACCACGCCGTTTTCGCCGCCGGCCACCGCTGCGTCATCGTCCACCCGTCAACGCTCGCCCCAGTGCTGATCGCGTTGGGCGCCACCGCCGAGGTTCAAGGTCCGAACAACGCCCGCCGCACCGTCGAGCTGGGCAAATTCTTCCACGCCCCCACCGGCCCGACCGAACGCGAGCACACCCTGGCCGCCAATGAGCTGATCTTGTCCGTGTCGATCCCGATCAGCGCCGGCCAGCGCAGCGCCAGCTACGAAGTTCGCCACAAGCAATCGTACGACTGGCCGCTCGTGCAAGCCGCCGTCGCGTTTCAGGGCGGCCAGAACGGCGCCAAAGCAACGGGCGTGAAGATCGTCTTGGGCCACGTCGCCCCGACGCCGCATGTGGCCGAAGCCGCCCAGCGCGCCCTGGACAACCGCGCCATCACCGACGCCACCGCCACCGCCGCCGGCCGCGCCGCTGCGGAAGGGGCGAAGCCGCTCAGCCAGACGGGCTATAAGCTGCGGCTCATCGAAGTCGCGGTGAAGCGGGCGCTGTTGCTGGCGGCGGGGGTGCGGCCTTATTGGGAGGTGTAGGCGAACGGTCGATCTCCGATTCTTAATTTGGAACGCAACCAAGCGGATTGCAGTCGAAAGGCTGCGATCCGTTTCGCCTTCAGGCGGTTCTCCATCGAGACGAAAACCGCAACGAGATCCGCTGCGTTTGCATCGGCGCGGCAAAGGGGTCTTACCAATCAAATGTGCTTGAAGATACAATGGAGATCGCATCTCCCGGGCCCATAGCTCAACGGTCAGAGCAGGGGACTCATAAGGCATTCAAGGCATTGAAAACCCCGGTTTTTCCAGGGTTTTTTGCATTTCGACGTGGGCTATTCGGGCCTACTTGGAACACAAAACGGGTGTCAACGGGTGTCAGATAGTTTTTCGGCGCTCACTTCTTTTTCGCCGCCCTGCACGCGCACCTGCACCATGATGGCCACGTGGTCATACATCGCCTTCAGCGCTCGCCAGGCGAAGCCGTAGGCGATTGGCGGGGCGGTTGCTGGCGACGTGCCAGGTGGAACTGTCTGCGATCCTACCCGCCCGCCACGGTCAAGACCGCCGATCGCGCGGGGGCGTCGGTCAACCGTTGCACGGCCTCGGTGTCCCGTTGGACCGCTTGCGCCAGCGAACCCACGGCCGACAAAGCGTAGCACGAAGAGCCGCGCAGCAAAAGACCCGGCACGAGTCCGGGTCTTGTCACTGCCGACAATTCGATCAGTCGGCCGTCATCCGCTCGGCAAGGGTGCACAACCGGGCCCGGGCCTTGGATCAGCGTTGCATGATCCGCTCGGCAAGGCTGCACAACCGGGCCAGCGTGTTCGCCCTTGTGCCGCGCTGGTAACCATCCCACGGCGCCGGCGGATTCGATCAGTTCGGACGATGCGGCGGTGTCGATAGCAACACTTCGAGCGGGTCCGTTTCCACGGCGATCGGCGGTTCAACGCGCAGCCTGGACCGCGATGCCGGCGTCTCGTTCACTTGGGCAACGATTTCCATAGCCTTGTCGCACTCTCTATGTCCAATGGTTCGAGTACAAACACAGTTCTCGTTCCAAGCGTTGTCTTGTAGGTCGTGGTCCCTGTAACCTCAAGAACATGTGGCATCGGAAATCCGGCGCGGTCAGTCGCTCCGACAGTTGAGACACCTTTGACCAATACGTTTGTCGGTCTGTTTTCATACGTCGTTACAACTTGATTACCACGCGCTCCCCTAACTGTTTCGGAAAATGCGGCCGTTACCAACATCGTATTCTTGTCGATGACTTGAAACACATGAACGACAGATCCCTTCCTGGATTCCCCGGATGGCAGGCGGCCGATATCGCCCAGCTTTAATGGATAAGGAAACTCGCTTGCTACAGCGCCGGCCTTCAAAAATTCCCTGACGTTTTGACGCAATTCTGGTTTCTTAGGCGGGTCCTTTTTTTCCGGCACCGACAATGGTGTTGGGGGCTCGGCTGGCTTGATCTCTGGCTTATCGATTGGAGTTTCACGTTGCTTTGGTAGTGGTTCCGACTGTGCCGGCGTAGGCGGCTCATTCGGGACAGCCTGTTGCGACGCCAATGCTGGGCCCTTTACCGCAACGACCGGGACAGGCGTGTCCGGCCTTCGTAGAGCAAGTATCGCAATGGTAGCAACCGCGGCAATTAGCAAAAGCCCCAAAGCAATGGAAGACCACAGGAAGGGATTTCCGCGCGCGATCGAGCGCGGCGTCGTTTTGTGGATCGGTAATTCGGGCGGCGTGAACGCCGGCGCTTTCACCTTGGAGGTGATTCTCGCTGCGCATGTCGGACAGGTAATCGAAGTGACACCGTCACCCATCCGCAACGATTCCCCGCAGCGCGGACATTTCGCGATTGTCATTGCAATTTCCCCCGGAACGTGCATCGATCTTCCGGCCGCGGGACATTGAAAGCAAGGGAAATAATCTCCGCGGCGGTGTATGCGAAGATGTTCTTGGACCGGAGTCATCACCGCTTCCGCGCCAAACGGCGGCAGGGGAGTTCATTTCAAGTGGCGCAGCAGTTGTTCCATCGGGTCCGTTGCTTCGTTGGGCGTTTTCAGCACGATGTTCAAACGCCGCCGCGCTGCCGGAGTCAAGCCGAACATGCCGGCGACATTCAAGAGCCCCTTGATCGCCAGGTCGAGGATCGGCACAAGCGGACTGCGCTTTTGCAACCCGGCTTCCGTGGGATACGTCAACCCTTGGGCTTGCAGTTTTTCCAGTGCATCCTCGATCATCGACCAGTAAATCGCATACGTTGCAAATGCGGCGGTATCGCGCTCGTCCAAGAGCCCGTCCGCAAACAGTGTCGGGGCCAGACGCAGCCATTCATCTTTACCCGCTTGCGGCAGATTGGCCGGCGGAGTCGGCGGCGTCGCCATGGCATCGCCCCGGATTACGTTGTCGGTTCGTGGATATCGCCCTACCATCGCAATCTCCCTTGCGAAAAAACTCTGGAAAAGCCGTTTGTGTGCGTGATGTGTGCGGGACGGACTACTTCCGCCCACTTTTATGATTTTTGCCCCTTGGTGGGGGGCGTGCCTGGATGCCCCACCCACCCCTTGGTGGGGGGGGTGCCTGGATGCCCCACCCACCCCTTGCTTGCCTCAGTCTTGCAGCACCGCGAACAGGTCCATCGGATGATGCCGCGGCTTGCGCCGGCGCCGGGGCAGCGGTCGCAGAACTTCAGCTTGCATGTCGCCCGCCTGCACTTCGATGATCTTCGGAACCCAGCGGCCGTTGACCAGCGCCCAACCGTGAACTTGGAAGCGCCCGCCGGCGTGCAACCACGTCGCCAGCGCCGGCAGCGCCCGGGCCTTGTGCAGCCGGCTCGCGATGTTCGGCAACGTCGTGGCCTGGACGATCAAGAACGTCTTGGCCACGGGATGCACGGCCAACACGTCGCCGAAGTGCCATAGGTCGCAACGGATTTCCTTTCCGGGAATCCAGCGCTCCACCACGGCGGGCAGGTATCCCTCCCGGCGGAGCAAGTCCAGGGTGCGGGCGGTGGGGGACATGCGCCTATGTTCCGTCCTTTGAACATCATGAACATCAAGCGCATGTTGGGGGCTATTAAGCCCCCCAACAACATGTGCATGATGTTCCGAACATGCGCTCATGTTCATTTTCGGTATGTTCGGTATGTTCGCCGTTCATCAATCCGGTGTCCGCTGCACCCCGGCCGCTGGCCGCTTTGCGTTGTTGCCCACCGTGGCGAAAACGGTAGCCTCATGAACGATGCCAGCGACTTTCAACCGGGCGAACGCTTGCTTGCCTTTCCCGTCGCTCAATCCGGCCGCGGCGCTTACCTGCACGAGCTTCGCGGCCTGCCCTTCCGTGGCCAACTTGTCGAGGGCCGACATGAACGCGGCCTCTTCGTCCCGGTCGCTGTTGGCCTTCGTTGCGCGCCGCTCGGCTTGCTTCGATGCCGTGGCCGCGGCAATGGCATCGGAGCGCGTCGATACCCTTACCTCCCAGGTCCGCCCGCTGAAATCGTCCGCGAGCTGCCCCTCGTCAACGTCCAGCGCCCACGTTCCGCCCATGCCAATGCTTCCGCCGGCCGACAGCCAAAGGCGATGCACGCCGCTCCCCGCTTCATAGGCTTCGCGTCGATTCAAGAGCAACCACTGCCGGGCAAATTCACCGAAGCCCGCATAGGCAAGCGCGTCGAGGTCCAACGGTTCGCCCACGGGATGGCGTCCGCGGGTATGGTGGGCCAGGATCGGCGTGCAACCCACGTCCAGGCACGTCCGGGCGATGCCCAAGAGCAACGGTCCCATGTCGAACATGTTGGACGCTTGCAAGTCCGTGGCGCCGGCCAGCAATGACAGGTAAACCGGGTCGATGATGACAACCTGCACGGCGTGCGCTCGCAACCCATCGCGAAGGGCAATCATGTCGGACAACCGGGCGAGTTGGGGCAGCGTGAACGCCCAAAGCACGTCCGCGCCGGCCAGGTCGATGCCCTTGGCCTGGCAAACGCGCCGGGCCGTTTCTCGCAAGGTATGCTGCCCCGACTCTCCCGAAAGCAACGCGACGCGCAACGGTTGATCGACGGCGAACGATCCCAGGAACGGCTTGCCGCAACCCAACGACAGGGCCAGGTCAATCAGCAACGACGTTTTCAACGCCTTCTTCGGCCCGCCGATCAGCGCCGGTTGCCCTTGCACCAACAGCCGGCGTACCAGCCAGCGCGGGCGAAAGTCGCCGGCTGCGAATTCCCCGGACGTGATCGGCGCGTACACGAATCTGCCCGCGCTGGGCGATGGCGTCGGCTCGGCATGGCCGCCGTCTCCGTTGCCAGCCGGCAGCGGCATGTAGTCGCGGCGGATGCGCTCGACTAGGGCGTCGGCCTCGCTCAGCGGATCGGCGTCCACATTCTCGGCGGCGCGATCGCTGGCGTGGACCGGCCGGCCGTGGCGTTCCCGGTGCAGCGCCAGCACCAGGTATTGCCGTCGATTCAGGCAGCCGGCGCAGGGCCGCTCCGCGCTGCACATTGTCCCGCCCCAGCAGCGTGATTTTGCCAGCGCCGTGGCGAGCTGCGAATCGTTCGCGAGCAACCGCAATTCGTCGGCCGGGTCGATGGGCGGCGGCGCGCCGTCCAGAATTGCTAATTCCATGCGGCGCAGCTCGGCATCATCTAAGCGCCTGCCGTTGGCAGGCGCGAATGATTCTGATAGCCTGTTCATAGCTCGTTGTCCATCGTCGGCCGTTTTGCCCCGCCGGGCGACGGCCGATTTTTTTTGCGACGCTCCGCCGGCGCCGCTGGTGTTGAAATTCATTGAGTTAGTAGCCGCTCAATCTCAGGGTCAATTCGTTGGTGGCGCCGCCGCGGCGCCTTGGGTTTGACAGTGAGGGATTGCTCGCATTCGAGGATCGCCTCGGGTGTGATCCGCAATTGTCGCCGCCCGAACCCCACGTCGATGGCCTGGATGATGCCGCGGCGGATCATCATGCGGATTTTGCGCGGCGAGACGCACCAGCGCCTGGCGACCTGGCGGACGGAGAGGGCGCGGTCGATGACGGTGTTATCGGGCATGCGCCACCCCCTTGCCCGCGTCGGCAACAAGAGTGAACGATTTCGGCAACTCCCGAAAACTAACGTCAACGCCAAGTCGCGTCAATTCGCGCTTCGCCTGCGCAGCACTCGCGAAATCCTGTTTCGCCAGCGAATCGCAGAGCAGCGAAAACCAGACGCCCGGCCGATCATGAATGCTGAGTTTTTGCATGGCCGCCTCACAAACCTTTCTTGTGGGGCAGACTTGCTCGAAATGAGCGCCTTAACGGAAAGTGAGTGTCGGCGCGGACGCACAAAGACGTGTCAGGCTCAAGACTTAGAAATTCTCAAAATTGTTCGCTGCGACTTTCCGTTAAGGTTTTTTTCGGGAAAGTCTGCGCGGCATATCCATGGCATCAAACGAGTCTGGTTTGATCTTCGCGCCGTCGAACTGGTCTTGCAGGTTGGGGCCATACTTCGAGTGATTGAAGGCCTTGGAGACAGCGCATTCCGATAGGCCAAGTGCATCCGCCATTTCCTTTTGGCTTTTCCCGCAGTTGCGACGGTCGTCGAGATAGGACTGAAGGTAAATGACCGCACGGGGTATACGATCGCGCGACTTGGATTTCTTATCCTTCGGTGTTGTCGGTTGTTGGCGTTCAAGTTGCCACGCCACGCGCTCGGCAAGGCGAAGCGTAGTTATCGCGTCCTTGGACAATTCCGGCGGCGGCAAGGATTTCCAGTGCAACGATCCCCACACGGACAACATGCCATTTTCTTCCCGATGCAACGACCTCCATTTCCCCTGCACGTCAAGTACGACGTCCACCAGTGCATTGACGGCGGCCTTGATCTTGTGCGGTTCGCCGACGTTCCGAAGATCCTTATCGGGCAACGAATTGAAATGCTGTTCGGCCTTGAGAAACGCTGTCGCGTGCAACTCCACCGAACCACTGGCCTCCCGGCCGTTGTAGTGGTTGATGGTATCCTGCGCTTCCAATCGCAAGTTGCGGATCGTGTCGCGGACGTGGCGCCAAGACTGAGACACTGCTGCATCCTTTTCTTGCACGCCGCGCCCGGCGTCCGGGTGCAAGACCGGACGGCCGGAACGCGACAAAGGACGTGAGTCATTCTACGCGGTGAACACTTTCAGGGCAGGTTGTGCCGCCGGTTGCTGTTGCTGGTTCTTCTCCGTCCCGAACAGCCATTGCCGAACATGCTCGGCAACAGCTTGCAGACGCCCGTCGCTCATCCGCTCCCGGTAGGCGCTCGCGATGTCCGAATCCGCGTGACCCATGATGAAACGCACGGCAAGGAAATCGCGGGCTTCGTCGCCGATGGTTTGGAGGGTGTGCCGCAACGAGTAGAAATTCCGATGGCCGTTGACGCCGATCTTGTCGAGCAACTTTCGGGTTTCTTTTGACACCGGGTTGTCACTGGTATCCTTCGCCCACGTGTCTCCCTTCACCGTCAGGAACACCAGCTTGGCGAATTCCGGGGTCTGAGGCGTCGGCCGCACGGTCAACCATTCACGAAGCGCGGCCACGGTCTCAGGCCAAAGAAAACAGCGCCGGCCGATGCCGGTTTTCGGTCTGCCGTAGTTGATCCATCCGCCGTCAAGGTCCACGGCCGATAGGGGCAGCGTGCCAACGTCCGAATTGCCATAGCCGCAATTGACGCCCAGATAGATCATCGCCTTGAGCGGCTGACCCGCCGCGGCGAGCATGCGCCGGATTTCATCGGCATCGAACATCTTGACGCCCTGTTCGGCGCGATGTTTCCGCAGCGTCTTTTTCGACGGGCGCCGGAAGCCTTCGCCGTACACGATGGGCTTGACGAGTAGGCCATTCTTGGCGGCATAGTTGAACACGATGCGGGTGCGGTTGATTTCGTTGCCGGTCCGGACCGGTCCCCAGCGCTTCGTCATGAATGACCGCAGCCGCTCGAAATCGTCCGGGCGGAGGTCCGCAACGAGCCGATTCTTGGTGAACTGCTTGATGAGGCGTTGGCAAGTCTTGGTGTAGTCCTTGAACGAATGCACGCTCAATTCGCCGGCCTCCATCATCCGCTTTTTGGTGGTCAAGAACTTCCCGCAGAGCAGGAAGACGGTCAAGGCGTCGGGGTTGTCAGCGGTTGTCAACCCGGCGTGCAACCGGTCCTTGTCCGCTAGGTACTTTGCCAGGGCAGCGTCGGGATCGTCCCACGAGCCGAAGTAGTGCAGCTTGCCGCGAATCTTCTTTGCCCAGCGTCGGGTTGCATGGGGAAAGAGTGGGAAGTCGGGATACGGCTTGTTCGGTCGTTTGGGACGGGTAGAATTGGCTTTGGTCATGGTGACGGTCCTTTGCCGGGTGTCACTGTGGCTTGTGGCCTGGCGTAACAAGCGCCAGGCCACGTTCATAAGGATCAAGGATAGCGGGTGTCAGACCGGGTGTCAACGAGAAAACTGAATCGACGTAACTCCTTACTGTAGGGCCTATAGCTCAACGGCAGAGCAGGGGACTCATAATCCCTTGGTTCTTGGTTCGAATCCAAGTGGGCCCACTTTCACTTTCCGGCGCATCGTCTCGCACCGTTTCGCATGCGTCCGCAATCTGCAACGGTTTGCGCTTGTTGCGTGTGTCCTTGCCGCGGGCCTTTGTTCGCACATCCGGCCGCCCATCGCAAAGGCCCACGCCCTACTTCTCTTTCGTCTCGGCTTTGATTGCGCTGAGGATAGGCGCCGAGCGGGCCAGAGCGATGGTGGCCCAGGCGGTGGCGGCGTAGGTGATGGGGTCGGTGTTTTTGGCGCCGGTGTCGTCGGGCTTGCGGGGTCGGCTGGTCATCGGCCAACTGCCGTCGGCGCGCTGGGTCTTGATCAGGAAGGCGGCGGCTTTTTGCAGCGGCGGTGCTTGGGGGCTCAGGCCCGCTTCCGTGAGCGCGTAGAAGGTTTGGCCGGTGGCATAGGCGTCGCTCGGCATGTCCTTGGTTTGGCTCCAGCCGCCGTTGGGGGTTTGGGCATCGAGCAGTTGCTTGACGAGGGGCTGGAGTTCCTTGGCGGTCTTGTCGAGGCGTTTTTGCACCAGGAGTTGCACGATCGGGCGTCTCGTGGCTTTCGCTTGGTTGGACGGTGGCGAGCCATTTTTACGCGAGGGTGCGGCTCGGCACGGCGGTGGGATTGTCCGCGGCGGGGGCATGGGTTAGGGCAAGCAGGGCCCATTGCGTCATCACGTCTGGGTCGGCCATCATCGGTGGGCGACGATTGCCATCGCGCAGATGCCACGAACCATTGTCGTCTTGCTCGGCGCGCACGCGCTCCAGAAAACGCACGCGGCCTTTGCCCTGGTCCGCCTCGGGTTCCCGAATCGCGGCGAAGGCCAAGGCTAGCATCAGCGGCGCCTGCGACAGTTCCTTGGCCGGCGGCTCGTCCTTTTTCGGCGGCGATTTCACGAACACCTTGGCGGGATCTTCTTTTGCCAAGACCCACATGGAAACGTCAGCCAGTGCTTTGGCATCGATGGCGTAGCCGTGGTTCTTCGCCTCATTCAGCGCCCAGATCATTAAGGGAGCGTGATGGCAGGAGGAGCATTTGCGCACCTCCATCCACTGGACACCCTCCTTGGCCAAATAGCGGAGCCCGCTTTGCACCGCGGTTTGCGCTGGGGCCGGCGGCACCCCAGGTTCAGCCGCGACGGCATAAGGTCGGACTGCAGTGAGAAGAATTACAGCAAAGAACCCAAGGCGGCGCATGGCGAACCTCGCGAGAGAATGTGCGTGGAATCTGGGTAGGTTGACCAGATCGCTGGAATTGAGCTTATTCACAAGATCAACGGTTGAACCGATTGAGCTTCCGCCAGATTTGTCGTTGTCTTCTGGGTCGCCGTTCTCGACAATCACCACTATTCCCAACATCTTTCTTGCTCCGTGAAGGAAACGGGGGGGCCATGCGCGAACGGTTGTCCCGAACGGAAAAGCGATGGCTCGATGAAATCGCGAAGGTACAGCCGTACGAACGCGAAAGCAAGGATTCCCAATCTCGACAGCCGTCGAAGGACGCGAGGCAAGCTTCGCTTCCAGCAGAGGTCCGCGATCTCATCGCCAAGATATTCGGGAGGCGGATCGACCAAACGCATTAACGATGGCGAAAATTAAGTCGCCAGGCCCGTCAACCACGGTTCTCCACGCGATCAAATTTCTGTCTTTGACGCTTTTTCTCTCGGCAAGAGCAGCGACCCACGGGTAGGATGATGACGAGTCTGCCCTCGTGAGGATCAGCTGCCCCATGGACCAACCCGCCGCCCGCCTGACCGACTTCGTCCAGTACGTCCGCAAGCACCTCAGCGGCGACGAGAAGGGCGAAGCCCAAATTTTCTGCGAACGGCTCTTCCAAGCGTTCGGCCATCCCGGTCTGAGGGCAGCCGGGGCCACCCTCGAATACCGAGTCCATTCCGAAAAGATTCCGAAAAGGGGACAGGACCCCTAGAATCACGGGTCTTGTCCCCTTTTCGGAAAGGCAAATCGACCAAGTTCGCCGACCTGCTCTGGCGGCCGCGCGTTCTCATCGAAATGAAAACGCGCGGCGAAAAGCTCGTCAAGCATCAGCAGCAGGCCTTCGAATATTGGTGGAACCTCGTCCCCAATCGGCCGCAGTACGTCATCCTGTGCGACTTTGACGAGTTCTGGATCTGCGATCTCAACATCCAGATCGACGAGCCGATGGACCGCGTGACGCTCGACGAGTTGCCGCACCGCTTCACCGCCCTCAACTTCCTGTTCCCCGACGAGCGCAAGCCGCAGTTCAACAACGACCGCGTCGGCGTCACCCGCAAGGCGGCGGACAAGGTCGCCCAGGCGTTCAACCTGCTGGTCCACCGCCAGAACAAGCCGATCCCGCGCGACCGGGCCCAGCGCTTCATCCTGCAGTGCGTCATCGCCCTGTTCGCCGAGGACATCGGCCTGTTGCCGCGCGGCCTGTTCACCGAGCTGCTCGGCGAATGCAAAGGCCGGACCAGTTCCTACGACCTGATCGGCGGCCTGTTCCGGCAGATGGCCAGCCGTGACGCGGCGGCAGGCGGCCGCTTCAAGGACGTGGACTACTTCAACGGCGGCATCTTCGAGGTGGTCGAGCCGGTCGAGCTGAAAGGCATGGAGATCGAGCTGCTCGCCGAGTCCACCAGCTTCGATTGGTCGCGCGTCAACCCCGCCATCTTCGGCATGCTGTTCGAAGGCAGCATGGACCAGAAGGAGCGGCACGCGTTTGGCGCCCACTTCACGAGCGAGACCGACATCCTCAAGGTGGTGCGGCCGACGATCGTGCAGCCGTGGCAGCAGCGGATCGCCGCGGCAATGGATGGTGGCAATTGACTCGCGAATGAACCATTTACGCTTTCTTTGCGCGACAGGCTAAAGCCACAATGAGATCCAGTATTTTGCTGATTTCCGGATCAATCGCGTCTTTCGTCATGAGTGATGCCAATTGGTAATACTCGTTCTTACGAAATGTGAGCGGCAGATCCAGTTTTTTGAAATACGCTCGGAACAATGGGTCGAGGAACTCATCCGTGGCCTTGATGTCCGCAGACCAAGGATCCGGTCGGCCCAAGGTCCTCAATGCGTGAGCCACTTCTTCGATTGCTTCCTTCATCGCAACCTCACGCTTGGCGCGATCGGCCTCAGCAAACAAATCGTACGTGTATTCGCCACTCGCGAATCGAAGCAGAATGTCCTTTCGACAGAAGTAGTTCTCGAGTTCGCGCTTTTGCCACATTGCTTCGATAAAGTCAGGATGAGTTTGGAGCTTTTTGGTAAGACGGTCGAAGATCGCAATGCCAACCAAATCGTTTTTGGCTTCGCGCAAGCCGAAAAACAGATCTCTGGCCTTTTCCGGCACGTTCGTACTGACGTAGTGCACGAATGGTCTTTCGAGCAATTCCCGCGCGGGATGGTTCAATGTATTCGCGAACGCCTGAAGAATGGCAAGGTCCGTCGGCCCTTCAAGGCACAGCAGCCAGCCTGTTGTCTCGGCCTGATAGTACTGGTCCCAGCCGATATCCGTGAGCGACTTGATCACTTGATTGCTACCATCATTGACGGTATGTGGTTTTCCCACAAAGGCGACAACCTTGCCTGTCTCTGCAGCCTCACTGAGGACTACCTCGGAATGGCTGGCGGCGATCAATTGTGATCCTTTTGCCACTGCCAAGTTTTGTATCAAGTGAAAAGTCTGCCTTTGACGGAGTATTTCCAAATGCGCGTCTGGCTCGTCAAGGAGTAGAATCGACCCCGGATTGGCATTCAGAATCGCAAGCAACAAGAGCGCCTGCTGCAAGCCTCTGCCTGCGCTGGATATGTCGAGTCTAATTCCATGCTCCTCGTATTCCATAACCAATTCGGAGTTCTTGTGAATCAATTTCGGTTTATGGAGCTTAACGCCGAACATGTTCTGCAGTCGTTGCGTCATGTCGTCCCAAGGCGATTTGTCGTCCAAGAATGCGACTTGGTGACAAATGTTCCGCAAGATCTGTGCCGTTTGGCCTTGGCCGATTAGGAACGCAATCTCGCCGGGCTGCTTCACAAATTCTCGATCCGCCAATCCCGACATTGGCGGCAGGTAAACGACCTTAACGTCTGCGGCTGCCTCCGGAATCTCGGTGTATGCCGCGTCGCTTACGCGCACGTTTTCAAAGCCAGCCCGTCGAATCGGGCGAACAAAAAAGGACTCTGCATTGCTGTAATCAAGTTCCAAGCCGCATGACCATACGACACCGCGAGTCATCCCCTCCACTGTCACGTCAATGCGAACGTTGCTGGTCTGGGTTTTCTTCTTGGTGTCCTTCGCCTTCGATGCCGGTGCGACGACGGACACGTCTCGCACGTGCAATCCGCGCCAAAGTAGATTCGCCGAAGGCACTGGAATGCTGACGAGGTCTTTCCGATTGATGGCAACGCCAGGTCGCTTCTCCGGTGCCGCTTGATTCCCCCGTTTTTCCAGCCACGCTTTCAGCCCAATATCCCAAAGCGCCAGCGCTTGTAGCGCCGTGGTCTTGCCCGAATTGTTCGGGCCAATGAAAACCACCGCTTCCCCAAGGTCGATCTCGGCTATGCCGAAACGCTTGAAATTTCGGACAATGAGCTTTGTCAGCATGGATCGCTCTTTGCGCAATAATTATCCTGATTCTAGGTGTTGACGTCGGTTTCGGCCGCGCTTGCGCGATAGGAATTATGCGTCAACCTAAGGCCGCTGTCCCCGACGCTCAAGCAGGTGCAGGCGGTGGCCAAGGCGGCGGTAGCGTTGCGCGGGCTGCGGCGCAAGACGATGGCGGTCAACGGCTGGAGCCTGCGCGACCTGTACCGCACACTGGAGCTGCCCGGCCAGAACCCGCTGCGCGACGCCCATGAGGCCCTCGACGCCGCCGTCCGCGCCGCCTACGGCATGAAGCCCAAAGAGGACCCGCTGGCGTTCCTGCTCGCCCTCAACCACGAAGTCGCCGCCAAGGAGAAAAAGGGCTAGCCGGTCAGCGCCCCCGGCCTGCCGCCGTGCGTGACCGACGCGGCGGCGCTAGTGACAGACGATTGCGTGCAGCCGCCGAAGATCGAATGAGATTAGGGAAATTTCAGTTGACAGATTTTTGGCGACAACGAGATAGGCGCAGCCGTACAAAAGTTGGTAAAATGGTCGGCGCCCCGCATTCCTCGACCGCCCCAAAGCATTGCTCAGGAGTCAGGTGCTGGCGTAGGATGTCGGGTGGGTATTGAATCTTTCCGCAGCCCGAGCAAGCCAGGTTGCAACGAAACAGAGGTTCGAGCATCAGCACCAACGAATAGCGCTTGACGCCACGGATTTTCTTGCCGAGGACGTACTTCGCGACAGTCCACATTTGTGAAATTGGAACTCCCATTTGGTTATATCCTCCTGAACCTTTTTGGGGAAAACAGTGCTACCGGCTCACCGTGCTCGTAGGAAGCCGGGGCATCTTGTCCTGATGCGGTGTGAGCTGGTTTGCTCATGAGTTTGTGTCCGAGGAGCGAAGTTGTGGATGGTCGTGCTCAACCCCATTCTCCCGGTAAGGAAAGAGAATGAACGGGAAGACAACCTTGGCTGTTGTTCCGGGTTGTCCTTTTGCCTCTTCCGATCGGCTATTCACTTCGACTGCAAAGCCGATCAGTTCACCGAGGGAGAGCCCCATGTAGCGCGGTTGGGTCGGACTGAGCTGGCGAGCTACCTGCTGGAACAGCTCCTTGGCCCGATGGGCGTGACTCCGAACGCCCTCCGGATATTTACCCTCCCGGGCCTTGACTCCGGCGGCAGCCAGCTTGATAAGACCCTTGATGAACCAGCCGGTTAGTCCAGCCCGCCCGCATGCGTGCCAGAGTCCTTCCCAGACCTCGTGCGCCTCCCAGTAGTAGCCATGGTTGAAGAGATCCACTCCATACAGATAAGGACGACTCGTCTCCCAATGGTTCGGGTCGAGAGAAGAGGGATGCGTCGGCGCAGCGCCAAAGCTATGCCCGGCTGGGTCCGACGTCGGGTGCGGGAAACGACCCGGGACGTAGGAATAGAAAGGGAACGGTTCGTCCGGCACGAATCGTGGTATTTCGCGTGGCTGAGTAGTGCTTCTATCCCGTTTCATAGGTTTACAACTTCGCTTTCCGTCACTTCACATTCTCTTGTTTGCAATACAACATTGAAATGACTACCTCCTTGTAACCCAGGGCGAACGCATCAAAATCCGCCGATTTTGCAGGGAATTTCGACATCCCACGAGATTACGTAGCAAAGTCACACCCTGCGGACTAACATATTAGTCCCGGTCTATACGCCTTAGTTGCGAAATTCCAGCGAATTTCATCTACTGATTACGTCGCAATTACAGCTGAAGATTGCCCATTTTGACATTTTGATGCGTTCGCCCTGCCTTGTAACCTTCCTTCTCCAACTCGGTCTTTTTCTGTTCAGCAAGTTTTGCCTCGTCGTAAAAAACGGCAATTACCTCCCGGTTCGTTTTCCCTGGTGGGATGCCCCAGACTTTAAGACTATATGGCATATGATCTACCCTCCTTACTTATTTCCGGCTTCTCCAATTCGTTGCTTCTCTCCTGATAGCCACACGAAGGCCCTTGACTCAAACAGGGCAAATCCAGGCCCCAAGTCTCTCCGTCAGCTTCATGTTTTCGCTGTAGTCCACGGGGCAGGTCACTACCGCCGGGACCGACTGTCGAAAGGCCTCCTCAAGGATGGGTTCCAGCTCCTGCGCCGCCGTCACCCGATATCCCCGGCAGCCAAAGGATTCCGCAAGGGCGGAGAAATCCGGATTGCCGAAGTCCGTAAACGCGGATCGCCCGAACCGCTTCAGCTGGTTCCACTTGATGACGCCGTATGCTGAATCCTCGAAGATGACGCAGACAAACGGGGTTCCTGCGCGGACCGCGGTCTCCAGTTCCTGCACGTTCATGAGGAATCCGCCGTCACCACACGCCGCCAATACGCGCCGATCGGGATAAAGCAGTTTGGCACCGATGGCCCCAGGAAGCGCCATGCCCATGCTGGCAAAGCCGTTGGAGATAATGCAGGTATTCGGGGCAAAGCACGGGTACATCCGCGCGATCCACAACTTGTGGGCCCCAACATCACTGATCAGAATATCTTCCGCACGCAGCACCTTCCGCAAGCCGCGCACCAGCCGCTGCGGTTTCAAGGGGAAGGACTCGTCCTCCGCCTCGGCACGCAGCTCATCCTGAATGATCTTGCGCAGGGCGCTGGAGCGCGGCGCGGCGCGCGCGTCCGCACGCGCCGATGCTCGCTCCGCAATGCGTGTCAACGAAATGGCGATCGCGCCCTGGACGCCAACAGCGACCTGGTAGGCAGTATCCACTTCGGCTGGGCTGGGGTCGATATGGACGATGTGCTTGTCGCCCCGAGGGTTCCAGCGGGCCGGGGGGTATTCCACCAGATCGTAACCCACGCAGATGACCACGTCAGCTCGATCGAGCCCGCACGAGATGTAATCGTGAAGCTGCAGACCCACGGCACCCAGGGACAGTGGGTGAGTATTGTCCATGCTGCCTTTGCCCATGAACGTTTCCACCACGGGAATGCCCAGCTTCTCAGCGAATTGAAGCAGCGCCTCGCTAGCGTGCCCCCGTGCTACGCCGTTGCCGGCCAGGATAATGGGATCATGTGCTTCGGAGACGATCTTGGCAGCGCGCTCGACCTGAGCATCCAGGGGCTCGGTAGGGAAAGGCTGCTGGGATACGAGCGGTTGCAGGTCGGCGGGCGCCTCCATATCCGCCACATCTTCTGGCACGTCCAGATGAGTGGCGCCCGGCTTCTCTGTCTGGGCCACCTTGAAGGCCTTGCGGACTGCCTCGGGCACCACCTGCGGGCTGACGATTTGCGTGTTCCACTTCACCACAGGCCGAAAGAGTGAGATGAGGTCGATGTGCTGATGCGACTCCTTGTGCAGCCGCTCGGTTCCCGCCTGGGCCGTGATCGCCACCAAGGGAGCACGGTCCATGTTGGCGTCGGCAACGCCAGTCAGGAGGTTGGTTGCGCCCGGGCCGAGGGTTGCCAGGCAGGCCCGCGCTTTCCCGGTAAGCCGGCCCTGGATATTGGCCATGAAAGCCGCTCCCTGCTCATGGCGTGTCTGGAGAAAATGGATCTTGGAATCGAGGAGCGCGTCCAGAAGAGCAAGGTTCTCCTCCCCCGGGACACCGAACATATAGTCGAGCCCCTCATTCTCCAGACAACGGACCAAAAGTTCTGCTCCAGTCATGTGTCCAACCCCAGTGCAACCATGTCTCTCTAATAGGTGCCAACCTCAATGACTCCCGCGAGGATGGTAGGGATGCCTTTCACTTCCCTTGCCGAGGGCAGAACGGGCAAACCGTTGGATCGCTTTTCAACTCAGGTTCTGCTTCGTCTGATCGAAATGCTCGCGTCTCGCGATAACTACAATCAGAGCAACGGTGTTCCCATGGTTCCCCGATCGCAGCGGGTACATGAGCCTACGGCTTGTCGGTCGCGAGGCATAGCCCGGTCCTCCTCAAGCGCGAACCGCCGCCAGTTCAGTCTCAATCCACCTCGACGAGCACGTCGCTCCCTTCGACCTTGACTGGAAAACTCCGCACCCCAGTCCCGGCCGGCGGCGCAGTCACTGCTCCAGTCTTAACGTTGAAGTGCGCGCCGTGCCAGGGACACTCAACGGTGTCCCCGCTCAGCGCCCCTTCGCCCAGCGGCCCGCCCCTGTGTGTGCAGGTGTTGTCGATCGCGTAGAAGGTCCCCTCCACGTTGAACAGGCCGATACTGTGACCATCGGCTTGAACCATGAGGGACCGCACGCCGTGATGGCAGTACACGACCGTTTCCTGCATGGGCTCCAGTTCGCCAACCCTCTGCTGAATCTGGCTCGTGGGCAAATGGCGCGCGCCCTCAATACGGCAGAACTGCCATTCGTCCGACTCACGCACGTCCAGCAGCAAGGGAGGCGTACTTTGCGCCAACATCTGCCGCAGCTCTTGCACAGTAACGGTGGCAACTCCAGGCATTAACAATCGCTCCTTGCTTATTCAACCGCCAATGGCATACATGGGGCGGGGCGGCTGCACAAAGCGCGCCGTGTTGATCTCGTGCCCTTCCCACTTGTCATGCACGTTGCGGCGGATGATCTCTACTAGATCATCATCAGTGCCACCCCCGCGCAGGACGGCTTTCACGTCCACCTCTTTTAGCGCGAAAAGGCAGTTGCGCAGTTTGCCGTCCGCCGTGAGCCGAATACGGTTGCAGCTCATGCAGAAGGGGCGGCTGATCGAGGCAATAATGCCGATCCGCCCCACGCCATCACTGAACACGAACTCGCTTGCTGGAGCCCGCGAGTCCTGGTCCGCAGCCATCGAGCCCGGAGGTACGCGGATGAACGCGGATAAGGCGGATGAACGCGGATCTTATTCAAAAAATCCGCGTAAATCCGCTTCATCCGCGTTTTTCCGCGTACTTCCTTGAAGTGGCCTGGCCAGTTCGGGCAAAAGGAGGCCATTGGTCGTCAGCGCCAGGTCAGTAATCTCGTGGATGGCTGCCAACTTTCGCACGAGGACCGGCAGATCGCGCCGGACCAGGGGTTCGCCTCCTGTTAGGCGGATCTTGTTAATCCCCAGCCGCACCGCCACGCTCACGAACCGCTCGATCTCCTCGAAGGTGAGGATCTCGCCCCGCGGCATGAATGCCGGGTTGTCTTCCGGCATGCAGTAGAAGCAGCGAATATTGCACCGGTCGGTGACGCTGATCCGCAGGTTGTTGTGCGTCCGACCGAAGGTATCAATAAGTGGTCCAAGGTGGCTCATCGTAGCTGGCCTTTCCACAAGTGCGGTGAGGATCACTAGACCTCGAACGAGCTGCCACAGCTCTTTTTCACATGAATTCCTCGATCAGCTTCGCGCGCTGTTCCCACCTGGGCGTCGGCCGGACCTTCCAGCTCCGGGGCGGGCAAGTGGTCAAACACAGTGCTCATCTTGCGGACCCGCTTGTCCACCATCTTCTTCCGCCGCACCGTGTCAGTGTAGACATCGCTGATCAGCACACCGTCCTCGTCGTGCTCGTCGCTGCCCGCCACGTACATGTGACCGATCACGCCGGGGATGGCCCGCGGCGAAATGCCGGAGGGCGTGTCTTTGAAGCGGAGGTAGGGTTCGCCGTTTGCCTGGCCGTTCGCCGCGGTGATCAGCTCACCCCGGTCGATGGGGAACTCCACGTCAAGGAACGCTGAATCGACGGTCTCGTTGCCCTCGCACATGAGCAGGTCCGCCAAAATGATCACCGGGCACTGGTAACGCTCGGCCAGGTTGAAGGCCAAGGCGGGAGTGGTGAAGCAGTCGGGCATGCTGAGCGGGGCGATGATGATCCGCGGGAAGTCGCCCTGGCTGGCGCCGAAGGCCTGGTGGAGATCACCCTGCTCGGTTTTGGTGGGCACACCGGTTGAGGGTCCAGCCCGCATCACGTTGATGACCACCACCGGAGTCTCGATCATGCCGGCCATGCCGATCGCCTCGGTCATCAGGGCGAAACCGCCGCCGGAGGTGGCACACATGGCCCGCACCCCGGCATGGCTGGCCCCAATTGCCATGTTAATGACCGAAATCTCGTCCTCGACCTGGCGGACGCAAATACCCAGTTCCTTACCGTGAGCGGCGAACCACTCCAGGATGTGTGTGGCCGGGCTCATCGGGTAGGCGCAGTAGAACTTGCAGCCGGCAATCGCCGCACCCATGGCGAACAGATCGTTGCCCATGACCAGGGCCCACTTCTGGTTAGTCTTCTGGAGTTGCCGTGGCAAGGGCTTGAAATGGGCGGCTGCGTAGTCGTAGCCAGCCTTGGCCGCGTCCACGTTCACCTTGACGACCTGTGGCTTCTTGGCGAACGTGGACTTGAGCACTGACTCCAGCCCCGCGAAATCCAGCCCCATCAACTGCAGGACGGCCCCGACCGCCACGGTGTTCTGCATGATCGGCAGTTCCTTGTAGGCGCCGATGCTGAACGGCCTGCAGTTTGGTATCATATGAATACAGGACTGGGCGCGATTATCGTGCAAAAACCGGCATGGTTCACAAATGCGCACAGGCATAGGTGCTTTTCGAGACGACAGGATTTCGACACAGTTGGCACGCACTCAACTTCCTATCCCCTTGAGTCATCAAATGTTACATCAAAAAAAATGCCGGCATCACCTGACAGAATGGTGTAGTCCCTGCAGCGTTTGCACTGTCACCCAGAAATGACAAGAATTGAACCATGCCCAAAAACCGTGCAGACACATGACACAAGTGATTGCTAAATAAGGAGTAACTGCCATGCCTGAGTGGCTCGACCCGCACAAATTATCCCGCCAGTCTTCGAACTGAAAGGCAATGCAGACCAAGAGGTTACGTCGATTTTCCGTGACTTAGTGTCTCGGGCGTTTTGGCTACTTTTTCCACGGTTTCCACGACATCCGTGCGTTAATCGTGCGAATTCCGTGCAGGGTCTTGATGCTCCTATTTCGTCCGAGACAGGAGGTGGATTGAACGGGATGGTGGCCCGAACCTATACCAACTACTTACCAACAATAGAATCGACTTCGGCCTTTTTCAGCGAACGCTAGCGAAACATGGGTTACCGCTTTCGCTAAGCAGCCGCCGCCGGCGACGAGAGGACGAAAAAAGAGGGAGCGAATCGAGGTCAGAAAAGCGACGCAACTCATTTGCCGCCCTAGCTTAACGGTAAAGCACCGCTTTCGTAAAGCGGGGAGTCTGGGTTCGATTCCCAGGGGCGGCTTTGCCAGTTTTACCAACTAATTACCAACAATCTCGATCCCACCACCGGCGGACGCTGGGGGACAGAGACGGAATTCTTTGTTCATTCCGGCAGCGTCAGGGAGTCGCCCCACCGCGAGATCCACAGGCTGCTCAGTCACGTTCGGTCCCAGGTGAAAACCGAGACCGGCTGACGTTCAGCCCTTTTGCGCAATGCGCTCCACCGGTTGATGCCCGCTTCTGGCGCGAGAGCGCCGCCGTTAGCCGGGAGACCGAAGATGAGGCCCAGCCAATACACCCTACCCCGCGACCGAGATGCCTACTCCACCATCCGCGGGTATGTTTACCAGGTCGATCTGACTCTCCGGCGTTGGCTGGACCTGGAAGAGAGCCAGCACCTGGAACTAGAGCGCGGCGAGGACATCGACCTGGTCAACCGCGCGATCAACGCCTCCAGTACGGAGGAGGCAGGCCGGCTTTTGGAGCAGGTCAAACACCGTGAGCAGAACCTCACGCTCCGGAATCCTGCCGCTCTTGAAGCTCTGGCCAACGCGGTCGAACACCTGGCTGCCAACTCCAGCCTCGACCTTCGATTCTGTTACACGACGAACGCCGCGATCACCTCCGAGCGGCCGTGCCCGTTCCCGCAGGGAACCGCCGGGATCACGCTCTGGGAACAGGTCCGGCAAGGCCAGCTGACCGGATCGGCACCTACGGACGCGACAACAGCGCTGGCCCGATTCTTGTCTCAGGCTGCGCGTCCTGACGGCTTTGACGCGGATGTGTGGGATCGTTTTCAGCAAGTTGTCGCATCCGCTGACCTCACAGGCTTCGCAGCGCTGGTCAGCCGCTTCGAGTGGAGCACGTCCGAGACAGACGCCCGCGCCATCACGCCGGAGATCATGGGACTCCTCAGCCAGCGAAGCCTGGCGGCGGACGCGGCAGAGGCAGAGCAGTTATACCAGCGTCTGTTCCTCTTCGTCTTCAAGCGGCTCTCCGAGCCGGGAATCAAGCGACTCACGCGGGCGGAACTTCAGCAGCAGCTGTCAGCTTCTACACTCTCGACGACTGACCATGCGACCTTGGCCAGGCTGACGCAGTGCTTCAGCATCGTGAAGTTGAAGGTCGATGAACTTGAGGCCGCCTTGACTTCTGTCAGTGACGACGTGCGCCAGTTGGCCCGCACGCAAGGCATTCATGCGACGCTGTTGCGTGGAAACCTCCCCATCGACCTCGCACCGCCACCGGCACTCTCTCGCCTCAGCCAGCGGGCCGACGTCGTGGACCGGCTCTTCGAGAATCTGGGGAGGTCGGTCTGGACGGCTCTGACGGGCGCCTCAGACACCGGCAAGAGCCAGCTCGCGGTTCTGTTAATCGCGCGTGTTGGAAATTTGGCGGGTTGGGTACGCTTCGGCCACGACATGGAAACTGTGACGGCGAGCATCATCCTCGACAGCGCGATCGGCTCGATGTGTGGCGAAGCCCGTCCTGAAACCGAGTCGGGGTGGTATCAGCGAGCTTGTCCGCGGATTGGCTGTGGAAAGATCATCGTCCTGGACGATCTGCCGCGACTGACCGGCACTGACCCGCTTACCCAGCGCCTGCTGCTCCTCGCAAGTGCTTGTAAGGCCGCTGGTGTGCGGCTTGTCTCCACCAGCCATCACCAACTCCCCACCAGGCTCATCTCCAGTTTGGGCGAAGGCGAGTTCGCCATAGCGCCGGTGCCGATGCTCACCGAGGGCGAGGTCCGAGAGACTCTTGCGGCCTACGAAGCTCCGGAAACCCTATTGAGCGGCGGGGCGGTACGACTGGTCCATGTCTCGACTGGCGGCCACCCGCTACTTGTCAGCCTCGCCGCTGGCTACCTTCGTGACCGTGAGTGGCGGTTTAGCGGCGAAGAGGTAGAGGGCTTGATGCGAGGAGAGCACGCGGAATCGATCACGGATGAAGTGCTCGACCGGATCATGAGAAGTCTGGCCGCCCAGCAGCGAGATCTTCTTTACCGGCTAGCTTTGCCGGTCGGCGCATTCATGTTCGATGTGGTCACGGCGCTGGCCCAGGTCACACCGCCCGTTGACAGGCCGCGGGAGCAATTGAACAAGCTGCTGGGCGCATGGGTTCAGCGTGACGCCGAGCGGCAGTTCATTGTCTCTCCGCTGGTCCGTCGCGTCAGCAGCGAGGCGCTTGACGCTACGACCAAGACCGGGTGCCACCTCTCGTTGGCCGAACTCATCGTCCGCGAAACGATGAGCATCTACCAGGCGCAGCAGGCTATCAATCATTTCTGTCAAGCCGAGGCGTTCGACCGAGCCGGCTCGCTCTTTCTCTTTCTACTCGACGAGGCAAGGACTCTTGAGGCAGGGAAGGACATCGGCTTGCTGGATGCCATGTGGGCTGAGTCCCCTTTGCCGGATGGCATGGACTTGAGCATTAAGCTGATAGCGCGCGGCCTGCAGATCGCCGTCCTGTCAAAATACAATCGCCCCATCGATTACGTTCTGGGTGATCTGGACTGCATGATGGCCGCTGCAACCGACGCTCAAAGGCATGCTATTACGGGGGTGGCCGTCTTGGCGGCGGTGTATCTCGCGAACAGTGACCCCGACCGGACACTTCAGTACATCGGCCGCGCGCTCCCTCTGGACGACACACAACAGGCCGGGGATGAGGAGATGTTCCTCGCTGAAGGGCGCCGACTGGACGACATGCTCTGGTTCCTCGTCCCGCAGCTCGTCACGCCAGCCCGGCTGGGTATGTGGCTGTCAATCGTGGAGGGGTTGTCTGCGGACCGGCGGCAAAGACTGCTCAGAGGAGAAGAAGCCCTGCTGGGCTGTGTCGTCGTGGCAGACCGGCTTCGCATCGAGGAAGCCGGGAGGCCGGAAGCGCGCCGACAATGGCGTGACACACTTGCTGCCGTGGATGACCTCAGGGAGAGGGCTCGGGCTATGGGTTCGGGCGCTTTAGAGGGGGCCGCGATCCGCACTTTGCTCGCCATCCATGGTGAACACCTGCGGCAGCTCGACAACGCGGTGGTGATCGCCACCGAAGCGATCGGGCGGCTGCGCGAAGATCCGGACGCCATCTTCATGGTCGCCGGCATGCTCGGCCGGCAGTATGCGTTTGCCATGCGTCCAGATGAGGCACGCCCGATGCTAGAAATGGCGATTGCCCAGCCAGCCGGTGAAAGAACTCACGAGCGAATGATGACTTTGCTCGCGGCAGGCGAGTGCTTCGGAGCCGTCGATGCCGATCGAAGCGTCCAGTACGCGGAACAAGCTGTGCGGCTTGCACGGTCCGAGGAGAGCATTCCGGTGATCGAAGCCGCGCGGGCGGGGGCGGAGCTGGCATCGGCGTTGTTCATCCGATCTCCGACGCGCGAAGGTGCAATTGCCGTGTTCGGGACGTGGTCCGAAGCGGCCGAGCGTTTGATCGACAGCCGTGACGAGTCCGACGAGTGGAAAGATCTATTCGTGATTTTCGCACACCAGACCAGTTACCTGACCTCGATGGCCCTCCGAGGTCAGCCGCCGAGCGCCATCGCGTCCGGTGAGGAATTCTCGGCCCCGATTCGGGGCGTCTTCGTACGCACCAGCCCCGGCAGGGTCGCCCTCCACCGGTCGTCTTCGGTCCAGGCGGTTATGTGGATGCTCTCCCAATACGCGGCTACGGCGGGCAACGACCAAGCCGCTGCGCGATGGCTCGGCCGGGTATCGTCTCTGACAGACCCGACACGTCTCCGTCTGGTTGAAGCCATGATCGGCCACGACATGATTCCGGGCCTCATCATTTCCGGCAAGTATGCCGAAGCGGCAGACGCCGCTTTGCGATTTTGCCATGCGAACCACCTGTTCACCCAAGCCCAGATCCAGAACCAGGATGAGATGGAGAGGGGTGTCGATATCGCGGCATCTTGGAACGGCCTGCCAGCGACGCAGCGCGAGATGATCGAGCGACGCGCGGCGCTCCTGGCCGTCGTTCCGGCCGCCTGCTGGATAGGCATGCAGATGCTGCAAAACCAAGAACAGGGAATCGCACACGGCAGATCACTTGCCTCTGCCTGTCGGCAGATAGGCAGTACTGCCACCGATCCCGGTCTTTGGACTGCCATTGCAGATATGATGGACCAGGTATGCCAGGATCAGGCGTCAGCGAGGGAACTCGTCACGCTCGGGAATGCTAATACTGCCGATTCCCGTCGGGTCGTAGCCATCATGGCATACCTCGGTGCGAGCCTGCATGGGACACCAGATGAGGCGTTCAACTCTCAGTTGGCCATTATGCCAGCATTATTCGAATGTTCTCGACCAAATTCGCCAAACCACCGGCTACTGTTGCTTCCGTTTGTCGAGCGATTTTGGAGCACAACATTCGAGCGGAGCCGCTTCCTGTTCCGCAATCCAGCGATTGTAGCCGACGCGCTGGCCGCAGCCGTCCAAGTGCCGCACGCACGGCGTGTGAAGGCGATTCTGCGAGCTATCCGTCTCGGGGTTATCAGCCAAGCAGATGGCTCTACAGTGACGTGGCTGAATACAGATGACTAAGATTCCACGATTGACCTGCAAATCATGCGGATAACCAAGGACTTCGCTCATGGCCAAGCAGCGCGATGATTTTCCTCCACAAGTTGTTCGGACGGTGGCATTGCGCGCTGGGCACGTCTGCTCAAACCCGGACTGCCGGCTCTCGACAGCGGGCCCGCACTCGGACCAGGCCAAAGCAGTCATCACCGGAGAAGCTGCGCACATTTGTGCGGCTGCGGAAGGTGGACCGCGGTATGACGCAACGCACACGCCCGAAGAGCGGAAATCGATCCGAAACGCGATCTGGCTTTGCGGAAATTGCAACAAGAAGGTCGATACGGATTGGAAAGCCTGGCCCGAATCTAGGCTCTTGCAGATGAAGGAGGAGCATGAGAAATGGATCTCCGGGCAGGGCATGATCCCAGCTATGCCTGAGATCACTCTAATCACCAGAACCGGTCTGCGGACCCACGCGTGCTTCTCCGCTCTCACACAGGAGATGCTGGACCATCTCCGCGAGCAGGAGGTGTGCGTGCGCAATGTTTGTCGAATGCAGCTTCACAATCTCAAGTTTGCTATCAGCCTGCCTGAATCGATCCTGACGTACGGACACTTCCAGAAGCCCGTCGGCTCACACTTCGCGGCAAAGCCGGCAATCGGTCCCTGGACTGTCGAGTCCGTCCAGGCGGGGGGCAAAGTCGTTGCGACGAAGCCTGGGCCGATCCCGAACCACACGCTTGAGATCGACGTTCTCCCGGCCTCGGAATCCATTACCATCGCCTGTTACACGTTCGCCCCCGCCCAGATCATGCTCTACGACACCATCGATTCACCTCCTCGTCCCTGTGAAGACCCAGATGCGATCATGCCGCCGGATCTGATCCACTTCTTCATTGAAGGGACGTATCAATTCCTCCTCCGTGGGGAGTATGTCACCGCGGATGTCTTCGTACCTCTGCGCTACTCATGGAAAAAACGCGAGATCACGACGTTGCCGGGGCAAACATCGCAAGACGGATGGAGGGTTGCCCCGATGTCTGTCTTCCCGCCGGTTCAACTCATGGGATGAAGGCGTTGATCGTCCGCCCGGCTGGCCCTCGGCAATTTGAATGCGCTTTCTACTCGCGCCCTCGCCGCACTTTCCTTTAGGCCAAAAATGGTGCAGGATATGCCCCTTACCTCTGGAGCATGGCAGCGCCCGACCGTCAGAAACTCCTACATACCGGCACCGAACAACCGGAGATCCGTCCGCCGGTTGTCGATTCTGACTCGTTGTTGAACACGGTCCGCATCGCCGCCACCGCGCTCGCGGACGTGCTGACGGCCGACGTGCCATCCGGCCACAACAACGCGACATCGCAATCGGACGAGCCGCCACAATCGCCGGTCCCAGCGATTCCAAACGAGCAACGCAGATTGCGACAGGGCGTGCTCGATTTCTCGGCCAAGCCAGACGATCCGCCTTCGTCCGATGAGGAGGCCGTTCCTCCTTCCGACACGCCACCCGCTCCATTGCAAACAAACGATCAGCAACCACGGCCACCTCCATCCAATGGAAGCCTCTTCGGGCTTTCGACCCACGCGGGCCGAACCAAACCTACATTTGTGGCACCGACGTACGGCGGGCGCACGAACTTCCGGCCACGCCGGAAGGCACCGAAAGACGAACGGACGCTTTTCGACTTTGTTCCCAGCGAATCAGAACCCACCGAGCCTGAATCGCCCCAGCCGCAGGCCGGTACCGAATCGACTGCCACGTTTGCCGACCGCCGGGCCCCTGAGGATCTCCCGTCGAGTGTCGGAATCGCCAGCGGCGAAATGGCGAAAGCACGGGACATCCTCGCCGCCATCCGCGCGCTCAAGATTATCGAGCAGGAACAACGCGCGGCCACGCCCGACGAGCGAGCGATGCTTGCCCGCTTCGCAGGGTTTGGCCCCGTCGCATTGTCGATATTTCCCGATCCCCTCACCGGTCGGTATAAGGACGCGAATTGGCGGCATGTCGGCGAAGAGTTGCAAATGCTTCTCTCGCCTGAGGAGTACGACAGCGCCAAACGCACGACGTTCAACGCCTTCTACACGTCGCCGATCGTCATCACCGCCATGCACGACGCCATCGAGCGCTTGGGGGTGCCCGGCGACGCGACGATTCTGGAACCGGGTTGCGGCACCGGCAACTTCATGCGGTACGGCCGGCCGGGGCTTCGATTTCTCGGCATCGAACTGGACCAGATCTCCGGCCGGATCGCCAAGGCACTGCACCCCCATCAAGACATCCGCATCGAGAGCTTCCGCGACACCCGGCTGCCGGAGGGCAGCATCGACGCGGTGATCGGCAATGTGCCGTTCGCCGACGTAAAGCTCGATTACCGTGGGCAGAAGCTGTCACTGCATGACTACTTCTTCGCCAAGTCGATCGACGCACTCAAGCCTGCCGGCGTCTTGGCGCTCGTCACTACGCACTTCACGCTCGACAAGCAGAATGCCGCTCTGCGCGAACATCTTGGGTCCAAGGCGGATTTTGTCGGCGCGATCCGCCTTCCGTCTGATGCGTTCAAACGGGAAGGCACAGCGGTGGTAACGGACATTATCTTCATGCGGAAGCGCGCCGACGGCGAATCGGCCCGCCATGAAGAAGCAGAATGGCAGCGGTCTAGGCCATTTGAAATCGACGGCGTTGAAGTCTCGATCAATCGCTACTTCGTGCGCCATCCTGAAATGGTCCTTGGCACCTGGAGCCGTAAGGACACGCTCTACGGCGAAGGCTACAGCGTGGTCAGCAGCGGCGACCTGGCACAACAACTTCGCGATGCCGTTCAGCGGCTCCCGGAATTCGCTCCCTCGCAAGCATCGCCGTTTGAGGAACGGCCTTCCCCAACACTCGCACGGCCGCCGCCGGAGAATCATGTCTCCGAAGGCAGCTTTTTCCTCAACGACGACCGCGTCATTTGCCAGTACAGCGACGGACAAGGCGTTCCGGTTGAATACGGCGGCACGATACTCCGAGCCGGCGGCACCATGACGGGCCGGCGCATGGCTGCCCTGATTCGGCTGCGCGACTTCGCCCGCCGCGTGCTGCAATCACAGAACGAGGGCTGGCCAGAGGCGGACCGCAACGACGCACGCCGGGAACTCAACTGGGCCTACGACCGGTTTGTCGGCACCTACGGCCCCATCAACAAAACGACGACCGGCGAGACGGCCCAGGGCGGCGCCATCCGTCGGATGCCCAACCTCGTGAAGTTCCGGGAAGACCCGGATGCGATGCTGGTCATGTCGCTGGAGGAGTACGACGAAGCGTCGGGCACGGCGGCCAAGGCCGCGATCATGAGAAAGGACGTGGTCGGCCGAAATCCGCCGGTTTCGTCGGTCCGAAGCGCCGAGGAAGGATTGCTCGTTTCGCTCGACCGGCGCGGCACGGTTGACCTGCCGTTCATCGCCACGCTCTACGCCAAGCCTGAGCCGCACGTTGTCGAGGAGCTGGGCGACCTCATTTACCATGACCCCGAATCAGCGACGTGGCAGACAGCCGACGCATATCTTTCGGGCAACGTCCGAGCCAAGCTGGCCGCGGTCCTCAACTGCGATCCCTCGTATGCCCGCAATGCCGAGGCACTCCGCCAGGTGCAGCCCGAAGACTTGCTGCCAGGCGACATCGACGCCAATCTCGGAGCGCCGTGGGTACCGGAGCCCGACATTCAGGCCTTTGCGGCCGAACTGTTCCACGTTGAACCGGAGGCGATTCAGGTCGGACACATGAAGAAAGATGCAGTCTGGAGCATTGCAGCCGACTACACCGCAGAGCGCTCGGTTGCCGTGACTTCCGACTTTGGTACCAGCCGGGCTGGCGGCACGTGGCTTCTGGAACTTGCGTTGAACATGAAGACGCCCGTCATCTACGACACCGTCAAGGACGGGGACCGCGAAACTCGCGTGGTCAATCAGGAGGAAACCTTGGCAGCACGAGAAAAGCAGAAGCTCATCAAGGAGCAATTCCGTGCCTGGCTATTCAGCGATCCGGACCGAACCGAGCGACTCGTGCGACTGTACAACGACACGTACAACAACCTCCGTCTGCGGCTCTTTGACGGTTCCCATCTCGACTTCCCCGGCATGAACCAGACGGTCCGCCTACACTCGCACCAGAAAGACGCGATCTGGCGCGGCATGAGTTCCGGAAATACGCTGCTTGCCCAGGCCGTGGGGGCGGGGAAAACGTTTACGATGGCGGCAACCGGCATGAAGATGAAGGAGGCCGGCCTCATCAAGAAGCCGATGTACGTCGTGCCGAACCACCTGCTGGAGCAGTTCGGCCGCGAGTTCCTGCACCTGTACCCGAATGCCAAGCTGCTCATCGCCGGCAAGGAAGACTTGGCCCGACAACGCCGCAAGTACCTGACCGCCAAGATCGCGAGCGGCGAGTGGGACGGCATCATCGTCACGCATAGCTCCTTCGAGCGCATCGGCATGTCGCGTGAGTATCAAGAGCGATTTCTCAAGCAGCAGATCGAGGAGTATCAGCAGCTGCTTCTCGATGGTGCGGGCCGGGACGCTACCCGCGTCCATCGCAATCTCATCAAGAACATCGAGAAACAGAAGGCCGCGCGCGAAGAAAAGCTCAAGGATTTGCTGGCCGACGACAAGAAGGACGACGGACTGGTGTTCGATGAACTCGGCGTCGATCACGTCTTCATCGACGAGGCCCAGTATTACAAGAACCTCGAAACGCCGACCAAGATGGAGCGAGTCGCCGGCATCCAGACCGGCGGAAGCGAACGAGCGTTCGACGTATTCATGAAGGCCCGCTACCTGCACGGCCTCCATCCGGGCCACGGCGTCATATTTGCAACCGGCACGCCGATCAGCAACACGATGGTCGAGATGTACACGATGCAGCGATTCCTCGACCCCGAGGGACTGCGGCAACGCGGCTTGGAACACTTCGACGCTTGGGCGGCCACGTTCGGTGAAGTGATCGACACGATGGAAATCTCTCCGGACAGCAAGACGTTGCGGCCGCGAAGCCGATTCGCCCGGTTCACCAACATCCCCGAACTCCAGCAAATGTTTCGGGCCTTTGCCGACGTGCGGACGGCCGAGATGCTGGACCTACCCCGCCCGCAGATGGAAAGCGGCAAGCCCATCGTCGTCGCCTGCCCGATGTCAGAGGAGCAGCACGCGCTTCAGCAGAAACTGGTGGAACGATATGAGCGGCTCCGGTCGCAGAAGGTAGACCCGCGGGACGACAACGCGCTGGCCATCACCACCGACGGGCGCAAGCTCGCCATCGACGCTCGAATGCTTGCCGGTGCGGCACCCGACTTCCCGGGATCGAAGGTCAATGCGCTGGTGGAGAAAGCGGCGGCGATCTGGAGCCGGACTGCAGCGACACGCGGTACGCAAATGATCTTCTGCGACATGGGCGTTCACCCGACGCCGTGGGGATACTCCGCCTACAACGAAGTTGCCGACAAGCTGATCGCCCGTGGCATTCCTCGCGAGCAGGTCGCCGCAATCGGAGAAGCCGACTCTGACGGCAAGAAGCAGTCGCTGTTCGAGAAAGTCCGCAATGGCCAGGTCAGGGTGCTGCTGGGCAGCACGCAGAAGATGGGCACTGGCACGAACGTCCAGAAGCGGCTCGTCGCCCTCCACCACCTCGACGCTCCCTGGAAGCCCGCCGAGGTTGAACAACGCGAAGGCCGTATTCTTCGCCAGGGGAACGAGAATAAGGAGGTGGCGATCTACAGGTATGTCACCGAGGGTTCGTTTGATGCTTTTATGTGGCAGGCCCTGGAGACCAAGGCCCGGTTCATCGCCCAGGTCATCACCGGCGAAAATGCCGCTCGCCGTGCCGAAGACATCGGCGGCCAGGAACTCTCCTACGCCGAGGTCAAGGCGATTGCCTCGGGCAATCCGGCAGTGCTGACCCTTGCCGAGGCCGACGCCGAGCTGCAACGGCTCGCGATCTTGAAAAAGAATCACCTGGATGAACAATACGTCGCCCGCCGCAGCGTGCGTGATTTGCCAGGGACCATCGCCAGCCTGTCCGAGCGTTTGGCCAACCTCACGACCGATGCGGCCACGGCCGCCACACACGCCGCCGACCTGATTACCATCGGCAGCCACGCTTGCTCGCCCGAGGACGCACCAGCTATCTTGGGCAGCCGACTGGATTCCCTGCCACGAATGGTTCGCGAGACGAATCGTGTGCCTCTCGGCATCTATCGCGGCTTACGATTTGGCATGGTTTTGCATCCGCAGTTCGCGCCAGACGTGTACCTCGAAGGTGCAGTCACGCGCCATTCGATGCTCTCACGCGAGCACCACGGACCGCGTGCGGTCCTGAACGCGGCGGAGCGCCTGGCCAGCGCCTACGGCTCCGAATGCGATCGCGTCCGGCAAGACCTGGCCATCGCAGAGTCCCAGCTTCGCGACTACCAAGCACGCCTCGGCAAGCCGTTCCTCCACGACGCCGTACTGTCCGAATTGGCCACTTTGCGTGACCGGCTCAAAGCCTGCCTTTCCGGAACGAACCCGGAGCCAGCTACCGAACCGCAGCCAAGCGTTTCCGAACTCGCCGATCAAATCAAAGCACTCAAGGCCATGAACACGATCGAGGGCACGCCAGAACGTACGGGCAAACGCCGATTCACCGCAGAAGAGCCCGTCACTACTCGCGTCCGCCGCCGGATGGAGGCAATTCTCGCCTCTGACCCGTCTATCTATCGAGCCTGATGCTAGCGCACAGGCAGCAGGGACATCACTTCCGCCGGTAGCCACCCGCCTGCCTACGATGCCGTCTTTGCGATCGATCACCTACTCCCCGCCTTGAGTATAATCATCGAAGGGGCGATGGGTGAACGAGTTGCAGCGCGGGGAGAGAGTCATGAGCGACGATTTCACGAAGGGGTGGATCACGCGACTCTTGTACAGGCGGGCACGCCGCGAACTTCGCAATGCGAAGGCGGAGAACCGGACGCCGAGACGATTCTGGCTCGTGGATCAGTTCGGCGGGAGGCGGTGGGTCTGCAAGGAGATCGTGCGCTGGTGGCGCGACGCCGAGAAGGACCTGGCCGAGACACTGGGGCATAAAGACTTCGTCTTGCAAGTCGTCGTCGCCGAGTGCGACTTCTTCTCCGGCGCCTGGAGCTGGTCCCCGCTGTACATCGACCTGCGGACCGAAGAGGGAAAAGGCCGGGTCCAGGATGGCATGATCCTGTACACGGAGCTGGAGCCGGGGAGCCTGGCGGCGGAGGCGATGGGCCCGGACGGCATCGACTCGATGGGTACCCTGTTCGGCGTAATGGAGTTCTTCGCCAGCCGCATCCGCGCCCACGGCCTGAAGCCGGACAGCCCAGAGGGGAAACGGCACCTCTTCGCGGCCACCCAGTACGTCGCAGCCGGCAACGACCCTGACTACTACCACTGGCTGCAGTGCGAGAAGTGCCAGCGGGTCTTCGTGCTCCTCGCCGACGAGCGGCTGGTCCAGTTCTTCCTGGAGAACCAGGACTGGTCCCACGTCGAGGGCAAAGGGCTGCTCTGCCAGGACTGCGGCGGGCTCGCTTGCGAGCACGTCAGCGACGAGATCCCCGAGAAGTGGCCAGGCCGGTCCCCGGAAGCGACGCGCCTCTACGAGCGCGTCCTGAAGTGGGACTACCAGGCAGTCCAAGCCAGGGCCGAGGCGAGGCAAAGGGCGGCGGACAAGGAGAAGTACGAAACCCGTTGTGCGGAACACCTGCCCGCCCTGCTCAAGGAGTCGAAAGAGGGAAGCGATCGGGCTTTTTGCGCTCTCTGCAGGTACGCGGAGCAGCACATCTCCGACGCCAGAGATTTCCTGCCGGTTTTCATGGAAGGGCTGTCCGACCCGAACCGGGAGGACGAGGCGGCGGGCGCCCTGGCGGGGTTCGGCCCTGAGGCGGCGGGTGCGGTTCCCATCCTGATCGTCGCACTTCAAAACGACCTGAAGCAACTTCAGGAAAAAAGGTCGTGGAACGCAGAGCCCTTTCTTGCCGCCCTTGTCGCGATCGGCGAGCCAGCACGGCAAGCCGCCCCTGTCGTACTGCACAGGTGGAGGTCGGGCATCCTCTCCTCCTCGGAAGAACTCTTGGTGGCGAGGTTCCTGGCCGCGGCCCCCGGACACGCCGACACGGCGAAAACTATCCTCCGGGGACTAGCAACGCAGGGTAATAACGTCGGCACCCGCGAGGCCGCACAGAAGGAACTGGATAAAATCGACCGTCCTTGAACGCTGCATTCAGCCGAACAAGATTTCCCCACGAGGGCCCGGCGGTTGGCCCTCGTCTTTTTCTTGCATCTGGTTTTTCGGATCGGCGATTCCGCATAGCGCTCGTCTACCACGCCAAGGGGTTGCCTTCTACTGTTTCATGTCCGAAAATAAATAAGCGGGCAGTCGGGTGAGGACTGCCCTCCCCAGCAGATCGGCTCAAGCTGTCACACCCAAGCAATCTGCCAAGGACGGAAAGCGTAGCGCACGGAGTGCGCCGACACAAGGGTATGCAGCCACGCTGCGCCACGGTTTTGGCAGCGTGAATCGAGCCGCCAATGAACTCCAACGACTTGCCATCTCGTCCCTCACCGAGGTACGGTGAAGGGCATGCAAACACCTCAGAACAGCCCGAGGCAACGCTCGGTGCTCTGGAATTTCAAGTTCATCGGCATTTCACTGGCAGGATCACTCACCATGGCCCTGGTCAGCACCTTTGCGCCGTTGCCTGCACAGATCGCCATCCTCGGGGCGACCGTCAGTATCCTTGCCGGGCTTTTCGTCGCGTACGTCGAACAGGAAGCCGAGCGCGAGCAACAGCGTGCCGAACTTCTCGAAAAGCTCCAGGTTCCCGTTGCCCTGGCGCCGCAGCACGATCTTTTCGACTTGTACAGTGCTTTCGCCAACTCGCTCGCCGGGTTGGCGAAGCATCCCGACCCGATTCTCCGGCAATTTGCTGTCCTCAAGCTGTCGTCGGTCATCGAGCAAGTCCGCTCGCTCTCAGAAGGCGTGATCACCTTTACCGGCACCGAAACCTGGCGAACAGTCTACGAGCAACTCTTGCAGAGCCCTGGACTAAAGGATTACCGGTCAGTGTCCTGGGTGAAAACACCCGATTACTGGCAGGACCAGCCGGGACGCCAGAGCATGCGTCTGAATTTCTTCGTTGCCAAGCAAGGGGTCATGATCGAGCGGGTCGCGATCCTCCGGGGCAAGCTTTGGGCGGCGAGCGACGATTTGCCTTCTCCATCAGTCCGTCCGTGGATCCACGAGCAGCACGTGGAGGGTATCCGGATGTGGCTGGTCCGCGAGGCCGACCTGATCAACGAACCGGACCTGCTTTGCGATTTCGGAATCTACGACGAACGGGCGACCGGCGTGCAAGAACTCGACGAGCAATCAAGGACAATACGTTTCCAGCTCTCGTTTGTGCCGTCGAGCGTTCGTCTGGCACAGGACCGCTGGACTCGACTCTTGCTCTACGCCAAACCATACTCGGAGCTACTCACCATCGCTCAGAAGAAAAACGGGATCGACGGCGACCGGGCGACGTGAGGGCCGGCCTCCTGATAAACAGGAGGCAACGATGAATACGGCCCTTTATCTCGACACGGCCCGCATGGGAACAATGTGCCCTGCGGCCCAGGAAGCCTGCCAAGCATACTTCGGGCTCGCAGCTTCGGAGGGATGCTCGCCTTGTTTCGAGACTTTTCTCCGCGAGGGATTCGATGCGTGGCCTGCGTCATTACGCAATCGGTTCGGCGGTCTATCTGCCTGGCCAGGATTGAGCCGCTTTGATCATTATGTTGGCACTGCCACGGGCCTGCGCGAAATGCCGAAAGTGCTGTTGGCAGGAAGAACGGCGAACCTGATGCGTTTGGCTGCGCGGCTGCTGTTTCGATCCTGCCGTCGCGTGCTGACCACAGATCTGGAATGGCCGGGCTATCTCGGAACCCTCGAAAATGAACGTGCACGACTGAATCGGTCGCTGATTCAGGTTCCACTCCGCGCAATGATCCTTGCGGATCGGTGCTCGCCGCAGGATGCTGTTCGTTTCATCCTCCGGACCTTCGGTGTCGAGGGATGTGACGGACTGTTCCTAAGCGCCGTCACATACCAAGGATTCAGGCTTCCGGTCCGGGACATCGCTTCCGCGGTCGTTTACGCCTCCCCGCCTCCGGTGATCGTGATCGACGGCGCTCAAGCCTTCGGCCATTGTTCCCCAGGTCCTCTACTCGACCAATGCGATTTCTTCCTTACCGGAGCGCACAAGTGGTTGCAGGCAGCCTCGCCGATGGGGCTCGGCCTGTGCCCCCACCCACGCTCCAAAGAACTCATCCAACGCATTCTGGCAGACATGATCGCCGCAGGTGAGTTGGATGATCCGCTGTTGACGTTTAGTCAACAATGCAAGACCGATGTAACGGAGGCATTCGGCGAAACGGTGTCGCTCGTCCCGCTGTTCCCCTGCGCCGGCGCCATCGCTGCGTTGCTGCGGGAGGAAGGTGGTCCCGGTGGCCGATTCCAGCGCCTCTTGGAGCGAGCGGGCCAACTCGAATCTGCCGCCGAAGGAACTTCTTGGCAGCCGGTGACCCCGCACGAGGGTTTTCGTTCCGGAATGCTGCTCCTGAAAGCCGATTGTGCCGAGACAAAGCGGTTGTCCCCAACGGCGGTCCGACAGCGGTTCCAGGAACACGGCGTAGCCCTGTCGGCGTACGGTGAAGGCATGATTCGTCTCTCGGCGCCTCCCGACGGATTGAGCACGGAGGACCTCGCGCGACTTCAAGCCGCCCTCATCAACTGCGCTTGACATCAGCCCTGGACCTTTACCAGATTCTTGTCGCTCTTGCAGCCAGGGCACGGCAGCAGACCCCACCAGTTTGCCGCGCAGGAGCCGCACAAGAAAAGCTGGCACTTCCGGCAAAAGTACCAGATGCCGCATTGCGTCGTGCCGCATTTCGCGCAGGTCTTCATCTTCTTTGCCTTTTCTTCTTTGCATGTGTTGTGGGCAACCGCCTTAACCGCACAAAGTGCCCGCCCGGCTGCATGGGTCAACTCGCTTGAATTCGCGCCCGCCCCGCCAACTGCTTGCGCCGTCTGCTTCGGAACGCCTCGTCGAGCAGTCGTTCAACGTAGGCGCGGCTTTCCGCAAAATCGCGTGCCGGCTTCTCCCAGTGCAACTTGAACCACGGTTTATCCGGGCTCACCAGTTGCAAGCACGGCCCCTTCATGTGGTCCCGCAATTCCGCTGGTGGATCGCGGAGGTAGACATCCGTCGGTAGTCCAGGCCACTCGACAATCCGGCCACGAACTTCATACAAGACTCGACCATCCACGTCGTAGATCACGAACCAGCCTTGATATATTCGACAATTCCTCTTTTCCTCAACCCCCCACTCGTCATCGGTGGGCTCTACCGGCCGCGCGCGGTTTGAGGTAAACCACTGCTTCAACATCGACCACAAGCCGCCCATCGAAACCCCTCTCTGGGCACTCCAGTTACGCCTTGTTGCCACAAACGGGACAAGCCGGACGTTGGCGAATCCTGCCGATTTGGTCCGGGGCGACGCCCAGCAGGTCGGCCTCGCGCCAGTTGAACGGGCTGCTTCCAGCGGGCCAGCCCATCAAGGCACGGTGACAGAAAAAGACAGCGAACGCCGACGCAAGAAAGCAGCTCGAAATCACGGCAGCCGCACAGGGAGCCGCATTGTCGGGATCCAAGTTCGGTAGAGCACACCACAAGCAAGGATCCTCCCGGTCCGGCCCCTGCAGGAAGCTCTGACAGCGCATTCCATCTCGTGACAGCATGGTGAACACGGCAGGGATCCGCCGGGACCGTGCGTGCTCAACCGCGAATTCCCGGCAGGCATTGTTGTCAACGCCAACGACGAGCAAGTCGGCAGGCAGCGTAAGTTCACTGGCCGCCTGCTGAAAACGCATGGCGATTCCGGTGAGCGAGCCGCCGGCGACGGTATGTCCGGCCAGATTCCGTATTAGCCGCAACGCCTTGGGGTGCCCAAGATCGTCGACAAAGAAGAGTTGCCGCGATGCGTTAGTCCGGTCCGCGATGTCGTGGTCCACGATCGTGAGCGACCGCGCCCCGCTTCGCGCCAGCGCCAACGCCGTCCAGCTGTTCAGACCGCCGCCGCCGACCAGTACGATGCGTGCCTTGCCGAGCGCTTCCTGGTCATGCCCTGGAATTCCTTGGTGCCGAGCGAAAGTATCCGCCTCGGCCTCATGCCTCTGGGGCAACGGCGGCGCCATCACGGTCTCGATGAGCTGCGTCGGCATCAGCTGGCTCATCGGGAAGTCGTCGTTCGTCAAGTCGGTAGACGCAGCCATTTTTTTTCTCCGTGATTAGGCCGTGACCGAGCAACTCCACTTCGATCAGACCGGATTCCAGCGCGGTGCCCCAGAAGCGAAACCAGCGATCCTTGACAACGATGATGTTGAGCAGCCCTGGATAATCCCGAATCCAGTCCTGATCCTGCTCCAGGTCGATCGAACTTGGGTGCGTGGCGCCTGGCGTCGATCCCGGATGCGAATGCACCCATGCCGCGAGAAAAGTATCCGATCGATCCATCTCGATCAGCGCGCGCCCGAGCCGGTCCGGGTTGGCCCTGACGTGGCCTCCGCTTTGATCTCCGGTCACATCGAATATCTGAGTCAACCGTGTCGAATCCCCCATGTGCCGACCCGCGGCAACCAGCATGCGTTCCGCCGGGAATAGCGATTCGTATGACTCCTGTAGCAGTTCCTTGCAAATCACGATGCGGCGTTTCTTCGCCGCCAGCGTCATGGGGTTTATCACTGGTGAGATAGCTTCTTGGGCCGCGAGCAAGTTGTCCAAAGTCCTGCTGAGCGCCTGTCTAGCGTCGATATTCTCCCACGGCTCGGCGTTTAGCGACTCGGTCACCGCCTTGGAAAGCTGGCAGAGCAAGGTAGTCGTCAAATCCGCCTGCCCTTCGCACGGTTTGCGCAATGCCGCCGCGATCTCGGCTTGGGCCACGGCAACGATCTTGAGGGGCCCGAACAGCGTTTCCAGTTGGGCCGGGTGCGTAGCGAAATCATAGAGCAAGTTGATTTGTCGATGGTTTTCCTTCACCAGATTTCGGAAAAGGCATTTGAGTTCCGCACGAGCTTTCCGGTCCGGCCACGGTGCTCGTTTCCAAAGCCTAAGCCAATTGAACATGGTAGTTCTCCGAATCCAATTTCAGGCGGCTCGCCGCCCGTTGATGGCCTCGTCCAGAACCCGCTCGATGTAGATGATCGCGTCATCCACGTTGCCGGCCGCACGGTGCCAATGAAGTTTGAACCAAGGCGGCCTGAACAGTTGAAAGCACGCATGCTTCGGATGATGCCGCAACTCAAGCGGCGGGTCCGCGATGTACGGCACGACCTCGCCGCCGCTTACTACGACGACCCCTCGAAATCGCCGACGTTGCGCGGAGCGCCCGTCTGCGATTTGGTACTCGCCCTCGTAGATAACTTGATCGTTCTCCGTTCGCTTCGCCCAGCCTCGATCGTCCCACGCCGGCCGTTGCGGCGGCTCGACGCTCACAGTGGGGGCCGGGCCGATGACAACCGATGCTTCATCACGTGGCCCGATTATCAGCGCCTCGGCTGGGGCCGGGCCGACCAAGATCGACTCCGACGGGCCGACAATCAGGACCCCGAGAACGGATGCCGTTCCTGCGCTCTGGTCGGATAGTCGCCTTGATTGATCGCTCTTGCCCCGATTCAACACGCCAAGAACCAGGGCGACGAGCGCGACCAACACGCCGATATCGACGAGAATCAGCAACAACAGCAGGCATGCCCAGGACAAGTCCATGCTGCGTCCTCAGTCTGACACCGATCGGAACTACGGCCGCGTGTTCTCGCCCGCCTCGACGTCGGCCTTGGTCGCATAGACTTTCTGCCCGTCGGCCACGGCCGTGTACAAGTCGTCGTTGAAACCGAACGCGCCGCCTTCCGGACGCGACAGCTGGAAACCGTTCAGGCCCAGCTTGGCGAGCACGTCGCGCGGCTTGGTTCCGGGCAGGATCTGCACGTCCTTGTATTCACGCTTGCCTTCCGTTCCGGCCACCGCAATGATGAGCTTCTTCACAGTACACCTCCGAAATCAGGGAGCCTTGAGAGACTGCGGACAGACAAGGTGTAGTGGCGTGAGTTGCTCGATCGGCCGAAATGCAGTGGAGCGCTGGGCGCAAGCCTTCGAAAGGAGAGGTGAGGAATGGGACTGGCCACCTATTGATCGCCTTCAAGCCCATTTGCGGCGCTGTCTATTGCACGAGTTTTTTGATCGTCCGGATGCTCCATTCACCCGCAGCAGGGGCGAAGAACCGGATTCCGCCCTTTTGCCATTTGAAAATTGCCTCCGCTGTGGCTGAGCGCAAATACGGTTGTTGATGTCGTAACACTCGGATTGCTTCACGGAGCATTTCAGGCGTGGCGGCCGCAGAGCCAAGGTAGCGGCATGCTAACGCCGCCCTGTACACGACATCTTCATCTGAATCGCGGAGCATGCGTATGACTTCAGCGAGCACTTCCGGCGACGCGGCTTCCGTTCCAAGGTGAAAAAAAGCGGCGACAGTGTGGGCTCGTTGATGCCTATCAGAACCTCCCAACATTCTAGTCAGCTCGGTAAGTACCTCGGGTGAAACGGCTGCCGCTCCCAAATGGCTGCAGGCAGACGCTGCCTCGACGCGCATTTGCACATTCCGACCGCGTAACAGCCGAATTAATTCGGAGAGAATCTGGGGCGTCGCGGCCGCCGGCCCCAAACGACAGATCGTCCCGAGTGCCGCCGACCGCACAGAGATATTCTGATCCGTTAACACTCGCGATAGCTCTGCGAGGATTTCCGGCGTAGCGGCAGCCGATTCGAGGGTGCCAATCGCCCGTGTTGCTGCGAACCGTAGTTGCCAAAGAGGATCATGTAAGAGCGCTGTCAGTCCGGTGAGTACCTCGGGTGTGGCGGCCGCCGAACCCAGAGCATCAATGGTTCGTACTCCTCCGTATCGCACGTTTGGATCTAAATGACGTAACCGTTGTACCAACCGATCAAGCACTTCATAAGGCATGGCCTCTTTACCAATCTGCTGTATTGCCTCCCCCGCGGCATACGCCAAATCCGCATCATCCAAGAGTCGTGTCAATTGGGAGATGATTTCGGGCGTCGCAGCGGCGGAACCCAATGCCTTAATTGCCCATGCCGCTGCAGTTCGCACATCGGCGTCGCTGTCACTTAACAACCGAGTGATTTCGGCCAGCACCTCGGCCGTGGCCGCCGTCGTACCGAGAGCACCAATGGCCTGCGCCGCGGCTTTCCACGCATTGCTGCCCGTTTCGGTTAGCAACCGGATTAGCTCGGCCAGAATTTCGGGCGTCGCCGCCGCCGGACCCAAACTCCCAAGTGCATTTGCCCCGGCGGACCAAACATCGTATTCGTTGTGGTTTAGCAGCCGAATTACTTCGGTGAGCACATCGGGCGTGGCAGCCGGTGAACCCAGATGGCCACACGCAACGGCGGCCTCGACCCGCATTTGCACATCTTGACTACGTAAGAGGCGGGTCAATTCAGTCAGCACCTCGGTCGTGGCGGCCCCAGAGCCAACGTGACCGACGGCCTCCAGCGCAGCACTCTGACAGTTCGCATCGGCTCTTTTCAAAAGTAATGCAAAACAGTCCAGCAGGGACATAGTGTCCGACAACTGAGCATCATTCTTCAAAAGAGGTTCAATCTGCCCAGTATGCACGCGGCCGTTTACCTGTGCCAAGGACGGTAAAGCACGTCGCAAAGGAGTAACAAGTGGTTCGGTGCGATCACGAACGTGTTTCCACCACCGCGCGAACACCCTGTGTGTGACGTCATCGATTCGCTCTTGGTGTTTCTGCCGGGTCGCAGCCGAAAGTTCCGCCAGGCACTGGCCCGCCAATCCCAGCCGGTGGTGGGAAATATCGTCGAGGGACTCATCGCACAGCCGGTGCAACAAGGGCTCCGGATCCGCGAGTAACCCCGCCAGGAACAACAGCACATTCTCGAAACCGGGGTCCCACGCTTGGCGGTCGATAAACTCGTGAACGCTCCGCTTCTTCGCGCCCGCCGGCACGACCGTGTCCCAGCCCATGTCTGTTTCGTTCACCAGCCGCGCTAAGGCGGAAGCGGTTAGAAACTCTTGTAGCGTCAGGTGTAAGAAGAAGTATCCTTGCTCTGAATCTCCCCTGAGGATGCCGGGCTTCTGCGGTAGGTCGCGCAGCAGCTCGTCCGCCACGTTCGCTGCCGACTTGAGACCTTCGGCCCGCGCACCTCGCTCCAAAGCATCCAGGAGCGCGGCCTCGTCAAATATCAGCCGCTGGCCTTGCCCGCGGCCAAGGAATAACTCCAGGGCGGCGCGTTCCATGATTCGCCGTTGGCGGATAACGGGCAAACTCTTTCGCGACGCCTTTTTCTTTCTCTTCCCCAGCAATAGCTGCACGGCGTTGTCATAGAACGCTGCACGAGTGGCCGGAACATCCTGGCTCCGGGACTGGTCGATAACGTAACAGAATATGGCCAGCAGCAGCGGGTTGGCAGCAAGCGACAAAAGCTGCGGGCTCAGACGCAATCTCTCCAGCAGCGCATCCGCGTTGAATTTCCCTGGATGCCTGGCCGGGAAGGAGCGAATGTAAGTCTCGCGCTGTCTCTCGTCGAACCCGGCAAGGGCGAAGACCGGAAAGTCGGAGCATACGTTCCGATGCTGGTCAAAGGTGATGGTCCGGCAGGTCAACACGACAGGGCACCGTCGCCACGCAGTCAGAGCGGACGCCACTACGTCATCGAAGGCCAGGTCGCCCTCCAGTTCATCCAGCCCGTCGAGAAGCAAGAGCACGTCCCCGCGATCAAGCAAACGACGCCAATCCTCGGCAGTTGGGGGATGTCGGCCGGCATCCACGTAGAGCGCCGCGAGGAACACAGGCAGGCTTTTCTCTTCCTTCATGCTGGCCCAACGCTCCCATTGGCGCAGGGAAACGCGAGCCGGCACGATTTTCTTGCCGCCAATGCGTAGCTCGCCGTGTGCTGCCTGCCAGGCGAGGTACTGCGTGAGGGCACTCTTGCCGCTCCCCGGTGGGCCGATCACTACGAAACGTAGGATGTCGCTTCGAGCTAGGGGACATTGCCTGCGGAAACTGGTCAGCAGGTCGTTGAGGTCAAGCCGCTCGTAGACGACTCGCTCTTGCCGCTGTTCTTCCTCCCAACGGATCAACTCGGAAACCGGAATGCCCTTTTCTCCAACCGCTTCGCCCTTGCCTTCAGACTCACGGGAAAGCCGCTCCCGCCGCACTTCGCGAAGCAACGGCAGGTGTTGATAATGGTCCTGGATGGGCAAGGCGAGGTCGAAAACCTCAAGGTGTTGTGTCTTGTCTCGCTCGAAGGCACAGACCGCCTGTCGTGGCCGCGATTCCTCGTGAATCTTGGTGACCACATCGCGCAACGTCGTTGCCCTGATGACGCGCAGCGGGTGAGCATCGGGCTTCTCCAACTCCGGAGGTACGCCCTCCTGGTCCTTGGCCACAAGAACGATGCGGATACCGAAAAACATCGTCTGCCCGACCAGTTTCTCCCAGATGCTCCATCTCCCAACCGGGCAAAGTGTCCCCGTGGCATCGATGGCTGCCGTCACCGCGATGCCATCAAAGTCGAGGTTCTTCAGGTCGAGATCAGATTCATCCGGCAGCATAATCGCTCGTTCACTTATTGAGTCATGGAGTTCAGGCTTGCACAAGTTCTTCAATGGTGCGGATGGCCCACTCACCGGAAGCAGAGCGCAAGAAGCGGAAGCGATTGCCCTGCAAGTTGCTGATCGTCGTTGCTGCTGCGGTTCGCAGATGCGCGTGCGGACCCTGTAGCAGTCGTTTCAACTCGCTAAGCACGCCGGTCGTGGCGGCCTTCGGACCCAGGACACCTAATGCCTCTGCTGCCTGGCGCTGCACATATCCCTCCGGATCATTCAGTAATGTGGATAGAGCAGCGATTACCTGGGGTATGGCGGCAATCGGACCCTGGTCACTGATCGCCTCAGCCGCAGCCCGCCGCACATATCCCTCCGGATCGCTAAACATTCGAGTCAAGTCAGCAAGCGGTCCAGGCATGTTGCGTGCCATAGCCAACCGGCCAATCGCTCTCACTCCCGCACTTCGCACGTTCCCGACTGGATCGCTCGACAATCTCGACAACCCATCGAGCAGGTCCGGCGTGGCAGCCACCGAACCCAGGTTGCCAATGAGCGAGGCTGCTCGAGACCGATTACCCTCGTCTTGATCGCCTAACATTTGGGTCAACTCGGCAAGTAGCTCCGGCGTGATGGAAGCGGGACCTATGCGATAAAGAGCACCGCCGGCCGCAGATCGCAGCAAGAAATTGGGATGACGCAACAATCGGATCAATGGCGAGAGTATCTCATTCCTACCGGCCACCGCCCCCAGGCCGCTGATCAGTCGTGACGCATAGTACCACGCATCCTCATCCGCACCATTCAACATTCGATTCAAGTTGGCGAACATTTCCTCTGTGGCAGCTGCTGGCCCGATACTGGAGATGACCTCTGCCGCCCAGAACCTTCCAAAGGTGTCTGGCCCGCCTAACATTTCGAGCAATTCGCTGAGTAGTACCTCAGGTAACGCTGCTGCCGAACCGAGTTCGCTAAACGCTTCTACGGCGGCCCTGTAACGAGGTCCCCGAAATGCCTCCTCAGCTGTCCGCGACACGTCTATGTTCGTGTCGCCCAGCATTCGGATCAACTCGCCAAGTACGTCAGGCGTGGCTGCCGCGGCACCCAAAGCGCCGAGGGCCGCCGCTGCCGGGCACCACACAGCATCGGTGTCACGATTCGTAGGCCACTCGCGAATTCCCTGGTCGTTTAGCAGACGGATCAATTCTGCCAGCACCTCACGCGTTGCTGCTGCGGAACCGAATCCCCGAAAAGCATGCGCGATTGCATCCGTCACATGCCGGTCCGGATAGCTCAACTGTCGTGTCAGCTCAGTTAGCACCTCGCGCGTCGCAGCCACCGGACCAAGGCCGCCAAGCGCGACGGCCGCAGCAGCTCGTCCATAAACATCACCTTGGCGTAACACTCGGATTAGTTCGGCGATGACCTGTGCCGTTGCGGCTGCTGGGCCTAGGCTTGCAATTGTCCACCCCGCGTTAGTCAGAACATCTGGGTCCGGTTCCTTGAAGAGGGCTATCAGATAATCGAGAAGAGGCATGGTAGCCAACTGACTGCCATGGCCTGTCAGAGCCTCGATTTCCTCAGGATGCACGTGACCGTTTACCTGTGCTACTGCAGGTAAAGCGCGCCACAATGGAGCAACTAACGGTTCAGTGCTATCATGAAGATGCTTCCACCACAGGCTAGAGACTTTTTCAGTGATGGCGTCGATGCGACGCGAGTGTGTCCTCCGCGGGTCAGGCGGCAATTCCGCCAAGCACCGTCCTGCCAAACCTAGTCGATGGCGCGATATATCGTCGTGGGACCCATCGCACAGCCGATCAAGCAGGAGGTCGGGATCTGCAACCAGCCCGGCCACAAAGAGTACGATGTTCTCGAAACCAGAGTCCCACGCCTGCCGATCGATGAACTCCAGGACGCTCCGCTTCCCGCGGTCCGCCTGAACAACCGTCTGCCAGCCTGTCTCTGTCTCATTTGCAAGTCGGGAAAGTGCCGAAGCCGCCAGGAACTCCTGTATCGACAGGTGGAGAAAGAAGTATCCTTGCTCCGCGTCGCCTCTCAAAATACCGGGCTTTTGCGTTAGATCGTCAAGCAGGGCGTCCGCCACGTTCGCTGGGGACGCAGAACCTTCCGCCTCTGCGCCCCGCTCCAGAGCTTTCAACAGCGTTGCTTCGTCGAACATTAGCAACCGTCCTTGCCCGCGCCCAAGGAACAGGTCAAGAGCGGCCCGTTCCAGGATGCGCCGTTGGCGGATCAGCGGCAAAGAGACGACCTTCTCACGATTCTCGCGCGACATGTTTTTCTGTGTCCGCCCAAGCAGCTGCTGGACGGCCATGTCATAGAACGCTGCTCGGGTTGTCGGAACATCCTGGCGTCGCGGCCGGTCCAGAACGTAGCAAAGGATCGCCAGCACAAGTGGGTTGGCCGCAAGAGATGCAAGTTGCTGACTCAATCGTAGTCGCTCAAGCAGAGCGTCTGCATTGACTTGTCCAGAGCGGCGGGCCGGAAAGCCGCGGACGTAACTCTCTTGCTGCCTTTCATCGAAGCCGGCGAGGGTGAAGACAGGATAGTCCGGGCACACGCTCCGGTGTTGCTCGAAACTGACAGTTCGGCAAGTCAACACCATCGGGCACTGGCGCCAAGCGGTCAACGCGGACGCCAGTGCCTCCTCGAAGGCCGGGTCGCCCTTCAATTCATCGAGCCCATCCAGGAGCAAGAGCACATCTCCGCGAATTAGCAAACGACGCCAATCCTCGGGAGTTGGCGGATGCCGGCCTGCATCCGCATAGCGAGTGGCCAGGTACACGGGTAGGCTTTTCTCATCGTTCTTGCTGGCCCACCGTTCCCACTCACGCAAGGAAATGCGCGCCGGCACGATTCTCTTGCCGGCCATCCGCAGCTCCCCATGCGCCGCTCGCCAGCTGAGGTATTGCGTCAAGGCACTCTTGCCGCTCCCCGGTGGGCCGACAACTACGAAGCGCGGGATGTCTTCATCGGCTTGCGTTGACTGCCTGCGGAAACCCGTTAACAGATCATTGAGGCCAAGTCGTTCAAACGTGACTCGCTCTTGTCGCAGCTCTTCCTCCCAACGGATAAGTTCCGCAGCGGGAACCCCCCTTTCTGCAGATGGTCTTTCCTCGCCGACTGACTCGCGCGGCAGTCGCTCCCGCCGTACTTCGCGGAGCAAGGGCAAGAGCTGGTAATGCTCATTGATGGGCAAAGAACGATCGAGAACATCCAGATACTGGGTCGCTGCTCGCTCGAATTCGCAGATTGCCTGTCTCGGTCGGGCTTCTTCGTGGACCTTGCACACGGCCTGATCCAAGCTCTTTGCCTTGACCACGCGGAGAGGATGGGCATCAACAGGAAGGTATTGTGAAGGAACGTCGTTCTGGTCCTCGGCGACAACGACGATGCGAATGAGACCGCGGTGTGCCAGATCCATCAACTGCTTACCCAGCTTCTCCCAGAGACCACCTACAAAAGATAGTCGCCCTTGACTGTCGATGGCAGCCGTAACTGCGATGCCTTCGAGGTCGAGACCGTCAAGGTCCGGAATGGTTGAATCGCGATGCAGCATTGTCTGTCCTCACCTCGCTCGTCATTCAGGCACTTCTCCCAGTGCGTTGCAGGTCAAGTTACCGCCAATCGCGCGGCGACCGTGCGCAACAACTCGTCACGACCAGGCGCAGGCGTCCTGGCCAAGGAAGCAGTCAGTTGCCGCACTTCTGTGGCAAATCGGCTGATCACTGCGGGCCGCGCGACTCGGACAGTCTCACGCACCAGCAAATCCAGCAGTTCCGCCCGGCACATGGCTGCATTCGGAGAAATCCATGCCGAAGCCGCCGGAATCAAGGGTGCCAGAGCAGACCAAACTTGGCCGGGCGCGAATGGCCAGACAACGTTGTCAAGCGCTGGGTGGGCCGCGAGTTCGCTGAGCCAAGCTGCGACCCCGGCCGCAGCATCCGCGGCTTGGCTACCCTGAGCCTGCCCCTTGGCGGAGAACGCGGATAAAGCCGCGCCATCGACGAGGGCGTTCCAATCGCGGCTCGCCAACGCCAGCAGAGCCGTTTCCACACCTGCCGGAACATCCCCGGCGATAGCCGTCAGCTGGTCGAGCAAAAGTGAGGTAAATGCTACTGCCAGCGGTGCTGAGTCGTACAAGCGCAGATCACTTTCCGCAGCGCTATCGTACATCCCAGCCAGGCGAATGACGAGAGAATGCGGCGATGTCGGACAGAGGCCGACGAAGGAGATGTCCAGCCGAGCAGCATCTTCACGCGCACGGATTGGGATCCCAGGCGCTGGCGACTCGCCCGGCCAGTGCCACGGTTGGCCGCGCAGTCCAGTGGCCCAAGTGCGCACTCGGTCCCAATCGGAGCGTAGCAGGTCGTGTACGTGATCCGGGACCGACCCCATAACTTCTCGACGCCGACCCTCCAGGCCACGCGCCGCCAGCAGCTCCTTCCCCAGTCCTTCCATCGTCCGCTCGAACACGCGGAAGGAGATGCCTTTCCGGTCCGGAACGGCTCTGCGCCGTTCCGCGAAAAGCAGATTAACGAGAGCCGCGACTGTCTCTTCGCCTCGGGGTATGGCCCACCCGTCGCTCGCAATGCCAGCCGCCACCAAGCCGAAGAGGACTGCACCGCGGTTGGTCCGCCAGACCTCTGCCACTACATCCTCGTGCGTGGCGAGCGCCGACAGCCAGACCGCACAGCCTCGGGCGGTGTCGAGCCATGGCAAGGTGTACCTGCTCGCCTGGGCCGCAGACACCACCAGGAAAGCGGCCGCGTCCTGTAAGATCAACTCGCCGTGTCGCCCACAGATGGCCAGGACCCCATTGAGCGTGGAATGGAATGGCCCGCGCGGGAAGGCAGTTCGTGCGCGGTCGAGCAGCAACGAGTTCAACAAGTGGTTCAGGGAAACGGGGTTGTCCACGAAATACCTCCGAGGCGTGTCATCATACCCAACTCAGGGCGCGACCAGCCAGCTGCGGCGAACGACGCGGGCTCTCACATCGATCTCATGTACCCGGCCGTCGTAGCCCGCCGTCAGGACGGCACCGGGAGTCTCCGCTGGAATGAGGCGGCGAATCGCCATTTCGGAAACAGGGATCGCCACTGAGCCGGAGTCATCCTGTTTCCAGACGCGGACCGTGCCATCGTAGCTGGTCGTAACCAGACTGCTGTCGATCAATGCGCTACCCTCGACGGCGTGATCGTGGCCAGAAAGTGGCTCCAACAACTCGTAGCAGCAACCGTCTGCAGACATCCTTACACGGTGGACCTTGCCATCCCAACTAGACAAGTAGACCACGTGATCCGGGCCGAAACAGATCGCGTTGATGGTGCGTGCGCAGATCTCCGGACCCGACGCCTCGACGGCGAAGGGCCGAGGCTCGCCTCCCGCCGGAGTGGGCGCAAGCCGGTAGAGACGACGATTCTTCCCGGCGGCAAGTCCATACGCTCGAATGGGGGAGAAGGCAACAGCCTTGAGCCGTGAGCCATCCGGAGTCACAGGAAAAATGCGCCGTCCGCCAGGGCCGAAGAGTGTGACCGAGCCGCTACGATCGACGGCCACCACCGCTGCCCCGACAGCGCAGACCGCCTCGACTTCAGCTGGGGCCGTGCCGATCATTTCGACTGCGCCCTCGGACGTCACGCGGGCCACATCGCCGTTGGCCAGCCCGAACAACGGCCGATCCGGGGCGCTGCAACTCACCGGTGCCGTGACCTCAGCCACGGCGCTCGTGATGCCCGTATCCCCCTCCCAATGGCCGATGGCGACCTGCGGGCGGTCGTGGAAGCCGGCGTACAGCCGCCCGTCGCTGGCCGTGATTGCGGCCAGGGCTCCCTGGTTTTGGGAGCTGGCCACGACGCGGGACTCGCTCACACAGACTGCGAACACGCCGCCGGTAGTAGCTGCAAGGACCAGATCGGGGCCGGCCAGGGCCAAGGCGTCGATGTCGCGGCCGAGATCGACGACTCGCCGGGATTCGAGCGTGTCGGCATTGATCGCGTAAAGGGCCCGATCGTCGCCCCCGGCCAGGATCGTCTTCTCGTCGAGAAAGAGGACGGCGTTCAGGGCGCTCAAGCTGACCGGCGCGGTGCGTGGCCGCAGGTCCTCCGGTAGCCCACCGTCGAACAACCAGATCCGGTTGCCGTGTGTCGTTGCTGCCATACGGAAGCGGCCGCGGGGAAGGGGGCGGAAGTCGATGGCATCCACGTGGTCATCGAAAGAGTCGGTGGCGCCGACCGCCGTGAGTCCGCCATGGCAATCATGCCGGAAGAGATGGACGCGGCAGTCGTCGGCAGCGACTACCAAAAAGCGGCCGCACGGACTGAACTTCAGGGCATTGATGCTAATGAACGAGTCGCGCACCAGACGCACGCGCCCGTCCTCGCTATCGGCTACGAACAGCGCCCCACCCACGATGCCAACGGCAAGCCGTCGTCCATCGGGGAAGAAGCAGAGCGACTCGATAATTGGGTTGACGCCGGCATCGGGGATGGACAGTTCGGCGGCGAAGCGGAAGCCTCCGTCGATGCGCCACAGCCGGACGAATCCGTCAGCGCCAGCACTGGCGATGAGCGGGGCGACGGGGGACGCAGCCACCACCCCGACTCCGCGGGCGTGCGCTTCAACGGCGTCGAACGGCTCAAGCGTGCTAACCCGATAGGCCCGGAGGGTGCCGTCGTAGCCGCCGGTTACGGCAACACTGGGCAGGGTAGGCGGCACCACGACCGAGCGGACGTAGGCTCGGTGCCCAGTCTTCTTATTGGTACGGCAGAACTTCTGAGCAGGAACGATCATAGAGGTGCTCCGGTAGACCGAGGCAAAACCAGGCAGTCGGCGACGGGCACATCATTCGGCACCGTGACCTCGCCGAAAGAGCCGTCGAAAGTGGTGTACATCACGAGATTACCCTCCACTGCCAGTCCCGACACCCCGAGCCGGCAATCAACGTGTCGCAACAAGGTCGATTTGCCGCCAACGCAGTGACGCCAAATCTGCCCCGCGTAGCAGCCCGACAGTACGGTATCCGGGTCCGCCCAAACCAGCGTCTTGATCGGCAGCGGTTGCGGATTGCACTTGTGAATTACGGTCAGGCGTGGCGATGACCCGCGCGGATTGAACGAGACGATCCAGACCTCGTTGTTTCCCGCGGTGACGGCAAGGCGGTGCAGGCCGTCCGGGGTCACGAAGGGGCAGAAGCGGACGACATCGCTGACCGGGGTGTTTAGCCTCAGGCGTGCAAGGACATCCCCGTTAGCGACGCTGCCGACCCGCAGAGGGTCGTACCTGCCGGTGATGGCGAAATACTCGCCCAAGAGACTGACGGATTTGACCGCGCCGGTCGCCTCCATCTGGAACCAAAGGGGGTGCCCGTTCGCGGCGTTGAAGCAGGCTGCGCCGCCGGTGTAAAGCCCCGCCAAAACGCGACTGTCGTTGGTATCCACTGCCAATACCGGGCAAAGGGCATGATCGCCCCCCGGCCACCGTGCTTGCCAGACCATCCCCTCTTCGCCCAGACGCAGCACGCAGCCGTCCCAGGTTCCCATGACCATACTACCGACAACGCCCACCAGAGCGGTCACGGCACCCCGGTGACCATGCCGCACGACTTCCCGCCCGTCCAGCCGGCGGCGCTCGCGCAACTGGCCGGAGTCACCCGCCAGCAGGAGCCGCCCACGGCGACTGTCGTTAACGAACGATGAAATGCACGGGACCGGAGCGGGCGGCGTCCCCAAGAGGCGTGGCGGGTCGGTCGAAAGGTCGTAAGCCAGTGGGGCACCATCGAACGACCCGACGGCCAGCACATTTCCGACCGCTAGCCCATGCGCCCACGAGTGCGGGACGCGGAACGAACATGTGCGCCGGACACCGCCTTCCCCGGTGAGTTCCCAGCGCGACAAGGTCTGGTCGTAGCAGCCCACCCAGAACGTGTTCCCGCCGGCCTCGGCCACCAACGTCTTGGGTGTTGTGGAGAAGCAGGTCAGCACGCCCTGGACGCCGAGGTCGTCGCCGCACAGTCGCAATTTGCAATCGTGGCTGCCCATCGCAATGCCAGCCGCGATGCTGACGACTGCCTTCACCGGGCCATCCGCCACAACCGCGTGGGCGAGCAGTTGACCATCCCAGGTGAAGATACGCAGGGCCCTGTCGTTGCAGCCAGTCACCACCAGGCCGCGATGCCTGCAGGCGGCCCCGACTGTCGTACCATGAGAGAGGACACACAGCAACTCGCCCGACTCGGTGCGGAAGACGCGGGCCTTCCCGTCGGTGCCGCCGGTGAGCACGAGGCTACCGTCGTCGGAGAAGACCGCACACTCGACGTCGCCGGGGTGTTCGAGGCGCCGCCAGCGGAAGGTTCTGCAGTCCACCACGCAGGCGCAGCCGTCGGAGCCACCTGTCACCAGAAGGCTCCCATCCGGGGACGCGGCAACGCAGTTAAGGCCCTTGGAGTGAAGGTAGACAGCGCGGGTTGGAACCAGAGAGTCACCGCGGCGGATCCACTCGACCAGTCGCCCATCGTAGGCCCCGCTGTAAATCGTGCCGGCCGGGGTGACGGCGACCGCAGAAACTGGACCCACGTGCGCGGCCGCCTGTTCACGCACTGGGGACATCCTTGTTCGCTCTTGGGTTACTTGCTTCTGTCCGCTCATGTTTCCGCTCCCCTTTGAGGCGGTTCCTGGACCTGCAATTCATCCCACGGAAACAGCGGGCTGTCCGACCAGCCGGGTCGATGCTGCCGCGAAGTGGACGAGCGCCGCCAGAGCCTTCTCCAGGCGAAGCCGGACTTCGTCGTCGAGGCAGCCTGTCTCGCGCTCCACCGCGTCACCGGCCAGCAGCACGGGCGGGCCAACCTGCACCCCATGCACCTCGTGCAGAAGCGTCCGGCCAAGGCCATCGAACGCCAGCAGGCTCTGCAAGCTGCCGGCACCGGCCACGAGGACGAACGGTCGGTAATGGCGGCCTCCCTGGTCGAGGGCGTAGTGAAGGAAGTTGGTGAGTTGGCTGCCCGAACCCCAGTTGTACACCGGGCCGGCCAGCACCCAGGCGTCGGCGTCGTTGAACACCCGCAACAACATGTCGCGACGAGAGTCGGCCGCTGCTTCGGGGTCGTACATCGGGAGCGGCGTGCAGCGGAGATCGATCAACTCCGCCTGGATGTCGTGCCCGCGCAGGAAGGTTAGCGCGTGCCGGGCGCCGACCATCGAGCGGGAGTGCTCCGAAGGGCTGGAGGAAACGATTGCGACTTTCGGCTGCGAAGAGCCGGCCGGAAGGAAAAGACGGCGGTTCATACGGACTCCAAAGGGCTTGGTGACACCCAGGGTGTAGTGCCGCGAGTCGTCGTTATGGCCTGTCATTGTCTCTCGTCACTGCCGGTCAGGCCGGCGAGAAGAGCTGGGTCGTGACCCATACGCAGTACCTTGGTTGCGAGATAGCTCGCATTCTCGATGCATCCCGGGGTGACGAGCGGCACGCGCTCTGTAACCTGCAAGCCAGCCTGTCGCAGCGCAAGCATTTTGGCGGGGTTGTTGGTCAGTAGCCGCAGCGAGGAAACTCCCAAGTCCCGGAGTATAGCCGCGGCGACCTCGTAGGAGCGGGCGTCGCCGGCGTAGCCAAGGAGCAGGTTCGCCTCAAGAGTATCGAGCCCGTGGTCTTGCAATGCGTAGGCAGCAACCTTGGCGTGCAGACCGATTCCACGCCCCTCCTGTCGCAGATAGACCAGGGCGCCCCTCCCCTCCTGGACGATGCGGTCCAGGGCCTGGCCCAATTGCCGGCCGCAGTCGCAGCGGCACGAGCCGAGAACGTCACCGGTCAGGCACTGCGAGTGCAGACGCACAAGCGGCGGCTGAGCGCCCAGCAACCGGCCGTGCACCAGAGCAACGTGTTCTCCGTCGTCGCCGGGAAAGCGATACGCCCATAGGCGGAATGTGCCTCGTTCGGTCGGTAGGGAGCAGCTGCTCTTGACGAATTCCGCCGGTCCAAGGGAGGAAAGGAATTCGTAGGTTAGGAGGGTTCCTTCGCCGAAAGGCGTGGCACGTACGGCCGCGCTCGTCGGTAGGTCCGGCAGGGCGCGGTGGGCGGCCTCACGCGCTACCGCTGCCAGCCGGGTTGCCACGTAAAGAGTAACCCGGTCCGCGCACCCCTGTTTGATGAAGCTACTCAGGAGCGTTGGACCGCCTTCGACAAGGATGCTGCCAAGACCCAGACCATGCAGAGCCTGGAGTGGGTCGGGCAGTTTGCGGTCGGCGGCACGAACCAATGTCGTTCCATGCGCAATCATGTCCGGGTTGCCGACAACGTAGGTGGGCACAGTCTGAGATGAAGAAGCACTGACAAGGCAATTGGGCCGACTCCCCCAGAAGATGACCCGCGCCGGCTGTCGCCGAGGCAACCGGCCAAGGCGATCGCGCCGGCAGTCGAGCCGAGGGCAGTCCTGCTCCCAGGTGATCCGCCCCACCGCAACCCCATCTGACTTTTCTCGCAACAGGTGGACGCGCTGCCAGTCTTCGGGGCACGAAATCGACCGGCCAGAAGGACAGCGCATGCTTCCAGCGACGGTGATGGCGGCATTGATGTGAATAAAAGGACGGTCCATACCCTCGCACTCCGTTTGCCCTACTCAGAGAAGCCAGGCAGGCATCGCATGAGGTGTAGTGCCGCCAGTCGCGGTTTCGCGAGAGTACGGGCTGACTACAGTTCTCAGAAACTCTGGCAGCTGAGGAAGTGCTTCTTCGCCTGCGCCGGACAAGCGGCACATAGCACAAATCGCGGCGGGGCGACGCGCAGGTGGGTACGACACTGCCAATCTCCCAGCAGGGTCGTACTCGGCATGCAGCCAGGTGCTTTCCGTGATCCGCTCGGCCATGAAGTCTTCGAACAAACGGAGCACGCAGGCGGACGCAAATTGGTTCAGGCTGGCCAAGCTCCCGGCCCGCTCCTGGGTCCAGTCTCGGTCTTGCGTGGAGATCTGCTCAGCCGCGGCCGAAGCAAGCGTCTGTCGCGCCTGTTCTGCCGTCTGCAGGCCACCGAGGCAAAGCAGGCAGCGGCCGGACGGGGTGACCAGACGGACGTCCACTCCCATCTGCCTGCCGCCGCTAGCACCGTGGATGCCGCTGCCTACGTCGATCAGCGGCTTGTGGAAGAGAGTAGCCGCCATGGCAACCGCAAGCCGGGCGGCGTCATTGTCCACCGAACCGAAAAGAAAATCGCACTCCTGGAGGGCGCGCAGGGCGCCACGGCGTGTGACCGACTCAACGATCGCCACGGGAGGCGACATGCCTGGTGTTCGTCCGACCAAGGCGTTTGCGACAGCCTGAACCTTGGGAAGTCCCATCTCGGACTCGCCAATCAGAGCCATTTCGCCAAGATTATGCAGCTCGATCAGATCGGGATCGATCAGCCGTAGAGAAAGGCCGAAGCGAGCGAGCGCTTCACTCAAGAAGCTGCCGGTCCGCCCGACGCCAATGATCCCGACGGACAGCTGTTTCACGCGCTCCCAAACATCTCTACCTCCCAGCGCGCCGATGGTGCGCGACCACCGTTCCGGAATGGATTCCGTAGGATTGTCACCGCCCTGGTTCCGATTTTCGGTTTCCTCGTGCGGGAAGTTCAGCGTGTGCATTCCGGGGCCAACTAGATTGAGCCTGTCGAGACGTTTGGTCTCGGACCCTTGCACGACGAACCCATGAAGCTCACCCCGCCGCCGCCCAAGGTAAAGGAGAACATCCGCATCGGAACCTTCTCCTGCTTCCTCGGCAGGCCAGTTGTCAGCGGCGGATACGATGAGCCATCGCCGTCCTTCGCTTCCGCGCGGCCGGACGAGAAACTCCGAGTGCCCTTGGCGTTGGCAAATGCCAAGGGGATATCGCTGCGGCCGTCGCCGGTTGCGGACGAGCTCTCGCAAGCTCTGGCGGAACAGCGGCAACGGAAAAGTGAGTTCGTTCATCGAAGGCTCCGCAAAGGGTACAGGGCGCCGGCGAACTGTTCGACGGCGCCCTGTGCTTGCACCCCATGGTTTAGTCGTGGACGAACAGCCGCTGGGGTTCGTCCTCGGCGGCTTGCCGGGTGCGCTGTGCAATGTTCTGGCCTAGCGTCTCCTTCTCGGGCTGTTCGGCCTCCTCAAGGAGGCGGGCCAGCAACCGGGAGGAACCGGGGCCGCTGTCCGACGTTCGGGAACCCTTGTTGGTCGGCAACATGGTGGTCTGCATGATTCTGATCTCCTTTCACGTGCGCCTAAAGAACGTGTAGTGCCCTGACCGGAAACCCTCCGGTCAGTCGAGGTCGGCTTCGCAACCTCTTGCATCTATGGCGATCTTTTCAGGACCGCCTCTGGACAGAAAGGGTGTAGTGGACTGAGATGAGGCAGAACCGGCACAGAGGTCCGGAAAAGGAAATGCTTCGGAAGACAAGTCGGCAACGCCAAACGACCTACGGATTCGCTTGATCCCCAGCTTTGTGCCGCACTTCAGGCCGGCCCGCGAGCAGCCGCAAGATCCCGAGAGCGAAAGCGAGCCCCGCCGAATTGCCCGTCAGAACGGGGTGGAACCGTTTCTTATCCACCCTCCCAAGCGACCAGCGGATGTCAAAGTTCAACGTCTGATCCGCGATGCCGAGGTCCTGGCGAGTCGCCTGCCAAGCGTTTTGCTCGGCTTGGCGGAAAGAATCGTCACGCCAGACGAACCCCATGTCAGGGTGCGGGTAGAGAGAGCCTGTCCCATCGGTAATCAACTCCAACTTCAACCACGCAACAACGCCAACATCGCCAACCGTCTTGTCGATGAGCAACGGAGTTACTTGCTGTGCAGGGGCAGAAGCTGGCCGCGGCTGCCCTGTGCTGAGAGTATGCGTCAAGTCCGCGAGGAAAGCATTCTGCAGCTCACCTAGCTTTGCGGCGGCCTGCACGTCTTCAGGGACAATGCCCGTTCCGCCTTCCGATAGACTGATTGCAGAAGCTGCACAGCGAAAGTAAGCAAAAGTCACCTGGCTGCGGTGATCCCGCAACTCGTCGTCATCATTGTCAATTAGCGCCGGCGGGGGGTTCCAATTGGCCACGCACGCTCTGAGCCACTGGACCGCAGATTGTCGCTGCCCTGCCTGTTCAACGAGTTGTCGGCAAGCGGAGGCGATCGGCTCCTGGAGATTCTGGAGGTCGGGCGACAGGTGAGAAAGCCGGAATGCTCGGTTCAAATCCCACCAATGCCTTAGCGCTTCAACATGGTCCCCCTGCGACCGGAGTTGCCCGATGCGTTCGAGGAGTGGGTCCATTATGACGCCTCCTCCCCGGTCGGTCTGGAAGGCGTAGAGCCTACCAGACGGAAGTGGATATCGTACTCAGTGGATGGGTCCACCACGCCTTCGATCTCGCGTCGGGTGCTAAGAACTTGCGCATCCTTCGGGTCGGGTTGAAGCGGCAAAGTGCAGTGAAACACCTTTGCACCTTGGCGGATCTCTAGCTCGATCGAATGTTCACGGAGCTGCTGGAGGTCGGTTGAACGGAATTCGATGGTCAGGGGTTTTCCAGCGGGACGAAAAACAGACGCAACCAAGATCGCTCCGGTGGCGGAGGTAATGTGCGTTGTCCGCGGCAGAGCGGCCTTCTGTGGCTGTGCCGTGTCGAAACTCCACGCAGGCTTCGGCTCTGCACCTATCGCCAAGTGGCCACTGATCCATTCCCAAGCCAGCTTGATCTGGCCAGCAATCGACTCCTTGGGTTCTGGTTCTGCGGGAATGACCTCCCTTTCCAGTGTTCCGTCGAGCCACCAAGGAAGGTTGGCCCGAAAACTATCGGCGAGCTGGCTACGCCAGTTTTGCAGCAGATACGTTTTCCCCGCTTCCTCCGCAAGAAGTTCCCGGTGCCGGCGAAGCGTCGCGTCGAAATGCTCAAAGGCGTCAACCAAACCATCGACCGCTCCCTTAACCCGGTCTTTGGCCGGCGCTTCCTTGGCAAGCGCCAACACGACTTCTTCAATCGCTGCGTGACAAGCCCATGCTCTCATTCGCAGGGCAAGCAGCCCGAGTACCAAGTCATTCGCCTCATATTCACTGCCAGCGTCCTTGAAGGTATCCGGCAACCGTTCGGCGTCTTCCGTCCATTCACGAAGGTTCTTCTGCAGCAATTCCGCTGCCTCTACAGCCACGGTTCCTGGAAGGACCACATCGAGTTCGTTGGGCAACTCGATATCGAAAAGCCAGCAAAAACCCAGCGCTACTGCCACGTTATATGCTGCAACGCGAGCTTCTACCGGCGCAACCCCCGATCCATCAGCAGATGGCCGGAACCAGTCAAGAGCTGGGCGCGAAAGGGCGCGGCGCAGGTCGCCGGCGTACCCCAGATAATCTGATGTGTGGTCATTCCTATCCGTCATTTCGCACCTAAGCATCGCCGAGGAAACCACTCAGGCGGAATCTTGAGAGGGAGGGGATTTCCGTCCCAATCCTCCGAAGGCGGACTCCACTGAGCGCCGGGACCGGTGCCGTCGAATCCCCAACTCTTCGGCGTCACAAAGAGAATATCGGTGTTAGATTCTACTTTCTCGGATCCTTGAATCACTTCGCCGGGATGCGGCAGCTTCCTGAACGTGGCCGGATTTGTATGCTTGAAGACGAGCCAGCGACATGTCTCCTGCCATCGCATTTCAGGGTCCGTAGGGTCTACGTTGCAAGTAGGCTTGGGAAAATAACAGCTCAAGAGGCAGCCCAGGTTTCCAGTCGGCAGCTTAATATCCGCCATCGCGCCACTGCGAAGTACAATCAACCAGTCTGGCCAGGGTTTTCTCGGGATTCGCTTCCAGTTGACCGCCTGTGCCCGCAGGTAGCGGGGTCGCACCAAGGAAGCTTGGACTCCCGAGCCTATCGTTGCTGTTGCCTGCCTGATGGACGCCGCTTCAAAGCGAAGGACGCCTTCTAAGACTGCGGTGGTAAGCCATTCTTCCCAGGGTTGAAGGAGATTCTGCATATGCTTATCGCGGATCTTGTTCCAGATGTTTGCCGGGACTTCGATATTCACGCTTGCCGTGCCGTTCGCGTTGCCGGTATGCACGCGCGGATCGGGCAAGTCTCGCCAGATGGTCACGATTCCATTTGCCATGTCGGAATTCCCGGATGTAATCCACGATTTCACGCGAACTTCCCGTCGTTGGCTAATTGTATTCCGCCGCCCCATAAACGCGAAGGATAGCGCCCGTGAGGTTTGCCCGATTCAAACGCTCTCGGGGCCGGTAGTCGCGATGCGGGCGGAGCTCTCGCTGGCACCCCGTTGATCACACGAGGCACCCCTACGCATCGCCCTCCAGCATGAACACGCAGATGTAATCGCCCGACGCACCAGCCCAGATTCGGCCTGGCTGATGCGTGGCAATGTGACGAAACGCGGTTGGCCACCAGGCGACGGCCCTACCGGTGGTGGCCGCGGATTCGATGACGGTTTCTAGTAATTCGCTCTCACTGGCCCGTCGGCGGAATGACGCTTCTTCGGACACGATGCTAGCGACGTCTCGAACTTTCCGTTCGATTTTCCTATCGGCTCCACTACACTCGAAAATTACCCCCCTCCCCAGGCCGACGAAGCGAGGAGTGATTCCATGATGGATCTTGTTAACGCATTCTCCGGTTCGAGCGTCCCAGATGCACACCGTTCCGTCGAATGATCCACTGATGACACGGCTACCGTCACCCGAGAATGCTACGCTCACTACCCTGCCGGAATGGTCACAGCGAAGTTCGGTACCGCTGTCGGAGTCCCACAGCCGCACGGTTCCATCGTCCGATCCGCTTACGACGCGTCGGCTGTCGGGCGAGAACACAACGGTCGTCACCCACGAATTGTGACCCTGCAAGTGATACAGGCTGCGGTTAGCGGTGTCCCAGACCCGTAGCTTGTGGTCCGTTAACAAGATGACTATCCGCCGCGAGTCCGGCGAAAACACGACCTTGCGCACCTCCGGTTTTTGCGCTGGTGGCCCTGGCAGTTTGGTGCCACTGTCCACGTCCCATAGCTGCACCACCTGCTTACCCCAGCGGATGACCCGCCGGCCGTCCGCCGAAATCGCGAGGCCTCGGATATCGCCATTCGATTTCCGACCGTGAAACCAGCTCAGATTCAGAACTCTGTCAAGATCCCATACTCGCACCGCTTTATCCCGACATCCGCTCACGATGCGCCGGCCGTCACGTGAGAATGCAACGCTATACACCTCACTACGTTCGGCACGCAGACAATGAACTTCTGCGCCATTGTCGGCATCCCACACCCGCAGAGTACCGTCGTAAGAGCCGCCGACTATGTGCTTGCCGCTGAACGAATACGCCAAGCTGGCAATACATCCCTCAGGTCCGCGCACCGCTCGCAATGGGGCACCAGTCTGGGCGTCCAAAATCGACATCCTGGTGCCCAATCTTATTCCACACCACGAATAGCGCGGCGTATGCGCGATCGCGATTCGGCGGCTATCGGGCGAAAACGCTGCACTTACCACACCCTTGTATCTGTGCCACGCGTCGTTTTCGAGGGCTCTCGCGTGCGCCACCCGCGACACTGACCCGCCAACCCGGTACAGGGAAAGAAGTTTGGCGCGCAAGTCAGCTTCACCTGCTAGCCCCACCATACTTTGCTTCGATCGTCTATCGAGCGGCGGGCCCTTGGCCGAATAGACCTTCGTTATCCCTTTGCGACGGTGCATGGAATAGAGCAAGGTGCCGCTAGCCGCGTCCCAGACACGCACCCGATTATCCATTGACCAGCTAAGGATGCGACAGCCATCGTCCGAAAATTCCACGCGGACCACCCGATCTTTATGCCCGTCCAGACAAGCAAGCTCCGCTCCGGTATCGGCATCCCATAACCGAATTGTCTTATCTTCTGACCCGCTGACAACGCGTCGTGCATCGGGAGAGAACGCAACGCCGTAGACCGCGCCCAAATGACCGCGCAAGCAGACCAACTCGGCGCCTGTGTGAGCTTCCCAGACCCGCACCGTTTTGTCGGCTGAGCCGCTGACAACTAGATCCCGACTGGCAGAGAACGCAACGCTATGCACCGCACCTTCGTGACCACGGAGGACGGCTTTGAGCCCCGTCACGCCCAAAGGAATTTCCGGGGGACGTAAAGACCGTAGCCAGCGAAATCCTGGCGTTGTCTGCTCCTTTGCTCGGCGCCACGAGTCCGTTAAGACCGAAAGTGGTCGTTCGGTCTGCTCCCAACGTACCGGGGCCTGTTTGGGGTTGGCGGCCTCCCCGTCCTCAAAATACAAGGCAGCGTCAGTACAATCATGCCACCAGCACGAGTTCCACATGCACTGAAAAAGGGCCTGCGGATATTCTTGTGAATGGCGAGCGATGAAATGGATGTCACGCCGCAGAGCCTCTTCCAATAGGCGCAGAATTTGGACGTGCGGCCGGACGGGAGGCAGGGACGCGACGGCCTGAGCGAAGTCGCCCGCGAGCGCGAACGCCAGGCCGGCCGCGCACTTAGCTTCCAGGAATTCCAGGTCGCAGAGTCGCTTCTCCACGCCGTCCCACTGTTTGCCGGCCACAAGGTGGGAGACAAGATGCCGAACGGCATATTGGCGGGTCTCGCCAACAAGCTCCTGCCATTTGCCGCAGCCCTCGGCTAGCAGCCGATGACTGTCCTGTTTCTCGTCGTCCGAAAGCTTGTCGTGGACGAAATCGGCGAAACTGGCATGGAAGAAACGGTAATGCGCGGCCGGCCCAAGGTGCGGATCGACGGGATCGAAGAATTCCTGGACCAGGTGTAGCACGTCGTCGAGATGTTCAAGAACTCGTGAAACCGACGCGGTCCCGAATCGGCCCCCCTCAGAACGGCGTAAGAACGCCGAAAGGTGGTTGTACGAGAGCGGTTCGGCGGCGGCGGCCATCAGACCCAGGATCGCCTTGAGCATCGACTCCTTGAGGCCGTGTTGCTGGGCCACGGTCTTGAGACGCTGCCACTCCGTCGTCAGCCAGTCGGTGAGGCCACGCGGGATTCGCGCCGGATCCTGCCGCCAGGCTTCCAGATCCTGCCGGTTTAGCAGGAAGCGACTCGCGACCGCGAAACAACCCTCGGCCGCGTCCGCCAGCCGATCAAGGAAATCGCTGTCGAATCCCATGTGATCGGCCCTGTTGCGATCTTCAAGATAGGCCCGCAAGTCTGCGCAATTGTCAGGCGAGTCGCCGTCAAGCGGCAGATGAGTGCAATCTTCACGATCGGCCAACCACTTGAGATGCTCGCCGGGACGCGATGTCAAGACGAAGAAAACGCCTTCAGGCACGTATCTCGGCAGCACCGCCGACAGCTCGTTCTCAGTCCGGCGCCTGTTCGGACCGAAGGCTTCGTCCAATCCGTCCATGAAGATGACCGCCTGTTGGCCTGGAGCGAGCTGTTTGCTGACGCGCTTCAGCAGGGACGGGAAGGCTTGCGAGGGGCTGAGCCGCCGATCGTCGTCGGCCTCTTGGATGGCAAAACAGCAGCGGAGCTGGGCGGACAAGGAACGGATCGCGTCCTCAGCGTCATCCCAATTGCCCATGCGCTGCTTCAAGAAATGATAGATTGCCGTCTGAGGGCGCGCTCGAATCAGCGACGCGATGAACGCACTCTTGCCGACGCCGGGCTGTCCCGTCACAAGCAAATAACCCGACTTCTTCTCCTTGAGAAATGTCTCGACCTGCCGCGTCAGCCAGGCCCGCCCGATCAAGTTCGTGTGGCGGTCCAGCTCCCCGGAGCAATCGATAATTGCACCCCAACGGGTACGCAAATCCTCGGCGAGCAATTCCGTCGCCTCGTTCAGCGTGGCTGCCTTGACCACGCAAAACTCGGTGCCGGGGTCGCGAAAAACCTTGGGATCCCGGTCGGCAACGAGTCCCAGCGCCGAGATGTCCTGACCGTCGGCAACCACCACGGTATGCACCCTGGGCAAGGACCGTTCCCGCGCCGCGGCCAGCAGCTTTTCAAAGCCGGAGCCAATGGGCGTCAGTCGGCCGTCCGGCTCAATTGCGGCGGTGATGGCCACGCCGGTCAGGCTTATTCCCCTAAGAGTGTTCACATTCTTCATGGCATTTCACGGCGGATGGTCAACGATCCGAAGTGGACATCAGACTTCTTCACCTCGAATACCTCATAATCTGGGAAAATGGACGAGAGGCGCCCCCACTCCGACGTACGACACGTCAAGATGGCCGGAGTCTTGGGAAACCTGTTCAACTCGCTAGCTAGGTAGCGCGCGAGTTCTTGCCCGGGACTTCGTGAGCAAGCATCTACACCATCAAGCAGCAAGAAGACGCTCCCTCGCTCCAACCATGTCTCCCAATCTTTGGCCCGAGGGCAGATGCGGTCACCATCCTGCGCATGCGTCAGCAAAGGACTCGAGGGCCTCGCATACAACTGGTGTAAGAAAGATGGTAAACTCGATTGGTACGCATGGCCCCAAAGAATTTCGATGGCTTCCGGGGGATCCGAGACGGATGGGAAACCCCATTGGTCACTCGGCGTCGTGGAGTGGAGGTCGATCGCAACGGGCAACCGTTTCAACCCACCGCGGTTGAGGCGACCGTGAAGCATATCGCTGCATGTCCCGTGTACAAGCGAAGTCTTTCCCATCCCAGGTTCGGCCAAGACTACCCATCGAACTGGATGAGCCGTGGCGAACAGAATGACGAATTCAGATGACCGATTCTTCCCACATGCCTTGAGAATCTCTCGGGCTTTCTCCACGAACTGTTGCGACGTACGCAGCAGCTTCAGCCAAGACGTTTCCAGGGGGTGATACGGCGATCCCGTGCTTTCGATTCGTAGGCTTTCGAAATGGAGAGCTTCATCTCCCAAGACGGAATCCAGGATTTCCTCCTCTTTCCCTGACGCGAGATGATACAACAGGTGCTTCACCGAATAGAGTTGAACGGCCCCGGTCTGCTCCCTCCAATTCAAGCATCCTGCTGACAAGATACGGTGGTAGTCCTGCATCTCGATCTCTGGAGCTTTCTTCAGAATGAAATCCGGAAAGCTCCCATGGAAAAATCGATATGGTGACGTGGCGGGCTGCTGCGGATCAACCGGGCCGAAGAATTCGGCGACCAGCCCCAGAACATCGTCCAGGCGTTCCTGAACCTGATCGACGCGAAAGCTCCCAAACCGTTTCCCTTCGGCCTGCCGCACGAAAACCGCCAGATGGTTAAGAGATAACGGCTCACGAGCTACGCTCAGCAACCCCATAACAGCACGCAGTACGCTCTCTCCGATTCCGCGTTCCCGCGCCGTAGTTGCGACCCTCTGCCAGAGTGTGGTTAGCCAGCCCGTCAGGCCGCGCGGGATGTTTCTCGGATCCTCACGCCAACGCCGCAATTCTTCGCCGAGATCTGGGCGGTCACGCAGATAGAGAACCGCCACCTGGAAATTGCCTTCGCTCGCACGGGCCAGTTGACCGATGAAGCTCGTTTCCAGCCCCAGCCGACCAGTCTGGTTGCGCCAGTCAAGATAAGCCTGAACATCGGTCTGGTTATCGGCAGATGAGGGGTCGAGAGGCTGTGAGGTGCAGATCGTAGAGTCGGCCAGCCAGGCGAGCTGTTCTCCGGGTCGGGAGGTCAGCACGACGAATACGCCGCGAGGCAACAGCTTGGGCAGCACGGAGAGCAATGAGATCCGAGCAGATCGCCCTGTCGGCCCGAACGCCTCATCCAGCCCGTCGATGAAGAGTACCGCTCGCTGCCCTTGTGCCAAGCTGTCGCTGACGCGCTGAAGCAGTGACGGAAACGCATCGGTTGCACCTTGCTTCTGATCCTCTTCTGTCTTCAGGATCGCGAAGCACCGGCGCAATTGCGCGGAGAGCGAAAGAACCATCGCTTCTGGGTTGTCCCAGTTGCCCATTCCTTGCTTGATGAAGTGGTAGACCGCGGCAGGCCCATGCCGCCGGATAAGCTCGGACATGAAGGCGCTCTTGCCCAACCCCGGTTCGCCGGTCAAGAGCAAATAGCCGGACTCATGGGTCTCAAGAAACGCCTGGACTCGTGCGATCAGCCAGTCGCGCCCGATGAAGTCGCGGTGGCGATGCAACTCCGCTGCGAAGTCGATAATCTGCCCCCACCGCGTGTGGGAATCCAATTCAAGAAGGTCTACGGCATCTTCCAGCGTCTCGGCCTTGATGACGTGGAACTGGGCCTGCGGGTCTCGAAGCACTCGTTCTTGCCTGTCTTTGACGAACCCAAGGTGATCGGTGGGCTGGCTGTCGGCGACGATCACGGTATGGACGCGCGGCAGGGAGCGTTCCTTCGCCGCTGCCAGCAGCTTGTCGAAGTCTGAACCGACGTGCGCGAGCCGCCCTTCGGCTCCCACCGCCGCGGTGATCGCCACCCCCGACAAGTCCACTCGGGTGAGCATTTCCAGGGCCTTCCGGTTCATACTGCGCTCCCTTCCGGGTGTCGCTTTTCCAGGCCCGATCCACCGAAGCCGTCTCTTGCCAGTAGACGGCTGAGCGCCAAGGCGATTCCACCCCCTGCCGAGCCTCCCCGTAGTCGGGTCGCGATTGGCTGGCGATCCTTCCGCCGCAGCGACCAACGGACATCGCCGTTCCACGAGTGACCAACCAACCGCTCAGACGCCGTCCGCGCAGCCACTAACCCTTCGTTGAACTCCTTTTCGCGGATGACCAGGGCGAGTGACGCCGTCGGGTAGAAGGCGCCCGTTCCTTTGGAAATCCACTCCAGTGTCACGGTTCCCATCACGCCTTCGCCTGTCGCCTCGTCGATCAGAGGCACATCGATTTCCTGTGCCCGTTCGGGCGGGCGTCCGATACCACCCAGCATCTCCTGCATGAGATCCTGGAGGAAGCCTTCCGAAAGCCGCTCATCGAATGGACGGTAGGCTTCAAGCTGCTTGGCCACTTGCGACACAACGGGAGGATCAACAGTCGGGGATATCCAGCTACCCTTCTCGTGGAGAATCAGGGCGCAAAGCAGGTGAGCGTGGATCAGCGCAAACACGTCCGGCCCGCCGTGGCCGAGGATGGCCCCGATGCGGTCGCCTGGCTCGGGTTTGGCTTGGAGCCATGCCGCCAGCACCTCCGGGTTCTTCTCCATCGCCAGCTTGCAGGCGTTGAAGAATCCTCGTTCCTGGGGGCAGACCAGCGTCTGCCACAGATGGCGACGATACGCATCCAGGTCCCCGTACACGAACAATGCGTTCTTACTCGGCGAGTGCCACTGCCGTACCAGACCGTCAAGCGTGATTTCCATGTGGTTCTCCTGCTTGCTCCGCCGGGGGAACGATGCTGAACACCAGGATTTCCTGGTCGTCACCCGCTGCCGCCAAAGCGCGAGGAGGGCCAGTAGATGATTGCCGTTCTCCTATGGCCACCCGTCCACAGCGGGACACCTGCCCTGTCTTTGGCTTGACCAGGCAATAAAAAACTTCAGTGCCGGCCGAGAACGTTGCTCCCGCGACAGCTTCCGCTGCAACTGAATAGTCTCCCGCATCTGTACGCCCCAAACTCACCTGAACCTGCTCATCGGCCGTCCAGTCCTCTCGAATCCACGGCCCAACTCGCTGAAGAGGTATAGGATCCGGGCAGCGCTTCCACTCAGCGCCCACCGCCACCCCATACCTTCCCGGTGGTACACAATCAACGTTTGCCTCACCGAACTTGTTCAGGAACACGACGTTCACAACATTACCGTCCACGGGTTCCCAAATGTAGACAGGCAGTCCAGTCCAGTCCACATCCTGATGGGCGCGAGCGGAACACGAGATTCGCACTGACAGCGTTCTTTTATCGGCGTTCCAGGCTGGGTCGATCGTCACCAGCACCCAATCGCCCACCCCGTGATGTCCCCGGTTCGTGGAAAACCCCACACCGCTGAGAAGTCGGGCTGCCTCATCAAGCAGATGGGCGCCCGGTGACCTACCGCGAGGGCGGCCTTTTATGTGTTCAGTCATCGGTGTGTCTCCCTTCCTCGAACTGATCGTCCGGATCATCTTTGTCATGTGCGCCGCCGGCCGAGCACTGCTCCAGTCCCTCGGTTGGATGGCCAAAACCGAATTGGCGGAGCCAGACCGCCCCGTCCCGCTGGGGGAGACAATCTTGTCCCACCCCCTCGGCGCGGCAGCAAGGACACCATGCCCGCCGCTCCATTTTCTCCCCGCAAGCCTGGCATATTAACCGTTTCTGCAACTTCTCCTTTATGCAACGAGCGAGCCTGAAGTCGGCTTGGAAATTCTGTTGTTTGCACCGCTTCTCGCACTTGGGACAGAAAATAATGGCCCTGCAGTCCTCCTCTGTAATCTCAAACAGATTCTGGCATCTCGGGCATTTACACCAGTTTTCGGGCCGCAACTCGTAATGTGGGGTCATCGTGCCCACCAAGACGAGGCGGCGGAGCGACTTACAATGGACCCTGTCGCGTTCAAACGCACCCCCACACGAAAGACAATGTTCCCCTTCGTAAGTACCTGTCTTGCTAGGACAATGAGGACATATCTTGTTGAACGCTGGAACCTGCCGGACTCGCCCGCTAGCCAACCCCATCGTAAGTATCGGATAGAGCATTCCTTGGACGAAGCCCCCCGTAGCCGGTCGTAAGGAGCCTTTTTGAGGTCGGCCTTGTACTGCCGAAACCACGAAGGATCCTAGAGACACATCGTCCGGATCCCAGCCGCTCAGCCGGTGCTCGCCGGAGCAGCGGTGGTTCCCGCATGTACATGCCCACACCTCGATTCGGCGGCAGCCAGCGAACCGGACCTGGCGATCAAGCCGTACATCCATTTCGATTTTGTTCTTACCGTAGGCCGTGATTTGACACCGATCATCATTCGCGGCAACGACCACGCGAGTCCCGTCCGTTGCGGCAAGAACAGTCGAATTCTTCGAGTCCAATTGGAGCACGAGATCGTGGTTCACCCGGAACACATACCTTGCCCCTGCCGGAATCATCTTGCTGGCGAACTCCACCGGATTTCCGACCTCATCTGGCGGATGTGATCCACCGATCAAGACACCGCTCTGTGTCGCGGTTAGCGCCATTTCTCCGTTGACGAATTCCAGGGAAGTTACAGGATGACAAAGACGACGGGCGAGCATCCAAGCAGCCGTCGGCGCCAATTCGCGGGCTTGGCCACGTGAAAACACATCCTCCCCGCCGACGACGATATCGCCTAACCAGAGAAGCAAGCCAACTACGCGATTTTTCAGCCAGCGGTCCAGCGCTCTGATAGACCCTTGCCAGACCGGAGCCCAGCGACCGGTGAGCGTCGCATCCGGCCAGCGGCCGGCCCCGAGCGCAACGGCTAGCTCAAACTCCCGCGGCTTTCCGTCCCGCAGAGGTGGATGCTGCCTGATGACTTGCAGGAGGCGTTGGCGCAGCGTTAGTGGTGGAATATTCCGTGGCTGACATACGTCTTTGGCGATGGGGGAGCCAGGGCCCAAAACCGCCATGGCCGTCATCGCCCGCACCTCGGAACCGGGTGAAAGATCGACGGTTTTGCAGACGTGGGCGACCATTGCCTCGAAGTGTTGGCGGTCGGCGAGGTTGAAATTCGCACTGTCCGGGTACGATTCCACGGCGTCGAAAATGCAGGTAACGAGCTGGTCGTCGTCCATTTGAGGCTCACTTCTCCTGGGATCGCTTCGATACCAGTCATCCCACGCCGGCGAGGGGCCGCCTCCGATTGGTGTAGTGCCCTGAGTTTTTGCGCCCTTCATTTTCGTCCTTTTCCCAGCTCGGGTCACTACACCCCAATCGGATAATCCTTCCTCCAGCGGAGTTTCCCATGATCCTCCACGACAGTCAGAATTACTCGGTCCTGGACATTCACAGTCACTTCGCCGGAGACATCACCCGGTTCGACCCGACGATCGCGATCATTTTCGAGAAGTTACAGGCGAAGCAATCCTTCAGCCAGCGCCACGTTGGCCGTGATCCTGGTGCGCTCCTCGACTACCTGGACTCGGAAGGCGTGGACCAGGTTTGCATCCTGGCCGAGGAGGGGCCGCCCACAAACTACAGCGTGGACAGCGGCTTCTGCTGCGGCTACGCAGCCCAGGCTCCCGATCGCATCTTCGCCATCGGGAATGTGAATCCGCGCATCGAGACAAATGTCGGGCGGCGATGCCAGCAGCTCGTTTGCGCCGGAGTCCGGGGCTTCAAGATTTACGGGTCGGACCACAACGTGGATCCTTTCGACCGCCGGTTGTCTCCTCTCTACGAGGTGTGCAACGAGCGCCACCTGCCCGTGCTATTCCACAGCGGCACGGCCTCGCGATACCCGATGACCAACCCCCGGTTTGGCGAGCCCTTGTACTTCGAGCCGCTGTTCGCAAGGTATCCGCAGATCCCGTTCGTAATGTGCCACGGCGGCAAAGGCGGCCAGCACCTGGAGTGCCTGCGCCTGGTGCGCGACTACCCGAACACTTTCATCGACATCTCGGACATGCCGGGCGCCATTTTGGCCCAAGTGTGCAGCGACGACCTCGCCGACCGCTTCGTCTTCGGCTCCGACATGCCTCAGTTCTTGGGCTACAGCAACCTGCTCCGCAGGGTGCTCGATCTGGCCTTGAGCGCCGACAGCAAACGGAAGATGCTCTACGACAACGGCGCCAAGCTGCTCGGGCTACGATGCAGCAACGCAAGCAGTGCTGCCCCAGTAGCCCACTGAAAGCGGCGCACAAGCCAGCCGCGGCGACCGACCACGTGCAAGAAACCGTCTGCCCATTTCCGTTGTTCCCTGGGGCGATTCGATCGCTGGCCGCTTCGTAACGGTGAAACTCCTGCCAACATTGGCGGTCAGCTTTCGATCGCGTAAGATAGTCTTCACGTGTGCATCGTTTACTAAAGGTGCACAGACGGCAGCCACCGTGTAAGACTATCCCTTGGGGCAAAGATGACCAGCGAGACAGCCCCATTTCGTGTCGGCCAAACCCTGATCGGGCCACTGTTCAACGAGCCCATGCGCGTCGAGACCGTCGCCCCGGCCGGGGCGTCGTCATGGGCGCTGGGCCTGGTCGGCGCGCAGTCAGAGCGCTTCCGCCGCGTCACGATGGCTGAGGCCGACATCGGCTCAATCACCATCCTCGACGCCGACATGGCGTTCAACGGCGACGGCAACCTACTCCGGCTTGGCATCCAGGCGTACTCCCTCGGCATCGCCTACGAGTTCGATCCGTACTTCGCCCTGTCCATCTCCCGCGTGGACCCGCTGCCGCATCAGCTTGAAGCCGTCTACGACCACCTCTTGAAACTTGCACGCGTCCGCTTCCTGCTGGCCGACGACGCAGGCGCCGGCAAGACGATCATGGCCGGCTTACTGCTCAAGGAACTCAAGCTTCGAGGCATGTGCGAGCGCATCCTGATCGTCGCCCCGTCCAACCTCGCCTTCCAGTGGCAGCGCGAACTCAAAGAAAAGTTTGACGAGAAGTTCTTCGTCGTCAAGGGCGACGACATCCGCGACCAGTTCGGCGTCAACCAGTGGCTCGAACAGAAGCAGCTCATCACGTCCCTGGACCTTGCCAAGCGGACGGAAATCCTGCCCGGCCTGCGCCAGGTCCACTGGGACTTGATTATTGTGGACGAGGCCCACCGCATGTCGTGGTCGCCGCCGGCCCGCAAGACGGCCCGTTACGCCCTCGGCGAACTGCTGCGAGACATAAGCGACCACATGCTCTTGCTGACCGCGACGCCGCACAAGGGCGACCCGGCCAACTTCAGCCTCTTCCTGCAACTGCTCGACGCGGATGCCTACGCCGACGTAAAGTCGATCCGCGAGGCGATGAACCGTCGCCGCGCACCGTTCTACCTGCGGCGGACCAAGGAAGCAATGGTCTACTTCCCTGAAAGGCAACCCGACAACACCTGGGTCGCCAAGAAAATCTTCACCAAGCGCATTCCGCACACCGTCGATTTCCAGATCGATGGATCCGAGTTCGATCTCTACAAGAGCGTCACCCGGTTCGTGAAGCGGCAGAGCGCACGCGCGGCAGCGAACGGTGACGATCCGCGTGCCCGCGCCGTCGGCTTTCTCATGGCCCTGTACCAACGCCGGTTGGCGTCGAGCACCCGTGCCGTGTGCTGCTCCCTGGAGAACCGAGCTAGGAGACTCGATGTCGGGTTGAAGAAAGCCCAGGAGATCGCCCGCACCGCGCCGCCGGACCTGCCCGACGCGGACGAACTCGAAGAAATGGACGAGGGCGAGCGCGAGCGCCTGGAACAGATGCTGGAGGCCATCTCCCTCGCCGGCAATGCCGAAGACGTGCGGACGGAAATTGCTGAACTCAAGCAACTCGCCGTGCAGGCGAAGGCAGTCGAGACGACCGGGGCGGAAGCCAAGCTCTCGCGGCTCAAGAACCTGATGCAGGAGCAGGGCTTCTTTGACCACCAGGACCAGCGGCTTCTTCTGTTCACCGAGTTCAAGGACACCCTCGATTACCTCGTTGCCAAGCTGGTCGAGTGGGGCTTTCGTGTCGGCTGCATCCACGGGAGCATGCGGATTGGTTCCCGAGACGACGCCGGCTCCCGACTGCACACCGAGCAGCAGTTCCGCGAAGGGGCGATCCAGATCCTCGTGGCGACCGAGGCGGCCGGCGAGGGCATCAACCTTCAGTGCTGCAACATCCTGTTCAACTACGACATCCCGTGGAACCCCAACCGCCTTGAACAGCGGATGGGCCGCATCCACCGCTATGGCCAGACCAAGAACTGTCTGATCTTCAACTTCGTTGCAACCAACACCATCGAAGGCCGGATACTCCAACGTCTCCTGGAAAAATTGCAGGAGATTCGCAACGCCCTGAATGACGACGCGGTTTTCAACGTCGTCGGCGAGGTGCTGCCCGCGGCGCAGATCGAGCGGGTGCTGCGCGACTACTACGCCGGCAACCTGGGCGACGCCGACCTCGAAGACCGGCTACTGCACAACGTCGATGAGGGAAAGTTCCGGGCTATCTGCCAAAACGCGCTCGAAGGGCTGGCGTCGAAACGGCTCAACCTGGAGATGCTGATCGAGCGGCGGGCCAAGGCCCAGGAATGCCGCGTCATCCCTGAAACCATCGCCCGCTTCCTTTCCGACGCCGCTGGATTCTCGTCACTCGCCCTCAAGGCCGTGCCGTCGCTCCCGCACACCTACGATCCGGGCCGCACGCCGACCGTCCTGAAAAACTACGAGCGGAACCCGGACTGGCGGCTGCCGTCGCTCCTGGCGAAGTACCCCCGACTGTCCACGCACCGCGAGACGGCGGACACCAACAACCTGGAATGGGTCACCCCCGGCCACCCGCTATTCGAGTCGCTCCGGCGCCACACTTATTACTCGTCACAGGAAGACTTCAAGAAGGGGGCGTGCTTCTTCTCACTCGCCCACGAAGTGCCGGCCCGAATCGACTTCTACCGCGCCCGCGTCGTCGATGGCCTCGGGCAGGCGATCCACGAGCGGATGTTCGCTGTGGAGATTGGCGACGGGAGCGAACCGCGCGCCCGTGAGCCGGCAGTCCTGGGCGACCTTATCCCCGCCGCCCCGCCCGACTCGCTGCCTGCCGTGGCCCACCTGCCGGAAGCGTCTGCGTGGCTGCACGAACACGGGCTACAGCCGTTCCTCGACGAGGTTCGCAGGGAACGGCTCACCGAGGTGGACCGGATCGCCGACCATGTCGAACTCTCGCTGACCGAATTGCTGTCCAAGGCCGACGAGGAGATCGGGCGGGCCGCCGCCGAAGTTGAGAAAACCTCGCAGGGATCCGAAGGCCGCATGGCGATGGCCGAGACGCGGCACACGGAATTGCTGGGGCGCCGCGACCGCCGCCGGCAGGAACTCCAGCAGCAGCGGTCGCTCACACTTCAGGCGGTCGAACGGCTCACGTCGATCCTCGTTCTGCCCCACCCCGACCGGGCGTCGCCCGAGGTTCGCCACCTGCGGCCCAACCCGATCACCGAGGCCACTGCCATGCGCGTTGTCATGGAACACGAGCGGGCGCAGGGCCGGCAGGTGTTCGACGTGTCCGAGAAAAACCTGGGCTACGACATCACGAGCGTCGATCTGGCGTCGGGCGATCTGCGACTGATCGAAGTCAAGGGGATCGGCGACACCGATGGCAGCGTGCTGCTCACCCCGAACGAACGGCGGGTAGCCGAGGACCGCCGCGACTGCTACTGGCTCTACGTCGTCACCCATTGCAACACGACACCGAAGCTCCGCGAACCGATCCGCGATCCCGCCCGCCTGGAATGGGTGAAGGTGACCAAGGTCGCGCACTACCGCATCGACACCACGAACCTCGGCTAGGAACTTCGATGATCCCGAAGGAATGTAAACGGCTGGCTGAGGTGGACTTCCCCATTGCGGTGGTCTCGAAGCACTCCGCGCGTGAAAAGGCGATCCGGCACGGGCACCCATCCACGCTGCATCTCTGGTGGGCGCGGCGGCCGTTGGCGGCTTGCCGAGCGATGCTGATGGCGCTCTTGCTGCCCGACCCGGAGGACCAACATTGCCCGGCCGAGTTCAAGACGGCGGCGCGATCACTGCTGAGCAAGATGGCCGGCAAGATTGGGGCCAAGGATTCCGACTTGCGGGCCGCGCTGCTTCGCTTCATCGGCGAGTTCGCGGATTGGGACAACTCAGGCAATCGCACCTACCTGGAAATCGGCCGTGGACTGGTGAAGGCCGCTCACCCCGAGGAGACGCCGCTGGTCGTCGATCCGTTCGCCGGCGGTGGGTCGATCCCGTTGGAGGCGCTGCGGCTCGGCTGCGACGCCTTCGCAAGCGACCTGAACCCGGTGGCCTGCCTCATCAATAAAGTTCTGCTCGAAGACATCCCCCGCCACGGGCCGCAACTGGCCGAAGAACTGCGCCGCATCGGGGCCAAGGTGAAGAAGGACGCCGAGCGCGAACTGGCCGAGTTCTACCCGCGAGATACCGATGGAGCGCGGCCCATAGCATACTTGTGGGCGCGGACGGTGCGCTGCGAAGCTCCCAATTGCGGTGCCGAGATTCCCCTGATGCGGTCATTCTGGCTGTGCACAAAGGATGAACGGCGGCACGCTTTGCGAACCAAGGTTGTCCGTCCGGCGAAGGGAGTACCCTGCGTCGAGTTTGAAATCTTTGTCCCAACGACTGAGAACGATGTCCGCGGCGGAACCGTAAGCCGGGCAAAGGCGATCTGCGTTTGTTGTAACACGGTCCTGTCCCCTGTAAGGGTGAGAGCACAACTCACCGAGCAGCGTGGTGGGCCGGACGTTGTGTTCAACGCGAAGGGGAGTCGAACCGGAGGATCGACGCTACTCGCCGTCGTGACGCTCCGCGATGGGCAATCAGGTCGCCACTATCGCCTGCCGACCGATGCCGACTACAAGGCCGTCTGGAAGGCTCAACAGCGGCTGAAGGAAGTCGCCTCACACAAACGTCCCGACAGCCTCAGCCCGATTCCTGAGGAAGAGATACCCCTGACAGAGTTGCGCCGCATTTCAGTACCGATATACGGCGTATCGAAGTTCCGTTACATGTACACCAGCAGACAGCTATTGTGCCTCGCTGAGCTGTCCGGACTTGTCGCTCGCCTAGAAGAGGACACTACGACTCGTCCGGGCGCTCGTCTGCTTGCAATGAGCATCGATAAGACCGCTGACCTGAATAATGCAAACACGCCGTGGAAACCAGATGCAGAATGCCCCGTACATACACTTGCACGGCACGACATCGGCATGGCTTGGGATTTTGCCGAGGCGGCGCCACTGGGTGAATCCAGTGGATCATTTTTCAGTGCCTATGAACGAACGGCTGATTCGGTCGCTCCAAGCTGGTGTCATTCGAGCCACTCAGCAACCACTCAAGCAGGAGACGCTTGCAACCATTCGCTCCCGGATGACTCGGCATCGATCTGGTTCACAGATCCACCATACTACGACGCAATTCCATACGCCCACCTCAGTGACTTCTTCTACGTTTGGATGAAACGTGCTCTGCCGCAGTCGGCGATGGCAAACAACGCCTTGCTTTGTCCAAAGAATGAAGAGTGCGTCGTGGATCGACCACACAGTCGAATCCCGGATGCGAAGACGGCTGCCACCTTCGAGTCTCGAATCGCCCAGGCAATGCGTGAGGGAGCAAGAATAACCTCCGATGGTGGAATCGCCTGCGTCGTCTTCGCGCACAAGACCACAGAAGGGTGGGAGTCGCTTCTTTCTGGCATGATTCGCGGCGGTTGGACGATCACAGGTTCCTGGCCGATCGCCACCGAGATGGCGACTCGCTTGAACGCTCGGGAGAACGCATCTCTGTCGGCAAGCGTGCATCTCGTCTGTCGTCCGCGTCCCGAGGACGCCGGGATCGGCGACTGGGGCCAGGTTCTCCGCGAACTGCCAAAGCGCGTCGCCGACTGGATGACTCGCCTGCAACAAGAAGGCGTTCGCGGTGCCGACCTCGTGTTTGCTTGCATCGGCCCGGCGCTGGAAGTCTTCAGCCGCTACTCCAAAGTCGTTGACGCACAGGAACGTGAGATTCCGCTTGGCGGCGACCCCGAAGCCCGCGAAGCCCACCAGCGCGGTTTCCTCGCCTACGTCTGGGAAGTCGTCGGTCGGGCGGCGCTGGAGGAAGTGCTTGGAACGGCGGAATCTCGCGCCCGCAACGGGGCAGCCGGCGCGCTGGAAGAAGACGCCCGGCTAACCGCCCTGTTCCTTTGGACGCTACAGGCCACCACACAAGACACCGAACCCGTCTCCACCACGGACGATGATCACAAAGACACCGAGCCGGACGATGATGACGAAGACGACGCTCCGACGAGCAAGAAAAAGAAGAAGGGTCTGACGCTGCCCTTCGATGTGGCCCGGCGATTCGCGCAACCGCTCGGCATCCACCTCGATGCCTGGGAAGGTCGGTGCATCGAGACTGAGAAAGGGATCGTCCGCCTCGTTCCGGTGCTTGACCGGGCCGAGCAACTATTCGGCGAGGACGGGGCCGAGGCCGTCGCGGATCGCCTGGAGAAGCACCGCACCGGTCCGATCCAAGGAACCCTGTTCCCCGTCGATGAAGAGCTGCCGCCCACGCCAATCAAGGGCCGCAGGCGGAAGGGCGGGACTAACGAATCGGACGAGACGTTACGCAAACACCGTGGCGCGACGACGCTGGACCACGTTCATGCGGCCATGCTGCTGCAATCATCCGGCCGGGCCAATGCGCTGCGTGCATTGCTCAAGGCCGAAACAGAGCGCGGCCCGGACTTCCTCCGTCTCGCCAACGCCTTGTCCGCCCTCTACCCAACCGGCAGCGACGAGAAGCGGCTGCTCGACGCAATGTTGCTGGCTGTGCCCCGATAAGGAGACCGCGATGGAACCCTGGTATAAGCTGGTCACGCCCCGCAAGGAAGTCCGGGAAGGACGATCATTCAACCCGGACGAATTCGCCATCGCACTCGAACAGGTTGTCGCGGGCATCGCCCCAGACGACTACAAGAAGCCCGAGCAATTCTTCTCGCGGACTTGCTTCACAAAGGCGCTCCGGGATAACTCGGGCCTCGTGCTGCGTCGCCTCGCGGGCAAGACCGAGAACACCGCGCCGGTGCAGACACTCGTCACCCAGATGGGCGGCGGTAAGACGCATATGCTGACCACCCTCTGGCACCTGGCCAACATGGGGGCGGCCGCGTCGGCGTTGCCCGGTGTGGCCGACTTGCTGAGCGAGTCCGGGCTAACCGAGGCCCCGAGAGCGAAGGTAGCGGTGTTCGTCGGCAACGCCTGGGACCCGCAGCCGGGCCGGGAGACGCCGTGGATCGACATCGCCCGCCAACTCGCCGACGACGCGGGCGTGGCCATCCTCGGGCCGTCGGCGAAAGATGCCCCGCCGGGTACGGACACGATCAACCGCCTCATCGCCAAAGTGAACGGCCCGGTCCTGCTGCTGTTTGACGAGCTGCTTAATCTGTTCTCCCGGCACCGCACCCTGGCCGAGCCTATGCACGCCTTCCTGCACAACATCGTGCGAGGGTTCGTCGGGAGCAACCACCGGGCCGCCGTGATCAGCCTGCCTCGCAGCCAGATCGAGATGACCGAGTGGGACTTGCAATGGCAGGACAAGATCGTGAAGGTCATCGGCGCGGTCGCCAAGCCGCTACTGGTCAATGACGAGGGGGAAATTAGCGAGGTGATCCGGCGGCGGCTTTTCGAGAACCTCGGGTCGGAGAAGACGCGGAAGAACGTGGCCCGCGCCTACGCCGATTGGTGCTTCGAGCGGCGCGCACAACTGCCGCCCGAATGGACCGCCGTCGATACCTCGACGACTGAAAAGAAGGCCAAAGAATTTCTCCAGGCCCGCTTCGAGGCGTGCTATCCGTTTCACCCAGCTACTCTTTCGGTCTTCCAACGGAAGTGGCAATCTCTGCCGCAATACCAGCAGACGCGCGGCACGCTGGCGATGCTGGCACAGTGGATTTCCAAGGCTGTCGAGGACGGCTACAAACGTGCGCGGCGGGAACCACTCATCACCCTCGGCTCCGCGCCGCTTGACGTGCCCGAGTTCCGTAGCGTCGTGCTGGGGCAACTCGGCGAGTCCCGTCTCCTGTCCGCCATCGACACCGACATTGCCAGTGATCGGTCTCACGCCCGCACGCTCGACGCCGACACGACCGGGGTGCTGAGGGACATTCACCGGCGCGTCGGAACAACCATCTTGTTCGAGTCGTCCGGTGGCCAGATCCACAAGGTCGCGCACCTGCCCGAACTCCGCTTCGCGCTGGGCGAGCCGGAAGTGGACACGACCTCTGTGGACACAGCAGCAGCCAGCCTGGAGGCCAAGGCGTTTTTCATCCAGCGCGTCGGCGCGGACGGCTACAAGGTCTACCACAAGGCGAAGATCGACAAGGCGGTACACGACCGGCGGGCGTCACTGGACGAAGAGGACGAAGTGAAGCCGACGATTCGCACCCTCGTAAAGGAGGAAATCAAGCGTGGGGCGAGCATACCTGTGGAGCCGTTCCCGGCCGACAGCAGCACGGTGCCGGACTCGCCGCGTTTGAGTTTGGTCGTCCTCGACCCGACCAGTGAATGGGACGGCGGCGAGCAGATTCGCACCCAGGTTGCAGAATGGACCAAGAACCGTGGCAAATCGTCGCGGTTGTACCCCGGTGCTTTGGTCTGGTGCGTGCGGAAGCCGGGGCGCGACCTACGGGATAAAGTCGAGCTGTTGCTGGCATGGCGGCGCGTGCAGCGGGATGTCCGCGACGGTGTCCTGGGCGCTGACTTCGAGCGGGCCGACCACCAGGAAATCCAGGTCAAAGTCGCTGAAGCCGAGGATGACGCCAAGGACGAGGTGTGGGCCGGCTACCGTTTCGTGGTGCTGGCCGACAGCACGGACCCTAGCGGCCTGAAGGTCATTGACCTTGGAGCCGGCCACTCCAGCGCGTCCGAAACGCTATGTGGCCGGATTATTGCAGCCTTGAAGGCCGAGGCTCTGCTCAACGAGTCGGTAGGCGCAGGCTACATCGATCGCAACTGGCCGCCAGCGTTCAAGGAATCCGGGGCCTGGCCGCTCGCCAGCCTGCGGCAGAGCTTCCTCAACGGCGCGCTGACGCGCTTGCTCGACCCCGACGGCGTGCTGAAAACAAAACTCGTCGAGTTCGTCGGGCGCGGCGACTTTGGTCTGGCGTCTGGGCCAAAACCGGAAGGCGGATACGAGCGGCTCTGGTATTCCCAACCCGTTCCCGCCGAAGAGGTCGCCTTCGAGTCCGGCGTGGTCCTGCTCAAGAAGGCCAAGGCCGAGGAGTTGAAGAAAAAGCCACTGCTTCCTACCCCACCCGACGACACGTTACCGCCGCCCCCACCCGACGCCACGTTGCCGCCCCCGCCCGACGCCACGTTGCCGCCGCCCCCACTGCTCGCGAAGACGAGGACCATCAGGTTAAGCGGCAACGTCCCGGCCGAGTTGTGGAACCGTCTGGGAACGCGAGTGCTGCCGAAGTTGAAGACGGGCAAAGACCTCAAGATCGGCATCGAGTTCTCGGTCACCGTGGAGACGGCGAACGCCAACGACCTCCAGGTCGAGTTGAAGCAGATTCTCACGGACCTGGGTCTGCAAGATTCGGTCGAGCTGAAAACGACCTGACGAGATCGCCTGCCTCTCTTGGATAGGAAAGGCTATGGCCACCAAGACGAAAAAGCCGTTCGGCCCGCTGGTCCGTGAGAAACGGACGGCGAAAGGAATCAGCCTGCGGAAGTTCGCAGAAATGGTCGGCGTTAGCGCAACGTACCTTTCTCAGGTTGAGCAGGGTAATTGTGACCCGCCGACCGCCGAGCGGGTCCGGCGCATGGCCGAAATCCTTGGCGAGAATGCCGACGAGCTGACTGCCCTCGCAGGACGAGTGCCGGCTGACTTGACAAGGTTGCTCCAAAAGCACCCCGCCCGCTTGGCCGCGTTCTTACGTGAGACCAGCGACCTTACACCTAAACAGCTTCAGATTCTCACGGAAGAAGCACGGCGATTGAAGGAAGCGTCTCGCAAATGAGGCAAACTCAGCATCACTTTGTCGGGATCCCAAATGTGGTAGACTCCCCCGTTTCATTTTCGTGGCCCGACTGGTGGATGGTGGACTCGTCATCGCGTTATCGGGCACTGACTGGTGGACTTGCCGTCGCGTTTTGGAGCGTTCTGGTGGACTTCGCATCGCGTTTTTGACGGTTTCCATAGAGCGTGACAACCTGCATCATCGGCTACTGAGAGCCGAAATCGACACTTCGACATTGCTTCCTATCATCTGCGCCAAAGTACCTGTTTCAAAGACTCTTGTAAGCAAAGCGTCCGCTTATCGAAAAATGGCTTGGGACAGATGGCGATTCAGCAGATCAAGAATTCTCGCCTGACCGCTCCCGACGAAAACGATTCAGGAAATGCAGGCGGGCCATGTCGCGAGCGGGTTCCTGCGCCTCATCGACCGATTTGCCGCGTGACGTGAGATCGCTGACGAGTTGCTGCATGACGCCGTTGAACGCTTCCCTCGCTTCGCCGTCGAGGTATTGCTGGAACGCTTCCTCTTCCGAAGCAGCGCTTACCCCTTCCCACTGCTCGCAATCCACTTCGCACTGCCGGCGATGCTCCTCTCGCCGCAGCTCTCGCCACCAGTCCGGCGGCGAACGGCGGCCCTCGGCCGCGTGCCGGATGTTGTCGGTGAAGTAGGCAGCCGGGGACTTGGTGAAGAAAGTGTCGCCGTTCCGTTCGCGGGCCGCGAGCGTGATGTCGGCCCACTGCTGCACCAAATGGGTCGGGTATTCACGCAGAATCCGTCGAATTGCCGTGTCATCGAAGTTGATCGCCCGGAGCAACTCGACTAGGGGTGAGTCTTCCGCCGCCAACCGCGCCACGCCAGCTTGTTTGCCGTCAAAATACGGCCCGCGTGTCACGGTGACACTGTAGCTCCCGACGCCCCGCTTTACAAACAGGTCCTTGGCCCGACGGCCGGCAGGAATCTGCACGATTCCCTCCCGGTTGAGCCGTTCGAGGCACCGTGCCAGCTTGATCTTGAGATCGCGCATTTCCACGGTAGGTGCGAAGCCCAGTGCATCGACGCAGAGTTTGCGTACGTCCAGGGCGGGCGATTCCGTGGCCCGGTAGAACAGCTTTTGCAAGAACACGAACAATCTACGGCTGGCGAAGTCCAGCTTGCGATACGTCTCAAGGTCGAACCACATTCCGCCACCCGTCGCTTGGCAGAACTCGAAAAACTGCTGGTCCCACAAGAACCGCCACGCACGCGACGAGTCCGGGTCGATCGGCAGGCTGTACTTGAGGAAGCCAAATCCGATGTCCCGATGCTCTCCCCTGATCGGATCGTAGAATGCCGTGTTTTCGTAGGTGACGCGGGCCAGCCTCTTCACCGTCTCGCGAAAGAGCAGGTAATCCTTGCCCCCCTTCGAGCCGTTCCGGTCGATGAGGCCGAGTTGCCGCATGCTGTAGTGAGGCGTGGCATGGAATTCGACGCCGGGCGTCGGCTGCGCGAACGTCAAGGCCAGCAGACCCCAAAGGACGAATTCGTCCGCAGGAGAGAGGCCCGATGGGCAAATCACTCGCACATGAGCCAGCTTGATGTGTCGATTCCGGTCCGTGTAACCATAGGTCGTTTCATGGACCAGATGATCCCGCAGTCCAACTGATGGATCGAGTGGGCAGAGGGCGTGCTCCACCAGGGAAAGCTGAGCACGTCCGGAAGACGTTCGCCGCACGCGGCCGCGTGACCGCTGGGCAAATCGTCCCGCTTCGTTGCCGATGGACGCCGATTCGACCATTGCCGCCGATGATACCGCGCTCGCAGGCCGTTTGGTCGCAAGTGGGCTTGCCAGCCCGCAGAAACATGATGTTGTCAAATCCGGTCGGAGTTGCACCGTGCAACTATCGCCATTCACCACTTGTGCAAGCCACGATCCTTGCTGATTTGCCATTTGTTGTCATTCGCGCTCGACCATTTCGCGTAGCCGCTCGACCACATTCAGCACATCCTGGCGACTGACCGCTCGCTTGCGGAACGTGATCTTCACTTGCGTGGAGCCGATGCCATAGCGGCGCACCGACACCGGCGCGCCCCGCATCGCCTGCCCTCCGTGCTGCTTTTTCAGCCGGGTCACGACCCGCTCCGTCTCGACGGCCGACAGCTTCTCCGTCTTGATTCGCTTTGCAACGACTTGCTGTTCATCCGGGTTGAGCTTGGATAAAGCCACCACATGGCGGCGGGAATACCGTCCCTCTTGATCGTTGCGAACGGTTGCTTGCACTTCGGGCGTCACGCACTGCATCGCCAGGAATCGGGAGATTTCGCTCTTCGGTTTGCCCGTCAGACGAGCGATCTCCTTCTGGTCGAGTCCGTGTTGATCGCGCAATTCCTTCAAGGCATCCGACAGATCGTAGGGATGAAGGTCGGCACGCTGCCAGTTTTCGACGACCTGATCGACCAGGATCTCCCGACGCGGCGGCACGCCGCCGGCCGGAGCATCTTCGATGATGCACGGAACGGCCGCGAGGCCCACGGCCACCGCCGCCCGGTAGCGACGTTCACCGGAGATGATCTGAAAAACACCTTCCGTTTGTACGAACCAGACTCGGACCGGCTGCTTGATGCCCCGTTCGGCGACGGACGCGGAAAGATTCCGCATTTCGTCTTCGTTGAACTCTCGTCGCGGCTGGTTTGGGTCGGGACGAATCCGGGCCGGTTCAATTGCGAATGCACCCCGCAGTCGAGTTAAGCCTTCTCGGGCCGGACCACCGGCCCCTTCACTTAACGGGAGTTCTGCGCGCCGACCGACGGACCGCTGAAACGCCGCTTTCGCCGCTTCGGGCACTCTCGGCAATGCGCCGGCAGGTTTCGTCGAAGAAACACCGGGCGATGGAGGCGGCCCGTCCGCGATGATCGTGCCTGGTGATGGGGACGGCGTCGGTGACACTGCGCTCGAATCCTGCCAGATCGGCGATCACTGTGTCAAAGACTCCGGCACCGAAATGCTCGCGCATGCCCTGCAAATATGCCTTCTGGTACAGCCGACCCGCCTTGAAGCGGGACACGAGGTAGCCCAGGAGGGAGAGCCGCGGATTGAATCGTTGCCGCACGTAGTCCACGGCTTCGGCGACTTGTGTGATGCCCTGCGCGCCCCAATCGGCCGCTTCGAGCGGCACGATCACGTGATGGCTCGCACAAAGTGCCGCGAAGCTGACCAGCGACAGCCGCGGCGGGCAGTCGAACACGATGAAATCGTAGTTGGCCGAAAGTGCCCGCACCGGATCGACGAAGGACTGCTGGAGGTCGTGACGCTCCCAGCTTCGCTGATCCGATTCGTCGAAGGCTGCAACCGCCGCACTCGCCGGGATGATGTCGATGCCCGTGTGTGCCGTGCGGCGGATGAGCGAATGCACATCCGCATCCTGTGACGGGTCGAGCAGTTGCTCCACACCGGGACGGTGCGGGGCATCGGGCAGGAAGGAATTGCTGAGATTGCCCTGCGTGTCCGTGTCGATGAGCAAGATGCGTTGCTGCCGTTCCAGGCAGACCGACGCGAGCAGCCACGACGTGTGCGTTTTGCCGACACCGCCCTTGAGGTTGAGGACCGTGATGACGTGCGCCGGACCGGAGCCAGGATTCGCCATGCGCGGCCAGCGTACCAGCGCTGGCACGAGTGGCCAAATCGACTTGCCATCGCACCGCCTTCGCGGATGCTTTCAGCCCGCCCTTCGATCGCCTTTTGGCCAGCCGTCAGCGGCGGGAGTAGCGGCGGGAGCGCCGGCGGCCGGAGGCCGACCGGGCGACCGCTCTCCTATGCGGAGTACACCGCCTTGGCAGGGGACGCCACTCGCGAGGCGGACGCCCGCGAGGCCCCCTCCTCAACACGCTCAGGCCGATCACCGGCCATGACCGGGCGGTCTACACCGCACCGGTTCGCTACTCGGAGGGGGCCTCGCGGGCCATGCCT
>Ga0080064_1000629_pt1 | contig 87480 bp, 95 predicted proteins | sample Subgrocontami54m_FD_69260 | JGI IMG/M metagenome (GOLD analysis project Ga0080064, IMG submission 69260) | Subsurface groundwater microbial communities from S. Glens Falls, New York, USA - GMW46 contaminated, 5.4 m (SPADES assembly) (version 2) ... | reverse complement strand
CAAATATCTCTGGTGGCAAAATGTATGCACCATGCGTTGCGATATTTGACGGAGCATTCTCTGGATCTGGTTTTTCGACAATCGCCTTTATTTTATAGACATTTCCTTCAACAGGTTCCAGGTCTGCAATACCATAACGTTTCAGGTCCTCTTTTTTCTCAATACGGACTCCAGAGATGACAATGCCTCCATATTTCTCATGGACTTCAATCATCTGAGCAAGTCTTGGACGTTCGGCAAAGATGAACTCGTCTCCCCACAAAACGGCGAATGGCTCGTCCTCGATAATTGGTTCAGCTGCCAAAACAGGCGTGCCATTACCATACGGTCCCTTCTGACGAACATAAATAAAGTTCGCCATCTCAGAGATACGCTTTGTTTCTTCCATGAGCTTGTGTTTCCCACCAGCTTCGAGGTTTTTGATAAGATCGGTATTGGGAGAATCAAAGTGGTCTTCAATCGCTCGTTTTAAGGCTCCGGTTACGATAACGATATCTTCAATGCCTGAGGCTACTGCTTCTTCAGCAACGTACTGAATGACTGGCTTATCAACGATCGGCAGCATCTCCTTCGGCATCGCCTTTGTTTGAGGAAGGAACCGGGTTCCGAATCCGGCGGCGGGAATCACTGCTTTACGTAGCTTCTTCATAAAGATATCTCATTATAGCAAATTGCCTCTGAGCGCGTGTCAAGTGTTCATCTTCTAGGAAAAATGTCTACGTGTGGTCAGTCTCTTTACATGCTCCAGGCGATCTGTTAGAATAGCATCATATTCCCCTCAGGGGAGTAATTTTTATTGACAACCTATGACAACGCCAATTGCCTTTCTGAAAGAAACACTTGATGAGCTGAAGAAGGTTGTTTGGCCAACTCGAGCAGAGATAATTAGGCTCACGGTGATCGTCATCATTATCTGTATCATCGTCGGATTCTATGTTGGAGGCCTCGATTTTCTCTTTACCAAGATTACAGAACTGATTCTTAAATAATATGGATCAACCAGCACAAACACCGCCAGCGAGCGATCCAGTTGAAGAAAAGAAAAAAATAACACCGCCAGATGATGCGAAGTGGTATATTGTGCACACCTATGCAGGGCATGAAAACAAGGTGGCAAAAAACCTAGAGCAGCGTGTCGAAACCATGGGTTTTCAGGAAAAAATCTTCGATATCATAGTCCCAACAAGAAATACGATCAAAGTCTCACAAGGAAAAAAAGAAAGCATCAAAGAGAAGATTTTTCCAGGATATGTTATTATCCGCATGGTCTTAAACGATGAGACATGGCTTCTTGTCCGAACAACACAGGGTGTTACCGCTTTTATTGGTGCCGGTAATAAACCAACACCAATCTCAGAAAAAGAAGTAGAAGCGATCCAGAAGTTCATGAAAATGGAAGAACCGCTGTATAAAGCAGCGTTCTCAGTCGGCGAAGCTGTGAAGATCACCGATGGACCATTTGCAGACTTCTTGGGAACAGTCGATGCGATTGATGAAGCACGAGGAAAACTGAAGATCCTTGTTTCTATTTTCGGACGCGAAACACCAGTGGAACTGGACTTTTTACAGGTAAAGAAACTATAAACCTATGGCAAAGAAGATAAAAACACTCATTAAATTAAACATTAAAGCCGGCGAAGCAACACCTGCGCCACCAGTCGGACCTGCATTAGGCCAACACGGATTACCGATCATGGAATTTGTGAAAGCCTTTAATGATAAAACAGCTGACCAAAAAGGCAATATTTTGCCAGTTGTTATCACCGTCTTTGAAGATCGAACATTTACCTTTATTACAAAAAAGCCACCAGTCGCAGAGCTTATTAAAAAAGCGCTGATGAAAGAAAAAGGTTCAATGAAACCTGGAAAAGAATCAGCAGGAACACTCACTATGGCACAGTGTGAAGACATCGCATCACAAAAACTGGAAGATTTGAATACCGATGACGTCAAACAAGCAGCAAAAGTCGTTGCTGGCACAGCACGATCGATGGGAGTACAGGTAAGTTAATTATGGGAAAAGTACGCATCAAAACACTCGGTGACGAGGATAAAGAGAAAAAACAAAAACAAGATGTAAAAGCTCGAAAAGATGCTAAAAAGCTTGAAGAAAAAGCTGCTGCTTCTGAAAAAATTGTCGCTACAGAAAACGTTGAAAAACAAACACAAGAGCCAGCCGCTTCCCCTGAAAGCGTCAGCGAGCCAAAGAAGGACCTAAAAGAAGAGGCTAAAGAGATAGCCGACTCCGCAAAAGCTTCAGTCGAGTCGAAGGAAGAGCCAAAAAAGGAAACAGCAGCCTCAGTCGAACCGAAGAAACCAAAAAAAGATAAGTTTAAAAAAACAGAAGCACCACGATCTGCAAAATATCTAACAGTTGCAAAACTTGTTGATAAAACGAAAACATATTCTATAAAAGATGCATCAGAACTCCTTCCGAAGTTAACCATGACCAAATTTGATGAAACAGTCGAACTGCATCTGAATACGACTGAGAGTGGTATCTCAGGAAAATTAAATCTTCCCCATGGCACAGGAAAAACAGTTCGTATTGCGGTCGCAGATCCGACTGGAGATGCCCCTGGAACAGAGGCTCTTTTGAAAAAAATTGAGTCGGGTGCAATCGAATTTGATATCTTACTCGCAACTCCAGAAGCAATGGCAAAATTGGCACGAGTCGCTCGAATACTAGGGCCACGAGGATTAATGCCAAATCCGAAAAATGGTACAGTAACAAAAAATCCGAAAGACGCTGCAAAACAGTATGAATCAGGCCAAGTCAATTTTAAAACAGAAGCCAAATTTCCACTGCTCCATCTCACCATTGGAAAAGTATCCTTTGGACCAAAAAAACTTGAAGAGAATATCAAAGCAGCCTTAACAACTGTTTCAGTCAAGAAAATCAAAGATGCTACGTTAAAATCGACCATGTCCCCTGCGATAAAACTCCAGATCTCCTCTCTTTAACCCACTGTACTCAAACAAAGAAATTACTCCTTGACAGAAAAATAACTCAGCTGGTATTCTTCAAATAGCCTGTCCTGACAACTAATCTAGAAAGACAATGAACTTATTCTCAAAGCAGGCCTTTGCTAGGAATAACAAAGGCTTTTTTGGTAGAATCACTGTCCTCTCTCCTTCTCTCCGAGAAGCTCTCTCTTTTTTTTCCAAAAAACAGAAGATTATTAACCTATGCCAATAGCATTAGAACAACGAACAGTTACCAGACGAGGGTTAATCGGCGGCGGTATTGTAGATGTAGCAGCAAGACTCGCTCGTCCCTCAAGCACTTCTGAACCACAACCATCGACAACGGTAATCAATCGTCGTGCTGTCGTAGGCCTCGAAGCACCAGCTGGCGTCGCTCTGGGAGTGTCAACGATAGATAGAAGCGTACTTCCTCCAGCTTTTCCTCTTCTCGACGGTCAACCAGTACGAATCATTACCCTTGATGAATCACCAGATCCACTCGATCGCCCACTTGGAAGTGGCATTGACGATCCCTTAGAGAGAGAAGAGTTAGTATATGCACGAGATAGAATTGGAGAAATGGAACGCTATGCGGGTGTACAAAGAACAGCGATAGCAAATCTGGGAGAACGAGTTACGAGCCAATCTGGAACGATAGAACAACAGCGTATACAACTCTCTGAAGCAAGAGCAAGAGGCCGCGACTTATCACAAGAAAATACAGCTCTTCGGGGTCAAGTAGTTACGGATAGAAATACAATAGTCGAATTACAAAAAAAGGTTGTAGATCTAAAACAACACATAAGAGGTATCAAATGGGAAAATTTCAAAAGCTCTACACTTCTGCGTAGAGAAAATAGAAGGACTGTTGTGACTGGACTTATTACCACTGCTTTCGTAGGAGCTGCTGGATTGGGAGCATTATCTGACCGGGAAGGAAAAAAACTCAGAAATACCTCGAATCAAGAAGTATCTGGGGAGACTGCTTTCGTGTATAAAAATGGAGATACTATTGCCTTCCATGACCGATCGGATCTCCCAAAAACAACAGTCGTTGATAGCACAGGAAGGATTAGTCTAAAAGAAGCTCTTAGCTACAGAGAAAGCTATCCAGATCGCTCACTTACCTATCAATTGCGAGATGGCGCAGGCCATCTACTGGGTGAAGTTCCTTTTCATGATCTTAACGATCTATCTGATGGTGAGCATGGAGGATATGTCATTGAAGGAGATCAAATTATTATCCGTGGTGTACCTGATGGTAATCTCTCGTATGGTTTTGTTGAAAAATCGGAAAGAAAACCTCTCGATGCTGACCAAGTATTCATAGAAACTACTCAACAAGAAGATCCAGAAGCAAAACTTCGAACGGAAACTATTCTTGACCTTTCGATAACAGATAGCATTAATGGACTGATAGCAATGGCTGAAAGCGCTGGATTAAAGCCTGTCGTCTTCACACAGAAATATGGAACAGAATCACGAGTTGTTTACAATGATAGTGACACAGGTGAAATCGGACTTATCATTTCGGAATCGCTCTTTACACAACCTCAATTTAGAGATGCAGAACGAGAAACAGACGCCGGCGAACAACATCTCTATTTCCGTATTATGGAAGCTATTTCTGCACAAATGCGATTAGAAAGTAATGGAGAAAATCCATTCCCAGTGATTATTCATGACGATTCTCATGTCGATATTATTTTGTCAGCGAGAAATCTCGCAAATGATTATCAGGAGGTTGGAGAAAGGGTAAATAAAAACTATTATGACTATAAAGATCCTTTACCAAGGGAAGCGCATCCTGTATTTGAACTTACCGATCTGACAACATACAACCCAGTTTTTTTTCCTGAAGGTTCAATTCCTCACTCATCTACCTCAGCTCAGGCGAACTTTGCAGGAGGACTTACCATAGAACGCTTCTATCCAGAATGGCTCAGTGCACGTCTTAGTATCTTAAAATCCATTGAAACCGCGCTAAATACGCATGGATGGGAGACATCTATTACTGCTTCCGCTGATGCAAGAAATATGCTCTCTAGAGCAAATGACCTCATTATGTCTATCGCGAGTAGAGCTGAACCTAATACACTTGAGCTCTTCATCCCGTACGATGTGAGAATCGTGTTAATTAACGCAAAATTGCTTGCATCAGCATATGCTCCTCTTGATGGAGCAGAATAGATAAATTCTTGACTTTCCCCTCCTTCCCTGCTATCATAATCTCCATCCTAAGACAGTAGGTATTGATCCTGTGATCAAGTAATATTCCTACCGAGGAGCCACATCAGTTCTGAGTAACGAGAAAATCGCTACAAAGACCTGCATAAAGCACCTCGAGGGTGCTTTTTTTATTACCTATGGCAAAAGCAGCAAGTACATCACCACAAGCACAAAAACATAGAGGAAAAGCGAGAAAAGAAGGTATCATCGCTGAGTTCTCAGATAAAGTCGGACGCTCAAAAGCGATGGTCTTCACAAACTATCAAGGATTAACACATCATCAGCTCGAAGGGCTGAAACGTGCTGCAAAGAAAGCCGATGCAGACTTCGTCGTCACCAAAAACACCCTGTTACTCCGCTCCTTAAAAGATGTCACGCTCTCAGATGAGGATAAGAAAAACTTTGAACAACCCACAGCCACACTCTTTGCCTACAGTGACGTTGTTCTCCCATTAAAAAATCTTGCAAAGACGATTAAAGATCTCAAGCTTCCAATCATTAAGTTTGGCGTTTTGGATGGAAAAGTTCTCTCAAAAGACCAAGTAGAAAAACTGGCAACATTACCAAGTCTCGATGTGCTTCGAGCACAGCTTCTCGGTCAGATGAAAGGACCGATCCAAGGACTCCATCGATCATTATCATGGAATCTACAGAAATTTGTTATGACACTCAAAGCTATTGAAGCACAAAAAGGTAACTAACAACCGAAGGGAGGTGTATTATTTATGGCAAAAGTATCAAAAGAAGACTTAATGAGCGCAATTGAAGAAATGTCCGTTCTCGAACTCTCAGAACTGGTAAAAGCACTTGAAGAAAAATTCGGTGTATCAGCAGCCGCTATGGTAGCAGCCGCACCAGCAGGAGGAGCGCCAGCAGCAGACGCAGGCGAACCAAAAGAAGAACAGACAGTCTTTAATGTCGTTCTTGCATCGTCAGGTGCAAATAAAATTGGTGTTATTAAGGCTCTTCGAGAACTCGTTCCTACATTAGGGCTTAAAGAAGCAAAGGATCTCGTCGACGCAGCACCAAAAGAAGTCATGACACAGGTCAACAAAAAGTCTGCTGATGAGGCAAAAGAAAAACTCACCACAGCAGGAGCTACCGTTGAACTGAAGTAACAAAAAACCTCGTCCCCAAGTTAACGATAGACGTATCGTACATGAAGGCGAGGTTTTTTAGTGGAAATAACCCTATAAGGCCGCCAGTTACTCCATAACGATTTTTTATCCAGAGTAAGAAATATCGTTGTTCTAGTAATTAAATCGATCTTACCTATAAATAAGATGGGCATTCTTGAGCTCAATTTCAGCCTCAGCAGTAAGAAAAAAGAGAAAAATGAAAAAATACAGATTCCCGTGAAAAATTTGGTAGATTTGAAATTGAACAAATTTATAGATCAGCAACATTTTTAACAAAATTTCAGATTCTAAAACATATTTCAACTTATTCTGTGACAATGAAGTCATTACAGAAAGAAAAAAATCCATCTTCGTCTTTCGAAGACATTTCTGATCGTCTAAGATTTGTGGAAATCCTCTGGATATCCACATTTCCTCCCAAACCTCTCCCCACCCTTCTATTCATCTCTTTACCTTATAACAAAATACTATATAACTCGGGCGATTTAATTCACTGACTTATAGTTAATTACTTTATTCACCCTCCTAGGACTATAGTGAGAACTATATAAATAGTTACAGTGACCACTTCGTACAGAGGATAGATCTACCATCTACACAATGAACCCTAAGACTGATAATCCTTTTACTCCATATTCCTAATTTGCTTCTTGACAATATCTATACTAGTTTGTTACCTTATTAATAAGAAAGCGCACGTAACATATACTCCTATGCCTATGAATGATCAAAAGATATCAATCCAGAATCTACCTGATCTACTAACTGTTCGAGAAGTTGCAGAAGTCCTCCGTGTCTCCCCTCTTACTATCAAACGTTGGGGCAAAAGAGGTAAATTACCGGCCATTCGTATTAACTCTCGTGGCGACCGAAGATATAAAAAAGAAGCCGTTCTTTGGCTTCTTGGCATTCAAGAAAAAGGTGGATCGTCCCTCTAATCTTTACTCTTTTCCTCATTTTCCTCTATAACACACTACTAACAATCCAGATCATTTTCGTGCCTCTATCCCTGCATTAGCCTGTTTCCATTAGCAGCTGCTTTCATGTTCTGCCATACCTTCCTCTCTCACCTTACTACCTCTGTAGTAACGTAGGAAAGGAAGCCGAGGGTGTTGTCCGAAAGAAGCGGGACACGCTATGAGATCGCGCGGGTGCGATCGTAGCGAGTCAGCCGATCGTGACGAACACAATGCCCTCGGCATCGCCTCCTTTCTCGCCAACGTGGCGGATTTTGGAGCTATCTAGCTACCAGTGCGCAGTTTTTTTGCGCCTTCTTTCCCGATCTCATCGAGTCATGGCTCACGAGAGCAGACGACCCGGTTTGTGTTCGGGATTACGACGAGCGGCGATCTTGCTCGGAAGGGTGACGTTGACATCCCAAGCCAAGCCGAGGCTGCGAAGAGTCCAGATAACCCACCAACTCACATCGACGGCTCGCTCGAGTCGCGTCATTCCGTGATGAGCGGACTTCTGGAACGCATGATGCGCGTTATGGAATGCTTCCCCAAACGTGGGAAGCGCGAGCCAGAAGAAGTTGGTCGGCAGACCACGGGTTTGGTAAGGACGGCTACCGAACATGTGGCAGACAGAGTTGACGCTGAAGGTCGAGTGAAGCGTGAGAAAGGCTGCTGCGCCTCCCCAGAGTGTTGCCCCAACGGCAGCATCGAGTCCTCCGAACGAGTATCCCACCCCAAAGGGCAGAAGGAATCGGATGACGACGATGACATACCAAAAACGGTCAATCCAGACGACGAGTGGATCGTCTCGAAGACCGGCAGCAAACCGAGGATCGACGGATTTCCCCTCGAACATCCAGCCCATGTGGGCGTGCCAAAGACCACGAACGATGTTTTTGAAACCGGTTCCGTATGCGTAGGGAGAATGTGGATCGAGAGGGCCTTCGACCTCCGTGTGGTGTGTTCGATGAGTACCTGCCCAGTGAATGCAGGCGCCTTGAACGGCGGCTGTTCCGAAGATAAGCAGACCCCCTTTTACGGGTCTTTTGCACTTGAAGCTCTCGTGGGTGAGCATTCGGTGGTAGCCGACGGTGACGCCGAGTCCTGGCAGGACGTAGCCGATGGCGAAGACGATGAGATTGAGTCTGCTGATTCCGCTGTAGAGAGGAGCACAGATGATCGCCAGAAATGGGCCGATAACCCAAATCGTGATGGCGACTTCATGTTTCCACCCATTGGCAGATTTCGCTGTCAGCATGAGCAAAACGCCAAGCGCGACACTCAGCAGAATGATCGACCAGAACAGAGGTTGTCCCCCCATGACCAAAACTCCTTTCGTCTTGCGACGAGATGCCTACTGCCTGATCAGTCTGTGCTACACCCGTAGCTACCGTTTCCGCTGTCAAGCGGGCACCTCGTCTCTGGTGTTAACGGCTGACTGATGGCCCGACAGTAACAAATACAAACTTGTTCTCCTGTGGGGCCGCCAATCAACTACTAACAATTGCTAGATAACGTTCTTAGGGAGGCGAACTAGACAAAAAGCAACGTTCAAGATGAGGATGTCAAAAATATTCAGCAAAGAAGAATACCGACCTCTACAAACGAACGAAGTTTTCGTCCAGATAACTCCCTAAGATATAGTTTGTTAAGGTGCGATGGAGTTATTCATCCAGGAAAATCATACCCTCCCGGTACGCCTCCCTGTGAAAAAACGAGTTGTAAGAGTTGGAGTTTTCGTGCTCGAAACTTCCCTGCTGAACCAAGAAGGTATAGCTCCCACGTCCGTCGAAACTGTTCTGCGTTTGGTTCAAACAGTGATCGTAACTCTTCCCAAGCGTTGGTGAAGTTCTCACACCAAGCCATCAGTGTCTTATCATAATGAGCACCTAGATTCTCTGAGTGCTCTAGGATAAAATTATTTCCTACTGCATCAGCGATCTCAGTAATGCGGGGAATTCGTGAGTGAGGAAAAATATGTTCTGTTATCCATTCTGAGGAGGTGGTTTCGGTCTTATCTTGCGTCGCTATCGTTTGGAGAACGAGAAGCCCATGTGGTTTTACATGTTTTGCCATAATAGCCATAAAGTTTTTATACTCTCTCGGATCCTCTCCCACGTGTTCAAGCATCCCTACCGAGACAATACGATCATACGGCTCATCAGCAAGCGTTTTATAATCCTGAAGCCTGTTTTCCACATCAAGCCCGACACAGATCCTATTCGCTTCTGCAACTTGTTCCTTTGAGACACCAATATTAACGACAGAAACCCCATACTCCCGAGCTAAATATGCAGCCAACGCTCCTGCTCCACCACCGACATCCAGAACTCGCATACCAGGCTCAAGTGAAAGTTTTTGAGCGAGCCGCTCCATCTTCGCTTTTTGAGCCTCCTCAAGCGTTGTAGCATCCTTCCAGTAACCTCCGGAGTATACCCACCCATCACCAAGCATTTTGTCCCACAGAAGAGGCGGTAAATCGTAGTGCTTTTTTCCTACCTCAAACGCTTTATTTCGATCGAAGCGACTATGAAGATGATGCCTTGCAAGTCGGAGTTTCAGAAGTCGATCCCCGGTCAAACGTTGATCAATACCTGAAGCATAGATTCGATAAGCAAGCTCATCGAGTTGACCAGTACTCCACTCACCTGCTACATAACTATCAGCAACTCCTTTCAACCCCCTGCTGACTACTCTGTCATAAAACTGTTTCTTATGAACCGTTATATCCCATGGATTAGGAGAAGTCTCGGGGTTGAGCTGAATACCTGCAGGCCTGAGGAGATCTTGAAAAACTGGTTCTAGAGCATCGGGTCTCCCACGAACGACCTCAAAAACAGTAGCTCCTCTCTGACGTACTTGTGTATACGCTTCTGAGGCCCGCCCACCAAGTTCTCTTAGTGCATGCATACATGCCCTACTATACAGACTTTTTTTCTTATGTCCAGACCCCTTCTCTTCTCGACACAAAAAACACTATCACTCAATCTTTTTTTCTGCCAAAAGAAACTGATAGTTTTCTTATTAGCAGTACCTCACTCTATTTGCTGGCACAAAACCCAGCATAATAACTTAAGAGGGCTCAGCCTGGCTCAAATGGAAGGTGGTCAACATATCCGTGGCTCGTATTTTGGGGTTTTTCATCGGTTGGTCTGTTCGAGCTGTTGGAGTAACTGTAAAAATCCGCTGTTTTTCTTTCCTAGTATTATCAGCTGTTCTTTAACCCACATTTTGCCTTGCTGGTCTTTCTCCTCAGAATAAATCTGATAAAGCTTACTATAGGAGAGGTAAAATGATGGATCATTCTTTAAAGCATTTTTATATTCCTTTTCAGCATTTGCTGTTTCGTTTATAGCCAAGTAGATATTGGCTAAATTATAGTGCGGTTCAGGATAAACATCGACAAGCTCAATTGCTTTTTTATATGCGACAATTGCTTCCTTATCCTTGCCCTGATCAGCATAGGCCATAGCTAGATTGTTGTAGGCGCGTGGACTTCGAACATGACTCAGTGTTTGTGTATAAAACGTCACGGGATCATGCCACTGCGCATTCCTGGCAATCGTGCGCAAGGAAAGGACAATTATTCCGATAATGAAAACGAGCCCTAGAACCTCCTTTCCAATTTTTGGAACCTTTTTTACAAGCGCGAGGAAGCTATAAGCAAAAAGAAGAAAGAATCCAACCGATGGATAGTAAAGGAAGTGTTCATAAAAGATGCCGTTGATAGGCAGAATGCCGCTTGTCGGGACGAAGGCGACGACGATCCAAAGAATACTAAAGAGAAGAACCGGCCGCTGTGTTCTTTTCAGCCATCCGACAATCAGTAGTGATATGTAAAAAAGGATACTGAGTACTCCCTGAATTGTTGGGGTTGTTACAATCTTGATTCCTAAGTCCCGTTCCATAAAAAGCGTTTTAGGATAGAAAAGAAGACCAAGGTAGTCTGGCATTACATGAAAAAACGTTACAAGTCTCACAAAAAGATTGGAGGAGTAAATATTGGCTGAGTTGTAAAAATTAAGCGTATTAGCAAAGTTGAGAACCGTGATACGCGAGAAAAAATAGATTAGTGTAATAACAGCAAAAGGTATTGTGGCGACGAAACTCTTTTTCATAGCTGCAAAGGTCAATTTTTGCTGAGAGAAAAGTTGCACGAGAAAGATAAGTCCTGGTGTAATTAACGCAATTTCTTTTGAAAGAAGTGCGGCGGTGAATGATAGGATTGCTGATAACCGATACCATCTGCCTTTGTATAAGGATAGATAGAGAGTTACCATGACAAAGAAAAACGATAACGGGTCCCCCCTACCTGAGGCATAGGCCACTGCTTCGGTCTGAACGGGATGAATGAGAAAAAGAAGCGTGGCCAGAAACGCCAAAAGCTTATTCTCAAACAATTTTTTTATCAATAAGTACAGAAATACTCCACCTGCGAAATGGATGAGGTAACTGTCGAGGTGATAGATAAAACCATTATTGCCAAACATTTGGTATTCAAGACCAAATCCAAAAAAGAGGAGCGGACGGTAATAGTTACTTAACCTTCCAGCCCCAGATGTCAGACCGTGACTAAAAAATCCACCCAGATCAAATGTCTTGACAGCCTCGTTGTTATAAATAAAATGCTCATCATCAAAAAACAGGCCATTACGCAGAGTATTTACGTAACAAAACGTGACAAAAAGAAAGAGGATACTGACAAGATAGAGAGAGCTTAACGATTGAACTTTTTCCGTTAGAGCAGAAAACATAGCAGAACTTATTATATAAGATTTCCCTTGTGGCTTGCCCCTCTCCCTTCCTACTATTCTCATAATAAGAAAAGAGAGAGGGTCGAGGAGGTGGTTCTGGATGGTTACAGATGAATGGGTGATCGCGCATAAGTGCGATCAAGCATCCAAACTGCGAACGCAGTCCAACCATTGTCTCCTCGACCTTCCGCTAGTAGCGGAATTGTCTCATCCGGAAATATCCGAACGGACACCGTCTCCCCCTCCATTCGCCTAAGCGAACTTTGGACTAACTACTTGCAAACGTTACGATGTGAAACGAGCGCCGTGGTATCAGGCGATAGAAGTGGGTGCGACTACGATCGCGGGGCGTGGTTTGCCAAGTACGCAGCGAGCGCGGCGTTGCGTTCTTGACGAACTCGGAGCAGATAGTTTGCCGCACTGATCTGGCGTTTGTCGTTAACGACCGTGTACTCGCTCAGAGTACCCGTGTCGATTCGCGACTCCAATCGCTCGATCAGCTTGTGCAGACTGCCGTCGCCTTTTTTCCGAAATCGCCGGATGAACCCTGAGCACCCTGCTGGTACTGGTGGCTTCGGCGGCGGGACGAACGGCGGCCTAGGATCAGGTTCAGGTGTGTAGATCGACCAAGACCTCCTGTCATACATGACCTAACTTTCTCCTTCTGAGAACGAACTCGTGGCAATCGCCGCGAGTAGTGGACTCTCGGATGCGTCACCGGCATTGGCCAGTTCGGCATCGGTCGGGTTGATCACGAGCATGGGGCCATCCCAGCTGTGGGGCCAGTTGGCAGAATACCCGACAATCGTGTCGAATGAGAGGTAGACGGCGCGTCCGCTCGAAAGCAGGACAACGAGGTCCCGATTCTCCAGACCGGCGAACTTGCCGAACTGCTCATCCTGCAAGGTGATGGCGACCGAAGCCGATCGGAAGACGCGCGCTCCTATGATGATGTGGATCGGGTTGATACGAGCCGCCGTAACGGGATGCGCATTGCGCATATCTCCCTGTACGGCAGGCGGGACGACGACTCGACCACCCATCTGGTCAAGGTCTAATCCGCCCGGCGGCATCAGGTTGTGTGCTTGTTCGTTTCCGTCAAACATGACCGTGTTTCTCCTTCAGAGAACGTGACTCGTGGCAACCTGCCGCGAGTAAAACTGATTGGACTACACGTCGAGCAGAGACCCTCGCCGAATGCGGTAAATCTCTTTTCGAGCGTAATCCCCGCGTGGTGGGATCCTGATCTTTCGCTTGGCGGCAACCTTCAGGGCGATATCGAGTTCGTCCGAATCTGCTTGGTTCCGAAGCTGAACGATTCTTGCCTGCACGAGTTCCGGTCGCAGTTTCAGGTACCGCGTCTTGATACGCTTGAACAACTCGTTCCGAAGCGCCGCGAACCGCCGTTCTCCTTTGCCTCCCGAAGTGACAATGCTCTCCAGAAGAGCCATCATCTCGCGAAGTTCGGCCTCGGAGAAATGCTTGGCGGACCTTGTCGGGTCGTCGAGGAAGCGTGACTGTTTTTGTCGAGCCGTGAATACCACCTCGGGCATGTAGCGTACGTGATACACGTTGGAGACCTGTTCGCCGTCGAACACGATCACCGTCACGTAGCCAAGCGCGCCCAGGCCCTCAGTGGCCTCGACTGTCGGATTGTCAAAGTAGCATCCCCATTCCCAGTGGGTGACGCTATCAGTAGCCTTGACGGAGCCTGGTCCGACACGTTCGATGGGCTGGTCTGTCTTCAAATCGATTCCGTCGAGACCGATCCTCGCCGTCTGGCCCGCCTTGAGGTACCAATCGACCAGGAACTTTTCCCCGAATCGGGAACCGATCGAGAGAACTCCATCAAGCTCGGCTACTCGGTACGCGGGACCGACGCGGAAGCGAGAGAACTTCCTGAGGGTGAAGGGCAAGCGGCTCCTGCGGAGGAGCTCAGCGCGCAGTGTTGCCAGGCGAGCATGGTCAATCGCTTTCAGGCTCGTCTGTTGATCGAGGTTTGCGATCTCCGCTCTGATACGACCGGGCTTCATGCGCGATGGTTCTGTCGGTGGCAATTCCAGATTTTTTTGTGGAACGCCACTGCTCATGGTCATGCCTCGCGCGACTGGATAGTCGTCCATTTTCTTCCCTTCCCCTCGTTATGAGCGACTTGTTTTTCGCGAGCTGTGCGAACCACGAACCGACTGCTTGTTGGGCTTCTTCTTGCCTTCTTGGGTATCGGGGCCGTTCCGAGCAGATGTGGACGAAACCGAAGTGTTACCCTGCTGCCCAGACGGTGCCTTGTTAATTCCCGTGGTAGATCGGTATCCTTTTGCCCAGTAGGCAATCCTGCCTCGGACACCGATGTATCCGTTGTTGCAGACGCGCTGGATCTCTCCTTCCAGATTGAACTGCGGGTTCCGATACGCTTTCCCGTAGTACAGATCATGGACGCGAGCGCGGCGACCTTCACGGAGATCTCGTTCGGGTTCTCCTTCTTCGCTCTGACCACGAAGCGCCTTACATTCGGCCGTCATGGTGGTCAGCTGGTTTCCCAACCTCGTTACGCGGAGAGCGCCGAACTCGATGAGAGCCTCGTTGTAGCCTCGGATGAACGATGGGCTCTCGTTTCTGTTGTCCCGTTCGAAAATTGGTTCATCTTGCCAATCTTGGCGGTCTTGTGTATCCACGATGTGTTGACTCCTGTCCTATGGATGGACATCGAACGGAAAGGTTTCCGCCTGCTGTTTGACCTACAGCTCCCCTCTCTCGGTTGTACCGGATGGGAATTGCGTCGGGCGGAGCGACACTCGATGACTAAGCGAATTGCTGGGCGTCTGCCTGGGCATATCGGCGATTCTCCTTTTGCCTTCTTTCCCAGACCCAAAGCCCGATTCGCCTGCGTGGTGTTTGCACCGGACAACTACGCAAGAGATACGCTTCTGCGCGCAACTCGTCGTCGGAGAGATCGTCGAATTCGATAGCGAGAGCCGCTTCTTCCGCTGCTGCCGCTTCTCCAAAAAAGGCTTCTCGCTCGCGTTTGGGCTTGCCGTCGGCTCTCGCCTGCTCGCCTACGAGTTTGAGTTCTGCTGCCTTTTTCTGAAGACTACTACGATCTCTTGTGTCGAAGAATCCTTGAAAGACCTCCAGATACCGAGTGCGAAACCACATGGAGTCGCCCTGGAAGCCTCGACGGGGTGTCGTCGCACTCATGTCGACCTTCTTTTTGCTGGATCAGCGTGACCGCGGCCTGCGAGTTCGTCAAGCTCAATACCGTGGCTTTCAAGCTCATCCTGCTCGTCGCGTGATAAACCGGTCCGAGAGCGCTGGTCCTCGAGTTGCCCGATCTGTTCCCGAAGAAACGCTGCTCGCTCGCGATCCTTTTCGAACTGCGTCGGTTGCCGTCTTCCCTTTGGTATGGGTGGATCGGGTTTCAAGCTGGACACTCTTGCCCTCCTTTCACTGGGCTATGGCAGAGCTGCCACAATGAGCGGGACGACTTCGAACTCTTCGAGCAGGAGGTACGCGATTGCCCGACGACGGAGCTTTTTATCGTGTCCTTGCCTACCTTCGCTGAGTCGTGCCTCTTCCTGCCCAAGCTGTACATCCGTTAACTCGCGATACTTCTCTCGGTAGGCAAGCTCTCGTGACGCATCGCGTTCTGCCAGCTGTTTCCCGATGAGCTCATCTTGTAACACGCGCGCTTCTTCCTTGCCGTACATCCTGGCTGTCTTGCTGACAAGCGTCTGCGCGTGTTTAAGATTCTCATCGATTTCCCGACGCACGTCGACAAGTTGAGCGCGGGAAAACTGGGTGTAGACAGGGAACCATGCCTCGTAGGCTGTCTTTTGTACTGACCGCCAGGTGTCACATCTGCGGGGGTACCCAAACCTCGCGAGGATGATGCCATGGCCTTTTTCGCGGACCTCGAACACGCTTGTTCGATGATTGAGGATCCCCAGCATCTGCTCAAGCGTTGTGTCGGAAACGCTTCGCTCTGCTGCCTGGATGATTCCATTGAGCTTGGTCCGCAACCTCAGCAGCTCCGTGGTAGTAGTCGCCGCACTCAGCTCCGCCAGGAATCGAGCGAAGATGTAGCGATCGTTGGCGGGAATTCTGCCTTTCATGCCTTCTCCTCTGCATGACGCTGTCTGCCTATCGAAAGGGGCTTTTAGGCGGCTCGTGGAACCCCATCTGATGCAACGTCTCCAGATCATGGCTGATGAACAGTTCCAGAATCACATCTCCTCGGAGATGGTAATAGAGGAGCTGTTTCATGCCCTCTGGACCGATTCCGTCGGCTTCCTCCTCTTCAAGAATCTCGATCGTAACCGGCGGCAGGGCCTGAATCCTCTCCAGAAGCTCGGGGTCCTGGTGATGGATTCTGATCTCGATCCTCAGAACTGCTGGCTTCCCATCCGTGGTATCGGCCAAGAGCGTGTCGAGATCGAGTTGCTCGGCGATCACCTCGGCGGGAACCGCGATCTTCGAAATACCCCACCCAGCACGGGCCCCATGCAAGGTGTACGGAAGAGTGAGCGTGAACTCTCCGAACTTGATACTTGAGTCCTCGATATCGCCACCGAAGCGCTCGAGCTCGAGAGACAGACCTTTCAGGTCGTCTACCAAGGCTGCTCCTCTGAAGATATACGATGGGAGCTGTTCGGCTGGTAAGAGCAACGAAAGTTGTTGACCGCTCGGACGGATAAGGCGAACGCGGAACTGTGAACCGTGCATTTCGTTTCTCCTTGGACGAGGGATCTTCGCCTCGACCTTGTACTGTGCCTGTCGGAACGACGCGGACGAACTACTGGCTAACTGCCGACTTCGTAGTCGGGATTCGTCACGATTTCCGACGTATTCGCGTTGAGATGGACTTCTCGTTTGTCGTAGTCGACGTGGTCGATCAGCTCGATCGGCAGTCCGTACTGCTGACGACCTTCTCTCTCGACGTACAAACGGTCCCCTACACCTGGATCTTCAGAAACGATGCCGAGCAGGCTCGCGTCAGAACCGAGGACCTCGAAGCCCTTCCTAATCGACTTGTTGATTCCTCCGCTCGTCGGCTGCGTCTCGTGTGTTTCGCCGAGGTCGTGTTCGGTCCGCTGCCACCAAACGCGCTCAGCGAGCCTTTGAATCCTTTTAGGAACGGTATCCACAGAGCGAAGCGCATCAAGAAGTTGTTGCGCTCGCATGTTGACGACTCTGGAGGGCACACGCTGGATGAAAACCATACGCATGAGCTCTGCGCACTCTGCGTCGGAAAGCGATTGCCTGTCTTCTGTTTCCGTATCCACGTTGTGTTGTCTCCTGTCTGTATAGACATCGAACGGAAGGGTTCCGCCTGTGAGACATCAGCGTTGATGTATCACTCTCACCACGCGTACCAAGCGGGGCTGTGCCTGACGGACGACACGTAAAGACGACTACAACGCGGCCTGAACGAGCTCCATCTGGCAGACCTCGTCATAGGTCACATTGAGGTGAATCTCACCGACGGCCAGGTTGAACTTGCTGATCGCCGTCGTCGGGACGATTCGATTCTCCCACGGCTGGTCCGTGTGGAAAATAATCGCGTCTCGCGAATTGGTACCGTGGAACCGCCCCCATACGGAACCCGTGGAGTCGATAACCGTCATCGGCGTCGGGAGCGTTGTGGCGTCAAGCGGCTCGAAGCCCTTCTCCTTTGTGATGAGACCACCGTTGACGCTGACCCACACGTCTTCGACTTTGGGCTCGTCTTCCTCGTCGTCGACGTTCTGATCCGCGATTGCGTCCGCCAAGAGCTGAGCAAGTTCCGCTGAGCCCTCTTCGGTGATGAAGATGGTCCCGTCCTCGTCAATGTGGCCGACTATGTCCCTGAGGACGACGAACGGAACGCTCTCCCATGCCAAGACGAACTGCTTCGCGTTAACTGGGCGATCAACCGTACCGATCGGGCGGCCTTCGAAGTCGGCAACGATCTGACCGGCAATCACGCCGCTGAGATCGACGAACTGGACCCGGGTCGCGCTTTCAGGGACGTTCAGGTTGATGACGAACATGTTCACGTCACCCAATTCGAGCCTGAACACCTGGTCACCGCGGGTGATCTCGAGGGTATTTTCACCTCCTCCAAAATCGTCGTCAATGACGATTCCGATCAAGTGGCCATCTGGATCAACCACGATGAGTGGGATGTCGTCATCCTCCTCGTAGGATGCGAACATCTGCATCGCTTCCTCTTCTGCAATGTCTAGATGGAGTCCCTCGTCATCTTGGCCAACGACACGCCCAACCGAAATGTGAAGTGCCCGCAATGGATCCTCTGAGAGGACCAGGAGATTTGCGTTGTCCCCTTCTCCTTGGACGTGGTATAGGTCGCCCACATGAATCCGACCAGAAGCGAAGACGCTCGCTTGTACTGAAAGGTGAGCCGCGAGCTCTTCTGGTGTCGGTGTTCCTGTTCCTTGAGACTGCATGACTGAATTCCTCCGTGAACTGAAAAACGGTAGGTTTCCGCCTGGGACACATCAGCGTTGATGTATCACTTTCACCTCGCGTACCAAGCGGGGCTGTGTCGGGCGGAACGACACGGACGAGAAACTAGACGCCGCCGTGCTGCGGGATCTCCTCGAACTCGGCCAGCGTCAAGGCCACGTTGAGGGTGTTCGTCGCCGGGTCGAGGTCGACGATGTTTTGGCGAGAAACGGTCCGGTAGTTACCGGCCGTGTTCCCCGTGGGGAGCACAAGGATATCGCCTGGTGACCGCTGATCCTCGCCGTAGAACGATCCCAGCTCGACGCCTTCAGTGCCGCTCACCCGAGTACCAATCGGAATCCTCGAGAGATCGAGCACGTGTCGCATACCAGCGTCGGTCATGATCGTATCCTGACCGATATGCACGGTGGGAACGGTACCCTGCGTAGTATCGGCGATCGCGTCGGCGTCGGCAGTATTAATCTGTGACATGGCGTTGGGTTCTCCTCGTGACCGTACGCATCGATAGCGTCGGTCTGTTCAAGCGAAACGACGAACGAGTTCTTTCCGCCTGCCGCCTTGACCAGCAGCTTCGAATGTCGTCGGGCGGAACGACAAGAACTGAAACTACTCGGTACCGGACTCGTTCACGTAGCGATAGGGGGCCTGAGGAGAAACGACTGGAATTTCGATCTCGAGATCCCGGGCAAGACTCGTCGCGATACTGAGGCGGTGTGTCCACCCTCCCTGCTGCAGTCGGACGATTTCCGTGACAAGCTCGGGCTGCTCCATGCCCCCATACTTGGTCCAGAACCGCATCGGCGACCGCTGTGCCTCAAGCTCTTCGCTCTCCTCGACGAAACGAGCCGACGCCTCCGCGGTCAGGTGAATTTGGCTCATCAACGGATCTTGCCGAGACTGGTCGATATCCGTCATCGAGAACACGATGCTTCCGAACGTGGAGGCGACGGTAAACGAACCCTGGTCGCCTTCGGTAACGTTACCTATGATACCGATCGGGGTACCAGCGGCATTGAGGACTTCCGAGTTTTGACGGAAAGTGAGCTTTGTCATGGTCTTCTGTTCTCCTTGTGAACGTGAACCGCAAACGCTTGCGATTCCGAACGATTTGCCTAGAGGTCATTGGCGATCTTTGACAACCTGTCGACGGGATCGTCAGGATGGTGACCCACATCGGGATCATCAGGCTTCTCTTGGACTATCACCCTCGCGCCACCGGCCTCGGACTCTGCAGCTCCTTGGACACGGACCCGTTCCTTGGGAGTCCAAGGGCCCTCGAACATAAGTGTGAGGCGTTTTTCGCCTGTGGAACTGCTCACGTCGTTCTCCTCCTGTCGAGTTAACGATTGAAGACCATTTTGCCGAGCCGCTGACGAATCGGTTCTGCTCCTCTGGACTCCATCCCAGGGGCATCTCGGCTGGAATTGAACTACTCGGAGCCGGACTCGAGACTCTCCGTCCAGTTGATGAGCACGGCGTGTACATCAAGGACTGGGCAGTCGTCTTCCTGCTGGAATCCGTCGGTCGGGATCGCCATACCCGGCCTGAGGAAGACAACGCGGATGAACACGGGCAATGTGGGTGAGCTCGGCTGCCCACAGAAATCCCAGATCGAAAAATCATGGAAAAAGACATCCTCCCCCTCGCTGAGCTCGAATCGTACGCAGCTGTTGAGGAAGCAAACGTATGCCTGAGCTCCAGAGCCAGGGGGTCGAAGGGCCTGTAGGGCGAAATCAAGCCCGAGTGGAGCCTCGTAGGCGGTGAGCTCTCCTGTCGTGAAAGTTTCTAGCCACGGTATACCATCGTGGTCAGTCACGATTGCATTGTAACCTGCGTTCGTTTCGGAGTTTGTCTGTATCACGAATGAACCTCCATGAAATGCTACGAGTGACGAGACGAACGCTTGCCGAGCCGCTGCTACGGTACCCTACCTCAGATGGGCTTTTCTCGGCAGGAATCGAACCTAGACAACGAACACGCCGATGATGACCAGGATGATCACCACTACCCCCAAGAGCGCCAAATTCCGATTGTTCTTTCGGCGCTCACGGTTGGTCACAATGACCCTCGGCTGCCTTCGCTTGCCGCTCATGACTCCACCTCGGTATGCGAGATGTGCCACTCAGGATGAGCGTTGATGGTCGACCGGACGAGATGAAGCTCGACAAACCCGTCATCAACCTCCGCGACGAAGTTGGCCGGAATCCGCCAATAAACAGAACTCTTCTCGCTAGGAACGACTACCAGGTGGGTCCCTCCGACGGACTCTGGGCTTTTGTCCGTTGAGACCACGCCGATCTTCGTTCCGTGCAAGTCGTACACCGGCTTCCCGACCTTGGCACTGAGAACTTGGTCTCTCTGGGTCATGGTGCCTAAACCCTCCTTGGATTAACGCCTGTGGACCGGACAGTTTCCGTATCCACGTTGAGATGGATCACTCCATCCTCGATTTTGCCGACCATGCTGGTATAGACGACCAGTCCATCCACCGGATCCGTGAAAAAGTGTTCCGGATGGACCTTGTTGGCCGTCCCGAGCTCCGCTCCGGTCTTATCTCGGACGGGCATCCCTTGAATTATTCCGTTCACGACGTTCTCCTTCTACGGTTGACGGAATTGAGTAGTTCCCTCGAGTTTACAAGAAAGCACAACGGTACTGGTGAAGCCCGCCTTGACCTCCTTGATCGACCCGAACGGGATGTGGAAGACACCGCCTGAGCTGTTCTTTACGACGAAGTGCCGGCTCTTGATATCTGTAACGGAACCAATGTCGTAGGAATCGCTAGCGATGACGCGAGCGTTGAGGCTTGGATGCATTGTCGTGCGCTCCATTTCTTAAATCGCGAACGGTAGGGTTCCGCCTGCTGTCTTGACCACAGCTTCGAATGCTGTCGGGCGGAGCGACAAAGTCAGCTTGTTCTAGAGCTCCAGATCGTGGAACTGAGTGATGACAATCTTCGTTCCCGAATCTGTGCCGTAGTCGTCGAGACGAGGTCCGACGCCATCAGCGTTGGCCAACCACTCTGCCCACTTCTCGTTGAGATAGACGTTTCCGACCCCATCGACCTGGATGATGTCAGAAGCTCTGAAGCTGGCCGGATGATTACCTTTCCTCTCTATTGAGGCCTTATCCGCTGCAACTTCCGATACGGTACCGACGAGCTCGTGACTGGGGTTGAAGACGTTCGAGCCGATAACCAATGTTGTCAAATCGACGATTGGCTTGAGGTGGACATTTCCGGCCTCGTCGACGCCCGCAATTTGATGGGGCTCGAAGAAGAGAGGGGGACGACTCCCAGGGACTTCGACCCAAACGCCTTCTTCTTCGGCGTCTTTCGACACGCTCCCCAAAAAGGTTCCGTCCGAGCGGTGAACAATCGCCCCTTTCGCGATCATCCTTGTCAGATCGTCACCTTCTGCTTGACCGAATTTCACGGTTTTACCCTCCTGTGTTAACGAGATCCATTCGGAAAACGACCGGATGAATGTACTTAGCCTGTTGTACTCGAAACAAATCGTTCCAGCGCATCAGCATCGCCGGTGAACTGTTCCGATTGCCGCATCTGTTCGACGAGTGCGTCCCACATCACATAATGCAGCACGTACTTTGAGATGGGCTGAGGATTGATGAGGCCACGACCATCTACCTCTGACAGGTTCCTCGTCACTTTACCATCTTTCTGATAGACGGTAACGAGTCCGTTTGCCAGAGCGGAGACTGCCATGTTGTGCGGACGATCATAAGGCACCAGGGCGTCCCTACCCGAGCTTCCGAACGTATAGACACTGACAGTGCCGCCAGTCATGGCAAAACGGTTGTCGAAGACAACGTCGCCAGGCAACTGAAGCTCTGTACTGATCGAAAGAACCTGTCCTGAAGGGATAAACCACAACGGGCCTTCGAACCTGGTCGGATCCAGCTCCGGTGCGCCTGTGAGGATATCGATATCCCCATGCATGACACGCGCGAGATTGCCTGCTCGGGTACCGTTTTTGATCTCGATGCCGAACGTCTCGGATGGCAGAATGCCTATCGTTTGACGATTACCCAGAACGTGGTAGTCGTACACGAGACGGGTTTCGGCGTTGCGTATTCGAAGATCCATGTCTTTCTCCTCTGAACCGTTAAACGTTCGACCGGACGGTTAATCGCTTTGCCGAGCCGCTGGTACGGTACCCCTCCTCAGTGGGTTTTCCTCGGCAGGAATTGAGCCTAGAGAACGAACTGCCCGATGATGATCAGGATGTCTCCTCCCCTTGTGCGGTGGCGATCTCATATGACGGGTCGTACGTGATCGGGATTCCGTCGAGTTGCTCGAGCGCGATCCTCGCGAATCCGCCTTTCTGACCTTCGTCCCAGTTTCCTTCGAAAACGAGGTGAAGGCCGAGATCGGCTTCTCCATCGATCACGACATCGAAGTTCATTCCGCTGTTTGCCTGTCCGACCATAGCCGCAACCATCCTTCCAGGTAGCCCTTCTGGCCACGATCCTCGGAGATGGACATACAGCGTTCGCCGGGTGCCTGTCTGCTGATTCACGATTGTGCTCCTTTCGAACTTGTTAAGGCGAAAACAACCGAGAATCGGTTATGTTCACGGCGGTTGCGTCGGTTCCGGTGGCGGACCTTGATCCCACGCTGAGAGCCTAACTTCCTCCTGTGTCGCCTTGAGACGAACCTCCCTGCCATTCCAAGAAGCTACCTCACTCGCGGGAATGTAGTAGATCGTTGGCCTGTTCAGACGGTTCGTCATGGTCAGATACGCTTCAGTCGTGCCCTCGACCGTTCCGAGGAGCTCATCCTCAGAATCGAAGACGACTGTCCCTTGCGGGATTTCTCTCGGATCTACCGGTAACATGTTCATACTGCCTCCATTCTTTGCTTTGCTTGTCCAACCTGGACGAAGCTGCTGTGGCTGACAAATGCGCCCTCAGAGATAGAATAAGAGATTCTACCCATGAAGGCGCATGCCAACCATGCCTGAAAGGAGGCTAAAAAAATTGGTATTCCCCTATTACGAGAGGAATACGAAGACAAAATGTAAAAATAGAAATTTGTTTGCAAGTAGTCATAGGGAGACGAACTAGAGACAAAAGCCAAGAACGAAGATGAAGCGCACGTTTACCTCGCTTATGTGAGGTAGGTGTTCTTTACCCAGCTCTTAGCTTTGCATCCAGTTAACTCCCTACGATCTACTAAAGTTGTCAAAGTGCGATAGTTTGCGGGACAGTTTCTACTCACACAACGCCAAATACACCCTCATCCTCCCCTTCTCTCTTTAGGAGAAAAAGATTACTGATAACGGCACGATTTGATACTTTGTGTGGGCTTGTAGCGTATTCTAAACCACGAAACAAATGAAGTCAACTATAGGATGAGTTATCTTGTGTGTATGCGCTATTCGTTTCCTTGTGCTTACAGACGTACAAATGATCAAATGAGCAAGAAAAAGGATAGAGGAAAAACACGGACGAAAAGTGGCTTCTTTTACACACCTCTGTGGTAAAGCGCTGCGTGCTCACGTTTGATTCTTTCGAGGTCAGGCTTTGCCAGATGCGTTTTGATAAAAACCATCGTCTCTTTCGGGTCTTGCGTATTCACGAAAACGCCCGTTCCCACCTCAAATCCCCCGATCGTTTTATCTCTCGGAATAAGACGGAGATACCACTCTACTCCAGGATATATGTAGAGGTTAAAAGGAAACTCCTGCCCGTGCCTGACATTGTAGATCTGAACGAGTGTCTGAAGTGTGACAGCCAGATCTTCAATTTCCGTATCAGAAATAGCATCAAACTTCGTTCCTTGCCGCTTTGGCGCAAGCCAGAGTTCATCGGGCCACTGTGCCGTAAGAGGTGAAAACAAACGAAACTGGGCTGTTTCATGCAGATAGGCTTGTTGCTCCGTACGTGAAAGCGTCTGTAAAAAAGCGATTCCTGAGGCAAATGACGGCACTTCCTGCATCATTTCTTTCGAAATGACGGTCAGCTGTGAGTGAGGATGCGAAAGACTCTCGCCACCTTTCAAACCCCGATTATGAAAGATATAGACAAAGCCATCGTTTGCATGCGCCTGAAACCTTTGTTTATAGGTCTGCAAAAGCAAAACAACCTGGGAAAGTGGCAATTCATCAACGTTTTTATGATGATCTGGTGAGTGAATGATGACTTCATGATGTTCGGTAAAAGGAAACTTATTTGGCAGCACCCGGACAAACCAAGAGGCCTCACCCTGTGACTCATCCTTCACCTCATAGAGTACCTCTTCTCCTTCTTTCCCTGGACAGAAAGGACAAGGAGGAAGTGCCTTTACTTCACCTTCTTGTGGCCTCTTTGCACGCCGAGGAGCAAGAATCGTCCACTGCTTCGTAACAGGATTTTGAATAGTGGTAAAGTCACTCACCACTTTAGTATAGGATAACGCTCTCAGAGTTGCTAGCAACGCTTACTGATAGTCTGCTCCGAGGATAACAAGAAGCTGGGCCTCTTTCGGCTTTACTTCCCCAGCAGGAAATGAAGACACTTTTCCACTGAGTGCTTTTGCCAACCGTGTTGCTGCTGCGGCATGAGTTCCAGACAAATCGATAACAATTGTTTCTTCATAATCTGCTTTTTCTGCATTTTCCTTTGCTACAACGGTAAATGGCTCCTTGGCATCACCCAGTTTCTTCTCAACCGACTTTGTCAGCCCTGGCGTATTTGTCCCATTGTATAGGGCAATCTTTGTTTTCGCTTCTAGTGTTGGCGAAACTGTTCCTGACTTTGTCGCTCCCGCAGATGGCGCTAGCGTTGCTCCGATGTTTACCGGTCCTACCTCAATAATCTTATTCACACTCGGTCGATACAGCACCGCCTTTTTTGCGTTCTGGAAAATGAGCACTTTATCACCATTTTTTGCATTGGCGAAGAATTTCTGCCCTTCAAGCTTACTCACATCAGAAATGGTCGCTACTGTTGGCTCTTCATTCGGGAGTTCTATGAGCTTTCCTACCGTACCCACAAGCATTTGAACTTCATTTTGAGACGCTGCAGCGGAAGTCTTTAAAAGATCTTGGGCTTTCTGGTATTTGCTGTAGAAATAAAAGCTCACACTGGCAGTCACGATGACAACTAGAAGAAACGCAACAACAATAGCAGTACGAGGCGCTAATTTGTGTAGAGATTTTTTAGTCATAGCGCTATATCTTTCATAATAAAGAATCCATAAGCTCTACGTCAACCCCAACGCATCTATTGATATCAATGAACGCTCTTAAGATAGGACCTCTTTTATGCTACGATGAAAAGGTATGAGACTGCCCAATCCACGGATGCTATTGAGAGTATCACCGGGAATCCTTCTTCTTTTTCTTTTCCTTTTTACGATTCCTCACCTTGCTCGTGGCGTAACAGGAAACTTGAACTTCTCAGCGACTGTTCCAGCCAGACCCATAGATCTCCAGTCAGAACTGTCACTAACACAACCAGGAAACGCTGTATTCCCGCAAGAGACAGCCCTGACCTATGAAATAACCTATGGCTCATCACTTCCCTATACGGTGAATGAACTCACGGTCGAAGCCTCATGGGACTTAGGAACTGTTGATGGATCAAGCAACCCAAGCGTCAGCATTCTTGACTACAGTATCGGCACTGCAACTAATGGATTTAATGGTGTTCAGCCCACTATAGATATAACGAACAGAAAAATTACCTGGAGGATTTTGCAGTTCCCTGCAAACACGAAAGACCAAAAAGTAAGCTTTATCGTAAAAACAAATAGCTCGTATACCGGAGCATCAAGCGTTTCGGTACCCGTACATGCTGTCGTCTCAGGGATTGGGACTTCACAAAAAAGCACCATAACAAATGTCTATCGCTATAAGAAAGCTGGTAGCGAATCCCCTACATCGACCCCTGTTCCAACAGAAACGACAAACCCTACACAGACACCGGCACCGACAGAAACGATAAGTACTCCGTCCCCGACCCAAGTGCGATCTCCACGACTTCCTCTTCAGATTACTACTATAGACATTCCTGAAATTGCAGAAGATACGGCAAAAGTAAGTATTACCACGTCACGAAGAACAAAAATACAGCTTTCGTATGGCATTGCCCCTGATAGCTTAGGGGAAACCATCAGTGATACAAACTTATCCCGAGCACACAGCCTGATTCTCCCAACGCTCACACCCGCTACGACATACTACTTTACTGTTATAGCAACCAATCAAACCGGTGAGACCGTTCGTTCTGATATATTTACCCTCAACACGGCAAAAATATCTGATGTTCCAATTATTAATTCCCAATCAATTATTCTCAAAAGTGATAACCTCGTTCTTACGAATACAGCGACCACGCAAGCTGAAGGCAAGAAAGATACCACAGCTGTTATTCCTACACAGACAGGGTTCGATTTCCAATTTAGCATTAACCGCTACAAAGATGTAAAGAGAGTGCAGGCCTTTGTTCGTAACAAATTCGTTTTAGGACTGAGCAGTTTTGTCCCTGAAGCAGAAGCAAGTACTGAAACCACAGAGCTTACCGAAATAGCACCAGGTGTCTATACTGGGAAACTCCTCGCAAACGCAACGCCTGGAAATTATGAAATTTTTATCCGCATTGAAGACAACAACGGTAATGTAAAAGAGGAAAAAGTAGGAGAGGTACGCGTCGTCCCCCGACTCACTGTGCTTGAGAAGAATAGCAAAAATCCCATAGAAAACGCTCGTCTCTTGTATTCACTCTATAACGAGAGAAGACACACCTATGAACGGATATCACCTATAGCTCTCTCACTTGAAAATCCGACATTTACCCGTGCCGATGGACAAGCGACAACGGTGCTTCCTGCAGGACGATATCTTGTTCGAGTAACCGCAATCGGCTACCAAACACAGGATGTGAAATTTACAATCGGTACTCAGAAAGGTCAGGAGTTTCCTGTTATTCTGTTAGAAAAAGCACCCTTTAATATCTTTCAGAGCATCAAGTACTACCTAACGATTCTTCTGGATGTTTTCGAGGCGACAAAAGCCTATGTTCTCACCCTCTCAAGCTCATTTCGACTAATCGGCTTCCTCTCTTTTCTTACTGTTGTCGCTCTCGTCCTTCTCACGATACTTTCGTATAGCATTAAGATTCAGGTACCGATACACCGTATCCCTCATCACTTCTTTTCTCATTTCCGTGAAAGTAAAAGTCAGAGAGAGAAACAGACGCCCCTTTCAGGACGAATCTTAGATACAGAGACTGATAAAGGGCTTTCAGATGTCGAGCTTTATCTCATCGATCAACAAACACGACTGGTTATGAACCGAACAAAAACAAACGGTAGCGGTGAGTTTCGTCTGATGCGATTACCTGGACGAAGCTACACGCTTCGTATCTTTAAGTTAGGCTATCACCTATTGATTAAACCAATTGACGAGGATGAAAACAATGTACTCCTCAGTCTTAGTATCCATAATGGGTCACGTCTCTCTTCAGCACAGCTGGTATGGTACACAAAGGCAATCTTAAGCTCTCTCTTTGAGGCGTTACTGGTCTTCTCACTTCTTTTTGAACTGACAGCGGGCTACGTCCTTGGCTTGCAGCATGTAAGGATTTTTCTTTTTCTCTCACTGATAAACCTTGCTCTCTGGCTTCACTACCGAAAACACCTCAGAATGCATCAAGTATAGCTATTGAGCAGGATCTACTTTGGAGTAACTGAAGTCGTCACGTGGTTATATACTTCGCTTGATATTTTTTTCATCCGATCTCGAGCCGTACTCTCATCTGTAGCCGAGATCATGCACAGCAGATAAGGTCGACGAGGAGCATAGACAATACCGCAAGCCATAAAAAATATCTATATCAATCTGCCCGACTTATCGAGTCCTTCATAGAAGAAATTAAAAATCCTCTTCATCAATATCAGTTGAGACTACTTGAGTAGCAATATTGTCTGATTGCTCATTCTCGTCCTATTTGCTATAAATGTATAAAATGAAAAATGCATTAATTATCTTATTGACAATGAGCATTGCTTTAAATTTTATGCTTTTTCTGAATCAATCATCTTCAAAAGGTACTAATAAAGTGGTACAAAAAGAAGAATACCTTTTCCTTTCCAAAAGAATATTCGCAGAAAATCAAAACGATATATTAATAAGCTTTGTGCCCCTCCGAAGCGCAATCCGGCAATATGTTGAACAACAAAAAGATGAAATAGGTGTTTATTTTGAGTATCTTCCTTCAGGTAATTCGATCGGAGCAAATGACCAACTTGAAGTGCCAATTGTCAGCCTTGTCAAAATTCCAATCGTCATGGGCGTCTATAAAGAAATAGAAAAAGGTAGGATAAAAAAAGACGACTTACTCACCATCAAAGAAGAAAACCTAGATAAGAAGTTTGGATCGCTCTGGAAAAAAGGCGTAGGATATCAAATTACAGTCAATGAAGCCATCCGGCTTACTCTGGTGGAATCTGACAATACAGCCTCTTCCCTTCTTCTGTCGCTAGTGCCAGTATCAATCGATACTGTATTTGACAATTTAGATATTCCAAAGGAAACAAAAGGAAAATACCATATAGTTTCTCCGAAAAGTTACTCTTCGATTTTTCGGAGTCTCTACCTTTCTTCCTACTTATCCCAGCAGTCCTCAAATGAAATACTTACTATTTTAACGCAAACTATATTTAATGATAAAATAGCGGCACTTCCTTCGAAAGAGATCAAAGTTGCTCATAAGATTGGTGTCTTGAATTCAATCAATTCAGAAGAGCACATTTATACCGATTGCGGTATCGTGTATGTGCCGAGCCGTCCTTATGTTCTTTGTATCTTCGTCAATGCTTCTGAAGAAAAAGCCAGAAAACATATGCAGTTTATATCAAATATGGCTTACCAGTATTTAATTGCCATAAATAGATAGCTTCGATTTATTAACGAGGATTAAGCTGTAATAATAAGAAATAATTCTTCAATGCTTTAATTAATTTACCTATCATTTTATTATCCTTAAACCTCCTTTCATAAATTTTCCGTACTTTATAATTCATGACTCATTATTCCAACGTGAGTCCCTCAGATAAACTGCTTGGTATCGGACTTGGATTGACGATGCCCGGAGGGCTCTGCCCGGCGGGTGTTATGGTTGGACTAAGGCTCGCAGACTGTGTGGAAACTCCTGCTACATTTTTATTAGGTTCGGGTTTTGTAAAGCTTAAGAAATGCCATGGATTCTCAAAGCCGGCATATCCGTTATCCTGTTTTGAATTATTAAGCTTTATACCGAAGTGTAAATGAGGACCTGTAGAAAGCCCTGTATTGCCGGATGAAGCGATTTTTTGTCCTTTTACTACCTTATCTCCTTCTTGTACCAACCTCTCCGATAAATGTCCGTAGGTGGTTTTCCCCCACCTATGCTTTATTACAAGAGTCAATCCGTAACCATTATTTTCTGCTTCCACTTCTCCATCATCTACAGATAGGACAGGGGTGCCAACAGGTACTGCAATATCCAGCCCATCATGGCCTTTCATACCCAAGCGTAAATCTTTATCTTTAATTTTCGGGTCATTTGAATGTTCTCCGAATTTATTTGAAGGCTGATAATCCCCTTCAAAAGGCAGAGATAAATCCGAAGGACCATCATTTGAGAAGGTTTTTACTTCTTTGACTGCTGTTGCCTGCCAGGAGAAAGTTATATCAGATAAAGCCTGTTGATTAAGAACAATCAGGAATCCTTGGGTGGTCTGATTCTGAACTACAAATTTTATATCACCTGCAAACAACGTGTCAGCAACCTTATCCTGGCAAACCTCAATTCCCTCAAGCTGTGTGCAGAGTCCTTCTTCAACTTTTATTCTAAATGTCTCATCAGTAAGTTTGAATATTGTGGGCGAAACGTTTATAACGGGCTGGTTTTTATATTCTTTCTCAAATCCTACGTCAACAAACTTCTGACCTTTTCTAATATGTGCATACCCTCCGGTATCATTGTTGAAGGCTACCTCTCTTTCAAATCCCACATCGTTTCTGAATATTACTTGACCTAAGAACTCAACAACTCCTCTAAATATTGCCTGATCTAATGATTCGAACAAATTCCTTACCTGAAGTCCTTTTGAGAAGGACAGGAACTTTTCAATGGCTCCTTCCGGCTCAGATGAGATTGTTTTTCCTAAATCTTGACTCAAAGCCAGTGTTAATCCATCCTGCCCCTTGTCAAGAGCTGCTGAGAAACTCGCAAAATCAGCTCCTAGAATATCTTTAAGACTTAATACCTCATTCCTGATTGAAAACTCTAATCCCTCAATGCTATTTGCCCGAATCTTGTCTGCAGTTATTACACCTGCAAATGTGGCATTTCCTTTACTATCAAACCTGATTGCACCCTTTCCGCTCTCATCTTTAACGATAAAGCTTCCATCTGTTGACAAATTAAGAACTATATCTTTGCCCTCATAAGCCCTCATTGATTCAAGTGATACTTCCTGAGTAATTACTTTTGGCGTAATAACTTCAAACCCTGCTGCCACTCTGTCAGTAACAATATCAGAAAGAGCTCGGACATCTATACCATTGTCTTTTTGTGAAAGCATATAAGAAAGAATGTCTTTTCCTTGAATTTGCGCACTAGAAGTTGCAGAATAGATAAGATCTGTTATTGCTCCTCCCGCCCAGTAATCAGTTTTTACAAAAACCAAAACCCTCCCTACGCCTTCCTCGTTAAATGGAGTCATGGCCTGACCGATAATCTGCCCTGCCTTAGTCGCTTTCATAGCCACTCCTGGTGTTGAAGAAGAAGTTAACAGGTCACCTATCTGAATACGCCCATTTTCTGTTGTGACCTTTACTGGAATACGACCGGCTAGAGCTACGGGAACCGCCCTGCCCTGCCCCAGCCCAATCGCATCATCAAGAGTGATCCCCGGGGCGGTTGAGACAATACCCAGAGCTTTCCCGTCATAAGATTTACTTGTTTTTTTGACTCCTGCAGGAAGAGATGCATCAATTGTTACCACATCACCTGGGCCAATCGTATCATCACGGGTATAGTAATTCTCAGCCAGGTCAGCTCCAAGTTCCACCAAAGTAACCCGCACATCTTCCGGTGTATCAGTGGCCGTACCGGTAGATTCTGTGCTGGTACAAACCGTGTACCTTATCTCCTCTGCTACGGTACTGGGAGTATGCAGGAATGTCCCGGATACTTGCCACGGGTGAGTAGTAGCAGTTGTGAATCCACCAATCATGACTTCACCTACTTGGGTACTAGTGCTACAGGATGGATTGGTCTGGTCATTTGTATAGACTATACGAGCTGCCAAAAACGCGTCGTTAGCAGTATTTGAAGCGGTTCCCCGAATGTGGACTGACACAAGCACTGTGGCAGTGGTAGAATCAGTGGTAATATTTGGTTTTGTTGCATCATTAAATAACTCTGTTGTATTGTTATCTGCCCAAGCAGCCGGAACTGTATCTACAAATACTGCCGTGTCAGGTGCTACCCCCCCGCCGGCTGCTGTAATACAATCAGTCCAGGCTGTTCCCTCATAGCAGCGGAATTTGTTGGTGTTTGTGTTGTAATACATTGCTCCCTCAAATCCTGTTGGATCTCCTGTATCAGACTTCACGTCAAGTCCGAATAAATCAGGCGTTGTCGTTCCTCCATTCCCAGTACCTACCTGCACTTTTCCTGTCCCACTGTTATTTGCCTGAAGTGATATATTTCCCGTAGTACTTCCACCGATTGTTAAGCTCTGATTTTTCGTGGTCTGGATACTGGCTGCACTATTAAGCGTGAGATTTCCTGACATAGTGGCATTTCCGGTAATGTCCAGTTTTTCAAGTGGAGCGGTCGTCCCGATCCCCACATTCCCTGTATTACCATTGATGAAGAGCCGTGAAGTCGCTCCGGTATCTCCACCGACTGATGAGAGGATGTTGAAATTACCGCCATTTAAAAGTGTAAGTTGTGTTGCTGGATTAGCCCCTGTTGGAACAGATAGGGCAAGATTTCCACTAATCGACGCTGTCGGCGTACCACTCCCTACATTGATAAAGGCAAATTTCGCAGAGGCAGTTGAGTTCCCGCCAATGAGAAGATCCATACTCGTCGCTAGACGCGGGAAAAGAGTGCCGCCACTCGCAGTCCAGTCAGGAACGACGCTCATATTTACGAGATTTGCCCCGGAGATATTGGTTGCAACTACTGTACTTCCAGCTTGAACAGTCGTATTGCCCGGATCTGAGGTGTTTTGCGACCACTGAAGCGTAACAGTTCCGGCTGTACTTCCGTTTACAATAGTTGCGTACACAAATGTTACTTCATCTGCTGCATTTCCCGTTACTGCCTGAGAAACGCCACACCCAAGGTTACTAACACTATTTGTGCTACTAATCGTATCGTTGATTGAGACATCGCATGTCGCTCCTACTGGTGCTGTCACACCAAATTTGAAATCTGGCACAGTTCCTGAATTTTGCTGAATGACAAATTGTGCTGTCCAAGTCTCATTCGCACCGATACTGAATTTCAACTCATCATCATCTTGTGGCGTTATGTTGGCAGAAAGTGTTTCATCGATCGATTTTCTGACTGTCAAATACGGCTTATCCGTTGAACAACCAAATTGATTTGTTGTTCCATTCCATGTCAGACGATTCCCTGTCGTGGAACAATCAGTAAGCCCGCCGCCTCTGATACCTTGATTTGTGCTACTTGAGAGAACCAACGAACCACCAGCAATAACCAGCTTATCTGTCGGATTTATCGTTCCGATACCGACATTGCCTCCGACTTGTGATGCACCATTTGTCCACGGCATGACAATGAGGTTTCCAGCGGTAGTCGCTGTCGGAGTACCGCCTGCAAGATTCAAGAAACCAAACTTTGCTGACGTGGTTGCGGTAGCCCCGATTAAGAGATCTTCAGTTATATTGCTTTGAACTGTTAACCCTAAAGATGCTATTTCTGAAAATGGTGATGCTGAGCTACCACCACAAGTTCCGGCAATTGTGGTAACGATACCGCCAGTTGTCGTCAAACAGGAATTACTCCCTGAAACACCGGCTGTCCCTCTTACTTGATAGCCGCTGGAAACATTAATAATACCGTTACCAAGTGGTGCGGTGACATTTCCTATACCGAGTGACGCTGCAACAGTGGCATAGTTTGTTATCTGAAGACTTCCAGAAACCGTAGCATTTCCTCCTGATGGTGTTATCAAAAGATTACCTATTTGATTTGTTGTGAAGTCTGTCGTCTGTACGCCATTTGCTAACTCAAACAAGGTATTCGTTCCTGTACCAACGAGTTGCAAACGAGCTCCTGTCGGAGTCGTTGTTCCTATACCAACATTACCTGTATTGCCACTAATAAAGAGTCGGGATAATACGCCGGCATCGCCACCGACTGATGACTGCACATTGAAGTTATTTCCATTAAGAAAGTTCAAAATAGGTGAGCTTCCTGAGAAGGTCAGTGCACCTGCAGTCGATGCAGTACCAGCAACAATCGTGTTACCGTTAGAGCCAGAATTTACTGCATAGACCAAAAATTTGGCGGAACTTGTCGCTGCCCCACCAATCGAAAGCGTTTCTGTGACATTTCCTGGATAGATAAGTCCTCCTGCTTCTCCCCAATTTGACCCTCCTCCTGCACCTCCACCACAAGAGCCAGCAATGGTCGTCACTATACCCCCAACGGTCGTCAAACAAGAATTCGTACCTGATACACCAGCACTGCCATTAGCCTTAAACACACCGCCTGATACGGTGATATTCCCCGCTACATCAAGCGCTTCAGTCGGTAAGGCTTTATTAATACCAACATTGCCATCGTTTCGGATAACGAAACGATTAAAGCCAGATTTTGAAGCAACGAAGAGATCACCTGTGCCAAAATTATCCAGTGCCAACGTCGCAAATGATGTTATACCTGAGATAGAAGCGACAGCCAACGTTCCTGATTTATACCGCAGATCAAATGTTGCAAGCGGACTGGTCGTATTTAAACCAATCTTCCCCGTACCATTTGGTATCAGCACAAAGTCCTCGTTCGTTCCCGTCGTCACATCGGTCGTTGCGCCGGAGAATGTTAAGCCGGTACTGCCGATCGTTTTATTGGTCATCGTCTGGGCAAGATCGAGAACAACGACGGTGTCATTGGCATTAGGAAAGGTTATTGTCGTTGCATCTGTACCAGAAAATGTCAAAGAGTTATTGATTGATACCGTTTTTCCATCACCGATGCGAAAGGTCGTCGTACTCGCAAATGGATTACCCGACGTATTCACGACCGTTAACCCATTTACCTTCTCCGAGTTAAAAGCATAGGGAACGGCTGTGAAACGAACACGAGGTGTCATCTCAGAGTCACTTCCAACTTTTATTCCGAGATAAAGTGTGTCTCTATTGAAGTTTACATTTGAGATCGTTGTATCTATCGTTCCCAACTCGACCCGGAAGATACCATCAGCTACAGCTACTGTTTGTGTTTCATCCCAGAGATTGGTTCCTGCACTTGAAGCATCGTAAAGGGTAAAGATAACTGAGTAATTTCCATCAGCGACATTGGTTCCATTCAAGTTTGTCAGCTTTCCTTGGAAATTGATTCGTTTGTAGATACCATCAGAGACAGCAAAGGCTTGGTTTTTACCAAAAGTAAGTACGACGAAGACAACCGCACAGATGCTGAGAATCACCTTAGTGGTGATTTTCAGGCAGCTAAACGGTTTCATGGTTAATACCGGATTTTTCTGTTTCTTATCAACTGATCTTTATGCTTAGAGCAAATCCCATGGGTATAGGTTTCATTCGCTTTGAGGCGTTGCAGTGTTCTCGATGGACACCAAGCACAGGCAAAGACGAGACGAATCCTTTTCGTTCCGTGATCGGTGGGCATGATGGAGATTAGTTGGGAGTTCATAGCTGATCCGGATCGGTCATGTAGAGTACGCTGCAGTTTGTGAAAACGACACGCAGCTTGCCAAGAAGGAAACTCCCTATTGTCATTGGGCTTAACTGGTTTGTAAAATAAGACAAGATACTACTCATAATTATTAATACTTATATTAATAACAATTAAAGAGTATCCTCAGAAGCTGGTCAACTATTTCGTTATCTTGCATAAAATTGCATATTAATATATACTATTGCATAGTATGTGAAAACCTATAATTTATGGATAATCTCTTTAACGTTAATCAAGCAGCATACATTCTCAAAGTCCATCCACTCACTGTGAGACGCTATATAAAGGAGGGCCGACTCAAAGCAGTGAAGGTCGGAGGCAATGTCCGTATTAAAGAATCCTCTCTCCAAGAATTCAATAAAGATTTTAACCCGACACAACAAGAAGAAGTTGCAAGACCTGTTAATCGAGCAAAACTCCAACCAGCAAAGGCGTTTACCGTAGATGACCCATTCTTACGATTAAAAGGACGGGGTGCCAGTCTACACCTTTCAACGTAGAACGGGCACCATATCTTTATGGCAATACTGAGTAAAAAGGTCTTTATCGCACCGAGCATGTTCATCGCCTTTATCGATCGAGCTCATCCAAAACACGATCAAGCGATTGCGCTTTTTCGGTTTCTCTCACAAGAGGAATACCTTCTTTTTACTGATACGACGAGCATTATTGACACCTATACTCAGATCTATAAAGATATCAGTCCCTCCTTAGCGAAAGATTTCCTTCGCACCATTGCAATTAGTAGTGTCAACGTTATTTATCACGATGAATCGGATATAAAAGCAGCACTGAAGGCCTTAATTACGTATCAATCGACTGAATTATCCTTTCCTGAGGGGCTAATGGCTGTACTTGCCAATCGTCGAGGTATCTCACAGGTCTGTACTTTTTCCTATCTCCACTCGCTCTTTGGATTAACGGTATTCTACCTCCCAATATGAAGATGCAACGTATATATATCAATAGTCTAGTCTATATATCAATAGGTATAGTACTATCTCTTTTTTCTTTAGCTTTCGCTGCTGCCCCAGTAAGTGAAACCTACTCACTCAGCGAGTATGGCTTCGGCGCCGGTGGCATTGCTACCTCTTCATCAGAAACATACGGGCTCCTTGGAACCGTGGGCGAAACAGATGTCAGTAGTATGTCTTCAGAAACATTTAATGTAAAAGCTGGCCTCATCTTTACTCATATGGCCAATGTACCTCAAGCACCGACGCTGACCAACGCTTCTAGTACCTATGATCGTCTACAAATCACCCTCAATACAGGAGGCAATCCGACAGATACAAAATTTGCTATAGCAATCTCCAGTGATAATTTTGCGTCTACTCAGTATGTCCAAAGCGACGGGACAATAGGCTCTGTCTTAGGGATTGAGGACTACCTTACCTATACAGGTTGGGGTGGTGCAAGCGGTAGTTATATCAGCGGGCTTTTGCAGAACACTACCTATAAGGTAAAGGTGAAAGCCAAACAAGGTAACTTTACCGATTCGGGGTATAGTCCGATAGCCTCAGCCACTACATCTCTTCCGACGCTGACATTTGGCGTCGATGCCAGTACGGTGACTTTCAGCAATCTTAATTCAGGCAACAGTTACACCGACAGCGCAAAAACGACAGTACTGACGACCTCAACAAATGCCTATAACGGCTACGTCGTCAATGCTCGAGTGACCGGTGTCCTGACAAAAAATGGTGGATCGGAAACGATTAGTAGCTATACGAGTCCGAACTCGGCGCCGACTACTTGGAGTGGAACAGGATTTGGCTATACCACCAGTGATGCTAGTTTGACCGGCGGAACCGTGGATAGATTCACCAATGGTGGTACAAAGTATGCAGGCTTTACGACTTCCTCTCCAGGCGATCCGGTAGCAGATCATGCGGGGCCTGTCGTCGGTGCAATTTCTGGTGAACAGTTCACTGTCTCATATCGGGTGACAGCCCCGACGACACAAGCAGCAGGTGTGTACTCAACGACCGTACTCTATATGGTAGCACCGGAGTACTAAGATGAAACGAACGATTCTTTTTGCACTTACATTGATATTGTTTTCTATACAGCCAGCGCACGCTGCAGGACAGGAAAAACAAACGCAACTCCTGCGTATTTCTCCTGTTATCGTGCCGTTGACCCTTTCCCCTGGGAAAACGATTGTCTATGACGCACAAGTAGAGAATCTTACCCAAAGTCCACTCCTTATCCGAATGCTTCTGAGCGATTTTGACCCGGCGACTGAGGATGGCGGCTATGTCTTTCTCGATACAAAAGCGAATCCCCTCCTCTCCTGGATCTCATTAAGCGATACTGAGTTTATTTTGGAAGCGAAAACGAAAAAAAAGATTCAGGTAACAATCAATACTCCTTCTCGCATTCCTTTCGGGGGCTACTATGGCCTGCTCTTTTTTGAACCAGTTTTACCCAAAATCCAGCAAGGAACACTTGTCTCAACACGTATCGGTATGCTTATGCTGGCGAATATAGGCGTAGGATCACAGCAAAAACCAGGAGAGATTCTCGACTTCTCCATCGGCTCCTTTATGAAACAAAAAGGCCAGCTACCACTTCTTCTACGGGTAAAAAATAACTCTCTTGGCTTCTTCACCGCAAAACCAAGACTGAGTATCTCTCGCATCTTTGGCACAACTGAGATACAGCCTCTTGAAGAAAAGTTTGTCTTTCCTGGAAAAGTAAGGCGGTGGGAAGAAAAACGCTCCCTAAAAGATGCAACAATAGGCATCTATAAGGCTTCTGTCCAGGTCTCAACGGGCAATGGGCAGAGTGTCCACGCTGAGAAGCTTTTCCTCATCTTTCCCTTCACAAGCGTAGGTATTTCTTTGCTCGTTATACTTATGCTTCTCTTTTTAATCACAAAAAGAGATCGTCTTAAAAAGACTCTCAGTATTCTTCTCAGGGGAAAAGAATAACCACTTTTTCAAAAACTCCACTTGCCCCGATTGAATCGGGGCTTGACAACGTATGACAATCTCTTTTAATGTAGTAGTATGCCTAAGTTTTCTGCCTTACTGTCCCATCGGTATACGAGGATTTTCCTATCTTCATTACTAATCATCGCGGTTATCAGCGTGCCACCAATCTCGAATTATATTTTCGGACAGGTATCATCTGCAGGCTTGTCACCAGCAAAGTTATTGATCAATAACTCACAAGCAGCAGCAACCAGTGTCACCTACAGCATTCGTGCTACGGTAAGTGTGAGTACTGCAATCAAACAATTGAAGGTTCAGTTCTGTACGACGGCATCAGGGACATGTACTCTACCAACAAGTATGGTGACGACGGGTGCTGTTTTCTCAGGTACAAATATCTCAAATACCGGACGATCGGGAACCTATACCGTAAACGGCACACTGCAAGAAGATTGGTCAGGAAGCACAGCGCAATCACCTTTGAACATCACCTACGATGTTACCGGCATTACCAATCCATCTAGCACAAATACCACATTCTTCGCTCGTATCACCACCTACTCTGATGCTGGTACGACAACGATCGATTCGATGACCGTAGCAGCTGCCACACTCACCACGACATCTATCGCTCTTTCTGCAACCGTCGATCCTAATTTTACCTTTTCACTCGCCCAGGTACAGTCAGGCAATGTCAACAGTGCAGTCGTCAATGTCACGACAGGAACTGCAGCATCGATTCCTTTCGGCGTCTTAAACACCACCAATGCATCGATCTCAGCAACAGACATCACTGTCACTACGAATGCAGGAAGTGGCTACCAAGTGACGGCTTCGCAATCAGCTACCAGTACTAGCGGTACCTTGCTCTCTGGAAGTAATGACATTGATCCATTTACGGGAACCAATGCTTCGCCTACGACGTGGTCTGCGCCTGCTGGTTCTGCAAATGCAAACTCAGGATTCTTCGGCTATACGACCGAAGACACTTCACTCTGTAATGCGACGACAACTCGCTTCACTTCTAGTGGAGGAAATAAATGGGCTGGGCTGACTACCGTGGGTAATGAGGTCGTTTGTAGTGCCGTTCCCGTAACCAGTGAGACAACTCGAGTAGGCTGGCAGATAGGCGTTAACTCCAGTCAGCCTTCAGGTAATTACACAGGCACAGTTATTCTCGTCGCTACCCCAACCTATTAAGAAATGTAAACCTGCCCCAGTAGATATGGAATCCAGAAAGGTGGGGATCGACAAAGCAGGATTAGGTATGATATACAAAGTGCAAGGCTACACTAATTCATGAAAAAACATATTTTCTTCCTTCTCGGTATCCTTCTGATAATAGTCTCCCTTGTCTCCCTTCAATCATTGGTGAAAGCTCAGCTGAGTGGTCAATCACTTGAGGTTTCCCCTCCTTCACAAGAACTCCAAGTAGATCCTGGCCAGACGAAAACGGTCAAAGCGAAACTGACGAATAAGAGTAATGATACCTTGCCAATTGCTGCCCATATTGAAGACTTTAGTGCCAGTGGTGAAGAAGGACAGGTCGAACTATCTACAGGCGGCACCTGGAGCGTCGTTTCATGGACGAAAATAACACCAAGTAAATTCACTTTAGGCCCTGGCGAATCAAAAGAAGTAACAGCGACCATCAGCGTACCGAAAGATGCTGCAGGAGGCCGCTATGGCTCATTTGTTTTCGGCGTTGAGTCAAACCTTGATACCACCCAATCAGCAGCTGCTCTTTCTCAACAAATTGCATCACTTTTCTTGCTTCGTATTAGTGGCCCTGTCAATGAAAAACTCAGCCTTGAACAACTCAGCGCTCCAAAATTCTCAGAGTTTGGGCCTATTCCTTTTCTTCTTCGTTTTAAGAATGAAGGCAATGTCTATACGAAAACCTACGGCCTCATTAATGTCTCAGATATGTTCGGCAGAAAAGTCACAGACGTTGTCGTAACAGGAACAAATGTCTTCCCCAACTCGACACGAAACATCTATGCTAAACTCAATAAGAAGTTTCTTATCGGTAAGTACACAGCGACAGCAGTGATGTACTACGGTACTTCCCAGCCGGACACCTTGACCTCAACGGTTGACTTCTACGTCTTCCCACTTCGTATCTTTATACCTTTTGTGGTCATTCTTTTCATCTGCTTTGCTGCCCGAAAACGACTAGGCAAAGCCCTCAAAGCATTAGCAGGAAAATAATCCATGCGCACCGTAGGGATCTTTTTTATCATCCTTGTTTCCTTTTTCTTCGGATTTCTTATCCATGCGCTCTACTTCCCAGACGTCCTCTCAAACGGCATCATCACCATGCCCTCGAATCCTTTTGCTGATGAACCAGACGTAACTCCCACGCCATTTGATGCAGCTAAATTGAATGTAAAAATTAGCTTTACCGGAGATCGATTCGATCGCACCAATGTCACCATCCAGCAGAGTCGGTACCTCCAAATTGTCAATGACTCACCGAGTCAATTGATGCACCTTAGCTCATCAAACCCCACATTAAACACTCCACGGGGTTATGGGAAAAGTGAAAAGATTCTCGTCCGCATGGATGAGAAAGGACAGTTTACTGTTCTGGAGAAAAACTCAGGAGCCAAGACAATCATCACCGTAAAGTAGTCAAACTATTAAGTAATAGATCAAGATGTGCTGAGAATCTTTTTATAGAGGGCATCGTACGAGTCAACCATTCTTTCTACAGTAAAGTAGTCTTCTACACGCTTCCGACAAGCCTTTCGCATCTGAGCGTACTCTTGCGAGGACATACTCGTAATCCTTTTTACCGCCTCACACAACCCTTCAAACCCTACCGCCTTGATACTAAAATCTCCTTGCGTATTGGTCTCAGAGGCGTTAATAATAAAACCAGTCTCTCCGTCTTTGACAATCTCAGGAACAGAGCCATGATTATAGGCAATAACGGGCGTCCCACAAGCCATTGCTTCAATCATAACCATGCCAAAGGGCTCCTCCCAGTGAATAGGATACAGAAGCACTTTTGCTCTTTTGAGTAGGTCCACTTTTTGCGTAAGGTTAAGGTTTGCGACATACCGAATCGTGTCGTTGTCCACCTGCGGCTCAATCTTCTGCTGGAAAAATGCCGTATCTCTCTCATGCACGACACCAGCAACGGTAAGATGCATACCTACTTTTTTTGCTACCTCTATCGCATCTTGGGTACCTTTCTTCTCCGTAATCCGACCTAACCATACAAGGTGGTTTTCTGGATTCTCTTCGTAGGAAAACTGCTGCAGTTGGATACCATGATGAATGACACTGACAAAACGCAGACCGAGCTGACAGTTTTTCTTCTGACTTTCTGAAATGGCAACCCAGTTCTGATGACTAAACTTCTCAAGAACCATACGCTCAATTACGCTTTCTTCTGCGACTGAAAAATCTCCATGATAGGTATGAACAAAAGGAACCGTAGTCTGGGACGTGAAAAAAAGCGGTAAGTAATGAAAATGATTATGAATAATATCAAATGAGTCTATCGAGTCAATCAGTTTACTGATATGCATAAGCGAAGGTAAACTATGCATCCAGAACAATTTGGCAGCTTGAGGGGAAAAAAGGCTTTCCATCTTATCGTAATGAATCGCTTCTGCAAACTCAGCTACGAGCTTTGCGCGCGTTTTTGAGTCCCCTGATGCAAACAATGTAACATCATACCCCCTTGCTACAAGCTCCTCCGTTATGAGGGACACAACGAGTTCTGTACCGCCATATCCTTCCGGTGGTACTTGAATGAACGGTGTTGAGAGTTGGGCAATACGCATACTGTTTACTGAGCTGAAAGAATTTCTTTGTAGAGTTTCTCGTAGTTATCAACCATATGGTCGATCGTAAAATGTGCCTGTACGTGGTCATGACAGGCTTGTGGACTGATCTGGTTACTCTTCTCTACCGCCGAGGCTAAACCTTCGACTCCCTTTTCCGGGTCAACAACATAGCCGGTAAGACCATCTTTGACAATCTCAGCAACCGAGCCGTGATGATAGGCAATGACCGGTGTGCCACAACTCCCTGCCTCTGCCATCACCAAACCAAATGGTTCCTCTTGATTAATGGTCATGAGAAATGCTTTTGCGTGCTGCATCAGATCAACCACTTTGCTAATCGGCACTGATTGTTCTGAGGAAACATCACCGACCCACTGAATACTCTCAGAAAGATGTGGTTTAACATCTTTCTCAAAAAACGCTTTGTCCTCGACTATCCCTGCAAGATAGAGCTTGTGATTTGTTTTTTCTGCCACAGCGATCGCTGTTCTGACTCCCTTTGGATCAATGTAGGTGCCTTTCGGATCTTTACCCTTTGGTAACCTACCTAGCCAAAAAAGGTAGTCTTCTTTTTTCTCTGCATAGGCATAGAGCGTCGTGTCTACGCCGTTATAGACAACGTGTTGTATTCGGGCTTTCTGATACAACTGTCTGTAGGCTCTCGAGAGCGCGACAAAATGTGTTTTTGGGTAGAGAGCCAGTGTTTCATCCATATAGCTGTCGTAGAGGGCATGGAGCGTCGTAACTAAAGGAATTTTGAGCGTTTGCTCAACGATAGAAGGAAAAAAGTCAGGATAGGTGTGATTATGAATGATCTCAAATTCGTCCTGGAGAGAAAGCATATTGGTGCTCAGACGAAGGAGAGACGCGGTGTCGCGAAGAAATGCGTTTTCAACAGGAGGCTGATCAATCCAGCCTGTTTTGAGAATAGGAATAACCCGAACGCCGGGGATACTACTATCTCCTGTCCCCATCAGTGAAACGCTGTGGCCTCGCTTGGCTAAGCCGGAAGCCAATTGATAGATGATTCGTGAACGAGAAGCAAACTCTGAAGCAGTAACTTTCCTCTTGAGTGTTGAGATGAGCAGTATCTTCACAGTTCCAGTATATCAGCTCTTTAAAGACTTTATCGCTTGACTCCATACCGCTCGTAAAGGTTATAGAACCGAGTGGCTATTTTATCCCAGCTGAAGCGAGCAGCAACGGTCTTATACGCATTCTCGCCCATTTTATTCCGCAGCGTATCGTTGGCAAGAAGCAGATTTACCTTCTCAACAATCTCCTTCCAACTCTTCGGCCGCACGAGAAAGCCGTTATAGCCATCTTTGACAATCGTACTCACGCCGCCTTTTCTGGTCACGACAACAGGCGTTTTCTGGGCCATAGACTCCAGAATAACCAAGCCCAATGGCTCGTTCCAGACACTCGGTGCGACATAGACGTCTGCTCGAAGGTAAAAGTCATTGATCTGTTCGACTCGTTCTGAGAAGTAACCGAGCATATGGACATTGGTGAGATTATATTGCTTTATCAGGCTCTCTAAGTACTTTCGCTCAGGCCCGTCGCCAAGGATCAATACTTCGGCATTAATCTGACGAGCAGCCCGGATGAGATACTCGACTCCCTTATGGATTGTCAGACGACCGGTGAATAAGACCATTCTGTCGTGCTTAAATTTATACTTCTTATCAATCCAACTCACATCTCGTTTAAAATCGATTTTCTGGTTTATGCCTGATGGAATAACCCGCGTCTTCTCAATCAAGTTGACGCCAAACATCTGGAGGTACCAGACTTTGGTAAAGTTACTATTGGCGCTGATGAATTTCGCCTTTTCTGAAGCCGACTGGACTGAGGGGATCCAACGACTATCTTCTTTAAAGTAGTAGAGATCACTACCATGCGTGGTAATACCAAACGGTACTTTATAGAAGTTTGAGAGTGGACGGGCTAATGCAGGGAGAAAGGCTGTATGCCAGACATGAATAAAATCTGGTTTAAAATCCTCAATTGCCTTAGCAGCCTGGAGAAAGTAGTAGTTATACGTCTCAATCATCTCAAGATTTGAGAAGGATGAGTATTTTCTTCCTTTCGTTAACTCTGGGTTTCCAACGAAGACGCCCATCAGGGGTGGTTTGAGGCGGTATATCTTTACCCCTTCAAACTCTCGAGACTCAGGAGCGACAATAGCTGCTTCAAAGTGTTTCTTGTACTTCTCATTCAACGAGGAAGTCAGCCGGCGAAGCCAGGTTCCTGATCCGTTTCCCCAGAGTGGGAACATGTAGAGATATAAAACTCTCATAGGCGGCCAGCGTCGTAGCGATGGTGTCTTACCTATCAACTACTCCGTAAGAAAAATTACTGCCGTCTTCCCAACCCCGACCTTTGTGAGGTCAGCTTCTCTCGTAACACTAACAAGCTATATTCTACCAGAGCAAGCTGCCTCTTTGCACGCCAAGGTTCATGGATAAGTCTGTACAGCCATTCCAGTCCTAGACCACGAATGCGTTTGGAAGCACGAGGCACGCGTCCACTTAGGTAATCGAAAGCTCCTCCGACTCCTATCATGACTCGTACCGGCACTTTTCCTCTATGCTCAGCCATCCACTCTTCCTGTTTCGGTGCCCCAAAGGCGACGAAGAGAATGTCCAGAGGTACTGAAGGCTGAGATAAAGGCCACTCTTCACCAGTGAAGGCAACAGATAACCCAGGATATTTTTTACTCAAGCACTCGGATGCCTTTAGTGCCACGTTTGGTCCGGCACCTAAAAAGCCCATCGTTATAGGCTTTCTTACATCGCTCTTACTTTCATTTACTACTCTCTTACAGATGTCCTCTATCAAGTCAGTACCTGTTACTCGTTCGTGAAAGGGTTTGCCTAACATCTGACCTCCCAGAAGGACACCTACCCCATCAGGTAAAGCTAACTCCGCATTATTGAGGATATCTTGAAATGCTTGGTTCTTTGTCGCCCGGACAATAATTTCAGGATTTGGGGTAACAACATAGATGGGTTTTCGGCCAGATCGCAAAAAATCTATAATATACTCTAGGATTTCTTTTGCTGTCGCATTGGTTATCTCGACTCCCAGTAGCGACTGTTTTGTCAGTGATGTTATCATAGTTATAAGACGTTTTTCGTATTTTACCTTTTCTCTTTTTCTGTCTTTCTGAATACAGAAACTATACAAAATATAGATTCAAAGTATAGATCATTAGGCATAAAAAGACAAATAAGAGAGCGATTCGCAAGGTATTAAGCTATAAGCTTGTTCTGTTGTGAAAATAGCACATTTCACGAAGAGAAAGGCTCGAGGCTGCAAATCAGGTGATGAGGTTATAGGATGAAACATTATATATCCAAAAATGCTATCGTTTCGAGATGCTTCGCTTATAGAGTTCTATATTCTCCATCGCGACGCCTGTTCCGCGAACGACACACAAGAGCGCATCTTCAGCCACATGGCACGGAACACCGGTTACTTGCGTCATCAACTTATCAAAGTTTGTTAACAGCGATGTCCCCCCTGACATAACGATCCCCTTATCAATAATATCTGATGCCAATTCTGGCGGACACTGTTCGAGAACGCCTTTCGGGCCTTGGATAATATCCATCAGTACTGGTCGAATTGCTTCATTGACCTGAGCCTCTGTCAGCTCAATCGTCCGAGGTAAACCGGTAATATTGTCTCTTCCCCGAATCTCCATTTTCCCTCCCTTTTGCCCTTCTGAATCATTCGTCTCTTTTGCCCCTTTTTCTGGCAGTAGCGCATTACCAAGCTCAATCTTTATCGTCTCAGCCGTCGTTTCGCCTACTAAGAGATTGAATTTCTTCTTGATATGACTTGCGATTGCTTCATCGATCTTATTCCCTGCTACACGAACTGAGCTATGGACAACAACGCCTCCAAGAGAGATAACCGCAGACTCAGTCGAGCCGCCACCAATATTGACAATCATATGCCCTGCAGGCTGAGCAATCGGAATCTTCGCACCAATTGCGGCTGCCAATGGCTCATCGATCAGATAGGCAACGCGTGCTCCAGCAGACATAGCAGCATCTAACACGGCTCGTCTTTCAACCTGGGTAACGCCTGATGGGATACAAACCATAACCTCTGGCTTAAAAAAGCGTGCCGAGCCACATGATTTATCCATAAAGTAGGAAAGCATGGCTTCGGTGATCGTGTAGTCAGCGATCACGCCGTCACGAAGAGGCCGCATGGCAACAACATTACCAGGAGTTCTGCCTAACATATCTTTTGCCTCTTTGCCAACAGCAACGACTCGGTTTTCTTCAGCAGTGACCGCAACCACTGTGGGTTCATTGAGTACGATTCCCTCACCCACAAGATACACGAGGGTATTTGCTGTTCCGAGATCAATGCCGATTCTCTTTGAGGATGGGATGGTGAATTTAAACATATGGTAAAGGCAAAATACTTGTTCAATTGTTGCAGCGCTTACTTGCTAAAAAGTGCTTTTACCAATAAGACAGCTGAACAAAGGAGCACTGTATATCTATCAAACCATTACGCTTCTCTATCAAATGTATGGTTTGCTTAGATTACACTACGATTATATACCACTCTGATTTCTATTTACAATAATCGTACTATATTGCAACGACTGTTTTGCTGTATAATACTCCTGCATCCACTTGTATGAGAAAGCAACTACTGGCATCGCTGATAATCATCTTCTTTTTGTCTTTGGGAACCGTGCTTATTATTCTCTATGGGAGAGGGTATCGCCTCAGCTTTAATCAAGGGAAACCTGATCTTGCAAAAACAGGTATCCTTGCAGCCAAAAGCTTCCCCGAAGGCGCCTCTATTTTCATTAACAACCAACTCACCGCAGCAACCAACCAAAACCTTAACCTTGCCCCTGGTGAGTATATGGTGAAGATTGTAAAGGAAGGCTATTTCTCTTGGGAGAAAAAGCTTCGCATCCAGGAGGAAGTCGTCACGCCAGCAAACGCGCTCCTCTTCCCGACCACACCACGACTTGAAGGCATTACTTCAAACGGAGCCACCGATCCTATCCTTGATCCACTCCATACGAAGTTAGCCTACAAAGTAGCCTCATCCTCAGCTCTGAAGAAAAATGGTATCTACATTCTTGACCTCGCGGCCAATCCGGTCCTTTTCCTCCAGTCTCCTGCACGACAAATTGTCGATGATACGACCGACACGTTCTCTTTAGCACACATTGCCTGGGCACCTGATGGTCGAGAGCTTATCGCAACGATTCCAGCGACACTCAGCCGAGCTGAATCTACCTACCTCCTGGATGCAACGCAGATGAATGAGGCACCGCGTAACATAACGGCGGTACTGCCTACCTATACTGCAACCTGGATAAAAGATAAAACTGAACGAGACACCGCACGCATGGCAGGGTTGAAACCAAAACTCCAGCAGATAATTAACCAAAACTTCACCATCCTCTCTTGGGCACCTGATGATATTAAAATCCTGTATAAGGCAAAAACGAGCACAGATCTTCCTCTGGTCATAAAACCACGATTGATCGGTATTAACAATCTAAACGAATCAAGAAAAATAGAGAAAGATGCCATCTATGTGTACGATATTAAAGAAGATGTCAATATTAAAATAGTTGACGAACTCGCCGTTTCCTGTCTTGATACCCTGCTTCAGACCTGTCGATATCCGTTAACCTGGTTTAGCGATGCAAACCACTTAATCTATGTGAATGATAAGAGGATTGATATCATGGAGTATGATGGGGCAAATAAAACGACCGTCTATGCGGGCCCCTTTGAGGAACACTTCGTCTTCCCATGGCCAAACGGCTCAAAACTCGTGATTGTAACGAATCTGAATAACTCAAACATCCTCCCCAATCTCTACACGATCGGCCTTAAATAGAAGGGATTTGAAAGACTCAATCAGTTTTTAATATCTGACTTCAGCTTGGCGAAGACAAAGAAGCGTTTAAAGGTAGTTCCTGGAGGCCAACAGGTCTGCATGACTAACTGCTCTTGCCCACCATGGCTCTCTTTTAAGTAGGAAACCTCAGATGGATCTCCTATCTTCGTCTCGGTCACTTGGTACTCATAGCGTCTATTCTCAAAGAACACAGTCACGTCATCTCCAGGGGAAAGATCTTTTAAGAGGTAGAAAATGGCATTATACCGTCCCACACTCCACCAGTTATCTGTTGAGTGCGCAAAGAGGTAGGTATTACCAGGAAAGCCAGGAAAGACGGTACCCTTGGCATGGGCTATCCCTTTTTGCAGGACAGGCAAGAAGTCTTTCTCATTGTCCGGATCGATATTCGGAAATACCTTAGCAGATGCACCAATCTTTGGTATCAGAATACTGAAATCTGTATCGTTAGGTATCAAGATTTGTTCTTTTTCACCGCTGAGGAGTGAACCAAAGGAAGGACCAGTATTCCCCACTGCTACTTGGTCTGGTTGCAGCTCACGAGCTTCAGCGACTCGGTACGAAACCCCCCGAACCTGTGCCACACGATACGCTACTTCATACTCTAAAGCAGGTCCGAAGGTAGCAAGGACTCCGTAGATACTAAACAGTAGCAGAAAGTTTCCAACACTTCGAAGGAGGACAAACTTGAGTTTTTCCCGAAAAGACATCCGCACCATAGCATGGTGTACAGGAGCTGTTGCCTTTGGCTCAACAGCTACTGGTTCAGACTGCAATTCTGGCTGAGATGGTACTTGCGGTACTGGTAAAGGAGCAGGCTCCTGTATATTGCCCCGCTTCCGAATCAGTTTGAGAATATCTTTTCCGTGTGCTGTATCGCCCATATAAGAAGCGTATCACGGCAAAGAGCAAGAGGACAAGTCCTGAAGAAGTGTAACCCGGGCAGAACCCTCCCGCACCAAGGCCTTGGAAGGGCAAGCCTCCATCTAGTGGTCCCGGACAGAATCGAACTGTCATCAAGCGCTTAGGACGCACCTATTCTATCCGTTGAACTACGGGACCAGACGAGCATTTCAAATGCTGGTGATTTACTATATCAAAAGGTAAATTAATATGTCGGGGTGCGGGGAATTGAACCCCGTGTCTCTGCTACCCGAAAGCAGCGTGATACCGATTCACTACACCCCGTTTTTGGTATTATAGCGGATTCAGAAAAAAAGAGGCTAGATTTTGGGTTTTCTCGAGTTCTTCTTCAGCCAGGAAGTAATTTTCTCGACATCCCATTTTTTATTTTCTACCGATAACGCCGCATCGACTACCTCATCTTGTGAGACAAAGAGTGTATAGCTATTCATTTCAAGAAATACCAAACAACTAGCCATGGCTGTTCGTTTGTTGCCATCGACGAAGGCATGATTCATGAGCAGTGAATGAAGGAGAACTGCAGCTTTATCAAAAATGGTTTCATATAAATCCTCTCCACCGAATGTACTCTGTGGACGGAAAAGAGCTGATTCAAGGAGGCCGAGGTCACGAAGACCTGAGCTGCCACCATAGCGCTCTATCTGATCTTCATGAATGATGAGGAGTTCTTCTAAAGTAAGATAGCTGACTTCTTTCACAATTATCACTTATTGGCAAGCGCTTTAAGAGCTTGACCATAGTGCTTATTGACTTTGGCAATAATTTCAAGAAACTCTGGTGTGATAGAAGATAGCTTTCCTGGTCGTTTGCTCACAGTGAAAGATACTTTCTGCTGGCTTTCATCAAGGTATACCTTCATTCCCTGTTTGAGGCCAAGTCCTTTAGCAATATTTACTGGAATAATAATACCTACTGAGTTCCCGATTTTAACCACTTTCTGTTCCATAGTATACGCTGAGCGATCATACTGAGTCGAAGCGTTATAACATGTTATAACATCAACCGCTTGGTTGTCAAGAAAGAGTATACTATCGAGTATGCGGCTTCTCTCCCTCGCTCCATCAAATACTGAGATACTTTTTTCCCTCGGTGTCGGAGATCAACTCATCGGCATTACCAATCTTTGTGATTATCCGAAAGAAAAGGAGAATATCAAAAAACTCGGTTCTTGGATATTTACTGAACCTAAAAAGATTACAGAACTTAAACCTGATTTTATCTTTACGTCTATCTTCATACCTGAATCATTAAAGGCATGGAAAGGGCCAGGAAAAATAATCCACGTAGAGCCAAAAATATTAGCAGAAGTGTATCAATCTATAAAGTATATAGGCAAAGTCGTGCAAAAACAAAGAGAAGCAGTACAGATTGTCAAGAGCATGCAGCAAGATTTTTCAACAATAAAACAATACAGCAATAAAACAATACGATCCTCTCCCCGCATCTATGCAGAAGAATGGCCTAAACCACCGATGGCCTCTGGCAACTGGGTACCAGAACTGATAAGCATTGCCGGCGGAACATCTGGGCTGTCAGAACAAGGAAAACCGAGCAGTACATTTCTCTTCAAAAATCTTGAGGAATTTGACCCTGACCTGATGCTATTTCACTGGTGTGGAGCGGACTTTTGGCGAGCTCAGCGAGACAAAAGGAGCCCTGCCTCGCCGGCAGGCAGGTCGCCTGCACGCTCAGTTCCTGAGCGTAGACAGGCCCCGATCCAATCGGGGCAGGCGTGGCAATGGTCTAAAAGCGTTGAAAACAGACCTGGGTGGAAAAAGCTCCGTGCAGTGAGAGAGAATAAGCTCTTCGTCATAGATGATTCACTCTTAAACCGTCCAGGCCCGCGCCTCGTAGAAGGCGTAAGGAGAATTAAAGAAGTTCTTCTGCAAATTTGATAACTAAATATCTATTCTGATATAGTTTCAAACTATACTCTAACTAGCAAGCGATTGACAACTTGTACAAATTGTTGTACATTTTATGTATGAGCACTTTTATGGGAATATCAGATGTGAGAGATAGATTGCCCGAACTTGTTGATAAGATCAGTGAAGGTGCTGATCGAATCACCATCACGGTGCATGGAAAACCGAAAGTAACGCTTATCAGCCAGGAGGAGCTCGAATCGATACAAGAAACTGCAGAGATTCTTGCTACCTATCCCACTATAAAAAAAGATCTTGAAAAAAGCAAAAAACAGATCAGAGAAGGAAAATTCGTCCGCCTAGAAGACCTCATATAAGACTATGCAAGTAATCCTCTCACAAGATGCGCAGAAACAATTTCAGCGACTTTCTCCTCCTGTACGGAAAAAAGTAAAAGGAAAGCTTGAGGCTCTTAAGAATAATGCGCTTGCAGGAAAAAAGCTTGCTGGTGAACTGCAAGGCTACAGATCGGTTCGTGCATGGCCGTATCGCATTATCTACGAGGTGAATACACAGAGAAAAGTTATCTTCATTCATAAAATCGCCCACCGCCAAGGGGCATATAAATGAAACGATAGTTGAAAAAGAAATGTATTCAGAAATATTATTCAGACCTTGAGGCTAAATAGTAGTAGTTAGGATGAGGTTTGATCTATTCTCTGGAAATAAAAAGGCTTAAGATATTCGTGTTGGGTTAAGGATAAAACCGGAGAAGAATCTAAGACTACTTTTTCTCTTCTTGGAGGTAGATATTCTCAAAATCAAGTTTATTCCATTCAAAAACTTCTGATGCGTCAAACATAAGCTTGGCTTCCCTAGAAGCTATTTGGGCATCCTCTGACGCATGGATGAGGTTATACTGCTGACTCATTGCGAAGTCTCCTCTGATCGTTCCAGGTGCTGCATCACGAGCCTTTGTCACACCGATCATGGTCCGAACTGTTGCAACAACATCTAACCCTTCCCAGAGCATGGCGATAATGGGATAGGACTTCATGTAGGACTTGAGGCCTCCAAAGAATGGCTTATCTTTATGGTGAGCATACCACTCATCAAGAATCGAGTCATCTAAGGAAACCATCTTTAGAGCAACGAGCTTTAGACCTTTTCTTTCAAAACGATGAATGATCTCACCGATCACTCCTCGCTGGACGCCATCTGGTTTTACTAAGACAACTGTTTTTTCCATATTATAATTTTAGCAACTTCTGAAGACTCTGTCTATCACTATAGTTGCCGATAAGAGCAAGGTTTAACTTATCGTCTGTGAAGTACTTCTTTCCTACGGTGTTTACCTCATCAATCTTCACGCTATCGAGCTTCTTTAATACCTCATCTGGGTTATCTGTTTCTTTTTCCAGTAACTCTTGCTGAGCATAGTAGACTGCGACAGCCCGGCTATCTTCAAGCTCGAGAACCAAATGTCCTTTGAGGAATTCCTTCGCTTTTGTCAGCTCCTCTTTGGTAACCGCAAGTTTCCCGCTGGTTGCTTTGCCATACTCTTCAATGATGACTGAGACAGCATCGGTCACGCGTTTTGGGTCAATACCAGCGACAGAGACTAATGAACCAGCATCTTTATAGTGATCTGCACTGGAACGTACATAGTACCCAAGCCCTCGTTTTTCCCGTACTTCATGAAACAGTCGTGAACTCATACCACCACCCAGAATAGAAGCAAGAACTGCGAGTGGATACTTATCTGGGGAATCGACTCCATCTGTTCGAACACCAAGCGCGATATGGATCTGCTCTGTCTTCTTGTCTTTGATGAATACCGCAGGCTTTTTCTGATTCTCAACAACAGCTAAGTAGCTTTGCTTCAGGAAAGACTTCATCTTCCCGAACTGCTCCTCAACCAGCTTGAGTGCTTCTTTTTCATTAATACCTCCAGCTACGACGACGGTCATATTATCTGCACTATACAGACTCTTCATATAGGCTTGAAAATCCTCTCGAGTTATTTTTCGAATATTTTCTTTCTCTCCTGCAATATCCCAACCCATCGGCGTATCCCCATAGAGCAAGTGCTCATAGATATCTCCGATTTTACGCATCGGTGTATCTTCGTAGAGATTGATCTCTTCTAAGATGACTCCACGCTCTTTATTGATCTCCAGAGGGTCAAGAAGTGAGTTGTTGAGCATGTCGGATAACACATCAAGGCTTAATTTGATGTTGTTCTTACTAGATTTGATATAGTAACCGGTGTATTCTTTGCCCGTAAAAGCATTGAACTCGCCACCCATGCCGTCGATAAGACTTGATATGGCCATGGCTGAAGGACGTCTTTTTGTGCCTTTAAAGGCCATATGTTCTAAAAAGTGTGAAATCCCATTATTTTCACGGGTTTCGTAGCGACTCCCTGCTCCAACCATGACAAGAACGGTTGCAGATTCAAATGATGGCATGGGGACGGTGATGACTCTGAGGCCGTTTTTGAGGACTGTTTTCTGAAACTCCATGTTCGGTATTGTAGCACCGGCTGTTTTGTTTCTCAATACCCAGAAAGCCAATTACTGTATCAATATATATAGTAATCGATCTAGATTTACCCACTACAGCTAGTAAGAAAGTCTCTCTAAACAGTTGTTGTCGCTTTTGAAGCAGGTTTTTGTGGAAGTGATTGATCGAGAAAATGAGCAACTAAGGCAGGGTTTCTCACCATTGCTAGTGCTTTTTCACGATATCGCTGCATATCATGAGGATCATCTAATCGAAATTTGAGAATTGCTGCATTAATCTCAAGAAGTAATTCATGCTGAGGCTTTGTTAAAGTCACTTTTGTTTTATTGACGTCTGTCTCATACGTAAGCACACCTGCTTCAGCCATTTCGATTAACGAATAACCGACTGTTCTAGGATCTTCATTTACTCGCTCAGCTATATCGATTTTTCTAAGAAGTACCTTCTCTGGCCTGCGTGCTCTTTTTGCTTCGAGCAAGAGGCCTTGAAGTATTCGGTAACGAATCTGAGCATTTCTTGGTTTATACACAATACTTCCTTCGTCTGTTTCTATCACTTGTGGTTCCTGTAATGATCTGGGTTGTCTATTTCCCCAAAGCTTATCTACTCGTATACCTAAACCATGGATTGTTACAAGAGGACCTCCAATGTATGCTAATCCTTTAGCTGCCCTTCTGCTTGATATCCTATGCCTCGGTTCTGTGTCCGCTATTTCTGGATCATCTACAACTAAGTCAAATAGTTCCATGCTCTCGAGTGTATCTCTTGTTGTAAATCCAAGGCCTCTTCCACTAAAGCTATCACGAGCTGCTGCTTGTAATGACTGGGCAACATCGTGGTGAGTAAAAGAGCTACCGTTTGCCATAACGGAAAGAATAACTGCGCGAAGACCATTATTTAAACCTGCTGCATAATGAGAAAATTCTTCTTCTCCTACGCTCAGTTCTCTGGTCACAGTTGTATCAACGTGATTGTCTGGATCAATAATAAAACGACCATAGCGAAGATCTGATGCAGAACTTCCTTCTCCAGGTATACTTCCTACCCTACGAGCCTGCTCACCCATAGTAGAATTATATCACAGTGATATATTAACAGGCAGTTTGATCCTACATTTTTTCTGGCGCTTTAATGCCGAGGAGGTTAAGACCCTGTTTGATAGTGTTACCAACTGCTCCAGTGAGGACCAGTCGGAAGGTTTCTTGTTCGCTTTTTAAAATCGCATGTTTTTGATAGAAAAGATTGAATTGCTTTGTCAGATCAAACAAAAATGTACAAAGAATATGGGGTGAAAAGGTACTCGCAGCGTCGGAAACAACCTGAGGAAATGTGTAGAGCATTCTGAGTAGCGCCTTCTCCTCTTCATTCAGAGTAAGGTTGGAAGTATCTAACGTACCGGCTGCACTCCCTGCTTTTCGTAAAACACTCTGTGTTCTGGCATAGGTATACTGCAGATACGGACCACTATCCCCATCTAATGCCACTGACTTTTCAATATCAAAAGCGACATTCTGTGTCGTCGCAACTTTCAACACTGAGTACTTTACAGCCCCAATTGCGACCATCTCAACAACAGCGTCTTTATTCTCTGCTTCAATTTTCCCCTCCTGTGCCAGCTTCAGGATTCGTTCTTTTACTTGATCGATAAGCCAATCGACTCTGAGAATCTCACCCGTTCGTGAGCTCATCTTCCGATCAGTTAAGGTAACCATACCCATCGACACATGGTGCTGCTTGCCTTCAAACTTCTCAGGATCCAAAAGCTCAAGTGCTTTAAAGACGACTTTAAAGTAACCTGCCTGTTCGCTGCCGACAACATGCATCTTCAGATCGAAAGGAAATGCTTTATACTCGGCAAAGGCATTGGCCATTTCTTTTCCTTCATAGGTCGGATTGCCTACTTGGGTTATAAAGACCCTCGTATGAAGCCCATACTTCTCACCAGGAAAGATAACCGCACCATTATCTTCGGTGAAGACTGTGCCTATGGCTTCTGTCACAATTTCTTTACCCCGATCTGCCATCTCAGACTCAAAAAAGAGCCGATCAAACGTGGTATAAAACCTGGCATAAAAGTCTTCGTAGTAATCTAAACTCCATTTCCTCGTCTGCTCATACAGAGGCATAATACTCTTATCTTTCTGATAGAGTTTTGTGTTCAGTGCATCAATTGCCGTCTTTGCCTCTTCGTAGTCTTTATTCCCTTGTACGTACCCCTCGCCTAAAAAGTGGGCTTTCTTTGCATTATCCCATTGCTCAATTTCATCAATGGTAAGCTTACGCTCAACCATGATTTTCTCAATACCATAGAGCGCTTTGGCTACGTGAGGACCAATGTCTCCTTGGTAATTAGCACGAAATACCGTAGCTCCCCCTACGGTTAACAACCGCGCGAGTGCTTCACCGGTAATCATGGTCCGCATATGACCAATATGCATTTCCTTATGCGTATTTGGGTGAGCGTACTCAATAAGAATTCTCTTCTCTTTTAAAGAGGCTGATGGGGCATGTTTCGTTTTCTCAGTATTCTGTTTGTTCAGAGCTGTAAGGAGTTCCTCTTGCGAAAGCCAGAAGTTAATGAATCCAGGCGCAACGACCTCGATTCGCTCAACCATGGTGAGCTTCTCCTTGTTGGTTTTGAGTTCTAAAGCAAGTATCTCTGCAACTTCTATCGGCGATTTTTTCAAAATCTTCGCCAGTGGAAGAGCGACTGTCGTCGTATAGTCACCATGCGTCGGAAGGGATGGCTTCGTAAGCCTCACGGAAAGTTTCTCCTTCGTCAGCGCTGCAACCTGTTTTTGCAGCAACTTTTCTATATCTTCAGTTACCATGCGTGTAGTATAGCAAATTACCATGGGCTGTTATATAATCGTTCTTTAGGAGCATTTATGGCTAAAAAAATATTCTTTCGAGCGCTTGAAAAAACCATCTTTGTGGGAGCCTGTATCCATCTCTTCTTCATCTTTATTGAGGCTGTGCGAACGGGGAATTTGACGATCATCCACATGGCATCAATTCTTGATCTGAACTTCTTCTTTCCTATTGAATATACCCTTACAACCGCAGTACTCAGCTGCCTTCCGATTGTCCTCATTTTTGTCTATTTTCTCTATAGGGAGAAGAAGTCTCCGCAGAAGTAGGTGGCGTTTTTAGCCTTTTGCAATAATCTCTACGAGGCGCTTGTTGATCCTGGCCATCAGCCATCGGGGAAAAAGCCTTGCTGAAAGTGGCACGATAAAGTATTTCTTAGACGGGATGATAATATCTCGACCTGCCATAAGCCCTTTATACCCTGCTTCAGCAACCTGCTTTGGAGGAATCATCTGAGTTCGAAAGAGCCATGAGGTATCTGCCATCTTTGATTTTTCAAAAAAACTGGTTGGTGACGGTCCTGGGCAAAGAGCACTGATGATCACCTTATCTTTTTTGTACTCCAACCCAAGCGCTTCGGTAAAAAGAAGGACATAGGCTTTACTCGCATAGTAGGTCGCATAGTAGGCACCAGCCTGAAAGGCTGCTAAGGAAGCCACATTGAGAATCCTCCCGCCACCTTGCTTGATCATCAACGGAATGAAGCGATGACAAAGCTCGGTCAGAACACCAATATTCAACTCAAGCAGTTCACGCTCTTTTTCCAAAGGAATCTCAGCAAATCGTCCGTAGTTGCCTATACCAGCGTTATTGACCAAGCAATCAACTGAAGGAGCCTGCTTCTGGGCCCAAGCAAAGACTTTCTTGCCCGAATCTTCCGTAGTAAGATCTAGAGCGAGAATCTTTACCTTACGACCATAGGTACTGTTTACCTTTGAAGACACGGCTTTCAATCGCTCTTCAGAACGGGCAACGAGGAGCAGATCATAGCCTTCGCGAGCAAACACTTCAGCAAACTCTGCCCCAAAACCGGCGGATGCACCAGTAATGAGAGCTGTTTTGCCGTTGCTTCGTGCTATGTCTTTCATCGCTTTCTTCTAGGCAATTCTAGCAGAGATCTTGTTACCTGTCGACAGACATCTGTTATGAAAAAATGCTATAATAATACTGAGCTTACCAAAGCCTTTTCGGTAAGCTTTTTTATGCCCTGAGGACGTGCTCAGGGTTCAGATCTAAATATATCAAACTATGAAAAAACCGATCGTTTCCGTCGTCATACCAGCTTTCAATGAGGAGAAAGTCATTGGTTCGACACTCGAAGCGTTTACCAAGCAAACCTTCAAGGACTTTGAGGTTATCGTTGTCGATAACGACTCAACAGATAAAACTGCCGAGGTTGTCAAAAGGTACCTGAAAAAACTCCCCCTTCGCCTCTTAACCGAAAAAAAGAGGGCCCGTGGCATCGCCCGCGCAGCTGGCTTTGAGGCAGCAACCGGCACTATCCTCCTCTCAACCGACGCAGATACCATTGTTCCTCCTCAGTGGATTAAGACATTTCTGAAGTACTTTGATGACCCAGAAATCGTTGGTGTCACAAGCCCAGCAACGACTGATGATTTAGACACCGAATGGCAGAAGTTTCTCTATCGCCTCTTTGGCTACCCAACGATTGAGCTCTACAGGCTTCTTTTTGGCCATTACTGGATGAATGGCTTTAGCATGGGAATCAGAAAAGAAACCTACAAGAAAAGCGGCGGACTCAACACCACGATGAATGCGTTTGATGATATTGAGTTTGGTTTTCGTGTCAAGAAACTTGGCAAGATCAAGTATGATAGAATCGCTCCTGTTGCAGCATCAGCAAGACGGTATAAGGAGAAAGGCGTTCTGGGAGTCTTCGTTGAGTATCTTGTTCTCTTTACCAAGATGAAGACAAAAGGAGTCCAGAGCGTAAAACTCGATAACATTCGATGAAAAAACGTACGACTGCCTCCTCACGAAACACAAAACCTGACGTCTCGATCGTTATTCCTGCTTTTAACGAAGAACAGCATATCAAAGCATGCCTCAACTCGATCCTGAAACAGAAAACATCCTATTCCTTTGAAATTATTGTCTGCGACAACAACTCAACAGATAAAACAGCCGCAATAGTCCAGTCATATAAAAAAACCACCCATCCCGTGAGACTGATCAAAGAGAAGAAGAAGGGTGCAGCTGCGGCACGCGCTGCTGGTTTTGAGGCAGCAAAAGCGCCTATTATCTTCTCAACCGACGGAGATACTATTGTTCCTGAGAACTGGATCGAATCATTTATGCCGCATTTCTCCAAGCGCACTGTTATTGCCGTAACCAGCCCCTGCCAGATTGACCACCCATCTGACTGGAATCGAACGGTCTTCTATTACCTGCAACTCAGCTCTATGTATCTTCATCGCTTACTCAGAGGATATATCTGGATCAGTGGCTACAGTTATGCGGTCAGAAAAGATGTCTACAATAAAGCGGGCAAAATTAATACCAACATTGGCGCAATGGATGATTTCGAACTCAGCAGCCGAATCCATAATTACGGGAAAATCATCTTCCTCAATCAGGTACAGGTGCTGAGTTCTCACCGAAGGTATAGAGATGATGTCATTTTTGGCCTCTTTTCCTATCCGAGGGCTTTCATCAAGATGAAGGTGCTGGGAAGAGACTCTGTCTCTCTCAAAGATATTCGCTAGCCAGAAACAAAAAAGGCGCTCCTTTTGTTGCAGCTTTCCCTATTCCCTTACTCAAGAAGCCTTCGAAGTTGTTTTTTTGTCCTTGGGAAAACCGTTTCTTTATAAAATTTTCTCGAGAGCAGTTGCTCCATGGGTATTTCAGCTCTCGCGTATCGGGACAGTAGCGTTGCATACTCATCAAATTTCTTCAAAACAACATCCTGCATGCCTGGCCTATCATCGGTGACGTTGTTTCGACAGAAAAAAAGCATCGATTTTGCCTGCACAACAGGCCCTTTATAGACCAATACACTATACACATACTGAATCTCTTTCTTCATCCCCTCAAAAAAACCCATCTTATTGATCTTTATCGTGTTCGTTCCTGAGTGAAACATCCAACAGACACGCTTTCTCTGCTCCATCATATAGTAGTTAATTGCAGGCTCTATCTCATAGGCAACAGGGTGCGTTTTCATCACATTTCGAAGGTCTGACGTACGAATGATTCGCTCTCCTGAGACTAAGACATCACCGCGAACCATCTTTGAGACCAAGGCTTCGTTTTTCCTTCGCAACACAAGCATGGCAATTGAAGGGTACGCTTCGATTGTTTCTATGGCATCATCTAATTCGGATGCTTTGAGATTTTTGAGATCAGCATCAAGGAGCATGACAAAATGCGTCTTTACCCTCGCAAGTCCAGTACTCACCGCAGCACTCTTACCAATATTTTTCTGATGACGAAGGAGGAGGACATCGCTGTAGTGCTTCTGTATCGTCTTGGCTGCTGTATCTTTTGAACCATCATCAATGCAGATAATAGGAACGTTTTTCTTGAGTCGTTTGACGACTTGTAAGACACGAAGCACCCGTTCTTCTTCGTTGTAGAACGGGATAAGGATACTACATGTCTGTTTTTCCTTTGTCATAGGGACAATCCTTGTATTATAATACATTTGTTATAATCTCTTCATGACGTATGATATTGTGGTCGTGGGAGCAGGCATTTCAGGCGCAGTCCTCGCAGAACGCTACGCAACACTCCTGAATAAAAAAGTCCTCGTTTTGGAAAAAAGAGATCATATTGGTGGCAACTGCTATGACTATATCGATAAAGCAGGGGTCCTCGTTTCCAAGTATGGCGCTCACCTCTTCCACACCAACTTTGAGGATGTCTGGAGCTATATCCATACCTTTTCTGACTGGTCCCCGTATCGACATCGCGTCCTGACCCATGTTGATGGCAAACTCGTACCAGTACCAGTCAACATTACGACGGTAAATGCCCTCCTTGGCCTCCATATTCAGAATGAACCGGAGATGAAAGCCTGGTTGAAAACCCAGGTTGTCCCGATTAAAAATCCCAAAAATAGCGAGGAATCAGGCTTAAGTCGCGTGGGGCCTCTCTTGTACGAAAAACTCTTTAAGAACTACACCAAGAAACAGTGGGATATCGATCCGAAAAACCTTGATGCAGCAGTCCTTGATCGTATTCCTGTCAGAACAAACTTTGATGACTCCTACTTCTCAGACATCCACCAGGCACAGCCGACAGATGGATACACCAAAGTTTTTGAGAAGATGCTTTCCAACCCGAATATTACGGTGAAGCTGCATACCGACTACTTTAGCGAAAAAGACAAACTCGAACCGTATGAAAAGCTCTTCTTTACCGGACCGATAGACCTCTTCTTTCGCTACAAATTCGGCAAGAAACTCCAGTACCGATCGCTTCGATTTGAGCTTGAAACTATTGATCGTGAGTACTACCAGGAAAACTCGGTCATTAACTTCCCGAACGAGCACCCATACACCCGAATCGTTGAGTATAAGCACATTACCAAGCAGAAGCTTCCCAAAACCACGATCGCACGAGAGTTTCCCACCTGGGAAGGTGAGCCCTACTACCCTGTTCCATCGCCTGAAAATAAAGCCCTCTATGAGCAGTATGCGAAAGAGGCAGCAAAAGCGGAGAACGAGGGAATCTACTTTGTCGGAAGGCTTGCGAACTATAAATACTTCAATATGGATCAGGCGTTTAAAAATGCTCTGGATCTGTTTTATAGGCTTGAACCGGAGGCACCTGCAGTCACTTCAATGAAAACCTAAGACAATTCTCGCTAGTGGTCAATTGGAGGAAATGAGCTTTATAAACAACAAATTTTAGATTGATTATTGACAAAACAATATCTAGTGTATATACTAGGGATTAACATGAGCTATACAGTAGTTAGTACAAAAATTGATCCTCAAACTAAAAAAGAGGCAATGGCCACAGCTGACTCTCTTGGGTTACCCTTAAGTGTTGTTATTAAAGCTTTCTTAAAACAATTCATTAGAACCAAAACAGTTACCTTTAGTCTGCGAGATGAGCAGCCAAATGGGTATCTTACTCAAACGATAAAACAGGCTTTAAAGGATAAAAAAGAAGGAAAAGCCTCCCCAGTTTTTAATACTGGTAAAGATGCTGTTAAATGGCTTGAAGAACAAGGTATATGAAAGTACAGCTTGCTCCCAAGCTTATTAATAAACTTAAAAAGCAAGATGTCAGAATTCGCAAAAGTTTTAAAAAAGCAATTGATCTTTTCTCCGAAGACCCTACTAATTCCGCACTAGATAATCACGAACTCCATAGAGAATGGGAAGGTTTTAAAAGTATTGATCTGACAGCCGATCTTCGGGCGATCTACAAGGAGGATAGAGAGGGAGATCAACCAGTTGCTTATTTTGTTGCCTTTGGAACTCATGAAGAATTATACAAGAGCTGAAACGGTCCTCGATTAAAAATCCCCATAACTAGTTTATAGCAAATCAGTTCAATTTCTGAGCTTTGCCACTCATTAGCTCCAATTGTTCATCAAGATATTTATTAATTGCATTTTCACCAAGCTTTGTAACCCTATTCTCTAAGGAAAATCCATGTAGAGCTGATAGAAAGTTACCCAACTGATAAGCTATTTTGAGCCTATTCTCATTTGAAAAATCTTTTGCCCGGTTATCTCGAAATGTTTCTCCAGGAATAGATTCATACGAACAAAATTCTCTTCCTGGTTGACAATAAATTTAGTACCTGCTAGCCTAAAATGAGTGACTAGTTACACAGAGCTAGTTACTCTATCTGTAATGAAAATACTCCTTATCGACGATGATGCATCCCTTACGACAATATTCTGCTCAGCCTTAAAACAGGCGGGTTACGAAACCGTGAGTGCAGCTGATGGAACATCAGGTATTGAGGCAGCAAAAACCCAGAAGCCAGACATGATTCTTCTTGACCAGGTACTTCCGGACATGCAAGGAAACGATGTCCTCAAAGCCTTAAAGGGTGATGCGCTGACAAAAGATATTCCTGTCTCCCTTCTCTCTAATTTCGGTCAGAATGAACTCATCGAACAAGCGATTCAGATGGGAGCGCTTGATTATATCCTCAAATACCAAATAGAACCTGCAGACCTGGTAACGAAAGTAAAGCAGTTTGAGCAAGAAAAAGAGGCCCGAAAAACAGCAACAGACTAAGCGCAAGGCTAAAACGAAGATTGTTCTCGTTATACTATGCAACCACAAACAGACGGAGATTATCAGAAGCTCTTGACGGAGCTCATAAAAAAGCAGATTATTATCTTAGGTCCAGATATTACCTTAGCTAAAGCGAGGAATGTTCCAGGACTGACGATTGCTGATGACGGAAGTGTCACCGAGATGAAAGGCAATCCGCAGGAAATGATCCAGATGCTTATCGAGCAGTTCGTTGAACTCTCGGGCATGATCGTTAAAAAAACTATGGAACCACTGTTATCAAACTATCCGGGATTAATGAGTGCCTTAGCACCAGCGGCTGCAACGAATGTTATGCAAGCACCACCTGCTCCGGCAGTTCAGCCGACGCAAAATCTGAGTATGCCGCAACAACCTATTCCAGCCCCCGCCATACCAACACAACCAATTGCTGCTCCGCAATCACCGCTTCCGCAAATGCCCGGAGCACAACCACAATCGCCAGTACAAACTACTACGCAACCACAACAAAGTGTACCACCTATGCAACCAAATCCGGCAGACGGAACCAAGCAGTAAGGAACAAGTATGGAAATCGATAAAATATTAACGATTATTATTCAAGCAGGGTCATTCATGGCCGCGTTTGCCGCTATTACTGCTGGGCTCATTATGTCTCAGGTACGAAAGAAGTTTGGCAGTGGTATCCTCGCCTCGGGATTTAAGACGATCTCCATCGGTGTTCTCTTTATCGCCGCAGGTATTATTATCGATGCCATTAATTCCTACATGCAGCTTTCCAATAATGTGTTTCTGGCAACCGTCGTCATCATCAAAGAGCTTCTCTTCGTTATCGGCACATATATCATTGTCGTAGGAAGCAAAAATACAGGAGATAAGTTAGAATCCCTCACCAAGTAGTCGGTAGATACTCAACACAAGATACTCTATACTAATCCTATGGTACTCCCACTGCTTTTTTTATCACTCGGACTCCTTGTCGTCAGTGTTTTCCTCTACTACCGAAAAACAACATCCACAACCAAACTGTTTTTACAGCAAGACAAGGCAAATAAACAACGAATCTATCAGATCTCGATTCTCAAAGAGATTCAAGAACGTATTGGCTACTCGCTAGACTATGAAAAAGTGATCGATGTCATCACCGGAAGCCTGAAAATTCTTTTTCCCTACTCGACCGCTTCATCGCTACTCATAAAAGACGATCGTCTGAAATTTCGAATGTTTGTTGAAGAAAGCGTCAGCCAGGCTTTCATTAACCAGGTAAAAAAGAGCATGACCGCCTCGCTCACCGCGCTTTCAGATCGGCCACTACCAACAGTCATCGATGATAGCCTCTCAGGAGCGATCTTAGATGAGACGAATACGAAACCACTCGCATCTTTTTTCCATATTCCACTCCTGGTGAATAACGAGGTCGTCGCGCTTCTGAATGTCTCATCGACTAAAAACGGTTTGTATAAGCTTGAAGAAATGACGATTCTCTATCAGATTGTCAATGAAGCCTCCCGCGCCTTAACCAGACTTCAGGAGGTCTTAATCACCGAGAAGGGCAAACTGCTCTCTTTAATCGGAGGCTTAGCTGACGGCGTTTTCATGATCGACACAAAAAACAGCCTGCTGGTTATCAATGAGGCTGCTAAATCATTCTTGGGCATTCATAAACCTGAAGCGACGATCTTTGATATCATCAGCTCTTTCTCCCACACCTACGATATCGCCGCCAAGATGCAACAGTCGATCGTCGAGAACAAAGTACTTGAGGAAAAAGAACTCCAGATCGGCCAGAAAACGGTCCAGGTTTTCATTACCCCAGTCGTTCATGAGAATGCAAATGCAACGCACGCCGATGTCATCGGCGCATCAATTCTTCTGCATGACATAACGCTTGAGAAACAACTCTCCCAAATGAAGGAAGACTTCACCAACATGATGGTTCATGAACTCCGTGCACCACTCACTTCGATAAAAGACGCCTCAGGGCTTTTAAAGACCCCACAAGGCATGTCTACAACTGATCAGGAAAAAATGCTGACTATCATTCATGACCAGGCCCAACTCCTCTTAGAGCAGGTCGGATCACTCCTTGATGCTGCGAAGTTAGAATCAGGAAAACTAACCATGGATAAAACAACAAATGATCTCAGTAAGATCTTAAAAGAACGAGTTGATGTGTTCCTGCCCCAGGCGAAAAGTAAAAACATCACCCTTGTCAGCTCGCTTCCGGATACCTTACCAGCGTTCGCCTTTGACAAACTTCGTATCAGCCAAGTACTCAATAACCTCCTTTCAAACAGCCTGAAATACACTAATGCAGGTGGCACGGTGATGCTGAAGGCAGCAGTACAGGAAGATCCTCACGGAAAAATCGTCAGCATAAGCATCTCAGATAATGGTGTTGGTATTCCGAAAGAAAAGCAATCAATTCTTTTCTCACGATTTGGACAAATCGCCACAGGTGATCGTGGCAAACTGAGCTCTGGACTAGGATTATTTATAACAAAAGGTATCGTAGAAGCTCACGAAGGCAGCATTGCTCTGGAATCGGAAGTCGGACGCGGAACGACAATTACCGTCGTCTTACCAATTGAGGAAAGCAAACCTACTACCCTTTCTGCTTCGTTCTCAGGAGTAAATCCTCAAATCCTCCAGAGAGCACCCATGCAAAAAATAGTGAACTAAAGCATCAGCGATAATTGACAGTATGGTGTTATTTCTATATACTATAGGTTATGACAGGAAAAGAAACACCTTCAGAAAACCATCTAACTACGCCAGTGAGATCAGAAGAGTCTTTCCGCCGGCTTTTGCATCATCCTTTACTCACTACGCGACAAGAAGCTCTCATCTTCTCTATTGGGCAACAGGACCCACATTACCCTACGGGAGTCGATCAAAATATTTCTCGTGATGCCATATCTACTGTTGATCTGCAGGCTCATCCCCTCTTTCCATCTTTTTTGGCTCAGTTCTCTGATAAAGACCGTCAAAAATCAGAACAGCTCCTTGGAGCAAGCGATACCCTTACTGAATATCTCATACGCCATTACCAGAGACGCGTATATAAGCTAGCAAAAGCAGCCCATGCAAAAATTGTTGATGCTGAAGTAACCTTACACGATGTGCTTCAAGAAGGAAATATAGGACTCACGCGAGCTATTAACGCTTACGATCCAAGAAAAATCTCACCTTCCTCAGATAGACCAGCCTTGTTTTCTACATTCTCAACTACCGTTATTCGTAACGCCCTCATCAGCGAAGTAAGAAAAAGAAACAGAAGATTTGGCACTCCTCTTCACGTCGTTCATGCTTTAAAACGATTTAATACTGAAGTTGAGTTGCTTGGAAGACATCTGGGAAGAACACCTACCGAAAAGGAAATTCGTGAAAGATTTTCTTCCTTGGGCACCATCGCTCCAGAACTTGTTGCTACCTTTTTGACAAACAATCAGATCGTGGTCTCTCCTCAATCACTGAATCAACAACTGCATAGTCAATACGAGGGTGAGCACGGAACAGAGTTTGGAGCTACACTAGCCTCAGATGAGGATACAGAACAAACAGCACTTGCTAACCTTGCAGGACAAGCGGTCTTTGCCCAGCTACTCGCTAGGCTTTCTGATCACGAACGATCGGTCCTCATCCGTCGTGGCTTTGATGGGGGAAGAAAACAAACACTTGAGGAGATTGGAAGAACAGATGGTGTGACCCGTGAGAGAATCAGACAAATTGAGTGGAAAGGGCTTGAGCTCCTTAACCAGCTCTTGCGTGCAGAAATTCTAGGAGAAGAACCTCCAGAAGGAATAGCAAATGACCATACCTACCATAGCCATTTCCGTCGACGAAACCAGGAAGCACACCAAGAAGCACAAAAGCGAAAACAACAACGCTTAGCCGCTACCTCAGCAGGAAATGTTTATACAAGAGAAACCGATATCGTTGCACCTATAACAGCTGCAGATGAAATGACGAAGCCCCAAACTACACCAAAAGAACAAGAGAAAGAAGTAGCAGCACTTATTGACCAAGGGAGATCAGATCTCGATGTCGCTATTCAGTTAAATCGAAATCTAGAAGGAATAAGAGGTATAAGACGTAGATTAGGACTAAAAAGAGCAGATCAAAGAACATCTTCTCTTCCTCCTGCTTTCGAGCAACAGAGAGCTGGAGATATTGATATAAACCTTAGGGAAGCAGCAAGATTGATGAAAGACCAACCTGATACATTTGAACAACTCTTAACAGCAGGTGAAAAAAGAAAGGTTACTACTTCTCCTGAAGAAAACCCGGAAAAAGTAATACCGCCTGCCGAAAATACAAAACAACTGCCACCGCTAGATCCAGTGATGAGTTTCAGACAAGCCAGAAAGCTGATGAGAAAAAACCCACGTAAATTTGAAAGCTTACTGGAAAAAAGAGCCCAGGAAGAAGACGAGTCTGAAAATTAATATCTTTTCTTAAACAGGCTGGAACATACCTAACACTGAGTGTACTACTCATCCAATACCAAGCCTCAATGCTATTTATTAGAGAGAAAACCGAGGAAAGAGTCTTCCAGGAAGTTTGAGGAAATCAATCAACGGATCAAAGACAGTAATACCATCATCCCGTTCTGCTGCCAACTGATTTCGTGCTTGATCATAAACCTTCGGATCGCCATACTCAGGTGGAACCAGTCTACGCAGTACATCGAAACCATAATCATCCATCCTCTTTCCTGCCAGATTGGCCTCTTCCGCAAAATCTTCAATCTTATAGACCTTACTCATGGTATTGACATAGGTCTCTCCAGGATTCCAGCCTCCAGTTACTGCTTGTTGATAATGCGTGACACCTTTGATACCAATGCCGAAGAAAACGAGCGCTACTTTCGTCGGAAAGAGCTGCGGTTTTTGCAATTTAGATAATCGCTGTTGCTCTTCTGGTGACAAGTTCCCTTCTCGTAGCGCTTGCTCCAACGTTTTTCTTTCCTTCTGTCGTCCTTGCTCTTTGATAATAACTTTCGCAAATTCCTCTATCGTTCGAATGACCGGCTCACCCAAGAAATCTTGACGCCATGGCGTTGATGCAACAACGACAAGGCCAGGAGGAACTGCTGGATCCTTTGGACGCAAGGTATAGAGGGCACGCTGAGCAAAGGACACTTTACCATACCCCTCACGACCCTGTAACGTGTCATCCCGCTCTGCTGAGTGCCTCGTGATGACAATACCTAAATCAACATCAAAAAGCTCCGTAAAGGCCTCAGATCGTTCGTTCATATTGTGCTGGGATATTGCATAGATGATGGGAGCACGACGCATCTTTGAAACTCGTGTGAAAAGATGACGAAGTGGCTCAAACGAATCACGCATGGAGAGATGATTGTGGATGAGAATCACCCCATACCCATCCTCCATCAAGGTATTTAATGTCTCAAACCCATTGCCTGACGTATCGACAACTTCTGAGGGACCAGCGAGTTTGAATGTCTGAGGATAGACTTCTCCACGACGAAACTCTTTACTACGAGGAAGAATTTTATCTGCGGCTCGAAGGACTCTTGCCTGCAATGCATGCCTTCCTTCTTTAGTTCGAAGACTAGGAGTAATCTCCCGTATATTACCAATGAAGAACATGAACACAACTATATATGAACTTTTCCTGTCTTGTCAAGATAATTTTGTAGTATTATGAGGTTACCTATGCTGAATGATAATCATTAGGCTGAAATCTAGTAAAAACATTCTATTCTTACCTTTATTTTTTGCTACACTCACTGTTATGACAAAACAAACCTCTGAACAGGAAAAACCGTATCTCCGGATAGAAGATATCTTTCAACTACTATTCCTGGCGTTTTCAAAACGACTGAAGATGCCGTAGCTGCCTAATGCGAATCTCACTGATTCTTTCGTAGTTGATTCAATTCATGTTGTCTTTTTGTCTGTTCACTTCTCAACTGACTCAATCTTTCTTGTCTTAATGGTTTACTTGAAACAGCGAGATCAGGATTGTTCGCCCCTATATAAGCCATCATATGTCCAACCTGGCTGACAGTAAATTCATCAGGACCTAATTCTTCTCGTATTTGTGAGGGAAGATACCCTTTTCCATAGAGATCGGTGACTCTTTCAATGAGAGCTGCGTCATGTTTATAGTCCCGTGGTGGTCTGCGCTTCTCTTTCCTGACGGCGTGAGTAACCCGTCGTATTTGATGCTCGGTTGCGTTGGGAAGAAAAATTTGTACCGCTGCTAAAACATCCTTATTCCCAGGTTTTCTTGTACTCCTGGCTTGTGTTGCAATGAAGTCATAGACTACCTTATCTATGACTGCAGGCTTATTACTGACGTCTATTTTCAGGCCTTGTTCTACAACTTCAAGACGAATTTTTTCAGGTTCTACAAAAACACCAAGTTTAGCAAGTTCTACATACACTGCTCGAGCAAGAACACCATCAATATTTGAACCAAACCGATCAATATCCTCTTTTGCATCTCGCGCCAGAGCATCATTCCAAGGTTGATCTGGATCATAAGCAGGATCCTGTTCTGCTACTAAAGGCTCAACCATACTCAATCCGGCTTCTCCATTTCCGACAACATAATCTAAATCTATGCGTATAGGCCCTACCCATTCTGCCCTAGATCCCTCGACATGTGTCTTTGCTTCAAAAACCGTTCCACCTGCCGAATCTTCTGAAAAGCGTACCGAAGAGGCTATATCAGGAACAAAAGGAAGATGTGGATGTGTCTCTTGAGCATGGATAAATATGGCATGATTCAAAAAGCTTGCCGTCTCGTTTGGGCTAAAAGTGAACGTCGTTTCTCGTTTCTTAAGGAGCGTTTGCGCAGCATCATGTAATACTGCTTCTGCGGGGGTTGTGGTTGCTTCTATACTAATCACAGCTTTTTAATAAAATCTACAAAAAGATACGTTTACAATAACGTTATTTTCTTATCTTGTCAAGACAATTGTTGTTGTGGCTATTATTTATTCTTAGCGTTTGATAACAACTGTTCTTCCGTCGCTCACAAACTCTACATCCCCTCCTCTATCGGTCCTCAGGATTGGAACGCTTTGTTCTTTTAAGAGATTAAGAATAAAACTCGTTGGATGACCGTAGCTATTTTTTCCAACAGAGATAACTGCATAGGAAGGTTTCAGCTTCTGAAGAATAGCAGTTGTCAATCCCGTATGCGAACCGTGATGTGGAACATGAAGCACATCAAGGCGTGAGAGATCATGTTGCGTAGTACTTTGATCTAGTTGTGTCGCCTGACTATCCCCTGTCAAAAGAAACGAGTTTTTGCCATAGGTTATGAGCAGTTCAACTGAGGCGAACTCTTTTCGCTCACCAATCGTTCCTCCAGGGCTTGTCAATTTGAGAAATGATTCAGTCGGACCTACTACCGTGAGCTTTACGCCATCGGAAAGTGTGTAGACATCCCCACTGATAAGCTTTCTCTGCTCAACTCCCCTTTCTTTGAGCATGGCATGAAGCTGTCGGTACTCAACCGTCTTATTTGCTAAATCCTCACTCCCGAAAGATAACAAACTATATCCTTTTAGTACATGAATGAGGCCGTTGAGATGATCAGCGTGTGGATGGCTTAAGAGCATCAAGTCGATCGTTCTCTGCCAGAATGGCAGATGACGACTCAGGCAATCAAGGATTTTGTCATTTGGCCCGCCATCAAAGAGAATAGTCTTCCCGCTTGGCGTTCGAATCAAGATACCATCACCCTGGCCGACAGTACAGAAGATCACATGGAGCTTGTTATCAGAAAGGGTTACATACTGATAAGAGGCTAACCCTATGAGGATTAGCCCAGCAATAAGGGTAAAAATGATAAGATGCTTCATTACATTAGACTGTCTTACCTCGGTTTTTTATGAATACCACAGCTGCTATCAGCATGAGGTAGTACCCCACTATAACACTCCAATGAAGGTGCTCTATGGTAAGGTTAAAGGGTATCTTGGCGAAAAACGATACCACAGCTTCAAAGTAGAGTAAAAAAGGTAAAGCTAGCCAAAGAAAAAGCGTTGAAACCCCAGCAAAGAGAAACCCCAGAATACCCGCAATTGAGCCAAAAATCATCAGCATAGGTACTGTCCAGACAACCAGCATATTCACAATGATGGAAAGCAGGCTATAGCTACCAAATACTGACAGAATAATCGGTAATGTGGCTAGCTGTGCAGCTGAGGTTGTCAGCATATCTGCCTTCAGCGCTTGGAGAAATCCCTTTCCCGGGGAAAGAAGCTGTGTAGCCGTGATGATCCCTGCTGTAGCCATAAAGGAAAGCTGGAATCCGATATCAAACAGCATCTCAGGATTCCACAGTAACATTAAACATCCTATAAAAATCAGTGAGAAATAGCCTATATATTGTCTACCGAGTAATCCAGCCATAAATCCGAAGGTCGCCATGGCAGCTGCCCGAATAATAGAAGGCTCAAATCCCGCCATAAAGGCATAAAACCAGACAATCAGGCAGGCAAGGATAATCGCCAGCTGCCTACGCAAGAACGGCCGAAGTAAGGCTATGACTGCTCCGGCTACAAAACTGACGTTCATTCCCGAAGCTGCGATAACGTGCAGCATACCTGTTGTTTGAAGATCGGCAAGAAAATCCCTCGGCATCCCATCTCGAATACCAAAAACAATGCCAAGCAGCAAGCTCGAAGCTATCGGTGGCAGTACGTGCGTAAAAATAGTCTTAATTCTCTCTTGGAGAGCCACAATGAGGGGAAACATGATTCCCTGCTCTTTGGCCTCAGTAACAGTCGGCTTCTCAAGAAAAAACACATCGGTACTATCCTCACTTTGCTTTGTCACCCCCCGCACAAGGAGTAGCTGTCCATACTTGAAGCTGGGGTAGGACGGGACCCTGAGGAAGAAACGCTTGCCTGAAAGGTGAAACTGGAGCACCTGGTTGCGATCAGTCCGCTTGGGCTCTGAAAGCAGCCTGGCCTGGAAATGAATCGTCTTCCCTTCTGGAATCTCAAGCTGATTATTGTAAAAGAAGAAATAACGAAACACCAGAAGGATGACTAAACCGAGGCTAAGGAGGATATATTTGAGCATAGACAGGAACGATTAATACAGGCTTATTTTATCTTTTATCTTCTCAAAAACACTACTACTCACAATTTTCTTCTCGACCAGATCTTCGATCTTTTCATACGGTCTACCCTGAATAATTTTCTCAGCAGTCACCGCGCCGACACCCGTAAGGCTATCCAACTGTGCTGTCGATGCTTCATTGATATTAATCAACCCCTCAGTTGTGCTGCTGCTGCCTGCAACTGCTTGTCCTTGTTCACCAAGAATCGGAATATAGACCTTCATGCTGTCATGGAGGACTGAGGCCAGATTAATGCTCTTGGCGATTCGTTCTCTATCTGCCTGGTCAGATAAACCGCCCGCTTGAATCAGGAGGTCTTGCAACCGAGAACCATTGGGAAGTGTGTAGACACCAGGCTTGATAACGGCGCCTGCAATATCTACGGTAATATTGCCCGTGGGTTTCTTGGCTTCAGATTCAGTTCCCTTCTCAAAAACAATCCCCTCAGCTTGCGGCTTACTAAAATGGGTAAAAGTACCAAAGAGGATAAACGAGAGACCGAGAATACCGAGTAGTATCGGAAGCATGTGTTCCCTCAGCAAGGGGAAAAATCGAGCAAGGCCGTCTTCAGACTCCATAGCTTCTCATAAGAACAATACGCTTATTCTACAACAAAGTTGATGATCTTCCCTGGCACGTAGACAACGTTTTTTACTTTCTTCCCCTCTAGATGCCGCTTCACACTTTCACTTGTCTTTGCGATCTGTTCAATCGTTTCTTTTTCCTGTAACTCACCACTCTTTGCTTCTATGGTATCTCGTACTTTGCCGTTAATCTGAACGATAACACGAACCGTTTCTGTTTGCAGGTATTTAGCATCATACGTCGGCCAAGACTGCACATGAATAGAATCCGTACTGCCAGTTACTTTCTCCCACAGCTCCTCGGTAATATGTGGTGCAAAAGGGGCAAGAAGCTTGAGGAGTGCCGTATACGCTTCCTCTGAAACCTGCTCTTTTGCCGAAAGGTAGTTTAGCCACTCCATCATGGCTGCGACAGCAGTATTAAACTTAATAGACGCTAAGTCCTCGCCTACTTTTTTGACCGTCTTATGCATCTGGTACAGATCCTCAGCAGACATACCCTCTTTCTCTGTTGCGTCTTTGACCTTTTCGCTTAATTCCCAGATTCTCTTTAAGAAACGGAAGATACCGGAGATGGCGCCAACACTCCAGGGTGCAGTAGCCTCATAAGGCATCATAAACGAGAGGTACAATCGAACCGTATCGGCACCATATTCGCGAACGACATCATCGGGATTAACGACATTGCCTCGAGACTTACTCATCCGGTGTCCATCAGGCCCCAGGATGACGCCGTGCTGAATACGCCTCTCTGCAAACTCTTCATATGAAAGGAGTCCTATGTCGTGGAAAAATTTCGTGAAGAATCGAGCGTAGAGGGTATGCCCGAGCGTATGCTCTGCACCACCAAAGTAGATATCTACTGGCGTTAGCACCGAAGCTACCTCTGTGTTAAAAGGTTTCTTATCATACTTTGGATCGACATAACGGTAAAAATACCAACTTGAGTCAAAAAAAGTATCAAGTGTCTCTGCATCGCGTTTAGCTTTTTTACCACACTTCGGGCATTTTACAGAAAGCCACTCCTCAGCGCTGGCGAGCGGTGGCTTCCCTTTGGGCGTGTAATCAACCTGATACGGTAATTCTACCGGCAAATCTTTTTCTGGAACAGGCACGATACCACAGTCGTCACAGTGAATCATCGGTACTGGGGTTCCCCAGTAGCGTTGTCTTGAGACTGACCAATCATGCAGATGATACTGAGTTTTTCTTCTCCCGAAGGCTTGCTCTTCTAAGTACTGCTTCAGCTTCTCTTTTGCTGGCTCAGGGGTAGCGAGGCCGCTAAACGATCCCGAATTAACTAAATACCCCTCTTCCAGAACATCGTTTTCTGCTTGTATCTCAGTCGTATCCTGAGAATCCTTACCAATCACTCGAATAATGGAAAGATCATATTTCTTAGCAAACGCAAAGTCTCTCTGATCAGAGCCAGGAACACCCATCACTGCACCGGTCCCGTATCCTGCGATGACATAGTCAGCAAGCCAGATAGGAATTTTTACACCATTGACAGGGTTTTTGACGTACGAGCCGGTAAAAACACCGGTCTTGTCCTTGTCAATCGTCTTTCGCTCCATCTCAGTTTTCTTTTGAGCACTTTTAATATAGTCACTGACGTGCTTTTTCTGTTCTGGCGTAGCAAGTGTTTGTGCTAAGGGATGTTCTGGAGCCAAGACCATGTAGGTTACGCCGAAGATTGTTTCCGGGTAGACGGTAAAAACGGTAATCTTACCTTTCCCTTTCTCTAAGGGAAAATCTATGTCTAGTCCTTCACTTCTGCCAATCCAGTTATTCTGTCCTTCACGAACTGACTTTGGCCAGTCGACACCATTTGCTAGCTTTTCATCAGTGTTCTCCCATAACAGCCTATCTGCGTACTCTGTGATCTTTAAGAACCACTGTTCAACCTCTTTTTGCTCAACGATACTACCACAACGCCAACACTTGCCATCTTCCACATGCTCATTGGCTAAGACAGTTTGATCTACTGGACACCAGTTTGATAGTGTTTTTCCGCGATAGGCAATGCCGCGCTCTATCATCTTCTGAAAGATCCACTGGTTCCAACGATAGTACTCAGGCTCACAGGTAATCGCCTGATGACTCCAGTCGATCATCGTCCCCATGGTCTCAAACTGTCCCCGCATTGTCTGTATATTACTCATCGTCCAGTCTTTCGGATGAATGTTCCGCTTTATGGCAGCGTTTTCAGCAGGCAAACCAAATGCATCAAAACCGTTCGGAAAGAATACTTGTATATCATTCATACGTTTGTATCGCGCATGCGCATCAGGAATGGTGAAGCTAAACCAATGACCAAGATGTAGATCTCCTGATGGATACGGAAGCTCGACGAGATTGTAATAGGTAGGTTTCGCAGCGTCCTGAAGCTTAAACTCATAGAGCTTGTTCTCTTTCCACGTCTTCTGCCATTTGGCCTCAATCTTCCCTGGCTGATATTTTTCAAGAATCTTTTTCTTCATGATTGAGTTGATTATACTATATAGTCAATAGCTGTACTAGACAGACTTCAACTAATTTCTCTTCGCCGGGAGATAGCATGCCTATCTAGCAATAAGATATCGCAATTGCCAACACATTATTAATAGAACTTTAGCTTATATTAATAAGCTAATCTAATATATTAATTGCTTTGTTTTTTCTTTTTCCTAACACATAGCTTCCGTTATCGCTGCCTTAGCCTCTTCTCTATCTCGCTTGTTTACCATGTTTCTCCTCTTTTTCTTGTCAATTTCTTCTGAAAGAAAGACGAAAATGATTCATTTTGATGCTTTTAGATAGATATATAAAGATTGTTACTTTTCACAACATCCTTTGACAACTACGTATTGAGTTGCGTATGATATTCTCATGAAGACTGCTTTCCATTCGCTCCTGATCATCTTCTCCTTTGTCATTGCAGTTATCTGGCAGAATACTTCTTTAAAAGATATTACAATTCCAGCCATAGGCGTCCTTGTCTTTCTCTATCTCATCACCTCAAGTAGGAAAAAGGCTGTCGAGCCAGCGGGAACAAATAAAAATTTTGCTGCTCTGATCTTAGATAAAGATGCCTGGAATATCTTTCTTCTCAACACGGCACTCCTATTACTTGTTTTCAGTACAGGAGGCTTTCAGTCACCGCTGTACTTCCTCCTCTACTTTGTGAGCTTTGGACTCGCCTTCGTGCTTTCCCCAGAGGTTGTCTTTGTCTTTGCAGGGTGCCTGCTTCTGCTTTTCCTCCCTGATGCCATGAAGGGAGAGATTGGCGCCAATCTCATTCGACTGGGTTCCTTGATTCTTCTCTCTCCCTTAGCTTTCTTCTTCGGTCGTGAGTTTCGTGAACGGTTTCGAAAAGATAAAGAGATGGAAACTGTCAGGGAAGAAAATACCGAGTCTGCAAATCGCATTAGCGCTGATGTATCTGATCTGCTAACTCGAGACCAAAATAAGCTTGATTCCAAGGATGTTGCCGAACTCGATGAGATCCTCCAGGAAACAGATAAACTTCGTAAGCAATAGTTCATGAAGAATGTATTACTGGTAACTCGTTAGTCGTTACTTTATACTACAGAGACATGCTCAAACTGCTCACCATCACGTTCATAGTGCTCTTTCTCCTCGCTCAAAAAGTGATTACGCTCCCCACAGTCGACGCCTTCACCATGTCCAACGCAAACTATGTTATTGAGATGGGAAACTTAAACAGCGTGGCTGGAAAATCGACAGGACCGAACAACAAGCTAGGCATTACCGTAGGCGAAATCGCTCCAGGACTCTATAGCGGAACGAACTTTAAAGTCAGAGCTGGCTTCCAGTATATCTCAAGCATTATCAGGTTCCGTTTTTCGATCTCTAATACAGATATTAACTTCGGCGTCCTTGATCCCACAAGCCCAGTCATCCGAACAAATACGCTGACCGTATCCAATGGCTCAGCGTTTGGTTACTCGGTAACAGCAACGGAGAGTAGCCAACTTCGAAACCCAGCAAACGGCGCTCTCATCCCAGACACGACCTGTGACGCAGGAACCTGCTCGGAGTCTACCTCTGCAGACTGGACAAGTACGCTGACCTTTGGATTTGGCTATCGCTGTGATAATATCACGGGAACTGACTGCGCCTCAGGCTTTAGCACCAGCACCTTCTATAAACAGTTTGCGGATATATCGAAAAACGAAACCCCGCAAGCGGTCATGACCGGAACGAATGTTGGCAGAAATAAGCAGGTGCAGATAAGCTACAAAGCCAACGTTTCAGGCACGCAAGCAGCAGGGTTATACTCAAATGTGATTACCTATGTAGCGACTCCTACGTTTTAGCTATGAAATTACGCTTTCTTGCTTTTATTCTTTCACTTATAGTACTGAGCAGTTTACCTCATCATAGTGCTGATGCAGCCAGCATTGATCTGGGTATCTCCCCTCCCATTCTTCAGATAGAAGCTCTCCCCCCAGCCAATATCCAAACACCGTTCGCTGTTGAGAACGGAACTGATCAGACAATACAGGCGACGATAGAACTCAAACCCTTTCGGGCTAACCTCTCAGATAACGGTGAGGTCGCCTATCTGAAGCCAAATGATCCTCTCCTTGGAGCAAACCCTACTATCTTTAAAAAAATCCAAGTACGTGAAAATGATCATGTTATTACCAATATCACCCTTGGTCCGAAGCAGAAAAAGACGCTGAGTTTGCATATTGGCATTGAGAAACAAGAATCCCCCTCAGATTACTACTTTTCTATTCTCTTTGTGACTACTCCACAAACGACCAGCGAGACTTCAAATACCACGACTGGAGGAGGTATTGGTCTCCCTGTCCTTTTATCCATAGGCCCCAAAGGCAAAGCTGCGGCATCGATAACGGAGTTCTCAGCCCCCATTATCATCGATAATGGACCAGTTCCCTTTACTATCAAAGTAGCAAATAAAGGATCATATTATGTCACGGTCAGCGGTGCCATTCAGATAAAAAATATGTTTGGACAGCTGATCGGGAAAGTTGATCTCCTTCCGGTCAATGTCCTTGCCCAGTCAAGCAGGAATATACCTGATAGAAAACAGGCTGATGAGAATGAGACAAACGCAGTCACTGCCTATAAAATTGAAGAGAGAGAAAATGGAACGCAGTTACGATCCCCTGTTGCCGTCTGGCCGGAAAGTTTTTTACTCGGACCATACCATGCAGAGGTAGTCATCAACTATGCCGATGGCCAAGCACCAGTAAGGAAATCTCTGACCTTCATTGGATTACCAACAACAGTCTTTGTCTCTGGCCTTGTTATCCTCTCCATTATACTGCTCATCCACAGAAAGCTGAAAACACGCCTACGAAATTAGCGAGCCACAAGACGATTCGTTTCCCGCTTTTTTCCCGAAGGTGAAAAGAGTCGTCAATAGTGTTTTCACAGGCACGAATTCTTACAAAGCCAGACTTGACAGGATAAAAAAAATCTGTGCATACTGGGAATACATGAGAAATTCTGCCTTCTTGGTAGTAGGAATCCTGATGCTCTGCCTGGTGCTTTTGAGCCGTGCTCCGGTTGTTGAAGCTGCCACGCTTAGTGGAGCATCTGCGACGATTACTACCTCTCGCCCCTCAGCCTCAACACCAATCTCTGGTGACCATGCTGCCGGCTCAACACAAGCAACGATTATGGATAATGGTTCTATTTTCCTTGCCTCAGACTCAGCCCAGTTTCGCTCAAACGCTGTACAAGCCAGCGAGTTAAACTTAAACGTTGCTTCGATGTCCGCTGCCAATACACCAAGTGCTTCTCGAAGAATCGTCTTCTTCACCAATGCAGCTGGAACCACGCTTGCCCATGCTGGAGGCACAGCCTTAGTTGTTCCGATCACCTCAATGCATACGCTTCAGTTCACCACGGTCAACTCAATCCCTGCCTCAGGGAAGATCATTTTGACTTATCCAACGCTTTCCTCAACTGACGCCAATAACGCTGCTTCTCCTTCAGCTACGACTTTTCAGATGAATGGTTTAAGTTCCAGTACCATAAAGATTACCCAGGGAACGACTGATGTGACCACTTCAAAATTCACCGGCGGTATTAGCATCACCAACCCATCAGGCGGTAGTGCACCTGTCATTACCTTAACCGTTCAGGCAGGACAGTCTCTAGCAGCAGGTTCGACTATTCGCGTCTTCCTAGGCTGTACGACGGTGAGTGCTACTCCAGCCTGTACTGCCCAGAATCCCCTGATCATTAATCCCACCAAAACTGCTGCAGCCGGCACTGGCGATTCATGGTCTATCGGTGTCAAAACACAAGACAATAACTCAGCCGATCTGGATAGCGCAACGGTGAGACTCGTCACCATAGACTCAGTGACCGTTCAGGCGATTGTGGAACCAACGCTCACGTTCACCATCGCCGGCGTAGCTGATGCAACGACGTTAAATGCTTCCTACACCACAGGCTGTACGAATACATCACCTGACGTCACCAATACTGGTATCGCCGCGACGGCAACGAATGTGAACCTTGGTATCGTCAATACTTCGAAGATTCAAGTAGGAGCTCAGGATTTAACGGTCTCCACCAACGCCGTGAGTGGCTTTACCATTACAGCAACCTCCAGCGGAAAACTCATTAATCCTTCAACTGGCTACTTCTTCTATAGCGATACTGTAGGAACAACCATGGCCGCGGGAACAGAGCAGTTCGGTATTCATCCTTGTGGAACCTATGCAAATACAACGCTGTTCACCTCAAGCAGCGTCTTAGGCGGGTCAGGAAAAGTTGCCTGGCCGACGCAAACAACAGCAGTAACTGTAGCAAGTAATGCGACTGCAGTGAGTTCTGCAAAGACGACTGTTTCCTACCATGCAACAGCATCAGGCACGACACCTCCAGGAACATATAGTTCGTACATTACCTATGTCGCAACAGCAACATTTTGATCTCTTGCAAGAGAAATTATTTACTCGTTACTATAGATAGAAAGATATGACAGATAGAGAAACACATATGTCACTTATTCGTACCCTAACAGGAGCAGCACTCCTCGTTGCAGCAGGTGTTATTTTCCTCGTCCAACAGACACAGGCACAGGAAGTGCTCAGAAACTTCACTGTTACCCCCCCAACAGAGGAAGTAACAGTTGATCCGGGTGGCTATAAAGAAGGAACGATCAAAATTATTAACGATGGTCCTGAAACGCAGACCTTAAACGTCGGCACACAAGACTTCATCGTCTCAGACACCAACGGTACACCGAACCTTATTCCACCAAACTCACTTTCGAAGAAATACTCTGCTACCGCTTGGCTTGGAATCAATCCTTCAGTTATTACGGTAAAACCAGGTGAAAGAAAAGAACTGCAGTACTACCTGCAGGTCCCATCAGATGCTCGACCAGGTGGACATTATGCTGCGGTCATCTACACCCCTACAAAAGCCCTAGACGTTAAAGGGACAGGAACAGCAGTCCAGACCCAGATTGGAACGCTCTTTTTAATCACCGTCAAAGGACCAATTCATGAGCAAGCTACTGTGTCGAAATTTACTACAAAAGGCTTCTCTGAGTATGGCCCAGTTACGATCAACACCCAGATAACAAATATGGGAGACCTCCATATTAAACCTGCTGCCTATATAACCGTCTACAACATGTTCGGCAAAGCAAGCTATACAATAGCTCTTGATAGCCATAACATCTTCCCAGAAGCAGCCCGTGATTTCACAAACACCTTTGGAAAGAAATTTATGTTTGGTCATTACAAGGCACAGCTTGTCGGAAGCTATGGCCTCAATAACAATCTACCACTTACTGCTATGGTTACCTTCTGGGTCTTTCCCTGGAAGATTGCCATCCTTATCATCTTGATTATCGTTGCCGGAGTACTGGCGGTCCTTCTGACGAGGAAGAAACATGATGACACAAGCCATCACACGCCAGAGCAATCCACAGAGCCTCACAGACCTTAAGAAAGCTCTTTTGTTTTATTAACCAGTCTTGACAGACATGTTTATGTATTGTATGATTAAATACATAAATGGCTTTTAATTTCTCTTCTATTGATGGCTTTGACTGGGATACGGGTAATCTAGAACATATAAAGAAACACAGTGTTTCCAAACAGGAGTGTGAAGGAGCGTTTCTTACTAAGCAACCTATTCTAACAGAGGACGTAACTCATTCTCAGGGAGAAGAGAGATATAGAGTTTATGGACAAACAAATAGTGGTAGACTTTTATTTATAATAATGACGATTAGACAGAATAAAATTCGTGTCATTTCGGCTCGTGATCAGAATAAAAAGGAGAGAGAAGAATTCGTACAAGGGGGTGAAAGCGTATGAAAAAACTAAAACCAATACCAAGATTTAAAAATGAAGAGGAAGAAGCAGAATTCTGGGCAACTCAGGATAGCACTGAGTATTTTGATTGGTCTAAGGCAAAGAAAGTAAGCTTTCCAAATCTGAAGCCATCAACAAAGACAATTACCATTAGGGTACCAGAATCTTTGCTTAACGACTTGAAAGTAATCGCGAATAAGAAAGATGTACCATATCAATCACTGGTAAAGATGTTTCTTGATCAGAAGATTAAGGAAGAGGTATAGAGCTAATCAATAGCCCACGAACCACCAGTGATGCAATCTCCGAAGTGGTAGAAAGCGATGCAGATAGATAAAGCCTTTACTGCCAGTTAACCAGGTAAACTTCTCCGGCCAGAGCTTTCCAATGAGTATAAAGATGAGGATAAGCATTGGTATAGCAAGCCAAAGCAAACCAAGCGGAATACCAAGTAAAATGCCAATAAGCCAGTTGAAAAGACGCTTCAGAAGCTCCAAGAATTGCTCCCAGAGTGACAATGCATGAAGGCTTAAGACACGGCTTGGTCCCTCTGAAGGCTTGCCTTTTAATACAGCATCAGCATAGAGGGTATAGTTTCCTGCAGCAAGATTTTTAATACGAAACTCATAGTAGCCAGTAGTATCCGCTGTCGTTGTCAAGACCACTCCATTACTGATATGTAAGCGTACTGTTGCTCCAGGCATACTGAATCCAAATCCCACCGCTTCTCCTCCAGCGGCTATCTCTGTTCGTAGAAGTCCGAGGGTCGGTGGTAGAAACATGTCTTTCTTAGTGATGCTTCCTGTTGCTGGAGGTACTTTAAAACAGGCTTCTGAGTCACCAAGTCGTTTGTAGTCAACTGCTTGGAGGCAAAATGATGTAAACCCTTGTTTGATAAGCACACTACTCATGGTGAAATTACCAGTTTGATCAGCGACAGTTCCACGATAGAAGACATTTTCAGATGTGAGAGCTATGGACGCAAATGGCGACTGATATCCAGCGAGATTGAGATAAAACTCGCCGACGCTTGCAGTAACCGAGGATCCATGGGATGCTTTCGGTACGACTACAAAGGCTGCTGTCGTCTTCACAGCCATAAGGAAGACACTAAAAGATATACTTATGAATAGTATTATATATTTTCGTTGACTTATAAATTGTAGTACCTTTAGGCATGAGCTGGGCAGCATATGATTCTACTATATACTAAATATGCGTATGGAGAAAGCATTTGACAACTGTATACAAAACCAATATAGTTGTATTGCTATGAATAGAGTAATTCTCCAGGTTCCTATGTCAAAAGAGCTGAAAGAGGAAGCGCAAAAAGCTTCCTCTGATTTAGGCTTCTCCTCGCTTCAGGAAACGATCCGCGTGCTTCTCTCCAAGCTTTCTAAACGCGAGTTAACCCTCACTGTCCAGGAAGAGAGGGTCGTGAAGCTTTCTCCCAAAGCTGAGAAGCGCTACGCAAAGATAGAAAAAGATATGAAAGAAGGAAAGAATGTCTATCATGCAAGCGATGTAGACGATCTTATACGCCAGCTTGAATCTGCATGAAGCTTAAGTATTCAGAGCAATTTTACAAATATTTCAATAAACGGATAAAACCACATGCTAAGCTCAGAATACAGTTTTACGAACGACTTACGCTCTTTCAGCAAAACCCACGAAACCCTCTTTTAAGAGATCATAAGCTCTCGGGTAAGAAAACAGGTTTTCGAGCATTTTCTATTACCGGCGATATTCGCGTCATCTACTCTATCGAAGGCGATATCATTTACTTCATCGACATCGGATCCCACAATCAAGTCTATTGATTATCAAAAATGTCAATCTTGTTGTGAATGCTAAAGATATACTTATATATATTAATTTGTAGTTAATAGGCTACTCCGAGTGAGCATGTTGATGATGAATTTGGGCAGCATATGTTTCTACTATATACTAAATCTGCACTTGGATAAAGTGAGTCTTGAACCAGATTGAAGCCAACGTAATCGGGGTTGACAGCCACATAAGACGTAGGTACAATGTAATTACTATGATTACAACAATTATTGCTATTGGAAACTCTCGTGGGATACGGATACCAAAACCGCTCCTAAAACAAAGTGGCCTCTGTGAACATGTTGAGCTACAAGTAAAGAAAGGTGAAATACGGATTATCCAGGCGCCTGCAAAAAAAACAACCCTAGCAAGCACAACGCTCCTTTCAGAAAAAGTACTTTCCACTGACTGGAATCGACCTGAAGAGGATAAAGCATGGGAAAGTTTACAGTAGGTAGTGTTGTTATCGTTACCTTCCCGTTTTCCAACTTAAAAGGCCAAAAACTGCGGCCTGCTTTAGTGGTAGCAAAGGTTGAATTCGACAATTTCATTCTGTGTCAAATTACCTCAAAAGACTATTCTAGTAGTACAGCAATTCGTATTACACCTGAAGATTTTACAAGAGGCAATCTGGCTGTTACTAGTTTTGTGAGGCCAGATAAATTATTTACCGCCGATAGAACAATTATTAAAGATAGCGTTGGACTGGTTAATCTGAAGGTAAAGGAAAAGATTCTCAAGAGCATTCAGGAACTATTTACCCTTTAAATATCAAGTTTTAAAAAGACCTAGAAAAGATCTACTACTATCTTATTTTTGTGTTGAAACATATCGATTAGACTGTCCTGTCAATCCAAAGTATCATGGTTATTTCATTAGCAAGATTGTGTAGATATTGCCAGTTCTGCCAATAATTCTCTTAACCTCAACAGAACGATGTACTGCGAACCCCGATTTTATCGGGCTGAAAAGAAAGTAAAAAATAAAAGAAAAGCCTTTTGGGTACTTTTCCTCCATTTTGCTCCTTTTTGGCCCCCCTCTTTCTTTATCATTTTCAGAGATTTCACAGAAGACGCAACTTACTAACACATAGACTATATCTAAATATATCATCGGTCTTTTTTGCTTATTCTATCTGGTTTGATATCTTTTGATAATGACTGGGGAAGTGTTAAAAGTAGAAAAAAACAAGCATATCTTCTTTTTCACATGATTTATCTCTCTTTTCACAGGATAGTACGTATTTTATTCTTATTCTTACAATATATCTAAATATACTTAAATGTATCATCTTTTGTGAAATGTTCCCTCTTGACAAGGCTAAGCCTCGTCTTCTAGATTATTAATAGTGGTAGATATTATATATATGCAACAACGCGATAATCAGTATAACCCGTATAATCTCGAGGCTAAGAGCCAAATTGACACCTCATGTTTCGGGAATTGTTTTTTTCAATTGAGAGGAGGTGATCTCCTGTGAAAAGTCACAAAGTCGGCTGCGATGCAGTTTTCACAAAGCGAACAAACCCATTTTCTGGACACGCAATGAATGCTTCGATCGCCTACTGGATATTAGGCGCTATCACTACAAGCTTTTTCATAAGTCAGAGCGTTCTCCTTTTGTCGGGTAAATAGATTAGTCCTTCAGGCAGGTCTAGTAGTCTAGACCAACATGGAAATACACGAGCAATTTAGAACTTATTTACAAAATCAGAAAAAACAAGCTTCAAAATCGACGCTGAAGAATTATCTTGCAGATCTTTCTCAGTTCACTCGATGGTTTCAGGCTAGCTTTGGGCAACCGTTTCATCCAGACCACTTCACCACCCAGGTTATCGATGCATACAAAGAAGCTTCCAAAGGCTTATCGAAACAAAGTCTTAATCGTCATATGTCGACGCTTCGTAAGTTTGCCCAGTTCTTAAAACTAAGCAGACTCCAAACAGTTAATCCTTTTGATCAGATCGCAGCATCGGTCCAAGCTCAGAAAATAAAAGATGATCCCTGGAGTCTACACAACTTTAAAAATTACCTCTATGTCTATAACTCATCACCTCTTACTATAAAAAACTATATCATGGACGTGCGTCAGTTCCTCAACTGGCTCTTGCAGGTATCGGGCGTAGAGCAGGCATGGGAGATAAAAGAAAAGAACATCTTTGCGAAAATCTCAAGTGAAGTGATCGAAGAGTATAAAGCTCGCCTGATCCATGAAGTGGGCCTCTCGCCTATCTCGATTAATCGTAAGCTCTCCTCACTTCGCCGCTATCTTAGCTTTGCAGAACAAGAGGGATTACTCAAGAAACACACTGCTATCCCGACGATCGCAAGCGTCAGTAAAGCAAATCAGCTTCCGCAAGCTGCAGCCATAGCGAGCGCTACCGCACTAAGCAATCAGGAAGACCTACTGCCAACTGAGGTTACAATGCCTTCTGCTGCTGTACTTCCAGCCTCGACGTACTCGAAATTCCCACCCTTCCGCCTTGCACAGCGCTTCCTTCGCTTGGGTAACCACCTCTTCGATACAACGCTCATCGTGCCTCTGGTCAGAATGATTGAGAAAGTAACCCATGCCTGGTGGAAACTGAATGGCTCACATATTTTCACGAGTAATCTTAGCAGCATCACCTCAACTCTGATAAAACCAAGCATGCTTGCTCGGCTGCAAGGCACGTTAAACGTGGCCAAGTTCAGCGTGAAAAATATCTCAAAAGGCGTCTATGCACCGCTTGCAATCTCAACGGTCAATATGCCAACGCATCGAAAGGTATGGCATCACCTCAGACATACCCGTCCAAACTGGTATAAAAGATATCATACCTATCCAATTACGCACTACCTTCACTTCGCGATTCTTGTTGTTGTTATGGCTGGCATCGGCTTTGCTGCATATAACTCCTGGATCACCGATGGAAAGAAAAGCCCAGTCCTTGCGGCTGCAGCAACGCCTCTGAAGATTCTTTCCTTTCAAGGAAGGCTGACTGATGCCTTAGATAATCCTATTACGAGTGCGCAGAAGCTTCGCTTCGAGATCTATAGTGACTCTACTGCTTCAGGAGCAGCCAGACTCTGGGAAGAAGTACGCGACGTCTCTCCTGACCAGGACGGTATCTTCTCTGTTCTGTTAGCCTCAGACGGGGCTGGTGGCAATGCGAGTCTGTGTAATGGTGGTGCCCCACCCTCCAGTCCTGCGACGGGTGCTTGTGGCATCCCGCAATCGTTATTCCGAGATAACTCAGCCGTCTGGCTGGGTATTTCGGTTAATAAGGACTCAGAATTAACGCCTCGCCAGCAGGTAGCAACGGTTGCCTATGCCACCAATGCCGAGGTTCTCCAAGGCCTCCCACCAACAACCGACTCAGCATTCGCAGCAGGATCGAGTAATGCCAACGCTATCCTGGCTCTGAACTCCACTGGCCAGATCATCATCCCCGGAACCTCCCAGACCACCTTCCAGGCCACAGGAGGCACCTTAAAAATTACCGGTCAAGCTTTAACGCTTAGTACTAACGCTGCCTCAAACGGCCAGATCATTATCGATCCTGATGGTACCGGCCAGATTGACCTCCGAAAGCCACTCGTCAATAACACCCTGACGGGGAATATCCCAACAGCTGCCGGAGCCGTAGAAGTCGATGACCTCTTTGCTATCTTGGCAAGTAGTAGTGGCCAATCAGCCTTTACCATCAATCAAACTGGAGCAGGGCCGCTCATTAGCGCATCATCCTCTGGAACTGCCAAATTTACTGTTGGCAATGATGGGAGTGGCTACTTTGCAGGGAATGTCGGTATTGGGACGAGGAGTCCGAGCGCGCCTTTGCATATAGCTGATGCTACAAATACCCAATCATTAAAGATAATCAACTCAAATACTGGCACATCTGGGGTTTTGTATCTGCAAACTACTAATGCTGGTGTTGGATCAAGTATGTATACGGAGAATAATCGTGGATCATTTGCTTCTTATGGTGGGTATTATTATGGCGGTAGTGGTGATGCTAATGGAGCTTTATTCGGCTTAAGTCGAGCAGATAAGTTATTCTTGTTTGCAGATGGAGTCAGTAACTTGGGCATGGCTGTTGGCACTCTTTCAAACCAGCCTTTAATGTTTGGAACAAACAATGCAGAAAGAGTGCGTATTTTAGCTGATGGTAATGTTGGTATCGGCACCACTACACCAGGGACGAAGCTTGATTTTGGTGCAACAACGGGAGATAAGATCTTCCTCTTCAATGGTTCAGGAAATAAATATGGGTTTGGTGTCAGCTCAGGAGGTCCTCTTCAGATTTTTAGCGGTACAGGCACTGGTGCGACAACGATTGGCAATTATGATGGCACGACCTTTACTGAGCGGATGCGTATTGAGGGCCCACTCGTTGGAATAGGCATAACAAATCCTGCTTCATCTTTGCATATCAATGCTGCCTATGGCGGGAATGCGGCGGCAATTATCGATCAACGAGGAACAAATACACCAGACATCTTCACCGCCTCAGCAGGTGGAACGACCAAATTCACCATTGCAAATACCGGTGCTCTTACTTCAGCAGCCTATACCGGGAACAATGCAGCACTTTACGGTACAGCGACAACAGGTGTTATCGCATCAGCAACCACCTCAACAAGCAATCTTTGTCTCCTGTCAGGCTCGTCTACGCCGAGTTGGGGAGCCTGTGACAGCGCAGCTGGTGTCAATCTCTGGCAGACACTCTCTGGAACTATCCAGCCAAAAATTCAGACCCAAGACCTGCTTCTTGGAGGCACAGCAACCACGAGCGCGAAGTTTGGCTTTATCAATGTCAATAGCGGGACACCAACAGCCAGTATCTCAGCCAACTCAGGAAACAATGCAACCTACCTTACTGGTACTGGTACGCTTTCCACCACCAACATGCAAGGACTTACCTTGGGAGGAGCGACCACTGGCTCAGTCTCTCTTGCTGCAGGCTCCGGCACCTCTGCGCTCTTCGTGGCGAATGGAGGGAATGTCGGGATTGGGACGACAACGCCATCAGCTCTTATCCATGGACTAAAAACGACTGAGCAACTGCGCTTGGGCTATGATGCTTCTAATTATTCCTCCTTTACCGTTTCATCTGATGGGAGATT
>Ga0080064_1000628_pt1 | contig 87569 bp, 70 predicted proteins | sample Subgrocontami54m_FD_69260 | JGI IMG/M metagenome (GOLD analysis project Ga0080064, IMG submission 69260) | Subsurface groundwater microbial communities from S. Glens Falls, New York, USA - GMW46 contaminated, 5.4 m (SPADES assembly) (version 2) ... | reverse complement strand
AGAAACGTCCTCCACGCGTACCGGGACCGCGCTCGTAGACCCCGACCGGTTGCCGCCGGCGTCCAGGGCCCGCACGGTGTAGCTGTAAGTGGCCCCCGGCGCGGCGGAGGCGTCCAGGTAAGAGTTGGAGGGCGCGACGGCCACCAGCGTTCCATTACGCAGCACCTCATAACCATCCAGACCCACGTCGTCGGTCGACGCGGTCCAAGCCAGGTCCACCGACAGGTTCGGGGTGACCCGCGCGGTCAAATTCGCGGGACTGGTCGGCGCAACCGTGTCGTTCAGCGCGACTTTCTTCGGCCCGCCGGGGCCCGAGAGATTGCCGGCGGCGTCGAACGCCTTCACCGTGTAGGAATAGAGCACGCCGGGTTTGGCGCGCAGGTCCGCGTAGGCGGTGCCGGTCGGGGCCGCGATCGGCGCGCCGTTGCGGAAAACCTTGTAGCCGGTGACACCGCCGTTGTCGGTCGAGGCGTCCCATGTCAGATCGACCGTCGGCACGCGCGAGCCTGCCGGCAGGGCCTGCCCGCGTTCCTCGAGTTTGTAGTCGACCGGGTCGGGCCGGACGTTGCCGACCACGACGATCGGATGCGCCGAGGCCCCCGCGTCGCGGAAAGGTTCCTCGCTCTCCGAGGCGCGGACCAGAAGACGCGTCGACTCGTCCGGCTGTTCGGCTTCGAGCACCGGCTCGAAGTCCGCGCTCCAGCGCGCCAGGCCGCGCGAGATGCGGAAACCGTCGATGCGTCCTTTCAAGTTGAAAACACGCAGGCCGTCGTTCGAATCCAGACAACCGATCACCAGATCCCCGGTGTATTCCGGGTATGCGTCGGGGTCGATGCCGCGGACTTTCAGCACACCGTCACGGTAGAGGCTCCAGCTGGCGCCGCTGTGCACCAGCGCCACATGGTACCAGGTGTTCGGCGCCAGCGTGTCGGGAGCGGAAAGAGGGCCCGCGAACGCGAACACGCGATTGCCGGCGTTGAAGGTCCAGCGCGACCCATCCCACAAAAGACGCATGTAGTCGTTGCGACTCGTCGCGTGGGAAAAAAGCGTCTGGAGACCCAGCGTGTCGAACTTGACCCAAAAGTCGATCGTGAAATCCTCCGCGCCGAACGACCAGTCCGTCGAGGCCGCCACCGACAGCTGCGAAGCGCCGTCGAAGAGCGCCGAGGCGCCGGGCACCGACTGGTCCATCGGCGCCTGCAGCACGGTCTCCCCCGAGGTGCCGCGCAGGTTCGCGGGCGCCGAGGGCGGGGTGGTGTCTTTCAGCACCACGCTGACCGAATTGCTCGGGGGCGAGACATTGCCCGAGGCATCGGAGGCCGTCACCGTGTAGGTGTACGGGGAACCGAACGAAGCGGTCGTGTCCGTATAGACGGTCGAGGCGGACGTGCCGACCGGGATCCCGCTGCGGAGCACTGAATAGAGCCACACACCCTTGTTGTCCGACGAGGCGCCCCAGGTCAGGTTCACGGTCTTGTCGCCGGTGACCGAAAGCTGCAGGTTCGAGGGAGTGGTGGGCGGGATCGGATCGTCGATCGCCGCGGCCAGGCGATGCACGCCTCCGGCATCAGGAGCCAGATACAGTGTGCCGCCCTCGGGGCTGAACACCATCGAGGATGCGCCGGAGAAGTTCGGCAGATCGGCGGAGATCTCGGTCCAGGTCGCGCCCCTGTCCTCGCTCACGTAGACACGGCCCGGCGCGGTGCCGCCCTGCCGGACCACGCTGACCGCGATGCGGGTCGGATCGGTCGGATCGATCGTGAGGGCGTCGCAGATCCCCGTATCCGGAAATGTTTTCAGGACCGACCAGTAAGCTCCCTGATTGACGGACGTCCAGAGCACGGGTCCGCCGGAGTCCCCCGCCGCGTAAGCGCGTCCGTCCGAAGCGATCGCCAGATCATAGACCGCGCCGGACGGCATCACTTTCGACCAGCTCGCCGCACGATCGGCGCTGCGCCAGATCCCGCCGTCCACCGCGCCCCAGAAAAGCCGCACCGGATCCGTCGGATCGACAGCCAGAGCGTTGTAGACCTTAGCGGAGCCGGGTTGTCCGGACGGCCGCGCCCAGGTGTACCCTCCGTCGGCGGAAACGAAGAGACCGCCGCCGTCACTGCCGTCGATCCCCAGATAGTACCGCCGCGGATCCTGCGGGTCGCGCGCCAGCGCCCGGGCACGGCCTTTGCCGTCCGCCACGACGTTCGCCGACGGATAGGCGGCGGGCAAACCGGTCCGCGCGCGCGTGAACGTCGCGCCGCCGTCCTCGCTGACCAGGACCTCGTTGGCGCCGCTCTTGGGCGAATGGGTCGCGACGATCCGCAGGCCGTCCACCAGCACCCGCCAGACGGGTCCTTGCGACGCGCCGTCGGCCGGATCCTTCGGGGTCAGAGCACGGAAACGGGAACCACCGTCAGAGGAGACGACCAGGCCGCTCTGGGCGCTGGCCGCGTACAAACTGCCGCCGGGCGTCGCGGCCAGGTCCGAAATGACGGCATTGGCCGCGCCGTTCACCTTTTCGTTCCAGCTGGAGGCCGTGTCGTCGGAACGCCAGACACCGCCTTCGTCGGTCCAGTAGATCACGTTCGCGTCGAACGGATCGAAAAGCGCCGAGAGAGGATTTTCCATCCCGTCCCGCCACGAACGCGCGGGATTCGAGACCGGATCCGGAGCGAGATTGCGGCGGACGGATGTCCATGTCGCGCCGTTGTCGGCGCTCAAGAGCGGCGTGCCCTGCGATCCGTCCCAGCAGGCGACCAAAAGCCGCCCCGAAGGACCGGCGCGCGGCACCGCCACGCGGGAGATCTCGCCCACCGCCGGCACCGCGGTGCTGTATCTCCACGTCACGCCGCTGTCGGCGCTGGTCGCGACCTTGGTCCCGAACGTCACATAAAGAACGCCGGCCGCCCCGAAGACCATGTCGTACACCTTGCCTTCCGGCAGCGCGGTGTCGGCCCAGAGCTCGCTCGCAACGTCAAACCGGCGCAGACCCGAGGGGCTCCCCGCGAAAAGATACGCTCCGTCCGGGCTGGGCTCTAGACGGCCGACCGGGGACCCGAAACCGAACGGCGTGCCGAGCGTCCTCCAGGACGCGCCGGAATCGTAGCTGACGAACACCTCGCCCGAACCCGTCCCCGCGTAGACCTCGGCCGGACGGGACGGATGCACGCAGAGCGAGCGGTAGCTCTCCGCTCGCTTGAACGTGATCGCCGGCGCGGTCGCATTAAGGAACGTCCAATTCTCCCCCGCGTCCGTCGAACGGTACACGCCCGCCTCGCTGCCCGCGTAGACAACATTCGGGTCCGACGGGGAAACCGCCAGATTCACCACGCGGAGGCTCGTCAAACCCTTGGTCTTGAGGGACCAGATGTTGCCGTAATCCTCGCTGCGCCAGATCCCGCAGGTGTCCGAGACCAGATAGACGCGGCCGCGGACGGTCGGATCGGGCACGGCCATGGGGTAGGCTCCGCCGCCGTACCAGCCGGCGAAACGCCAGTCGATGGTCTGCGGCAGGGCCGCGACCGGACCGGCGGCCAGGAGGAGCATGAAAGCAGCCGCCGTCCATGCGGCCGTGGGCCGGAACATTTTCATAAGGTCCTTAAGATGTGCCTTTCCGGAGAATCGGCGCGAGATCGCCGACCTGCTTATTTTAACGCTTAAAATCGCCCGCGGCATCAAAAAAAGAGGCGGGGTCCCGACCCCGGGACCGGCCCGTCAAGGGCTCATGGACTAATCGGAGCGAATTATCTATAATCTAAGGTCTTATGCCGACCAAAGCCGCGGCTCTTCGCGGGGCCTTCGCCTCTCAACCGTTCCTGCGGATCGTGGGCGCGCACGACGCGCTCGGCGCCAAACTCATCGAGCGCAACGGGTTCCAGGGTGTCTGGGCCAGCGGCCTGGAGATCTCGGCCTCGCACGCGGTCCCCGACGCGAACATCCTGACCATGACCGATTTTCTCGCCGCGGCCGTCTCGATGAACGAGGCGACGAACCTGCCGGTCATCTGCGATTGCGACACGGGCTTCGGCAGCGCCGCGAACGTCAGCCACATGGTGCGGCGTTACGAAGCCGCTGGCGTGGCCGCGGTCGTGATCGAGGACAAGGTCTTCCCGAAGGTCAACAGCTTCGTCGCCGGACGCCAGGAGCTGGCCGACATCGCCGAATTCACGGGCAAGATCGAGGCGGCCAAAAGCACCCAGCGCTCCCCCGACTTCATGGTCCTGGCGCGCGTGGAGGCGTTGATCGCCGGATGGGGCCTCGAGGAAGCTCTTCGGCGCGCGACCGCCTACGCGGAAGCCGGCGCGGACGGCATCGTGATCCACTCGAAGGCGACTTCTCCGGACGAGGTCTACGCGTTCGCGCGCGAATGGAAACGGCGCGGCCTGCCGCTGGTCGTGATCCCCACCATGTTCTTCAGCGTGACCGCCCAGGAACTCCAGGATCGCGGTTTCAAGATGGCGATCTACGCCAATCACGGTCTGCGCGCGTCGATCCGCGCGATGGACGAGACGTTCCGCGCGATCCGGGAAACGGGTTCCACCGCCGCGGTGGAGGACCGGATCGCCTCGATGCGCGAGGTCTTCGACCTGCAGGGAATGAACCGGATCCGCGAAAGCGAGGAACGGTTCGGCCGCCGCGACGGCGTCACCGCGGTGATCCCCGCCGCCGGAGACGACCGCCTGCGGCCGGGGTTCGAGGCGATCCTGGGCGAGAAACCGCTCTGCATGGTCGACATCGGCGGCAAAACCCTGCTCGATCGCCAGGTGGAGACTCTAAGCTCGCTCGGCGTGACCGACATCCATGTGGTCGGCGGTTTCCGCGGCGACCGCATCCGCGCCGACGGCGTGCGCGTGGTCGACAACCCTGATTTCGAGCGTGCGGGCACCGCGCATTCGGTGCTGTGCGCGGCCGGCCATTTCGGTTCCAAGTGCCTGGTCGTCTACGGGGACATCCTGTTCGACCGCCGGGTCGTGGAGCTCCTGCTCAAGAGCCCTTATCCGGCAACGATCGTGCTCGACCGCGCGTACCGCACGCTGCCGTTCCGCGACAAGCGGATCGACCTGGCCGTGGCCGAGGACCTCGGCGGACCCTCGAACGGCGCGCGGCGCCTGGACTGGAACGCGTTCAAGCGCGTGCGGTGGGTCGGGCGCGCGGCGGACAAGACCGGGGCCAACACCGAATTCATCGGCATGGCGCTCTTTCAGGAAGAGGGCGTGCGTGCGCTGACCGACGCCTGGCGCGAAGCCGGGAAGCGTTTCGCCGGCAGCCCGTTCTACGAGGCGCCCGACGTCGCCCGGGCCGATTTCAACGACCTCCTGCAGTTCGTGATCGACCGCGGTTTCCCGCTCCACGGTCTCGAGGTCGAGCACGGGTGGTCCGAGATCCACTCCCCCGAGGACCTCGAGCGGGCGCGCGCGCATTTCGCGCGGGAACGGGCCGGCTCCGCGCCCCGATGATCGGGCCGAAAGACTTCGTCGAGGCGTTGGTATCGCGCGGCGTGCGCCGTTTCACCGGCGTGCCGTGCTCGTTCTTCCAGGCCGCCGTGGACCGCGTGATCGACGACCCGCGCCTGGAATACACGATCGTTCCCAACGAGGGCGCCGCGCTGGCGCTGGCGGCGGGCGCTTATTTGGGGGGCACGACGGCCGCGGTGCTCATCCAGAACTCCGGCCTCGGCAACCTGATCAATCCCCTCACCTCATTGAACATGATCTACCGGATCCCGGCGCTGCTGTTCATCAGCGGGCGCGCTTACGGCGTGCCCGACGAGCCCCAGCATGAGGTGATCGGACGCACGATGGGCGGCATCCTCGACGCCATCGGCGTGCGCCGCCGGGACCTGCCGGCGGACACAGCCGAGTACGGCCGGGCGCTCGACGACGCGTTCGCGTACATGCAGCGGGAGCGCCAGCCGTTCGCTTTTTTCGTCCGCCAGGACACGATCGACGAGTACAAACCGTCCCGCACCGACGGCGGCCGTTATCCGATGAAACGCATCGACGCGATCGGCGCCGTCATGGACGTTCTCGGCGGGGACGAGCTGGTGGTGGCGACCACCGGCAAGCCGTCGCGCGAGCTCTTCGCGACGCGCGACCGGCCGCGCAATTTCTACATGCAAGGCTCGATGGGCCACGCGATCTCGATCGGCCTGGGCCTGGCCCTCGAACGGCCGGACCGCAAGGTCGTCGTGCTCGACGGCGACGGCGCGGCCCTGATGCATCTGGGAGCCCTCTCCTCGGTCGGGCACTACAAACCGGTGAACTTCGTGCATGTGGTGCTCGACAACGAATCCTACGAGACGACCGGCGACCAGGACACGACCTCGCCGACCACCGACCTCGAGGGTGTCGCCCGTGCGTGCGGTTACCGCAACGCCTCCACCGTCGCGGACGCCGACGCCCTGAAGCACGCTCTCGGCAAGGCCCTCGCGCAGGAAGGGCCGGCGTTCCTGCGCGTGAAGATCAATCGCCTGGCCACCGGGAACATCGGGCGGATCTCTTCGACATATACATCCGAGAAGATCGCGCATCAGTTCCGGGAGGCGGTCGGCGAAACGGCCCGCCCGGCGGCGGACACGGGACGGCGCCGGCCGTGAGCCGCCGCCCGTGGGTGCTCCTCAATCCGGGGCCCGTGAACGTCACGCCGGCGGTCCGGCGCGCGCTCCTCGGACCCGACATCTGCCACCGCGAGCCGGAGTTCTCAAGGCTTCTGTCGCGCGTGCGCGGCAAGCTGCTCGGGCTTTTCGGCGCGGCGCGCACGCACCGGCTGGCGCTCTTCAGCGGATCGGGCACCACCGCGCTCGAGGCGATGATGGCGTCGTTCGCCCACCCGCGCCTCCGGACGCTCGTTCTCTCGAACGGTGTGTACGGCCGGCGCCTGGCCGCGGCACTCGAGGTCCGCGGCCTGCCCGTGCGGGTGCTGGAGAGCCCGCTCGGCTCTTTTCCCTCGACCCGGCAGATCGAAATCGAATTGCGCCGGCCGTCGGTGCACGCGGTCGCGATGGTGCACCACGAGACCTCGACCGGCATGCTCAACCCGCTCCACGCTGTCAAACGCCTCGCGCGCAAACACCGCAAATTCCTGCTCGTGGACGCGATCAGCTCCCTCGGCGCCGAAACCCTCGAACTCGGCGGCATCGATCTCCTCGCCGGCACCTCCGGCAAATGCCTGCACGGCTTTCCGGGCATCTCGTTCGTCTTCGTGTCCCGCCGGGCCGAACGGGAGCTCGCCCGCCGCCCGAAGCGCTCGCTTTATCTCGACCTCGGCGAAGCGCTGCGCCAGACCGGGCGCGGCGAGACCTCGTTCACGCCGGCGGTGCAGGTGCTCTACGCGCTCGACGCCGCGCTCGACGCCCTTTCGCGCGGAAGTCTCAAGGCCCGGATCGCGGATTACCGCCGCAAGAGCGGCCTTTTGTGGAACGGCCTCGAGCGGCTCGGCGTGCGGGCCCTCCTGCCGCCCGCGGCGCGTTCGCACGTGCTGGCGGCGTTCCACACACCCGAAGGATCGTCCTACCGCGCGCTTCACGACCGCCTGAAAAAAAGCGGTTTCGTGATCTACGCGGGCCAGTCGTCCCTCGAGGGCAGGATCTTCCGTGTCGCCAACCTCGGCGAAGTCTCGATGACGGACCTGCGGCGTTTCCTGAAGAGTTTCGCCTCGGCGCTGCGCGGAAGGAAAGCGCGCGGGTGAGCGTCTCGCTCTGGAGACCGAACCGGCTCCTGTCCACTCCGCTCACGCGGGTCCTCCTGCCCCTGCCGGTCACGCCGAACCAGGTGACGGTGGCCAGTCTCCTGGCGGGCGTGGCCGCCGGCTGTCTCTTCGCCCGGGGGCATTACGGCTCTTCCGTCGCGGCGGCGCTGGTTTACCAGCTGGCCTGCGTGCTCGACAACTGCGACGGCGAGATCGCCCGCGCCAAGAAGATGGGTTCGGCGCTGGGGGCCTGGCTCGACATCGCGACGGATTTCCTCACCGACGTGAGCGTTTTCACCGGGATCGCGCTGGGCATGTCCGCCGGCGGATGGACCCCGGAAGTGGCCGTGATGTGGGGCCTCTGCCTCTTCGGGATCAGCGCGCACCTGGCGCTGGTCGTGGCCGAGAAACTCCGCGGCTTCGGCCCGGCCGAGTTCGGCACACCGAACCCCGACGGGGCCGCGCGGCAGGGCGTGCTTTTCAAACTCTTCGATTCGCTCCGCGAAGGCGAGGCCGCGTGGCTGGTACTGGGCTTCGCGCTCGCCGGCAAGGCGCACACGCTGCTGTGGTTCGGCGCCGCGTACCTGCAGGTCCTGTGGATCTCGGCGCTTTTCATGAACCGTCACTGGCTTTTCGTCAAAAAACCCGGATGAGAGCGATCGTCCTGGCCGCGGGGGTCGGCCGGCGTTTTGGCGCGGTCACGAAAGCCCTGCCAAAATGCCTGGTCCCGCTGGGACCCGGCGGCCCCACTCTCCTGTCCCGCTATTTCGACGCGTTCCGGCACGCGGGGATCCGCGACATCGTGATCGTCTGCGGACACAAGGAAGAAAAGGTCCGGCGCCACGCGGCCGCCCACGGCAGGGGTTTGAGAGTGCGGTTCGTGCGCAATCCCGATTACCGCCGCGGAAGCATCGTGTCGCTGGCCAAAGCGGCCGCATCTCTCGACCGCGACGTGCTCGTGATGGACGCGGACGTCTACTTCCCCGCCGAGGCGCTCCGGCGCCTCGCGCGCTCGCGCAAGCGGGACGTCTTTCTCGCCGACACGCTCTCCAAGAGCGCCGGCGAGGAGATGATGCTGATGGCGCGGCGCGGGCGCCTCGAGGCGATCTCCAAACGCCTCGTGCCGGGCCTGGAGGTCATCGGCGAAGCCACCGGGATCGTGAAGTTCGGAACCTCCGCGGCACGGCGGCTGGCGGTGATCCTGCGCGGGATGGTCCGCTCGGGGATCCGGGACGTCGAGTACGAGGACGCTTACGGCAGGCTGATGAAGGAACGGCGTCTCGGCTTCGAGAGGATCGGCGGCGTGTTCTGGAGCGAGATGGACTTTCCCGGGGACTTGAGACGCATCGCCGCGAACTTAGCGGCGCAGACGCAGCCAGGCGCCGAACGAAAAAAACGCCATCGCGTAACAGCCCGCCGTTAGGATCACGGCCATCGCGGCCGGCCAGACCGAACCCTCCACGAAGGAAACAGCCGTCGCCAGGACCAGCAGGTAGAACGGTTCGCGCCCCGACAAACGGTCGAGGCGCCTCTGTTCGGCCCGGAAACGTTCGTCCGCGCGGCCGGTCGCCAGCGCCAGATGCCGGGCGCGGCGTTTGGCTTCGAGGACCAGGGCTCCCGTGATCTTCTCGAGGGTCAGCCCCGCCGTGAACAGGCCCGCCAGCACGCGGTGATCGCCCGGCCAGGCACGCGCCAATCCGAAAAAGATCCCCACCAGGACCAGATTCGACGCCACGATGTCGCAGGCGTCGTCCAGGCGCCCCCCGAAATCGCTGGCCGCGCGCTTGAGCCGAGCCAGTTCGCCGTCGGCGTGGTCCAGCACCGCCCAGAGATAGAAAAAGACCAATCCCCAGAATCCGGCCTCCGGACGTCCCGCGGCGAACGCCGCGGCGGCGATCCCGGCGAGGCCCAGGGACAGAAGGGTCAAATGGTTCGGGGAGAGCGGGGTCCGCGCCGCCCAGGTCGCCACCATCCGCGCCGGCGGGCGGTGGATCGCCTGGTCGAGCGGCGTATCGAGCGAAAGGAGTTCGTCAGCCGGATTTTCCAACGGTGAGCTTTCCCCAGACCGCGAAACCAGCGGCGGTCCAGACGAGCTGGCGGAGCCGTTTCAAGAGGCTCACCGCCACTCCGAGCGACGGGTGGAATCCCATCCACTGCGCCAGGAGCGCCATCCCCGCCTCCTGCGCGCCCAGGTTCCCGGGAATGAAGAAGCTCACCGTGCGCAGAAGCTGCAGCATCGCCTCGAGGGCCAGGCCATCCGCGAGCGTCACCGGCGCCCCGACCAGGCGGAACATGAAATAGGTCTCGACCCCGCCCGCGAGCCATCCCACGAAATGGAGGCCCAGCGCCGAGGCGAAGCGGCCGTCACGCGCCGAGAGAGTGCGCGCCACTTCGGCGTCGGCCTCCCGCGCGGAAACGTGGAAACGCTCGAGAAGCCCCGCCTGCGGGCGGAACCGCCCGACCCACCCCAGCACGGCGGCGAACAGGCCCCGCCGCTGGAGAAAGAGCAGGATCGCGGCGAGCGCCACGCAAACTCCCACGCCGGCGATGAGCGCCCAACTCCAGTCCGCGGGCACCCGCGACGCCGGCAGGAGCAGCGCCAGCCCCACGATCCAGAACAGGGCTTCCGAAACGAAGAGCGCGGTCCGCGCCATCACGACGCTCGTGAGCGCCTCGCGCCGGGTCAGGGCGAAGCGTTCCACGCACAGCTGGACCTTCAGGAACTCCCCTCCCACGTCCACGAACGGCGTCACGCTGTTGAGCGCCTCGCCGGCCAGACGCACGAGAAAAAGCTCCCCGAACGGCACCGCCGGGCGCCGCGACGGCGCCAAAAGCACCTTCCATCCCCAGACGTCCCAGACGCAGATGAGCGGATAGCCGCACAGGACCAGCGCGCCGGGACCCGCCAGCGCGGGGGCCAGTTCCGCCAGACGCCCCACGCCCACTTCGCGCAAGGTCCAGGCGAACAGGCCCAGCCCGGCGATGAAAAGCGCCCCTTTCAGGACGCCCGGGCGGCCGCTGAACTTCTTCAGACCTTGAATCGGTACTCCTTGCCCGGTTCGCGTTCGTGGTCCGGCGGATAGCTCCGGCGTTTGTCGGAGAAATAACGCTCGCGGTGATCACCGGAGGCCGCGCGGTTGTAGGTGAGGTAGAGATTGCGCCGCCTGGAGGCCGTCCGGTTCGGCCGGGACTGGTGCGGGACGAAGCAATCGAAGAACGCGACGTCTCCGGGCTCCATCGGGTAGGGCACGAAATCCAGGCCCTCGAGCTCGCGCCCTTCGAGCGGCTGCCACTTGCGCCCGATCAGGCCCCGCTTGTGCTGGCCCGCGGCCAGCTCCAGACACCCGTTCTCGACGGTGCTCGGGTCGACGGTCACCAGCACCGAAATGAAATAATCCGCGTAGTCGTCCCATCCGGGCTGGATGTCCTGATGCGGCGCGAAGCCGCTGCCGCCCGGGAGCTTGAAATTGATCTTCTCCTTGAAAAGCGCCGCGGGCGCCCCCAGCAGTTCGCTCACCCGGCCCGCAAGCTTGTCCGCCGCGACGAAGCGCCGGAAGCCATCGTGGTACTCGGCGAATTTCTCGATCCGGGAGAGGATCCGCTTGCCGGGTTCGGTCACGCTATCCTCGTAGTAAGGCATTTCGGCGCCGGGCTTGGGTGGGCGGGCGGCCAGCTCGTCGATCCAGGCCGACACAAGACGCATCTCGTCCGGACCGTACAGGCCGCGGATGACGAGAAAACCGTCGCGGCCGAAATCCTCGAGTTCACGGCCGGTCAGATGACGAGTGGAGGTCCCCATGGCTCTCTATTTAGCTACGCTGGGGCGCAAAAATCAAGGACGCTTCGTCGCGGGCCGAAGACGGGCGCTTTTCCCGCGCCGCCGCGCGTGATAAGATAACGCCGTCCATGAGCGACCCCACTGCGCCCGGCTCCCAACCGACCATCGAGCACCTGCTGGCGACCGAGATCGCCGTCAAACCCCACCAGGTCCGCGCGGCGATCCGGCTCCTCGACGACGGCGCGACGGTCCCGTTCATCGCGCGTTACCGCAAGGAAGCCACCGGGGGCCTGTCCGACACACACCTGCGTCTCCTGGCCGAACGGATCGAGTACCTGCGCGAGCTCGAGGCCCGGCGCGCGGAGATCCTCCGCGGCATCGAGGAGCAGGGCCGCATGAACCCTGCGCTGAAGACCGAGATCGAGCGCGCCGCGACGAAGGCGCGTCTCGAAGACCTCTACCTGCCCTACCGCCCCAAACGGCGCACCAAGGCCCAGACCGCCCGCGACGCAGGTCTGGAACCCCTCGCCCGCAAGCTTTTCGCCGATCCGTCGCTGGACCCGGCCGCGGAGGCGAAACCGTTCGCCGATCCCGTGAAGGGAGTCCCGGACGCCGGGGCCGCGCTGACCGGCGCGCGCGACATTCTGATGGAGGAATTCGCCGAGGACGCCTATCTTCTGGGGGTCTTGCGCGAACGCTTCTGGGATTCGGGATGGATCGTTTCGCAGGCGGCACCGGGCAAAGCGGACGACCCCGAGGCCTCGAAGTTCGCCGACTATTTTGATTTCCGTGAAGCAATGAAAGCCATCCCGTCCCACCGCGTGCTGGCGATCCTGCGCGGCCGCCAGGAGGGGATCCTGCGCGTCGCGCTCGAGATCCGGCAGACCTACTACAGCACCGCCGCCGCGGACCCGCGCGAAGAAGACCGGGAGTTCACCGCGGCCGTCTGCGAGCGTTTCGGCATCCGTCCGGCCCGGCGGGCGGCGGACGCCTGGCTCGTGGAGACCGCGCGGCAGGCCTGGCGCTACAAGATCCGCATGCACCTGGAGCTGGACCTGTTCCTGCGCCTGCGCCAGAGAGCCGAGGAGGAAGCGATCCGCATCTTTGCCGAGAACCTGAAGAACCTTCTCCTGGCCGCGCCCGCCGGGCCGCGCGTCACGCTGGGCCTCGACCCCGGGTTCCGCACGGGCGTCAAGGCCGCCGCGGTGGACGCCACCGGCAAGGTCCTCGAGACCGCGACGATCTACCCCCATGCCCCGCAGGAAGACTGGCGCGGTTCCCTTGAGAAGCTCGAGGCCCTGGTACGGCGCCACCGCGTCGAGCTGGTCGCGATCGGCAACGGCACCGCTTCGCGCGAGACCGACCGCCTGGCGCAGGACCTCTTGAAACGCCTGACCGACCTCAAGGTCCAAAAAGCGGTGGTCTCGGAGGCGGGCGCGTCGGTCTACTCGGCCTCGGAGCTGGCCTCGCAGGAACTGCCCGCGCTCGACGTGTCCCTGCGGGGCGCGGTGTCCATCGCACGGCGCCTGCAGGACCCGTTGGCGGAACTTGTGAAGATCGACCCCAAATCCATCGGTGTGGGCCAATACCAGCACGACGTGAATCAGGCGCGTCTGGCGCAGACCCTGGGCCACGTCGTCGAGGACTGCGTGAACGCGGTCGGCGTGGACGTGAACACCGCCTCGCCTTCCCTTCTGTCCTACGTCTCGGGTCTGAACCGCCGGACCGCCTCGAGCCTGGTCGCCTGGCGGGATCGCAACGGCGCGTTCCCCGACCGCGCGCGGCTCCTGGACGTGCCCGACCTCGGGCCCAAAGCGTTCGAGCAGGCCGCCGGCTTCCTGCGCATCCCGAACGGGGCCGATCCGTTGGACCGCTCGGGAGTGCACCCCGAATCGTACGCGCTGGTCGAGCGCATCCTGACCCGGAACGGCCGCCGGCTCGACGAAGTGCTGGGCAACAGCTCCTTCCTGCGTTCGCTCAAAACCGAGGAGTACACGGACGACCGCTTCGGCGCGCCGACCGTGATCGACATCCTCGCCGAGCTCGAAAAACCGGGACGCGACCCCCGGCCCGAGTTCCGCACCGCGTCGTTCCGGGAGGAGGTCCGCGAGATCTCGGACCTGAAACCCGGCATGCAGCTGGAAGGCACCGTGACGAACGTCGCGGCCTTCGGCGCGTTCGTGGACATCGGCGTGCATCTCGACGGCCTGGTCCACGTGTCGCAGCTGGCCGACCGTTTCGTGCGGGACCCGAACGAGGTCGTGCGGACCGGTCAGATCGTGCGCGTGCGCGTGGTCGAGATCGACCGGACGCGCGGACGGATCTCGCTTTCCATGCGTCCGCCCGGGCGCGGCGCGGCCGTCCCCTCCTAGGACATCTCCTCGATCAGACGGACCAGGCGCCGGCGCTCCGCCAGCGACAATTTCCGGGCGACGGCGCCGTAAAGGCACCTGCTCTCCGCCCGCAGGTGGCCGCGGATCAGGCAGCCCAGGTAGAGGCCTTTCGCGTAGACCTCGTCCGACCCGTCGTAAAGCGAACGGCGGCGGCGTGTCGTCGCGCGGGACAGCAGACGGTCCACTTCCCGCAGTTTTTCACGGATCTGCCGGTGCTCCGACAGGAGCACCCGGAGCGCCGGGTCAAACTTCGGGAGCGTCTGGCGCAGGAACGGGAAGACGCGTTCCTCCTCCGCGGCCATCTGGGTCGAGAGGCTCGCGCGGAGCGCCTCGAGCGCCCGCGCGCTGTGCCGCATGTTCGTGCCCCGCTGGTGGCGCCCCTCAAAACGCAGGCGGCCCAGCGTGCCCAGGAGCGCTTGCGCGTGCCCGAGCGGACGTTTGAGCTTCCTGCGGACGACTCGTTCAACCACAGTGGTCATGCGAACCTCCGGCCTTATGAGGAAGAGTGTAACTTGGGGAGGCATGACACCGCTGTGACAGACGTCACAAGGAAAAACGAGGGGGAGGTTATCTTTCGAGGAGTTTTTCGAGGCCCTGGCGGTCCCGGACCACGATCTGATGCGGCTGGATCTCGATCAGTTTCAGGCGCTGGAGGGCGTTCAGCTGACGGGCCGCGGTCTCACGCACGATCCCGATCCGCTGGGCCAGTTCCTCGCGCGTGAACGCCAGGCTCACGACCGCCTGGCGGGTGCCGCTCTTGCGGTCGGCCGCGGTGATCAGGTCCAGGAGGAACTTCGCCACGCGCTTGCGGCTGTCCTTCAGCGACACCTCCTCGATCAGCGCGCTGAAACATTGCAGGCGTTCGGCGAAGAGGCGGTTCAGGGACTGCGCCAGGCGCGTGTTGGTGCGCACGAGTCGCACGTAGTGTTCGCGCGAGAGGAACCACACCGTGCAGGCGGTCAGCGCCTCGGCGCTGGAAGAGCACGTCCATCGGGCCTCGCCGGGATTGCACGCGCAGGTGTCGCCGTTCTCGAGGGTCTCGAGGGTCTGTTCACGGCCGTTCGAGGCGATGCGGTAGATCTTCACCCGGCCCGAACGCACGAAGAAGACCCGGTCGCAGGATGCGCCCTCGAGGAAAAGCGTCTGTCCCTTCTCGAAGCTCTTCTCGCGAAGGCACTGGCGCACCTCCTCGAGTTCCTTATCGGGCAGGCCCTTGAAGAACGGGATGTCATGGATCGAGATCGCCACCTCTGGCCTCGCGCTGGTTCTTCCCTATCGGGACACGGACAGACGTTCGATGAGCGCCGCGCGCTGCGCTTTCAATTCCTGCGGCAGGCGATCGCCGATCTTGGTGAAGAAACCCTCGATGTCCGCGGCTTCGGCTTTCCACGCTTCGCGGTCGATCGCCAGCAGTTGATCCGCGGCGCCCGGCGCCAGGTCGAGACCCTTCGTGTCGAGGTCCGCGGCGCGCGGCAGCCAGCCGATCGGCGTGCGCTCCGCTTCGGCTTTTCCTTCGGCGCGGTCGAGGATCCAGCGAAGCGCCCGGATATTCTCACCGTAACCGGGCCAGAGGAACTTGCCCTGGTCGTCCTTGCGGAACCAGTTCACGTGGAAAATGCACGGCGGGTTCTTCATGCGCTTGCCCATGGCGATCCAATGCCCGAAATAATCCCCGATGTGATACCCGCAGAAAGGCAGCATCGCCATCGGGTCGCGGCGCACCACTCCGACCTGGCCCGTCGCGGCCGCGGTGGTCTCCGAAGCCATCGTCGCGCCGACATAAACGCCGTGTTCCCAGTCGAGCGACTGGTAAACGAGCGGCGCCAGCTTCGCGCGGCGGCCTCCGAAAACGATCGCCGAGATCGGCACGCCACGGGGGTTCTCCCATTCGGGCGAGATGCTCGGGCACTGGCTCGCGGGCGCGGTAAAACGGGCGTTCGGGTGCGCGGCCGGCTCTTTCGAGGCGGGCGTCCAGGGCCGGCCCAGCCAGTCGGTGGCCTGCGCGGGCGGCTGGCCGTCCATGCCCTCCCACCAGACGCCGCCGTCCGGGGTCTTGGCGACGTTCGTGAAGATCGTGTTGCGGCGGACCGTCGCCATCGCGTTGGGATTCGACTTCGAATTGGTGCCGGGCGCCACGCCGAAGAAACCGTACTCGGGGTTCACCGCCCAGAGACGGCCGTCCTCGCCGATGCGCAGCCACGCGATGTCGTCGCCCACGGTCCACGTCTTCCATCCCGGCATCGAGGCCGGCGGAACAAGCATCGCCAGATTCGTCTTGCCGCACTGGCTGGGGAACGCGGCCGCGACATAGCGCACCCGTTTGTCGGGCGACTCGACACCCATGATCAGCATGTGCTCGGCCATCCATCCCTCGCGGCGGCCGAGGGCGGAAGCGATCCGCAGGGCCAAACACTTCTTGCCCAACAGCACGTTGCCGCCGTAATTGGAGCCCGTGCTCCAGATCGTGTTGTCCTCCGGGAAATGGCAGATGTAACGCCGTTCGGGATCGCATCCCACGGTCGCGTGCAGGCCGCGTGTGAAATCACCGCTGGGCCCGAGCTCGTCGAGCGCGACCTTGCCCATGCGCGTCATGATGCGCATGTTGAGCGCCACGTAGGTGCTGTCGGTGATCTCGATGCCGATCTTGCTGAACTGGGAACCGGGAATGCCCATCAAAAAAGGCACCACGTACATCGTGCGGCCCTTCATCGAACCTTCGAAGATGACGCCGAGCTTGCGATAGGCCTCGTCGGGCGCCATCCAGTTGTTCATCGGGCCCGCGTCCTCGCGGTTGCGCGAGCAAATGAACGTGCGGTCCTCGACGCGCGCCACGTCGCGGGCGTCGCTGCGACCGTACAGACCGCCGGGGAACTTGGCGGGATCGAGGCGCTCGACCTCGCCGCGATCGATCATCAGCTTCGTCAATTCCTCCCGTTCGGCCTCGGAACCGTCGCACCAGCGCACGCGTTCCGGACGGCAGAGCCGGGCCATCTCATCGACCCACTGGATCAGTTTTGGGTTCGCTGTCGGAAGAGCGGAGGAGGTCGTCGCGGTGGTCAGCATGGTCTGTCTTCCAGTCTTTTTAGGATCTGTCATAAGTCCATTTTTTTAAGTATGTTATGCAGCTCTTACAGAAAGACCCTCGTCAGGGTCCGGAGGCAAGGAACGGGCGGACCAAGAGGAACGTCATCGCAGTGAGCCAGATCACGCCCAACAGGTTCAGAACGAACCCGGCGCGCATCATGTCGGCCACCTTCAGGCGGCCGCTGCCGAACACGATGGCGTTGGGCAGTGTACCCGAGGGTAGCATAAAAGCGAACGACGAGGCAAGTGTCACTGCCAACATCAAGGTAGAGAGATTTAAGCGGCGGCGCTCTCCATGCCCGGACAGGCGCGACGCTCGAGGAACTTATCTTCCTCGAGGATCGCCGCCCAAAGACCGGGCAGAAGGTCATCCAGCCCGCACGCGAACGTATCGCGGTATGGACACGGCCCGCCCCGGTCGGGATTCTCACAGTCCATTTTTACCCGGATATGGACCTGACGGCAATAGTCTTCTGCATCCCTTTTTTCCAGATGTTGCGCGTGAACCACAAGGTCCGGCAGATAGCGGAAGAGAGCGCATCCGCGCGGATCCGGATTGCGACAGTAACCGTCCTGCCCCCTATCCGGGCACACCGCGCAAACGCGCCGACGGACTGCCTCCTGGAAAGCGATCTCATTCCAGAAGAAATAATCCAGCCCGTTCTCTTTCATGGCCGCCCCCTCCTTTAGCGAAGAACCTTCCTCCCGCGCGTCACGCGTGCAAGACCGCCCGCTCGCGCGCCACCACGCCGGCCACTTCCGCCGCGACGTGATGCGTCACGCGGCTGCGCGCGGCCCACAGGTCGCTGAGCGAAAGGACCCCCTCGAGCGCTCCGCCGGACCCCACGACAACGAGTCGCGTAACCCGCTGGCGCTCCATCGCCGCCGCGGCCTCTTCCGGGCTCCAATCCCCGCGGCCCGTCTGCGCGCCCCAGGTCATCACCGCCCACACCCGCGTGTTCCGGGGATCCAGCCCGGGGGCCATCCCGCGCACGACCAGATCACGATCGGTCACCACCCCCGCCAGAGTGGTCCCTTCATAGACCGGCAGGAGCCCCACGTCCTCGTCGCGCATGATGCGCGCGGCGTCTTCCAGCGTCGCGTCGGCTGCGACGGTCCGCACCTTTCGTGTCATCATATTCCGTATCTTCATCGTGGCGTCCTCCTTTTCCAGGCTACGAGTTTATTGTGCTCCGGCGGGCAAGGGAATGCTGTGACGACGGTCACAAAGGTTGAACTATCGGACGTGAAGGAGGGGCTTACGAACGGACTTCGGAGGGGCCGGAAGCTTCTTCGGGCAGCGGCGCGAACTTCTCGGCGAACTCGTCCCAGAACATCACTTCGATCTCGGCCTTCAGCCGCCGCACGGCGTCCGCGCTCAACCCGTGCTCCGCGGCCAGAAGGTCCAATTTGTCCTTTTCGGTGAAGCGCACCGGCTGCCAGCCCTCGTAGAAGGACTGCTCCATTCCGGCGGCCAGGCCGTTCTTCTTGTCGGAAGCCGCGCGCCACTCGTACCAGACCGAGTCCGCCTCGAGAGTCTTGGCGGCCGCGGCCCGGGCGATCTGGGCGTACTTGGCGCGGTCCCCCATCTCCTCGACCTGGGCCATCGCGTCCGTCAGTCCACGGATCTCCTTTTCGAGGCCCTCCAGGCGCGTGCGGTAAACGGCCTCGGCCGGGTCTTCGGGAGGGACCGGGAGGGTGTCCGAAACCGCGCGGGGACGGAGGAGGAAGAACACCGCGGCGGCCAGGACCGCGAGCGCAAGGAGCGCGAGCGCGGCCCAAAGCGGCCGGCGGCGGGCGGGTCTGCTTTTGGGAAGGATGACATCCATCGGGAAGATTGTACCGCAGACGCGGCGCTTTTTTAAACCTTCGCGTCCCCGAGCAGGGCGCCGATCTTGTTGGTGTGCCGTTTATGAGAGCAGTAACCGAGCGGATTCTTTTCGAGATAACGCTGGTGATCTTCTTCGGCGGGCCAGAAGTCCCCGGCGGGAAGCACCTCGGTGACGATAGGATCCGGATAAACGCGCGCCTTCTCCAGGGCCGCGATCGCCTGCCGCGCGGCGCGTTCCTGCCCGGCGTCGTAGAAGAAGGCGATCGAGCGGTACTGCGAGCCGATGTCCGGCCCCTGCCGGTCGGTCGTGGTGGGGTCATGCCACTCGAAGAACGTGGCCAGAAGGTCCTCGTAGGAGGTCTTAGCGGGATCGTAGGTCACTTCCACGGCCTCCGCGTGGCCGGTACGGCCCGAGCAGACCTGTTCGTAGGTGGGGTTCTTCGTGCGTCCGCCCGCGTAGCCCACGCGCGAGTCCGTCACGCCCGGCAGCTTGCGGAAGAACTTCTCCACCCCCCAGAAGCACCCGGCGGCGAAAGCGGCTTTCTTGGTCTGCGGCACGGCCCCCTCCTCTGCGGCCGTCGCGGCGGCCGTCATGACGACAATCCCGATGATCCCCAACGTGATCGCACGGCATCCCATCGCGGCCCGGCCCTCCTTACCCTATTCTACGCCCCGGATCGCCCGCCGGATGGGTCCTTTTCGGGAGCGGCGTCTCCGGCATGCCGCGTCCTATTCGTAAAGCTCGAAGAACGTCGTCTCCCCGGTCTTCGTAAAATGCCGGCGTACGTACGGCACGATACTATAAAAGGACCCCCACGCGTACTCGTTCTCCGAACCCTCCACCTGGGCCGCCTTCTGAAGGATCACCACCAGGTCACCCCGCTGTTCCCGCAGGCCCTCGAAGACCCTGCGGCGCAGGGACGGGGTGTTCAGCTCCACGTTCTGCGGCCAATCGATCGCCAGCGGGTTCGCCTGCGGCGCCAGCGCCCAGTAGAGAGCCAGATCGGGCACGATCGCGTAACGGCGTCCTCCGGTCCGGTCGATCGCGCGGTTCAGATCCTCCAGGAACCTGTACGTCCGTTTCGACGTGCGGATCCCCCGCGCGCCGGCGAACACCCCGCCCGCGTGCCGGGTCAGTTCCGACGCCGGCCGGTCGCGATAAACGTAAAAGTACCGCGCCGCGGCGTGGTCGGCCAGCATCAGCCCGGTCAGGAGGAAGACCGGATACACACGCCGTTTCTGGCTCCCGAACGGCGCGAAAGGCAGGAACGAATGGACATGAGCGAGCACCAGCGCCGCCAGAAGTCCCCCGCCCAACACCGGGTTCGGGGCCCCGACGGAGATCATCGCGGTCCCGACCGTCAGAAGCGCCAAAAGTCCCGTCCGTAGCACGTCGGCCCGCTCGCGCGCGACCGCCGCACGGCACAACGTGGCCCCCAGCGCCACGCCCAGGAGGAAGAAACCTCCCCAGCTCACGTAACGGCCCGTGGCCATCGAAAAGCCGGCGGCCGCGACGGACGCGACCAAAAGACTCCCTCCGGCCAGGCTCCCCGCCGGGCTCCCGGCACCACCTTTGGCCGCCCGCGCGAGCAGCGCCATCGCTCCCGCTCCGTATACCAGACCCGCCGCGATCCTGGGGTAAGACCAGGCGGACAGGATGAAAGCCAGAAATCCCGGGCCGCCGGACGGACGGACCTGCTCGAACGCGTCCGGCAGAGCCCCCAGGAGCGCCATGGCCGTCGCGTAAACGGCCGCCGGCGTCAGCGCCGCGAGCCAGTAACGGACCTTGTGGGCGTCCCCCAGCAGGAGCAGGCTCAAAGGGGCCATCAGAAAATAGTTCTGCTTGCATAGACCCGCCGCCCCGACGAGCAGATAACCGGCCAAACGGTGTCCGCGAAAATGCCCCGTCAGGCAGGACGCCAGGCCGGCCGAGACCAGCAGCAAGCCATCGACCGTGTAGAAATGGTGGAAAACCGAGAAGGCCGACAACGACCACGCGATCGAGGCCACGGCGAACCGGTGGGCCGTCGAAGAACGCGCCGGCGACAGACGATCGACGATCACGGCCCACATCCATACGATCGCCGAGACCTCGAGGAGAAAAACGAGGCGCGAGGCCCAGAAGAAATAATCCCCGCCGAAGAGGACCTGCGGCGCGTGCAGGAGCGGTGAAAGGACCGGCCGGATGGAGATGAAATCCCTGTGCGGGACCTGCCCGTCGAGCAGGCGCCGGCCCATCGCCAGATCGAAACCCTGGTCCGCCACGTCAAAGCCGATCCAGGAGAACAGCAAGTGCGCTACGCCGGACACGATCACGACGAACGCCGCGCCCGCGATCACTGGGTCTTTTCGATCTCCTCGCGGGCCAGGTACACGCGCGCGCCGTCGCCCGCCTCGAGCCACAGGCCCTGCGGGTCCTCCTCGACGATCCGGCCGTACAGCCGGTGCCCGTTCTTGAGGATGATCGAGACCGAACCTTTAGAACGGGCGGTCGGAGACGGAAGATCGGGCTCCGGCGTCGAAACCGTGACGGGTTCCTGCGACGGCCGCGCCCCACCGGCCCCGGCGACCCCGCCGGACGGTACGTTCCCGCTCCGCGAGGCGGGCGCCGGCAGATACAGTCCGCCGGCGGCGGGAGCCGGGATCGCCGAGAGGACCGGGCGGAGCGAGAGATGCTTGAGGCTCTTCAGCACGCCGGGGAACACGGCGAACGCCAGGAAGATCATGAGCCCCGGCAGGACCAGATAACCGAGGATGCCGATCACGAAGACGAGGAAGGACTTCCTCGGCGGTTCGGCCGGAGCGGGACGGCCTGCCGCCAGCTGCCGGTACAGCGCGCACGCGAACAGCGTGCCGAACGGGATGAACAGAAGATCGAGGAAAGGCCCGATGAACGGGATCGCGGCGATCAGGATCGAGAGCGCCGTCACGGACAGGAGCCGCAGCGCCACGCCCCACCACCGGCCCGCGACGAGCGCCTTGCTGCGGAACAGCGCCCTCGAACCGCGGGTCCCTTCGGCCACGAACACGAACGGCGCGAACCAGAACCAGACCGTGAAGAGAATACCGGGGATCACGAAAAAGAGGAACCCGCCGAACACCAGGAACGCCGTCAGGATCCCGAGCCACAGGAAAGACGGCACGCTCTTCGAGGAGGAACGCAGGGCCTCTCCGATCCCTGGTTTCTCGGCCAGCGCCGCCCCGACGAGCGCCAGCTGGAAACGGCAGATCACGTACACCACGGCCAGGACGGCCGCCGACGAGGCGATAAGCGGAATGACCGGCTTGCCGGCCGGGAGGACCCGCGTGAGCGCGAACCCCAGCGCCGCGCAGAATCCCGCCGCCGCGACGGCCACCACCGCGCCGATCAGGAGGATCCCGAAAAAGGTCAGCGCGCGGCTTTTATAAAGTTGAAAGCTTTCGGAGAAAAGGACGCCTATCGGGGGCAGCCGGTCCGGCGCGGTTGGAGTGGAGGCAGCGGGTTCGGTCACGTTGGAGTTATCTTAGCCTTTGGCCTTGGGCAAGTCAACGGAGGCAGCGGACGGCGCCACGAGAAGAAAGACGAACATCGCCCCCGCGGCCACCGAGGAGATCGAGGCGCTCACGCAGAAAGCCAACTCGGAACCGCCCGCCTGCCAGAGCCATCCGAAGAGCAGGCTCGCCGGCAAAGAGCCCAGGCCCACGATGAAGTAATACCAGCCGAAAGCCTGCCCGCGCTCTGCCGGGTGGGCGCAGTCGGCCAGGAGCGCCCTCTCCCCGCCCTCGGTGAACGCGTAGAAAAGTCCGTAGCCGGCAAAGAGCGCCCAGGCGTGCCAGGCGGCGTGGGCATAGGCGAAACCAAGATAGACGAGCGCGTAAACGATCCAACCCGTGAGGATCACGCGCCGCCGTCCGAGCCGGTCCGACAGGGCGCCGAACGGCAGCGTCAGAAACGCTTTCACGGCGTTGAACAGCATCCAGATCACCGGCAGGAGCGGCGCCGGCACGCCGAGCTCGCCGGCGCGCAGCAGAAGAAAAGCGTCGGACGAACAGCTCAAGATGAAAACAAAGAGGATCGCGAAATACGCGCGCAACCGTCCTTTGGGGAGTCTGAAACGGAACGGCTCCTTCCCCGAAACGTTACGCCGGTCCGGAGCGACCTCACGTACCTTCCAGGCGATCAGCGCCACGGCGAGGAACCCGGGGATCGCGGCGATCCAGAAGAGCGTACGCAGGTCCTTCACGAACCAGCCGAGAAGGACCGCCGCGAGCACCGGCCCGGTGACCGCGCCCGCGTGATCCATCGAGCGGTGGAGGCCGTAGGCCTTGCCGCGCACCGACGGATCCACCGAGTCGGCGATCAGTGCGTCACGCGGCGCGCCGCGCACCCCTTTCCCCACCCGATCGGCGAAGCGGACGAAGAACACCGCCCAGGGCGAGGCCGCCAGCGCCAAGAGGGGCTTCGAGACCGACGAGAGGCTGTAGCCACCCAGGACCAGCCGCGTGCGGTCCCGCACGCGGTCGGCCCAGGCCCCCGAAAGGAGCATGAAAAAAGCGGCCGTGGATTCCGCGAAACCCTCCACGAGCCCCACGAAAGCCGTCGTCGCACCGAGGGTCTGGGTGAGGAAGAGCGGCAGGAGCGGGTAGACCATGTCGCTCGAGACATCCGTGAGGAAACTGACGAACCCGAGCGTGACAACGTTGGCGGTGATGCCTTTCAGTTTCATGCCGCGCGGCCGGGGGTCACTTTTGTTCGACCGGCCCCAGGTCGCCGATCAGGCATTTCACCGAACCGCCGCCCTTGCGGAAGAACTCGGAGACGTCCACGCGCGTGACCGGGAACCCCAGGCCTTCCAGACGCGCGACGAGCGCGTCGGAGACGCCCGCGGGCATCACAAGGACAGGGCCCTGCGGGCCGTCGAGCTGGAAACTGTTGCAGGCGAAAGCCTCCGCGTCGCGCGCGTCCACCTCGATGAAGCGCCCGCCCAGGCGCTCACGCAGGCGCGTGATGTCCGCCGGATCGGCGGCGGGCGGATAGGCCAGGAGATATTCGCGCCGCAAGCCGAACGCGAAGAAAAGCGTGTCGCCGTGATAATAGCGCACGTCTGTCAGGCGCACCGGCAGGACCTCCTGCGGCGAGACGACGGCCTCGAGGCTCCCGAGATTGCGCGCGTCCGAGCGGTGCGAGAAGCGGTAGCGGTACGGCGGGATGCCGAGCGCCGGCACGAAACCCGGCCGGACGATCTCGCCGTGAGTGAACACGAAAAAATCCGCCACGGGAAAGAAATCAGCCTCGCCCTCGAAAGCGAACGGCAGCGTGGCGATCGCGGTCACTCCCAGCCGGTTCAGCGCCGCGCGGTAGATCGCCTCCTGGCCCGCGCGGTGGCCCGCGAACGAGCTCAACCAGAAATGCTTGTGCCCGAGCGGCACCGGCGCGTATTTGAAATGGAGGAAACCGGCGTTCGCCGGAAAAACGAGCCCCGGATGCTCCGCGTGCGGCGGCACGACGAAGGTCGCCGCCCCCAGTCTCTCCAATGTGTCCTTGAAGCGTTCCCACTGGCCGACGGCTTTGGGCCGGTCGACGCGCTTCTTCAGGCCCCAGCGGTCCCGGGTGTAGGGGTTCTGCCCGCCGCGGATGCGGAAGTGCGCCGGATCGCCGAGAAGAATGGCGTGCTTCACCGCTTCCGCTCCAGGCATGCGGTCGGTACCGTGGAGATGAACGGCGAGAAAAGTCCCACCGGCCGGCCGTTGCCGCTGCGGCCCAGGCCTCCGAACGGCAGCGCGCCGGATGAGCGGCTCGTGGCGGCGTTCCAGTTCACCAGGCCCGTGCGCGCGCCGCGCACGACGGCCTCGTAGTCCGCCCGCCGGCGGCCGAACACGCTGGTGACCAGCCCGTAGAGACCGCGGTTGTTCAGCGCGAGCGCCTCGTCAAGGTCGCGCGCGACGTAGACCGCCGCGTCGGGGCCGAACACCTCGTCGTCCGCGTAGGTGCCTTCCCGCGGTTCGCCGGCGGGCGGACGCGCGCGCCGGTGGACGGAGGGCGCCAGATAATAGCCCTTCCTTCCCGCGCAGGACACCGGTCCGCCCGCGCGCAGGACCTCGAACCCTTCGGCGCGCGCGCGGCGCAGCGCCGAGAGGACCTTTCTGAAACCTTTTTCCGAAGCCACGGGCCCAAGATCCGCCCCCGCCTGGAGCCCGTAACCCACAACGAGCCGGTCGACCCGGCGCAGGAACCGTTCGACGAACTGCTCCGCGATCCGCCGGTGCAGGATGATCCGGCTCGTCGAGTTGCAGCGCTGGCCCGAGGTCATGAAGGCCCCTTCGACGGCCTCGCGGACCGCCAGGTCCAGGTCCGCGTCGGGCAGGACGATCGCGGCGTTCTTGCCGCCCATCTCGAGAGCGCAGATCTTGCCCGGCACGCTCCCGGTCTCGTCCAGGACCTTGCGGCCGGTGGCCCACGAACCGGTGAAAACGAGCGCGTCCACACCCGGATGCGCGGCCAGGCACCTGCCCGCTTCGCCCGCGCCCTGCGTGATGTTCAAGACGCCCGGCGGCAGCGCAGCGTCGCGGACGGCCTCGGCGAGGGTCTGCCCCACGAAAGGCGTCAGCTCCGAGGGCTTGAGCACCACCGTGTTGCCCGCCGCCAGCGCCGAGACCGCCGGCGAAAGCGCCAGATGCGCGGGCAGATTGAACGGCGCCAACACCGCCACGACCCCGCGCGGGCGGAAGACAAGTCGCGCGTCAAAATCGCCGCCCGGATGCCGCTCGGGACGGATCAGTCGCGCCTCTTCGCCGGCCACGACGTCGAAGCGCGCGGCCAGACGCGAGACCTCGGCGCGCGATTCGGTCACGAGCTTGCCCATTTCGCGCGTGATCAGGCATTCGAGCGCCGCGCCGTGACGAACGAGAGCGCGGCGAAGCGCGCCCAAGGCACGCAGGCGGGCCGCGGGCGGCAGCGCCGCCCAGCGCGGCGAGGCCGCGCGCGCCGCCGCGACGGCGGCGTCGGCGTCACCCGGCGACCATTCCCCCACCGGCCGGGCCAGATCGCCGGGGTCCCCGCTCGAACGACGGAGCGAGCGTCTGCCGGGTCCGGTAAAACGGTTATTGACCAGATCCCCCTTGAACGGCAGCAGGTCTTTTTTCATCGGCGGTCGAGGCATCTTAAGTCGGTGACGGAGAGGCGCTCGCGGCCGGACAGACCCAGGAGCCGCGCGGCGCGCACGGGCAGACGCGCCCGCGCGCCTTCACGCAGGCAGACGGTCTCGACCGCGCGCACCACGCCCCGGCGCTCGGCCAGCACCATCGCGGGAAAGAGCTCCCCCCGCCCGGGGCGGGTCGTGCCGTCATAAAGGAGCGTGCGTGTGGCCCTCACGAGCGGGATCGCCTCCAGGCGCGCCGTGTAATGCGGGCCGCCGTCGAACGGATCGACGTGATTCGAGTACCGGAACGACATCCGCCGCAGAAGGCGCAGCGACGCTCTCGCGCCCGGGGCCATCGTCGAGAGAGGGCGCAGCGCCGAATAGGGCAGCGTCGAGCAGTAGATCCGTTCTTTCGGAAAAAGCGAGAGGATGAATTCCTTGTTCGAGGCGCTCAAAGCATCGGCCTCGCGGTAGGACAGACCGGTGAAATGTTTGCCGAGATACTCCCAGAGCTTGTTGCCGGTCTGGGGGTCCAGCTTGGGGAGGTACTCCACCAGCACCCGCGGACGGAACAGCGCGCGGTGCCGGGCCATGAACGTGAAGCGCACGTACGAGAGCTTGCGGCCCACCCGCTCCTCGGTGCCGCGGTATTCGGGCAGTACGACCAGGCCGCCGATCTCGGTGAAACCCCTGCGGTCGGCGTGCAGCGCCAGCGTGCGGTGCCACACGGTCTTGTGGAGCGTGCGACTGTGCTTGGCGTGCTGCCCCACGCGGAACGAAAGATGCGGCAGGCCCGGAGTGCCGTGCCGGGCGAGCACCAGCGAACAGCCGGCCAGGCGGCGGACCGCCGTGTCCTCGGCCACGAAGAGATAGCGCCGGGCACCCGCGTTCCCGACCCGTCCCGCGAACGAGGCGACCGAAGCGCGGATCAGGGCTTTGAGCCGGACCGGGTCGGCCGGGAGATTGTAGGAGTTCAGGTGCCGGGCCAGCTTCAAGAGACCGTTCAGGTCTTCGAGGCGGATATCGCGGATGAGGATCACGCGCGCGCCTCCGGGGCTCTCGTGCAGGCTCGGCGGATGATCCGCTCGTAGATCCGTACCGCGGCCTCGAGCTGGCCGATCGCGATCCGCTCGTTCGGCCGGTGGATATTCCCGCGCGAGACGCCCGGGCCCAACACCGCCGACGAGACCCCCCACCGGGAATAAAGTCCGGCTTCGGTGCAGCCGGATTTGGCCAGAAAACGCGCGCTCAAACCCGCGTCCGCCAGAGCGCCCGCGGCCAGACGCCCGGCCGGGCCGAGGGGACGGCCCCGCAGCGCGGGATTATCCCGCTCGACCCGGAGCTTCCAGCCCAATTCGCGGCGGTAGACGGCCAGGCCGGCGGTGAGGAGTTTTTTGAGCCGCTTGACCACGCGGTCCATTGTCTGCCCCGGGTTCAGGCGGAAGTCGAAACAGAGCGTCAGCGCGGTGCCTTCGGTGCGGGCCAGACAGAGAGTGCTCGTCGAGACCGGGGGATCGAACGCGCGGTCGCGTCCGGGAAAACGGGCGATGGTCCGCGCGACCGCGTTCCGCACGTCCACGATGGCCGGCGCGGGAAAAACCGGACGGACGGTCGAACCCGCGGCGGAGCGCGATACGCCCGCGGCCAGACGGGCCGAAGCGGGCACCATGTTGCGGGCCTGCCCGCCGTCCAGACTCGCCACGAGCGTCCCGCGGCCCGAGGTCCGCAGCCAGCGCACGGCCTTGTCGAGCGCGTTGACGCCCGTCGACGGCTGGCTCGAATGGGCGCTCCGGCCCGAGAAGCGTTTCCCGGCCGCGCGGAGCTTCGCGCGGCGCCGCGCGACGAGCGTGATCTCCGCGACCCCCATTCCCTTGTGCTTGTACGTCACACCGAGCGCGGTGGGCTCGGCGGCGAGGACCGCGTACGGCTTGGGGCCCTTCCATCTTTTGAGGACCGTGTGTGCGCCGCCCATGCCGCTCTCTTCACCGAAGGTCCCGAGCACGACGAACGGCCGCGTGAACGTATCCCGGGCCGTCCGCGAGGCGGCCTCGAGGATCGCCGCCATCGAACCCTTGTCGTCGGCCGAACCCAGGCCGTACAGAACGCCGCGCTCGACGCGCGCTCTCCGGGGATCGCCGCCGGTGCGCGTCCAGGCCGAGCGCTCGCCCGGAGGGACGGTATCCAGATGCGCACACAGAACGAGCGGCCGGCCGGAGGCCGGGCCTTTTCGCCCCAGGACGTTGACGAAGACCTGTCCGTTCCGCCGGACCTTCTGATAGGACACCCGGAAACCCGCGCGGCCGAGGAGCCGGCCGACCCGCCGGGCCAGCGCCGCGTTGGAGCGCGTCGTGACGGTGTTGTGGGCGACGAATTCCTTGAGGAGTTCGGTCACATCGGACATGGGTCCGATTATACCCGACCTCCGGCCTCCGGCCCAAACTTATCGGCGGTTTTCGCCTACCTGCGCTGCGTGCCGCCGACCACCCGAACAATGTCCGGCAAAACCGGGGGGTCTGTCAGCCGGAATCCGCGCTTGCGGTTCAACTTGTGGATAACCTAATTATCAAATTTAATTATCTTTACTTAAGTATTTTCAAATATATACGTTTTTTCAACCCTATTGAAACGGATGCTCTCATAGGGTAAATTTGGCGCTCTTGGTCTTTTAGCTCAAGCACTTAAGGAACGGGGGGTCCGCCGCATGAAAATCGCCGATATTCTGGTCCAGCAGGGCCATCTGAACGAGGCCGACCTTCTCCGCGCCCGTGCCCATCACCAGCAGAACGGCACCCCGCTCCTCCACACCCTGATCCAGATGGAACTCGTCTCGCCCGAACAGCTCATCAAGAGCCTGTCGGAGTGTTACAGCATCCCGGTCTTTGACCTCAGGGACCTGCGCGCGGCCAGCCAGGACGCGCTCGACCTCCTGCCCGTCGCCCTGCTCCAGAAGCTCAACGTGTTCCCGATCAAGATCGAGGACGGCAAACTGCACCTGATCTTCGGCAGTTACCCGATCGACCTGCCCACGCTCGACATGATCAAATCCCGCGCGGGGCTCAAGATCCAACCCTACCTGGCCAAAGGGTCCGACATCCGCGACGCGATCGAGCGTTTCATCGTCCAGGACAAGACCAAGGACGCGTTGGACAAGCTCCTGCAGGAAGCCACCGTCGAGGTGTCGCTCAAGACCCGCTCCGGCCAGGCCAGTCCGTTCGACAACCGCATGATCGAGAACGCCCACTCGCCGGTCGTGCGGCTCGTGGACCTGGTCGTGCAGACCGCGGTCCGTTCGCGCGCCAGCGACATCCATTTCGAACCGCGCGAGACGACGCTGGCGATCCGCTACCGCATCGACGGCCGGCTCACCGTCGCCAAACGCATCCCGCCGCACCTGGCCGCCTCGATCGTCGCGCGTCTCAAGATCATGAGCGACCTCGACATCTCGGAGCGCCGCCGCCCCCAGGACGGGCGCATCCGGATCGGCGTGGACGGCAAGGACGTGAACCTCCGCGTGTCCACGGTGCCCACCGTTTACGGGGAAAAGGTCGTCCTGCGCCTGCTGAACCACGAGCTGGCGGGGATCAAGGACATTCGCAGCCTCGGTTTCAACGAAAAAGACCTGCACGAGTTCCAGGACGCGCTCGATCTGAAGCAGGGCATCGTGCTGATCACGGGCCCCACGGGTTCCGGCAAGACCACCACGATCTACACCGCGCTCAACCAGATGAGCGAGAAAGAGCTCAACATCACCACGATCGAGGACCCGGTCGAACATTGCATCGACGGGCTCAACCAGATCCAGGTGAACCACAAAACGGGATTGACCTTCGCGAGTATCCTGCGCAGCACCCTCCGCCAGGACCCGGACGTCATCTTCGTGGGCGAGATCCGCGATTCCGAGACGGCCGACGTCGCGTTCAAGAGCGCGCTCACCGGGCACCTCGTTTTCAGCACGCTCCACACCAACGGCTGTCTGGCCACCCTGGCCCGCCTGCGGGATATGGGACTCGAACCGTTCCTGATGGCCTCGGCGTTGCGGCTGGTGGTCGCCCAACGCCTGTTGAGATTGAACTGCCGCTCCTGCCGCGTGCCGTACGCCCCGAACGAACGCGCTCTCGAGAGGATGGAGCGCCTGCTCTCGCGCAAGCTCACGGGGACCTTCTACAGGAGCCCGGGCTGCCACCAGTGTTCGGACATGGGGTTCAAAGGCCGGACGGCCGTTTACGAGACGCTGAAGATCTCGGACAAGGTCCGCAGCCTGATCGCCCAGGAAGCGCCCGCCGCCGTGATCCTCGAGCAGGCCCGACAGGAAGGCTTCTCCACCCTGGTCGAACAGGCGGCCGCGAAGGCCGAAGCGGGTCTGACGACCCTGGAAGAGATCTACGAAGTGCTGGACATGGGGCTGAAGATCTCAGCCCGCGCGGCGGCGGCTACCGTCGTCGGAAGTTAATCCTCCCACTCGCTGCTCCAGGCGAGGATCTCCTCGTAAGCCTTCTTATCCGATTCCAGCAGCAGGAACACGTGGTCCAGTCTTAGGATCTCGATCATGCCGCGGATGGTTTCGGGCATGTTCATCAGGGCCAGCCGGTAGCGTTTCTGCTTGAGTGTCGCGAAGATCTTCAGGAGCTGCGCCAGCGCGGCCGTATCCACCTGCGTGACCTTCTTCAGGTCCAGGATGACGTTCTTGTTCAGGCGGCCCTGGCTGTGCCGGGCTTTCTCGAAGAAACGCGTCATCGCGGGGATCACCGAGCTGTCTAGGCTCCCCTTCAGATGAACGATCCGCACGTGCGGGAAGTTGTCGATCGTGTGAATGAAAAGCGGCAGGACCCCGTCCTCGTTCGAGAAAAATTCCCCGAGCATCCCGTCCGAGTCCCCGTCCGTGAACTTCTTGGTCAAGAGCGGTATCCTCCCGGCCGTATTTTACTACTCGGCGGCGAAAAAGGCACGCCGGTGATGACTTCCCCGAAATATGTTATCTTAGGCCGACAGGAGGCCCCGGCGAAGCTATGCGGAAGATCCACTGCCTGATCGAGGAACACCACTCTCTCGAAGATTGCCTCGAACGGCTCGAGACCCTGACCGAACCCTGCCGAACACGCCCCTGGCGCGTCGGACGCGACATCCCCTGCCTGTGGCTGCGATTCAAACACCTGATCATCTGCCTGCGCTGGGGCCAATACCGTTATTGGCCGGGTTTCAAACGCCTCGTCGAACGCCATATCGGGGTACTGACCGCCCACCTGAACACAAGATGGCTGGTCTCGATCTGCGACACCTACGCCGATTTCGGCGATCCCGCCGAAGCGCGCAATGCGATGCTCGTGTCGCTCGCCGCCAACACCGAGAGATTTTCCCGGACCCTGCGGCTCCTGGAGAACCCGGCGGATGCGCCGGCGGCGGACCCCGGCACCCTGCGGATCCTCGCGGAAAAGAACCTGCCGCTTTGGGACGGCATGTCGACCCTCCGTCTGGCGACCGGGCCGGACACCGTGACGAACCTGCTGTTCCGCCTGTCGTGCCTGATGGCGCCCACCCCGGCGCTGGATGCCCTCTTTCGGACCGTCCTGAAACGTCTGCTCGCGGAACCGGGCTCCACTCTGCACCGGCTCCGGGCGGCCGATCCGGGACCTTTCCGGTACCTCGAACCATTCTTCCGCGCGCGCCGCAAACCTTTCTTCCCCGCGAGAGCGGCCTATGCGGTCCATGGGGCGGTCTGGGCGGTGGCGTTCTGGTGGACCCACTTGCAGCGCGCCGTGACCCGGCGATTGAGCCGGTCGAAACCTTTTCCGATCTCCGCGCTGTCCCGGCCGGACGATCCTGACGAAAAATAAAAAGGCCGCGGCGCTCCCAACGCGCCGCGGCCCGGACTTTTTCGTGGCGCCCTAAAGGCGCGTGAGCCTACTTCGTCTCTTTGCGCGAATTGGGCTTGTCGAGCGGGATCGCTCCAAAGACGGCATTGGAGAACATCGCTCCCGTGCCCGCGAATCCGGAACGCTCGGCTTCTTTCTCCCAGAACCCCTTGGCCTTCGCCGAAGGGCTTGCCCTCTCCCGCTCCTTCTGCTCGCGCTGGGCCTTCTTCACCTCTTTCAGACGGTCGTACTCGGGCGTGCCCCGCTCCGCCGCGACAGCCGCCGGCGCCGCCGCCCCTTGAGCGAACAGAATGAATGCGAGAACCGTGATCCATTTCTTCATGTGTGCCGTCTCCCGAAAAATAGCCTTCCCATTGGTCGCTGCCATTGCTCTAACGTCCCCGGGCCCCCTCTAGCCATCCGCCCAGGTCCCTCCGACATCAACATGGAACGACCCGGGGCGACGGAGTCCGAAATAAAAGTGCCCTGAATAGGCCCGCCGGGACCCAAAGCAACGGCTCCGTACTCTTGCTAGAAATTGCAGACGACGCTCACGCCGCCCGAGTGGTTGACGTAGTTGTAGACAGGGTCATTGGAGTCATTGTTCAGGTAATCATAGGAGAATTTAAGACTCGTATTCATCGTCACGGGAACGATGACTCGGGCGCCGACGAGGTACTCGTCATCTTGCCTTTGAATATTCGAAGTTGTCTCGAGATAATCCGAGTTTTTGTACCGAAAACTGGCCAGGCCGTTCCAATCAAACCATAACGGAAAATTAAAGTCTGCGTTCATCTGATGGGTATTTCTCACATAGTCCGAGCCTTCGGTGTCCTCTGCTTTGAATTCATAACCCACGCCCAAGTAGAGGTCTTTCTTCTGATTTAAGTAAAAGTTATTGGTGACATTCACGGCATTGCTCGTGCTTTCACGGGAAGTAACGGCCGGCACCGGACCTTGGTCTTTGTAATCGGTATACGCGATCCTCTCGGAAAAAATGATCCGATGCCAATCCCACCACGAGGAGATCAAACGAATGGTCTGGGGATAGCTTTGGTAATAAAACTCATCGGCTACGGACACATGAACATAGCCCGAAGAAAACATCGTCAACACGGGCTTGTGAGCCAATTCCCCCAGGTACGACAACGTGATCGCCGGCGCATGGACCAGCGTCTGAAGATAATCCAAGGTGTCACTATAAAAAGAGTGGGAATAGCCATAAGCCGCCGAAAGCGCCCAGGGCCCGTTCTTTTCGATCTGATAACTCGCATACAAAGAGCCGGGCCAGCGTACCGCGTGTTCCTCGTCGGGGACTTGAAGCTTGGTGGGCTCTGAAGCAGCGTTAGAATTGAATTCAAATCCCTGCTCGATCAAAAAAGACCATTTCTTTCCTTCCGCTCTCCGCATCACCGTTTCAATGGTTTCGATCGCTTCCAGGTCCCGGTCGGCTTTCATCTTGTAATCGCTGCTGATAATACTTTCCGAGACATACCGGAGCTCGGTTTGAGATCCTTTAAGATCCTTGCTGTGAAAAAGCGTCTGGGCCAGCGCATAATGCAAAGCCACGTTTTCCGGGGCGAGCTTTAACCCCTCCTTAAAAGCCGCGATTGCTTCTTCGTGACGTCCCAACTTGTCCAGCGCGATCCCCTTGTAGCGTTTCACTCTCACATCCTCGGGATACTGACTTTCCAGTAAACCGAGCTCTGTGACCGCTTCTTCGTAATGAGCATCCATAAAATGCACGGCCGCTTTTGTTTTGAGAAACTCCTCGGGGCTCATCTGCCGACCCGCAGGCCCCTGGCTCGCGTCTTGGGCCGATTCGATGGTCTCCAGCCTTGCAAGCTGGATCTTGGCATAAGAAGAGAATGCCCCCGAAGCGTCGAGTTCCACGAGCTTCATGAGACGCTCCCGCGCCTTGGCATATTCGCCGCGTCTTAAATGAACCTTGGAGAGCAGTTTATAGGTGGGGAGATCTTCGGGGGAAACAGCTAGAATTCCATCCAGAACGATAAGCGCTTCATCGTCGCGCCTCAACTGGTCCAGGCAAGCGCCGATATAGCGACGGATAATCACCTCGTCGGGATGCTGCGCGGCCAACACCTTGAACTCCGTCAGGGCTTCTTCGTACTTGTGAAGCACAAAACACCGGATGGCTTCACTTTGCATGAGCTCTTCGGCGCCGTAGGTCCTAACGGCAATTCCCTGGTTGCCCTGAAGGTCCGACAGGTCATCGGAAGGTTCGGTTTCCGCGGCAAAAAGGTTTGCTGCGGATAAAAAAACGCCGAGCGCAACGAAAAAGAGGGTATATTGCTTGGCTGGGATCGACACTATGCGATCGGAACCTCTAAGGTCCCACCCGCATCTGCGGAAGGGCTCACGAGAATGTTACCGCCGCTCCCGGTCGGATCGTCTTTGACCACGACATTCGTCAGATGCAGGAAGTCGGGTCCCGTGTGATCATGAACCCCTGTCACCGGGCTCGGATCCGCGTCCACAGGCGTAAAGACAATCGAACCCGTGTAATCGACGCTCTCCTTGACAAATTGAAAGTTCTGGATGGTTCTTGGGCTCCCATAATAACCGATATCCGAACCACCGTTCGCCAGTTTATAGGCGTTGTAATCCTCCTGAATTTTGAGGATAAAATTGATGATAGACCGCAGTTCATCGGGTCTGAAGTTATGTTCATTAATGAAGCTTGCCAAATCGTTCGGATCGACTATCCCTCTCATGTCCATTCCTGCACCGAATGGGTCGTACGTTCCCGCCTGGAATGCGCCTGCGGCCGTCCCTGCCGACCCCTCTCCAAAACCAGGTTGAAATCCACCTGCCGTATCCGTCGGGGATCCGTCCTGAAAATGATCGGCGTAGTTCTCAAAATAAGTGTCGATATGCGCGGTTATTTGCTGCTGCACTTCGGGCGATTGGTTCTGAAAATAGTCAGACTGGGTGACGGCCGTTCGGACCGTATCCGCCAATAAACCCGGGTCGATGCTTCCGGCGGGAGAGTTTGATCCGGGTCCGAAAGCGGCCGGACCGGACCCGGGCAAACTGAAACTAAGATCGGAAAGATTCAAAACATTGTGATTAAGCGTATCGCCGCTGAATGCCTGGCTACGGGACAACTCCGAATCGCGTGCCATACCCATCACCACACCGTCTATGGCGCTGTCAACCTGGCTGCCCTGGCCGCCGGCTCCGTCAGTCGACCCGCCCGGAGGACCTCCCGGAGGAGGCGGCCCTCCCGGATAATTTTGATCGTCGTCATCGGCCTTTGGCGCGTCTGTTTCTGCGCTCGATTGAGAGGGTTGGACATTTTCCGTCCCGGGCTGATCCAGAGACAGAACATCAGCGGCCTGTTGCATAAACTCTTGAGCCACCCGCATGCTCTCCGCGCTCAACTCAAATTGCTTTTCAACGATCCCGTCGGCTCCCATCACCACTCCCCGTCCTTCGCCCACCACGATCTCCTTATCCGGGGCATCGAGCGGACTTAAGCCCACCCTATTCTCATAAACTTCCAGAGTGTTGCTCACTTCGCTGCCGATCCCCTCGGCCGCAAAGGAAAATATGGTTCCTCGGACCGACGCGATCGCAGTCGGTGAAGCGACTTTAAATTTTGATTGAGTGTGATGGAGACGGTTAACAACCGAAAATATCTCCCCGGATGTCACATCTATCTGAACATTGTCGCCAAGTGATGTTAGCACAGCCCTTGTTTCTTGTTTAAGCTTTGTAACGCTCTTCGCGTCACTTCCTAAGACCAGCTGGCACTCCGAATTCTCCCCAACGAATATTTGCGCTCCCTGAACCAGCTCAATCCCTTTTGTGGCCGTTGTCCAATCCGTGTCGCCGGGATTTTTAAAGCGAACTTGGTTGCTTAATTCAACGATCGTTGCCGTGTTGCGATCCAGTGCATAACTCTCGTGTGTGGAGGCTAAATTTGCACCGACTGACACCGCAACAAATAGGAGTATCTTAAATGCTTTCATCTGTTATTTTAATCTATTAACTAATCCTAGCGTTTCATAAAAACTAAGTGTTTTATTCTATTATTATGTGCTATTAACTATTATTATATGCTATTAATAAGGAAAAGCAATGATTCGTTTTAAGAATGTCCATTATAAACGATAGCTTTTCAGCCACTAGTAGGAGTCAGTTATGACAATGAAAATGCTTGGATCCTTCTTTTTAATCGTTATTTTCTTCGCACTTCTGTTCTGTGCGACGCCCGTTATGGCGATGCCCAGTGACGCTGATTCGAATACGGCCCAGATGCGAGGTGGATGGGCCGAGTTTCCATTAGCGATTGGTACAAGTGGAGACTTCGTGTTGGACCGGCCGCTCAATAATGGCGAAAAAATCGACAGCACCGACTGGTACGGAGCAGACATCTACTTTGATCCTATCGAGAGACTGCATTTAAATTTGTTTTTGGGTGCCGCGCAGGGAGGCTTTAAGGACTTACGCCTGAACCTTAGCACCGGCGGCCTTGTCACCGGCGTTACGGGCATCGGCGAATCGGACACGGCCTTTGCGGTCGGATTGGGGGCTAAAGGGGATGTCCTGGAATTCGATCTGCTGCCGGATCGGTCGAAGGCCGAGCTTTTCGTCAGCGGCGGTTATCGGCGCACCAATCCCGATCTGGAAAGCGCCCGTGGCAGCAATGGATTACAGCCTACCGCCCTGAACATGGAGATAGAGATCCAAGAATGGCAGATCGGGGCCGGCGTGAAACAGCGTTTCGACGACCTCATCCCCGGCATTTCCTTCCTTCCCTATCTGGGTGTCAAATATTCGGACGTGGACGTGGATCTGCGCGGACCAAGCAGCTTCCCTGCAGGGCCGGGCGTCACCGCGTCCATCGTAAACGGCAGTCGAGAGAGCAACGACGTGGTCGGGTTATTCCTGGGTCTTCAAATCTTGGGCTGGGAGGATCGCCTTTCGTTCGCTATTGAAGGACGATGGGTTGAAGAAACAGCGGTCTACCTGAACGGTCATTTGCGTTGGTAATTCGGTTATAAGCGGTGACCTTGCCCCAAGGGTCCAGAAAAAATCTCAAACCGGCGATCAACCCTTCCGTGAGGAACGGCATCCGGTACCGTCGTATCGGGGCCCGGACTATAGGAAAAGCCTGCCGGAGAGCACCCCTCCGAACAGAACGGCGGCCAGGACCGCGTTCAGCGAGATCGCCGCGTATTCGACGCGGCGGTCCTCCTCCCTCTTGAACAGGATGAAAAACGCAAACGGGATGAAATAGTACCTCGGCTCGATCAGCCAGGACGGGGCCAGATAGAGAAAAGTGAAGGGATACAGAAGATAAAAGGAGCGCTCGCTCAACCGGGTCACGGTCAACGAGAGCACCGAATAAGCGACCGGGAGAAAGAACAGTGACTTGAGCCAGAAATTCGAATCGAGAACATCCAGCAGGAAGTTCCCTATCAAATAACGGGTGGCCGTGGCGTTGTAGGGGTGATCACTGGTGAAAGTCAGATGATAAACGACGAACGCCAGAGCGACCAGCGGAACGGCCGTCCGGGCGCTGCGGACCCGCCGGACGATCCGGGGCAACTGGTACAGGTTGTGAGGCAGGAACAGGGCGAAGAAAAAGAAGAGCAGAAGATAGAGATTCCCGAAATAGGGCCGCCCGAGCGGATGGGCCCATCGGTCCCCGTAGGTAAAGCCTCCGTTGGCGATGACGAACGCGGCGAAAACGGCGGCTGCGGCCACGAACACCCAGTTCCTCCTTGCGTGGGCCAATAAACGCTTGGGTCCGTCAGGGAGCACGTGTTCCGGCCGACAGGCCAGCAGGAACAGGAACGCCATCCAAACGATGTTGTTCTGCCTGACAAAACAGCCCGCCAGCGCCGTCAGCGCCGCCGGCCCGGTCCGTCCGCTCAGCGCCAGAAGCAGCGCGGCCAGGACCAGGCTTAAAGAGAGAACGTCGGTGTACAGCAGGAAATAGAACGGAAAAACGATCGGCAGGAAGCTGAATTGCAGGAGTTTCGTCAAAGAAGAGCCGGGCGAAACCTTCCTCGCGAGAAAAAGAAAGGACAGGACGGCCGAGAAACAGACGACCGAGGAAACAAGCCGGAGCCCCGACACGTCGGTCACATGGAACAGGTTCCCGGCGGCATACAGAAAGTAGAGATGCCCCGGGAACACCGTGTAGTCGCCGGCGTTCCTGAAATCCCCCCTCATGAACGAGGCAAATTTCTCGTAATACTTGGCCTCATCGAGGATGAGACCCTTGTTCCGGATCAGAAGACAGGCGGAGAGAAAGACCCCCGCCAGGATCGCCGCCGAGAGAACCGTGGGCAGATGAGCCTTGCGCATGGACGGGTCTATGATGCCCCGGAGCAGAGGCGAGACCCGAGGCCCCGCGTGCGGACTTTTACTGGCCGGCCGCGGCGGCGTAGGCACCCATGAGCTGCGCCATGTCCTGGAACTGCACGTCCGACGGAGGCTCGAACTTGCCGGCGTCGGCCGACCAGCTCTGGCAGGTGAAATCCATCTCCTCGTCCATGTTGGCCGTCTGCGGGCCGCCCATCGGGGACCTGCCCATCCCGATCGGCATGATCATGCCCTGGTTCTCGCCCATCGGTCCGCCCCAGGTGTACATCTTCTGGGCATCGCGGATCATGTACATCGGATACGTCGTATTGCCCTCGCGGACCTGCATGTCCCCGCGCAGTTTGCCCGCGCTGACATAGATCGTACCGCTCTGGCTGCCGTCCGGCTTGGCGAACGAGCACTGCACCGACTGCCCCAGCGCCATCAGGCGCGAGAACGAGCTCGACTCCGCGTGCGCGGCCGTCGTGAACAACACCCCCAAAAGACCTGCCAAAATGACCCGTTTCATGGACCCTCCAAAGTTGGGCGTTCATTGAATAGCGCTTTGTGATTATATACCGCCGGCGTGTGGGAGGAAAGGGCGTGAACGCGCCTGCCTCTCCCCTTCGGACGCCGGCCGGCATGAGAAGGGCCCCCAATCTTTGAAAGGATTAATTCTGCTTTAACGTTCCTCTAATGGCTTATTTCGTATTCTGTCCACGGTGAGATAAAAGCTCCACTAAGCGTAATCGTCCTTTTTGCGGAGGCAAGAACCCCGATGAGAAATAAGACCAATTTCACATGGATAGTTCTTTCGACATTTTTGTTAGCCGCGAACGATCCCGCGATCGCCGCGTCCCTCACCACGGCGACACAGGATCAGACCGCCAGTGGATTCACGGTGACTCAGACCGAACAGGCGGCGCAGACGAACCAGGACGTCGTGGATTCCAAGAACATGCTCATGGAAGCCGCGGCGACGTTCACGACCACAACGTCCACCGCCCTGCCGACAGCCCCGGCCAACCTCAAGGCCTCGGTGACCTCGACCAACAAGGTCGCGATGAGCTGGAGCGCGTCGACGGGAGGCACGATGGGAGTGCAGGGATACAACGTGTACCGCGACAGCGCGTATCTGGCCACAACGGCGAACACCGCTTTCACGGACCAGACCGTGCTACTCGGGAAAACATACGCCTACACCGTGAAGGCGTACGACGCCTCGAACAACAAGTCCCTGGCGAGCAACGTGGTGACCGTGAAGGTGGGAACCGCTACGACGACCACGCTGACAACAGCAACGGCATTGACGACGACGCTTCTGCCCGCCGGGTCGGGTATGCTTTTCAGTCCGACTTCGATCTGGAACACGAAACTCGCGGCCAGCAAAGCTATCCACTACAACTCGACCAACCTGGTCAAGAACCTGATCTACAACACCACGCTCGCGGCTCCGTGGATCAACACCAAGGGTTACACCACGACGTACTATACCGTCAACTCCAGCACCCTCAAGGTGCCGGTCGCTATCGTCAAGAACGGCGTGCGGCTGACCTGGTCGAAGCTCTACCAGGATTCGATGAAGGGCGTGCCGGTACCTGCCGGCGCGCTCGCGTCCGCGGGAACGGACGCCCAGATCACGATCTACGACGTGACCACGGACACCCTGTACGAATACTGGCGGTTCAAGAAAGTGGACGGTAAGTGGCAGGCGGCTTGGGGCGGTATCCTGAAGAACGCGAGCACGTCCGCGGGCATCATGCCGACCGTCATCAACTCATCGGGCGGGAAAGAATATTGGGGAGCGACAGCGACGGGCCTGCCCGTCATCGCGGGGACCATCCTGCCCAAGGAGCTTAAAGCCGGCGTGATCCCCCACGCGCTCGCGTTCGCCATCCCATACCCCAAGACGACCTTCGTCTGGCCCGCGACGCGATCGGACGGCAGCTCGACCAGCCCCAACGCGATACCGGAAGGCATGCGCTTCCGTTTCCCCGCGAACATCTACATTGATCCCAACTGGACCCCCATCATGAGGATGATGGTGATCGCCGTCCGTGACTACGGGATGATCTTAAGGGACAAAGCCGGCGCCGCGACGTTCTACGCCCAGGACTGGTCGACCTATTCGCAGAATCCTTATACCCCGTATTACGGCGGCAGGGCTTCCTGGAATATCATGCCGCAGTTCCCATGGAGCAAACTGCGGGCAGTGGCCTGACAAGGCATGCGGCGAACGCGCTCAAAATAATGCCGTAGGCGACAACTTATGGAAGAAGATGCGGAACGTGGTGCCTTTTCCGGGTGTGCTGTCGAGACGGATCTCCCCTTTGTGGGCATCCACGATGGACTTGACGATGCTAAGCCCCAGCCCGTAGCTGTCATCGCGGCGTTTGTCGTCCACCCGGTAGAACCGGTCGAACACATGCGGCAATTGATCGGCGTGGATCCCGATCCCGGTGTCCTTGATCTCGGCCCAGACGCCCGCTCCATTGGGCTCCAGGCTGACGCGGATCGAACCGCCTCTCGGCGTGTATTTGACCGCGTTGTCCAGGAGGTTCGAGAAAAGGCGTCTCAAGTGGATCTCGTTGGCTTCGATCACGATGCCCGGCGGGCCGTTGAACGTGGCCGTGATCGACCGGTCTTCCGCGAGCACCCGGATATCGTCCACCACCGATCGCGCCAGCCTGCTCAGATCGACCTGCGCGAAATCCAGCGCCGCCATATTCGAGTCAAACCTCGCGATCATCAGCAGATCGTCGATGATCCTTCTCATCTTGGCGATCTCCTCGAGATTGCTGTGGAGCAGGGACTGGTATTCCGAAGGCAGACGCGGCTTCTTCAACGCCACACCGAGCTGGCCCCGCATGATCGTGAGCGGCGTTTTCAGTTCATGGGAAAGGTCCTGCATGACCTGCTTCTGTCCCACGAACGATCTTTCCACGTGCCCGAGCATTTCGTTGAACGTATGCGCCAGCGCGCGGATCTCGTCATGGGTGTCCGGAAGGTTCAGGCGCACGCTTAAGTCGCCCGGCCCGATGTTGCGGATCTTCCGCACCATGTGATCGACGGGCCGCAAGGTCACCTGGACCAGGAGCACGCCCGCCCAACTGGCGACCAAGAGCGTGATCGCCACCAGGATCACCAGCACGCGTCCGATCCTCGCCAGCTCCGTCTGGAGGACCTGAAGCGAAGCCCTCGTCTGGATGAAATAGAGCGGCTGTCCCTTCTCCAGCAGCGGGCGCATCATCGCCCGGGCCTTCGCCTTCCGCCGCCCGGGTTCCACGGACACCGAATAGGTGTAATACTTCCGTTCTCCCTGCCGGACGCTCTTCAGGACGCCCGGGCTCAAGGCCCCGATAGGCGGCGGGATGTTCGATGAGGCGATCAGATTGCCGTCGGCGTCGAAGATGTCCATGTCGATGCGCAGCCGGTCGTCGTCAAAACTAAGCCGGTTGGTCGTGAGAAAGCCCGCGATATCCGAGAACCGCTCCTCCTCATCGTGCGGCGGAGCGGAGAAAAGCCAGGCCCACCCCGCCGGGACCTGGGTGGTGGAACTCGTCTTGAGATAGGTCCGTATGGAGTCTTCGAGGCCGCTGGCCCGCACATCCAGCAGCGCGTCGACCCTGCTGTAAACCTGGTGCCAGGAATAAAAATAGATGGAGCCGCTGAACAGGGAGAACGTGACGAGCAGGATCAGGGCATAGAGCAGAAAGACCGTCAGACGGACGGACCCGAACTGGAACTTGCCCGGACGGGGCCCCAAGTTCATGAGGCCTTGAGAACGTAACCCCGGCCGCGCACCGTGTGGATCAGTTTGGCCGACGACCCGTCATCGATCTTGGCCCGGAGATAGTTGATGTAGACATCGATCACGTTCGACGTGGGGTCGAACCGGCTGTCCCAGACATGCTCGACAAGCATCGTCCGGCTGACCACCTGCCCCGCGTGGCCCATCAGGTATTCCAAGAGAGAGAACTCACGCGCCGTGAGCGAAATGGATTTCTTGCCGCGCCGGGCCTCTTGGGTCGCCAGGTCCAGCGTCAGATCGTCCACTTCGTAGCGCTTCGGGGCACCGTTCTTCTGCTTCCGGAGATGAGCGCGCACGCGCGCCAGAAGCTCCTCGAACTCGAACGGCTTCGTCAGATAATCGTCGGCCCCGCGATCCAGTCCCTGCACCTTGTCCTTCAACTCGTCCCGCACGGACAGCATGATGATCGGCGCCTTGGTCCCCTCTTTCCTCAAGGTCTCACAGAGATGGTACCCGTCCATTTTGGGCAGCACGACATCGAGGATGATCAGGTCATAATCATTGGTGGACGCCAGAAAATGGCCTTCCTCGCCGTCGCCGGCCGTGTCCACGGCGAAGCCCTCTTCCTTCAAACCCCGCTTGATGAAGAGCGCGATCTTCGCCTCATCCTCTACGACCAAAATTTTCATTTTCTTGGGTCTCCTGCTTCACCGATAGGCCCTTATTCTAGTCAATAAAGAAAGGCCGGGCCAGCTTCTTGTGCTATCCCATCGTTCTGATCTTTGCTTTCTGTCGTCTTCTTCACGGGTCTTAAAAATAGAGGCTGCGCGGTGTGGACGGCAAGAAGGGTCGAAAAGCTGCTCCGGCGGTCAACCCAGAGGCACGTTATAGAGCGTGCCCGCGTTCAACAGCACGTAGAGGGACTGACCGTCCGGCGCGAACGTCATCTCCGCCGCGCCGGAAGTATTCGGAAGCCCGTTGGTGGAGATCTCCTGCCAGGTCGCGCCGGTGTCCCGCGTGATGTAGATCTTCGCGTCGGCGTAATCGTTCCACCGGCGCGAGCTGACCGCGATACGCCGGGGATCGTTCGGGTCGATCGTGATCGCCTGGAGAGCGTTACCGGTGCCGTCGAACGTCTTGAGCGGCTTCCACGTCACGCCTTTGTCCACCGACACGACCAAGGCCGGCTGGCCGTTGAGGTTGACGCCCGCGTACACGACCTGGTCCTTTCCGACCGCGATGTCGGCCACGCTGCCGGATCCGGAGAAGACCCTGTTCCAGGTCGCGCCGCTGTCCTGCGACATGAAGACCCCGCCGACGCTTCCGGACCACATCGAACCCCAATAGATCCGGTTGGTCTCCACGGGGTCCACGGCCAGCCCGTAGTACACGCGCCTCGAGGCCGGTTGCCCGGTCGAGCGTGTCCAGTTGAACCCGCCGTCGTTCGAGATAAAGAGTCCGCCCCCGTCGTTGCCGTCGATGCCCAGGTAGAGCCGGTTCGGGTTCTTCGGGTCCACCGCGAGCCCGCGCGGGTATCCCTTGTCCCAGACGGTGTTCCAGCGCGGGAACAGGGCCGGGAGCCCCTTGGCCAAGGTCACGGTGCCGTCCGGCTTCACGACGACCACGACATTCGTCGCGCCGTTCCAGGGCGAGAGGGTGAGCACGCGGTTACGGTTCGCCAGAACTTCGACACGCCAGACGTGTCCCTGCAGATTCGACGGTGTGGAAGGTGTGGGATACACGGCCTTCATCGCGCCGGTCACCGGATTGATCTCGACAAGCCCGTCATCCATGCTGCCGACGAGGTAAGTCCCTGTGAACCGGTCATAGGTAAGCGCCGTGCCGATCACGTTGGGCGTGCCGCGGATCTTTTCGTACCAGGTGTTGCCCGTGTCCGTGGACCTCCAGATCGCCCAGTCGTCCGTCATATAGAACGTGTTCACAGTGAACGGGTCGAAGGCCACGGCGAACGGCGGCGGGGTGAGTGTTTTTTTCCACGACCGCGTCGGGTTCGCGACCAGGTCCAGGACGTAGTTCCGGCTCAAGTTCTTCCACGTGCCCCCGTTGTCCGAGCTCAAGAACACGTTGCCCTGCCAGTCACGCCTGCGGGCGACCAGGATCTGGGTCTGGCCCGTGGAAGGGTTTCGCCGGATCGCCAGACGGGTCGCGTAACCCGGCGTCGTACTGTTGTATGCGGGGACCGCGGCGGTGTACTTCCACGTGACCGGAACACCGAGATCGCTCGTATAAGCAACGCGAAGACCGTTCGTCACGTAGATCGTCTCGCGACCGCTGTTCACGACCGAGACGATGTCGTACGCGCCGCTCGTCGACTGTAGCGTGATCTTCTGCCAGAGCCCGGTCGCGGGCCGGTAAAGCTGAAGCCCTTTCGAAGAACCTGCGAAAAACCGCCCGTCCTGCGTCCGGTGGATCGCGCTGACCGGCACGCCGATACCGAGATTGCCGACCTGCGTCCATGTGGCGCCGCCGTTCGCGGAATGGAAGAACTGTCCGCTCGATGAGCCCGCGTAGACCAGATTCGGGTTCGTGGGGTGCACCGCCAGCGCGCGGTAGCTGGAAATACGCTTGAACGCGATCTTTCCCTGGGAGCCCTGCAGGAACGTCCAGGTCAGGCCCGCGTCGTTCGAGCGCTGCACGCCCGCGGCGGAGCCCGCGTAAAGGATGTTAGAATCCGAGGGCGCGATCGCGATCGACGCGACCACCAGGTTCGTGATCCCCTTGTTGATCGCAACCCAATTGTTCCCGCCGTCGTCCGTGCGGTAAATACCCGACGAATCCGAAAGCGCGTAACCTCTGCCCTGCTTCCGCGGATCAAAGAGGAGGAACGGGTAGGTGCTCCCGCCCGACCATCCCTCCATCGTCGCGGCGGAAGTGGCTTCCATCGTGGTGGACACCGCGGCCGCGATGACCGGCTGGCTTTCGATGGCAAGCAGCATGTTCTTTTGATCCACGAGAGCCTGTTGCGACGCCTGTTGCGTCTCCAGCGTCTCTACGGAGAGACCGCTCCCCCGGGGGCCTTCCATTTCGGTGAAACTGGCTTTGCCCCGCGCGAGCAGTTTGCGCGGATCGATCGCCCATGCGGCCTGTAGGGGGACAAGCGCGAGGACCAAACCCGCGAACAGGACCTTGTGACGTCTCATGAGGGCCTCCTTGACGATCTTTTCATGGACTTATCATAGAGCAGGGACGTGGCCGGCGAAATCAGGGTATGCGCTCGATCTGCTATCAGGGAAACGCTTGGAAAAAGATGCGACTTTTGCCCTGTCAAAATTTTAATAGGGGTAGTGTTTGGCTTGCTTTCACGGTATAACGGTGATGGGCAGGTTCCTCCAACCGGAAAGTCTCGATGGTGACCCTATGATCAAGATCAGAAGCGAAGGCATCATTCTCGAAAGCTCGGAGAACGCATTCGACAATCAGGCCGTTTTGAACCCCGCCTGCGTCGAGATCGACGGCGTCACGCATATGTTTTACAGGGCGGTACGGCGAGGGGACATGGTCTCGTCCATAGGCTATTGCCGGCTGAAGGGGAACAAAGTCGTCGACCGGTCGGACAAACCCGTTCTCTTCCCCGAGCACGATTACGAAAAGATGGGCGTCGAGGACCCGCGGATCGTCTTCCTGGACGGGGTCTACTACCTTTTCTATACGGTCTATGACGGGAAGAACGCGCTGTTCGCTTACGCGACGAGCACCAACCTCCTCCATTTCGTCAAACAGGGAGTGATCTCGCCCCGCATTTCCTATCGCGAAGCCGCCCAACTTTTCGCGCATTCGAAGGTCCGGATGAGGGAAAGGTACTTCCTTTTCGACGCCTATATCCGGGACCGGAGCGACGACCATATCCTGCTCTGGGAAAAGGACGCCTTCATCTTTCCCAAGAAGATCAAAGGCCGGTTCGCGCTTATCCACCGGATCCTGCCCGGGATACAGCTCATCCTGTTCGACGATTTCAAGGACCTCACGGACAAATACTGGAAGGAGCATCTCCGGGAGCTGGGCCGCCATATCGTGCTCGATTCCGAACACAGGTTCGAAAGCCGGAACATCGGCGGCGGATGCCCGCCCATCGAGACCAAGGACGGCTGGCTCCTGATCTATCACGGGGTCGAGGACGCCCTGCAGGGCAAAATTTATCACGCCGCCGCAGCGCTTCTCGACTTCGACGATCCCACAAAAGTGATCGGACGCCTGAACGAACCCCTGTTCTCCCCGGTCGAGTCGTGGGAGAAGAACGGTGACGTCAACAACGTGGTCTTCCCCACGGGCACCGTGCTGAAGGACGGCAGGCTCTTCATCTATTATGGCGCGGCTGACAAGCTGATCGCCGCCAAATCCCTGGACATCGAGGAGCTCTTGAGAGAATTGAAGAAAACTTAGGGGGGGCGCCTGCCGCATGAGTGAAACCCTGAAGATCGTCTATTTGTCCAGTTTTCCGCCCCGGGAATGCGGGATCGCGACCTTTACCACGGACCTGACGGGCGCCATCGATACCCTGCATGAGGGCGTCATCGATTCCCGGATCGCCGCGATGAACACCGACGCGGTGTCGCGCTACCACTACCCGAAAGAAGTGATCTTCCAGCTGGATCCCGCCTCCGAACAGGATTTCATCCGCACCGCCGAAGCGATCAACCGGGCGGACGACATCAAACTCGTCAACATCCAGCACGAGTTCGGCCTCTACGGAGGGAAGCACGGTTCCCACATCCTCTTCTTCTTGGACGCGCTGAAAAAGCCGTCGATCGTGACCTTTCACAGCACCCTCCCCTCGCCCAACCCCGAGCTTCATCGCGTCGTGCGTGCGATCGCCGAGAGGGCCACCGGCCTGGTCGCAATGACGAACCGCTCCAAGGAGATCCTGGCCGGGGATTACGGGATCGACGAAAAGAAGATCTCGGTCATCCTGCACGGCATCCATTCCATACCGTACGACTCCGGCGAGAAAGCCAAATCCGTTCTGGGTCTCGAGAATAAAACGATCCTGTTGACCTTCGGACTGCTCAGCCGGGGCAAAGGGATCGAATACGTGATCGAATCCCTGCCGGCGGCGGTGAAGGCCTGCCCCGATCTCATGTACATCGTCCTGGGAGTGACCCATCCGAACGTCCTGAAGGAGGAGGGCGAAACCTACCGGAACTCCCTCATCCAAAAGGTCCGCGACCTCAAGCTGGCCGCCAACGTAAGCTTTTATAACGAGTACGTCACGCTCGACAAGCTCCTCCAGTTCTTGAGGGCCTCGGACATCTATATCTCGACCTCCCTCGATCCGAATCAAGCGGTCTCCGGGACGCTCTCCTACGCGCTGGGATCCGGAAGGCCCGTCATCTCCACACCCTTCGCCCAGGCCACGGAGATCATCACCCCGCAGTCCGGCCTCCTGGCCCGTTTCAGGGATCCCGCTTCCTATACCGCATGCCTGCTCGACCTGTTGAAAGACCCCGTCCGCAGGGAACAGCTGGGAAAGAACGCTTACTTCAGGACCCGCAATATGACCTGGGACAACATCGCCCTGGAGTACTCCAAATTGTTCTCCAAACATTCCGCCGACATCGCCGACGTCAGCCAGCACAAAAAGATCCCGCGCGTGAATGTGAACCACCTGTTCCGCCTGACCGACGACTTCGGGATCATCCAGTTCGCCCGGCTCTCTTCGCCGGATATCTCGTCGGGCTACACGGTGGACGACAACGCGCGCGCGCTGATCGTGGCGTGCTCCTACTACGACAAGCTCGGCAAGGTGTATAAGAGCTTCTCGCCCGAGAAGAGAAAGAACCAACTGCTCAAACGGATCGAGATCTACCTGAATTTTATCGGGTTCGTCGCGGGCGAGAACGGGCATTTTTACAATTACGTCAGACCCGACAGGACCATCGACCGTGAAATGAACCAAAAGGAGAACCTCGAGGACGCCAACGGCCGCACGTTGTGGGCCCTGGCGGCGGCCGCCGCGACGCCTTCCCTGCCGGAAGGCATCAGGCATAAAGCCCTTTCACTTTTAGGAACGAGGATGAAGCATTCCCAGACGCTGGAATCCCCCCGGGCGACCGCTTTTTATATCAAAGGGCTCTGCCTTCTTGTGAAGACCCATGCGGATCTCCGGGAAATTCTGGTCCGCCATTGTGACCGGCTCGTATCGCTTTACCGCGGGATCGCCACGGAAGAGTGGCGGTGGTTCGAGCCTTATTTGACCTATTCGAACGCTGTGTTTCCCGAGGCGCTTCTTTTGGCGCACGCCGAGACCGGCAACACGGATTATCTTGAGACGGGGATCAAGACTTTGGATTTTTTGATCGGTCAGACTTTTTTGAAGGGGATCTACGCGCCCATCGGTCAGGACGGCTGGCATCTAAAAGCCGGCGAGCGCCGCTATTTTGACCAGCAGCCCGAGGACACGGCCGCCATGGCTTGCGCGCTCGCGACCGCCTATGCCGGCACGGGAAACGAGACGTATCGCAAGCTCTTGAACGAAGCGTTCAACTGGTTTTTGGGCGACAACAGCCTGAAACAGGTCGTTTACGACAGATCCACGGGCGGGTGCTACGACGGCTTGGGAGAAAGCCAGATCAATCTCAATCAGGGCGCCGAGTCCACCACCTCTTACCTCTTGGCTCGGCTGGCCATCCAGCGCTCCTGATCCAAGGGCCGGTCTATTCGATCAACCGGCCCTTCCGCCGCGAACCAAACCGAACGATCCGACGACGCCCAAGATGACCCCGCCGATGATCAGCCAGATGGCCTTGTCCGTGGGAGCCCCTGTGAACAACCGCGACATGTCGGAACTGAACGACTCCGAGGCGCTGATGCCCCAGACACTTAACAGGATACCGCCGGCTACGAGCGCGATCGAGATCCCCTTGTTCATCGGACACCCCCCTTCGATCTAAGGTTAACAGCGATCAAACCGTTCTCCGGCCGCTGACCAGCCCGGCAAGAAGGACGACAACAGCCACGACGATCAGGATGTGAAGAAGCCCGCCCAGCGTGTACGACGAAACCAAACCTAACAACCAAAGCCCAGCCAGAACAAGTGCAAGTGTGTATAACATACTAACCTCCGTTGTCCGTTGGTGGTTCACAGACCTATCCTAGACCACACACGGATCTTGCGGAATCAGGGCAAGCACTTGACTCTCTATAGGGGCGGGATCACCAACCGGTCCGTAAAACAAAGGCCCCCTGTGGGAAGGACGAAGACGAGCCAACCGGTGCCCTGGCTATCTGGTACCGTTCACTTTTATGGTGTAACTGTTCCCTTTCGGGGTGGTTGGGACCGAGTCCGGTAGACGGTAGAGGTAAGACGGAGCATTTTATGCGCCGTATTGATGAGAAAGTTCTTTTTTTCTGGAGATCAGGTGTCGAGTGATGCCGTCGATGCCGCTCAACTTTTTTGCTCTTGAGAACATCCCGCCCGGCTCTTCCTCTTCGCCGGCATGATGCTCGATGATCTCGCCGAGCACGGTGACCTTCGCGTCGTAATGACCGTCTTCGGAGCCGTAATTTTTGATCTCTTCCATGAGGCCTTTTGCCACATGATGCTCTTCATCAGCCTCGTCCATCATATGCTTTACAGGCTCTCCGCCCAATGTCCGCACAGCGGGGTACACAATCTCTTCTTCCACCTGAGTGTGTATCTTGAGCGCTCTCAGGATCTCGTGAGCTATTTTTTGTTTCTGCTTTTTGACATCTGTGTCTTCGAATCTCTTGAACATTGCTTTTACTAGGCGATGGTCCTCCATTAAAATATCGACAAAGGTGACGGTCTTTTGTTTTTTTGGTGATCTCAGAGCGGGAGCAGCCGGCATGGTAAACCTCCATATATATCGGGATGTGTGCGGAACATTTACCGTCTGAACAGCACTTTAGGCCGATTGTCTCTATGGAACCATCGGGGTAAGTGCTTAAATGCTTATAGGTGGAATTCTGTGAGGCTTTGTCTGAATGGGGGGCTTTGGGACAACGCCCCAAACCGGCTTTCCGGAGGACAACGTCCGGTCTGCTTTTATGGTGTAGCTGTTCCCTTTTGGGGCCGTTGGGGCTGAGTTCGGTAGGGGATCCCGCGAAGTCCAGGAGCAGCACCATCAAGCAGAGATCCTCCCAGAAAAGCACGTTCATGAACACCGACTTTTGGGACACCGTCCCAAAGTGCCCTTCCGGACGGCGTCCGGTATGCGGTATGCGTGAGCGGCCGTCATCTTGAGACTGAGCGGACTAAAAAGAGCCAAGAGCAGCGAGTAAACGGTCGCAGCGAGCCAGACAAGGGTATATTGGGCCAGCAGTTTCATGCCGTCAGGGGGCTCATGGTCTATTATACAGTCCCCCGGCCCCGCCTGTTAAATCCCGTCAAAAGCTAACGTGCCCCCTCCGGACCCCGTCCGGTATGCGTCCGGTATGCAAGCCGCGGGGCGATTAAAGGCCATCAGCATTCATTCGCTGGTGGCCTTTTTATTTGCTTATTAAATGGCTTCTGGGTAACCTGTTAGGAAAAGGAGCGGCCATGCGCTTGATCGTTGCGTTGTTTCTTTTCACCGCGCTCGCGGCCTCGGAGGCGAGCGCCGACTTTTATACCAAAGGCAGCACCTTCACGGGCGGCGACATGGAGGTCTGGCAGGCCAAGGATAAAAAGCGCGAGCAGTCCGACATGCCGATGGTCGGCACGGTCATCACGATCACGCGCCTCGACAAAGGCGTGCAGTGGACCATCGACCCCAAGCGGCGCATCTACGAAGAAAAGCCCCTCGCCGTCCCCTACGAAGCCCCCATTCCCGAGAACGAAAACATCCGCTACACCGAGAGCAGCTCGACCGATCTTCCTACGCCATCCGATGAGGGCTGTACGGCGGAATCGCGGCTCGTGCCGGAAAAGCGCACGTTCGCCGGCTTCGAGGCGCGCGGCTACCACATGGGCTGCGCCGGACAGACGGGCGGCATGACAACGTGGACGGCGGATTCGCCGGCGCTCTCCAAGATGCAGAAGGAAACCGAGGCTTTCACGGAGGCGCAGGAAAAAGCGCAGTACGCCCACTGGCCGCGGGCGGAGAAAAAGCAGATGGAAGATGACCTCAAGGCCGGCAAGCGCTTCATGAAGAACGCGGCCAATCAGATGATGATGGGAATGAGCGGCACCACGAACAACATGCCCAAGGGCGTAGCGGTCGCGATCGAAGGCCAGACCGACGCGGGAAAAAGCGGCTACGTGTTCGCCCTGAAGGAGCTCAGCATAAAGCCCATCGACGGCGCGGTGTTTGACCTGCCCGCCGATTACCGGAAAGTGTCCGACGTCATTCGTGTCCAGACCGAATCCGCGATGGAAGACATGGGCATAGACGTAAAAGGCATGAATCAAATGCTGCGAGGCATGGGCGCCGAAATTCCCACCGACGCGGAACAGGAATGAGGCCGGGATCAGCCGCCGTCTGGGCGATGCTGGCGGGGCTGTTGTTGGCCGGCGCGGCGGAGGCGGAAGAATTTTCCTGGGAAAACCCCTCGAACACGGGAAAGATCAGCGGCGTCGACAACCGTCCTGCCGAGCCGAGAGCTCAAGCTTCTCCCGCCCCCTCTTCTCCCGCCAAGAAGCCTGCCGCCGCGAGAAAAAATTGGTGGGATCCCCCGCCCGCCGAAGAGCCCGCTGAGCCGGCCGCTGAAACCGTGACGGAACCAGCGGAAGGATCGACGGGATCCGCTGAAGAGGCTGGGGTGGGATCGATCGACGTGCCGGTTACGTATTCAGAGGCTTCCGATGACGCGCCGGCCGAGCCGGCGACGCAGACCCGATCCTCCGGTACCGGCAAGCTGTCGCTTTTCATCAACGACGCCAAGGACCAGGAAATGCTGCGCGGCTGGCCGATGATCGTGAAGGTGACGGTCGAGCCCACGGGCGAGCAGGGATTCGTCTTGGACGGCGACGGGAAGCCGTGGACCGACGCCGTCGAAATCGAAACGCGCGACGAGCGCAGCCGGATTTACGCGCTGCCTTACAAACTGGCCCCCATCGTACAGCCCTCTTCCCGCCTCGAAGTCGGGCCCAATCAGGCAGCCACCGCCATCTATCTGTTATCTCCCCAGGACACGCAGGTGCTGAAGACCGGGACTTACCGTCTGTCCGCCGTCGCCGGAGGAGTGACCAGCCCGGCTGTCACGATAAACCTCGAAGACCATCCCGAGGAGCTCTCCGACGAGCAGGAAACGCGGCGTGACAGGCTTATGGCCGTGTATCACGCGCTGCGCGGGGAAACCGAGAAAGCGCGCCGGTTCGCGCAAGCTCCGGCGCCCGTCTACGTGATGGCCGCTCCTCCCTCTTACCCGCAAAACGGGGGCGGAGACGCCGGCGCGGGCGAGCTTCTGGCGCTGCTCGGGCAATTCGGCGTGCAAAATGCGTTCAATGGCGGCGGGTACGACGATTATTCTTCGGATGACTCTTCCGATTATTCCTCTGATTATACTTCTGACTACACCGACGACGGTGGCTACGACGCGGAGGACGAGTGAAGCGGCTGCCCGCCTCGCTGCTTCTTTCCTTCCTTTTGGCATCGCCGGCCGGCGCGGAAGAAGCCAAGCGCAACTGCCCCGCCCAGATTTTCATCCAGTCGTTCCAGGTCCGCATCGACATGACCAAAGAGGAAGAGCAAGCCGATAAAGATAGACGGGCGCAGGACCGCCAAGCGCAGAAAGACCGGCTCAAGGCAGGCATGAAAGCGCGGTTTAGGGATTTCAACAAGGATTTTAAGAAGAATAAGAATGCGCCCGTGCCCGATGATCTGCCCGAGAAAGCCAAGGAAGCCGCCAAGGACGGCTTCACGGAAAAAGAGATGGAGGACTTGGCCGAGTCGTTCGCCGAGCAGGAGATGAAAAAGGAAGAGGCCAAGGACCTCAGCACGCACGGAGACAGGGACGCCACCTACGAAGAGGTCCTCGGCTTCAATCTCGAGGACCGCATACGCCAGGCGCTGCAGGCGCGGCTGTCACGGGTGCAGATTCAAACTCAAGTCCAGCTGACCTCCACGCTCACGGCCACGCAGAAGCGGCAGGAAGAGCTCGCCAAGCAGCTGGAGGAGGGTAAGATCACCAAAGCCGAGCACGACCGCCTGATCGGGGAGATGCCCGAGCTCGACGCGGAGCTCGCCCAGCTCCAAAAATCCGATTTCATTATTTCCGGCAAGCTGATTCAGCTCGGGAATATCCTCTCGTTCACCTCGCAATTCGTCAAAAACGACGGCAACGTGTTCAGCCCTCCGCGGCTGGCGCGCTTCAACAAGGCATGCGCTCATGCGGGCGAAGTCGAAGAGGCCGTCGAGCAAATGGCGGCGATCTACACCAACGCGGTCGTCGACAAATTCTTCTGCATCGACCTCATGCCCAACCCCGTGATTCTGACGGAAAAAGAGACGAAAGTGAAAGCGCGCGTGCTGGACTTGAGAAATAAGCCGATAGCGGGCCGCGAGGTGCGGTTCCTCACGTCCAATTTCCGTAACGGCACGTTCGACAAGACGAGCATCGAGACCGACAGCGGCGGGATCGCCGAAAACACCTACAAGGTCGAGAAGTGGGCCAAAAACGAGCTAAAAGCGCGCGTCCAAGCGGAAAAAGTAGGCGGCGCGGAAGGTATCTGGACCGAAACCAGCGTGGACGCGACTCCGCCGCGGTGGATCCTCAAGATCGACGGCGAAGACAACGTCCACTTCTCCTTTCATGAAGGAGACGTGAACCACGAGGCGGACACTCCGAGCACGTTCAACGGGAGCGTGACGCTCGACGTCGAAGAGAGCGAGATCAAGGGAACCGGCGTCCTTAAGAGCATCCTGTCGAATACCGGCTCAGGCAACGTGGATAATTTCGCGGCCTGGCACAGCGGACACCTCGAAAGCGAGATGGAGGCCAAGGTCTCGGGAACGATCAACGACAGTAACATGGTCATGCTTACGGTCACGTGGTCAGGCGCAAAACCCATGGTCTCGACGATCGAAAACAGCGAGGGGGGCTCCACGCAAGTCACCAGCGAAGATGCCGGAGGCGACACGGTGGAAGTGGCCCTCCCGCTCGAGGACGGCGCGACAAAGACCGTCGCGTACCAACGGCCCATCGGAGTTCCCGGCTTCACGCAGGAGGGGCAGATCACCTACACGCTCGAGATGGAAAAGCCGCAATAAGCCGCTTTTTACATACCGGACCCCGTCCGGTATACGGATCGGACGAACAGAGCCGGACCTATGGCTAACCTCTCCCCTCGGGACGGCGTCCGGTCATCCGGTCATCTAACCGCATCAACCGCGAGACTTTTCGTCAGGTTCGGTGCCGGTCGGCGCAGCCAGAAATTTTTGCAGACAATGGTCGCTGCAAAAGTAGAATGTCTGCCCTTCACGCTCGGTATGCAGATTGGACACTTCGCCTACGGTCATCCCGCAGATGGGATCTTTATTTACAGTTTTCGGTGTTTTCATTTTTCTCCTTATTTCCTTATGTCCCTTACACTTTCACTCTTGCAAAAACCATGAAAGAGGCCGGCGTGTCACTACCATAGGCTTCTTCAAGACTGTCCGGAAGAAAATGTACGCTTCCCAGCCCCCCGATACCCCAGCGCATTTTATGCCATTCGGGGAAATCATAGATGTAGCCTATGCTGCCTTTTGTTACGTTGAAAATCTCTCCGTGTTGAGCCTCGCTTTCCTCGAAAAGCTCATCTTTTTCAACATTCTCCAATCTCGCAAAAAATGTATGTGTATGATCAAAGTTGACGACACTTTCAAGAACGAATGCGTCCGTATCATTTCCCGGATCGGCCATATTTCTTCCCCACGCTAAAGTTGTCTGCCAATTATTCATGGCCCACGATTTATTATAAGTCACAGAGGTCGTCACGCGGTCCTGATCCACGTCAGGCTCTAGTTGCTCAGGACTCTTCAACCAACCATAACTGATCTGCGCCGACCAATCTTTTGAAAAATTATAAGTGAGTCGCGTTGAATACGAATCAAATTCGGGGCTGTCGAAATTCCATCGTTCTTCGTCCGGTTCGCGGCCGGTAAAGATCGATCCCTCCAGTTTCCAATTTTTCCAGATAGCACCCAATGTCCCGACGCCATAAGTGATATGGGTGGAATCCAGCCAGTGGTGTGTGATCGGCGCTTCAGGATTATCCATGCCGGAGAAGCGGTGCATAAATGCAGCTGGGCCTAAGGCGGGCTCCCCCGGATAACCAAAATAACCAAATACCGAACTATCCTCTCCAACCGGGATACTGTAAGTGGTTGCCAACTCCATAAGAAGGTCGTGAGGATGCTGCCGATCGATCAAAGGATCTTCTCCATTAGCGGTTTCGCCTGTCTGAAGAAGAAGAGGATAACCTCTTTTACCAAGGGTCGCAGGCTCGAGCGAGAACATGCCTTTCAGGCCCCAAACACCTCGACCTAGGGGCCGGCTACCCATCACCATAAGCATATTGGAACTAAAAAATTTATCGTCACCACGTTCTCCGCCTTGGTCGTCATAAATGAAGTTGGTAAAGCCGTGTACCATTCCCATCCAATCGCCGTGCATGAAATCAATGCCGCTATGCGGGGAAGAATCCGGCTGCCAACTAGTACCCGAGGATTCACGACTCATCGAGTAAGCCCCAAGCATGGCTTTCATGGAGTGTGGCTGTCCGTCCACCATGGACACGCTGTTCATGTCGCCGGCGCTCATGGATTCATGGGCGCCGTGATCCATTGAACCTGCCATACATAAAGTAGGCATAAGCACGCCAGCCATCCAAGAAATAAAAAGGAATTGTTTCACGCCCGTCCCTCGCAAACCCTTGTTTTGCACAAAAATGGCTCACTGTCTGCACAGTGCGCCATTTTTTTAAGAGTACTTATTGGACTTGGTTACTGTTTCTTATGCCACGCTGCCGCGCTCAAAAGCTCGGTTTGTAAGGCTTTGGCTTTGGCAACGATCTCGCTGCAATGCTTGCGCATCTCGTTTTGGGCTGACGCGGAAGAATTCTGTCGGATGAAATTGGAATCCACCATTCGCTCATGCTGATTGATCAGCGAGTTTTGCGCGTTTGCTTCCTTTTCATAAAGACCCGCTGATGTCACATGGTCTTTGGCAGTAATGAACTCATCAGCCGCAAATGCAACGGCAGAATACCCTAAACCCATCGCAAAAACGGTCATTGTCACGCCACGCATTATTTTGTTCATCATGTTGCCCTTCTTTCTTTTATTGGCTGTTAGAACTCGTTCGATTCCATTTGGTAATTGTAGGTCACGGTTCAGTTCCTATACATCGGGGGAAATACTAGATGATACGTCAGGGGAATTCCTACCGTTTAACGGAGGCGTTTCTGCCGGGGACACGTCCGGGAGGACATGCTGGATATTGGAGTATGCCGTTACGTCCCGGGGGCAAGGAGAAGGAGGTCCCCCTCTCCCCCCAGGTTCGATCGCGGCGGAGGCGTATTCCGCTGAGAGAGGATGAGGATCGCACAAGGAGAAGGAGGGCTCGTTCGATCGCGCCTGCGGCGCGGATAAGCGGCGGCTTGCCTGGAGGTGCGGTACAAGGGGTTTTGGACGGCAAGCCGCCTGCAGGGAAATACTCCGGCGCGCCTGGGGGCGCGCCTTCCTCCGCAGGGGGAAAAAGATCGCACAAGAGAAAGGGGGACTCTCCCCCTTTCTCTTGTGATAAAGACCCTTCCCTGCCGAAGGGGGTGACAGCTGCGCCGTTCCCACGATATGCGCGCGCAGGCTTGCCGAGCACGCATAGAGTCATTTAGGCGCGGCGCCAAGAGGGGGAAACCGGAGGTTTCCCCCTATGGACAAATTAAAAAGCCGTCATTTCTGACGGCTTTTTAATTTGGTAGCGGGGGTTGGATTTGAACCAACGACCTTCGGGTTATGAGCCCGACGAGCTACCAGGCTGCTCTACCCCGCGATGTCTTTATAAAGGGTTTCCGGCGGTCCCTGATCGGGAAGGAGTCTCGGAGGAGCTAATTCTATCCCCCTAGGGGGTGGGCGTCAAGGCCCTTCTTCGGCGGCCGGGCGGCCGTCACGGGTCTTGAGGGACGAGAAAAAGTCGTTGCCCTTCGAGTCGGTGACGATAAAAGCCGGGAAGTCCTTCACCTTGATCTTACGCACCGCCTCCATCCCAAGATCTTCAAAATCCACGACTTCCATCGACTGGATATTCTCCTTGGCCAGGATCGCCGCCGGTCCCCCCACCGAGCCCAGATAGAACCCGCCGTACTTGCGGCAGGCCTGGGCCACGGCCGACGAGCGGTTGCCCTTGGCCAGGGTCACAAGCGCCCCGCCCTTGGCCATGAACTCGTCCATGTAGACGTCCATGCGCCCGGCCGTCGTGGGGCCGAAACTGCCGGTCGGCATGCCCTTCGGGGTCTTGGCCGGGCCTGCATAGTAGACCGGGTGCTCCTTCATGTACGGCGGCATGGGCTTGCCCTGGTCGAGCATCTCCTTGATGCGCGCGTGCGCGACGTCGCGGGCGACGATGAGCGTGCCAGTCAGGGCCAGACGTGTCTTGACCGGGTACTTGGAGAGTTCGGCGAGTATGTCTTTCATCGGCCGGTCGAGGTTCACCGGTACCGGGGCGGAGAGCTTCATCTTGGCTTCGTCCGGCAGAAAGCGCGCGGGGTTCTTCTCGAGCTCCTCGAGGAACACCCCCTCGGCGGTGATCTTGGCCTTGATCTGCCGGTCGGCGCTGCAGCTGACGCCGATCCCCACCGGGCAGGAAGCCGCGTGCCGCGGCAGGCGCACCACCCGCACGTCGTGCGCGAGGTACTTGCCGCCGAACTGCGCGCCGATCCCCGTGCCCTGGGCCATCTCGAAGACCCGCTTCTCCCAGTCGAGGTCGCGGAACGCGCGGCCCAATTCATTTCCCGCCGTCGGAAGCGTGTCGTAGTAGCCGGTTGAAGCTAGCTTCACTGCCTTCAAGGTGCTTTCGGCGCTGGTGCCGCCGATCACGACGACGATGTGGTAGGGCGGGCACGCGGCCGTGCCGAGCGCGAAGAGCTTTTCGAATAGGAACGCCTCGAGCGCTTTTTCGTTCAGGAGGGTCTTGGTCTGCTGGTACAGGAAGGACTTGTTCGCCGAGCCGCCGCCCTTGGTGACGAAGAGGAAGTGGTACTCGTCGCCGGGCACGGCGGCCAGATCGATCTGCGCCGGGAGATTTGTGCCGGTGTTCTTCTCGTCGAACATCGTGAGGGCCGACAGCTGGGAATAGCGGAGGTTCTTTTCCTGGTAGGCCTCGAAGATGCCCTGCGACAGGTGCTTGTCGTCCTCCCCGCCGGTCCAAACGGCTTCGCCCTTCTTGCCCATGACGATCGCGGTGCCGGTGTCCTGGCAGGACGGCAGCTCTCCCCCGGAGGCGACGGCGGCGTTCTTGAGAAGTGCCAGGGCGACGTAGCGGTCGTTCTCCGAGGCTTCGGGGTCGTCGAGGATGGCCGCCACCTGCTCGAGGTGCCGGGTGCGCAGATAGAACGAGACGTCCACCATCGCCTTTTTGGCGAGAAGGACGAGGGCCTGCGGTTCGACCCGGAGGACCTTGCGGCCGCCGAGGGACTCGGCGCGCACGTGGTCCTTGGTCAGGAGGGTGTAGCGGGTCTTGTCGGGCCCCAGCGGGAACGGTTCCTGGAATTTGAAATCGGGCATCGCGTGCAGTCTCCGCGTCTGTTCTTAAGGCTCAATCATATCACGGCCGGGACGCGCTCGCCCATCCCGATCCTGCCCGCCAGCGATAGGCCGCGCGGGACGAACGAAACGTCCATCCCCATCACGCGGCAGGCCTCTGCGGCCACCCGGACCGAGTTGTTGCAGCTGCGCTCGTCGGGATACATGTGGCACATCCCCGTCATGTAAAGTCCCTCGACCGGCGAGCGGCAGTCGGGGATCGCCAAGGAAAAATCCGTTCCGCAGGCCACCGCGGCGGCCGGGCTCCTGAAAACATGACGCGCGAGCACCCGCGGCGGCTCCCCGCCGGCCAGGCGACCCAGCGCGTTCTCCATGCGTTCGCCGCACTCTGTCTCAGGCAGCCGCGCCCATTCATCGTCGGGGCTGAAATAGCGCGAGAGATAGAGGACGTGCCGCCCGCCGTACATCGCGGTCCCGACGAGGTTGGTGTGCTCGATCGCGCCGCCGAACGGAAAACCGGCGTCCGCGACGTTCGTCCAGTACACCCGGCTGGCCGGCCGCTCGAGCTCGAGCACCGTACAGACCACGCCCAGGTACGGCACCCGCCCGAGCGCGTCGGCATAAGCGACCGCGTGGGGCCTTACAAGGTCCGCCAACCGCGTCGTCGGCAGAGTGGACAGGAATTGCCCGCCGGCAAAGTCGCCCTTCGGCGTGCGCACGCCGACCAGACGACCGTCCCGCACGTCGAGCGACACGACCGGCGCGGCACTCACCAGGCGCGCTCCGGCCGCCACGAGCGAGGCTTTCAGCGCTTCGAGGAGCCGGTGAAAGCTCCCCTCGATGTAGCCCAGCCGCTCGCGGACGGAACGGCGCGAGCGCATCCGCTGGCGCAGTCTCCCGACGACCCACGACAGCGGGACCCGGTCCGCGCGCGAGCCGAAGCGCATCTCGAGGAGCGGCCTCCACACCGAATCCGCCACGGCGGGACCGCTGTGACGGGCCAGCCAGGCCAGCGCCGGAACGTTTTCGGCGCGCCGCCAGTCGGCTCCGGCGCCCAGGTACAGCGTCGTGAGCAGGAACCTCCACTTTTCGGCGAACCCCAGAGAGTTCAGGCGCATGAAGTCCCGCGGGGAGTTCAAATCCGACAGCTTTCCCCCGCTGAAAAGTCCCATCGTGCCGTCATGGAATGTCAGCGCGCCGGAGAGGCCCAGCTCCGACAGGAGCCACTGGAGCTCGCGATCGTGGGTGAACACGTGGTGATAGAAACACTCGAGCCGCGTGTCGCCGATCGGGAACGTGGCCAAAAGGCCACCGAAAGAACCCGCGGATTCCAGGACCGTGACGTCCCGGCGGTTCTTCACGGCCAGCCAGGCGGCCGCCAGGCCGGTGATCCCGCCGCCGAGAATGACGAGCGAGCGTTCCGGCGGATCGGCGGGACCATGGGTCATAAGGCGCGTAGGGGTGGCATTTTTCGGCCATTATAGACCATCCGCAACGGGTGCGGAAGACTTCCATGGAACTCGAACCGGATCCGGCGCCGGACACAAATTTGTTTGTGCCGCACCGGAATTGCGGTAGTTTAGTATCAAATCTGAGGCGCTTGTGCCCTTATCCGATCGGTCCGCTGCCGTTGTGCCGCGCTCCCCGCTCCCCGTTCCCGCGATCCTGCTGTTCTGCGGTTTCGCGGCCTGGGCGGGCGCGTCCGTTTTCGCGGCGCTTTCCACGGACACGATCTGGAACGGGGCCCGACTGGCCGCGTCGGCACTCGTGGCGGGCGGCGGCCCGCTCTACGCGGGCCTTGAGAGCGGGCCTCTGTACTGCGTGATCTACGGCCCCGTCGGATTCCTCCTCTATCTGCCCGCGGTCCTCCTGACGCGGGACCCGCGCGCGGCGATCTGGGCCGGCCAGGCCCTCGCGCAATCGTTCTACTACGCGCCGGCCGCGCTGGCGATCCTCGCCGCCGGAAAGCGCTCCCCGCGCCACGTCACGGCCGTGGCCCTGCTGGTCTTCGGCGTCTTCGGCCTTGCCCTGATCGAACTGCGCGCGGTCCTGTTCCTGATCCACGTGGACGCGCCGGCCCTGGGCCTGGGCCTCGCCGCCTGCCTGGCCTGGTTGCGGCGCAAGGACGACGGCTGGGCGGCGATCTGGCCGTCGGCGGCGCTGTTCGCGCTCGCGGCGTTCACCAAACAGACGATGTTCGCGCTCCTGGTCGCGATGCCGGCTTTTGTCTGGATCGCGCGCGGCCGCGGGGCGGCGCTCCGGTTCGCGTTGGCCCTGCTCGTCGCGGGCGCGACGGCGGCGGCCGTTTTCGGCGCGTTCTTCGGGTACGAGAGGATGGCCTTCCACATGCTGGTCCTGCCCTCGCGGCAGGCCGTCGAGTGGCACACCGCCCCGGCCTGGGCGAAGCATCTGTTGGGCGCCTGCTGGATCCCGCTGGCGCTTTCGGGGACCCTGGCGCTGCTCCGGCGGGCCGGACCGGCGGGGACGGCGCGCGTGCCGGAGGACGCGCGGCTGTTCCTGTGGGCGGGCGCCTGGCTCGTGCCAGCCGCGCTCCTCGGGATGGTCAAAGCCTGGGGGGATCTCAATCACGCGGGCTTTCCGGCTTATTTCTTTTCCGCCGCCGCCTGCGTGCTGCTGGCCCGCTCGGGACCGCGGACGGCGCACCGGACCGCGCTCCTGGCCGTCGCGGTGCTCACAGCGTTCGGCGCGGCGCAGTGGCCTTCGGTCGCGTCGGTGCGCACCAAACTCGCCGCGAACCCGCAGGAGACGGCCTACCGCGCGGCCCGATCGCAGCCGGGCCGGTTCTACTTTCCCTGGCTGCCCCTGGCTTCTTATTACGCGGAGAACGGGTCCTATCACTTCATCGGCGGGATCCTGGACCGCGACAGCTCCGGGCTCCCGCCCGAAGCCGGGCACGTCGCCGCGCATCTGCCGGCACGGCTGGAATACGTCGCGTTCCAGCCGGGAGCGGACCCCCATTATTCGCCGTGGATCATGGAACGGTATTTCCCGGCCTACCGCGCCGGGGCGGCACCGGAGGGCTTTCCGGCCGGGTGGCTCGTCTACCGCCGTCCGCGGGAGAGCGGGTCCGGGTCCTGACGCGCCGGCTTCAAACCCCGGGCGCCGTCCTTCGCTCGTAGACGCGGTAATCCTTCCCCCGCCTCACGGGAACGTATCGTTCCTCCAGCCAGTCTTCGAACGCGTCGAACGGCACGGCCCACTCCCGGCTCACGAACAGGAAGCGCGGCTTCGAACGTTCGAGCTCGCGGAGGAAATCGGAACGTAAACCCTCCACGTAAGGGTCCCGGCTGAAATCCAGGACCTCCGACAGGATGTACGGCGTGGCCGGACGCGCCTTGAGATCGAACGTGGCCAGGAGCGCGCCGTAAGGGGCGAAACCGAAACTGCCGACCGCCTGCACGGTATCGGTCTCCGCCACGAGGAGCGGCCGCGCGTAGCCGCTGATCTCGGCGGCGGAAGCGGTGTTGGCGTCGTGCCAGTCCAGGCGCGCGCCACGCAGGCTGATCCCCAGCGACAGCGCCACCGCCAGGAGCGGAAGAACGCGCGCAGCGGCGCCGCCGGAGCGGAGCGCCAGAAAACAAAGCGCGCTCGAGAGGGCCGCGAAATAAGCGAACGGGATCCAGTGATAGGGATAGAACTTTCCGGTCAGCGCGACGTAGACGAGAAAAGCGGCCACGAGCCCCGCCGGAAGGATCGCCAGACGTTTCGTCCCGGGATCCAGCCCGGAGCGCCGGAGGGCCAGGACACCCGCGGCGGCGGGAACGATCCAATGAACGGGGCCCCATTGCCAGAAGTGCGTCAGGCGGTGCCGCACGAGCTGGGCTGTCCCCTCCGGCGGAGTGAAATCGGCGGCCAGCCCGCGATAAATCGGCCAGTAATGACGGGCCACGTCGAGAAAATCCTTCAGGGCGCCGTTCATCGCCAGGTACGCGCCGGCCAGAGCGGCGGGAAGCGCCAGACCCAGGATCCCGGCCGGAACGACGCTCCGCAGGAACGTCCGGCGGAAGAACGGCGCGAAGACCGGCAGGACGACGATCGCGTTGGGGCGGATGACGCAGGCGGTCCCTAAAAGACAGCCCACGAGGAAGGCCCGCGCCGGCGCCGGAATGCCCAGGCGCATGACCAGGAGGGCAGCCGCCAGCGGCAAAAGGATGAACACGTCGCGCTGGCCGACGACGGCCGGCCCGGACGAGAGATAAACGGCGCCGAAGACCAGCGGCGCGGCCCACGCGACCGCCCGGCCGAACGGCCGGGCGCAGTGCCATGTCACGGCGGACAGGGCCAACAGGTGCACCAGATCGAACGCGCGGAAACCGGACGCGGAGTACCCGGAGCATTTGCCGGCGAGGACGTAGATCCAGTGGACGCCGGGCGCCTGCAGGTCGAAGAAATCCCGGTACGGGACCCAGTGGAGCCGCTCGATCAGGTAGGCCAGGTAGAGGAAGTACGTGTTGTCCAGGTAGACCGGCCAGCGCAGGGACGCCAGGCCGAGAGCGGCCGTGACAGCGGCCAGCGCCCACAGGAAGGCCGAGCCGATCTTCGCCACGAACCCTTTCCGGCCGTCTAGCGCGGCGTCACTCGGCGCTCTGGTCCTCGCCGCCGGGACGGACGACCTTGTAGACGATCTCGCCCTGCCGGGCCTTGTTGAACTTCTCGCGGGCCACCCGCTCGAGGTACACCGGGTCCGAGCGCAGGAGGTACAACTCGTTCTCCAGGCGGTCGTTCTCGCGTTTCAAGCCCGCAATCTCGGACTCGAGCTTGCGGCTGCGGTCCTTGAGCCTCTCGACGTGCATCACCCTCGGCGCCACGAGCATCGCGAAGAGCACCGCCAGGAGCGCCAGCAGGATGACCGTCGAGGGCCTGCGCATTACTTCAGGCCGTAACGCGCCTTCTTGCCCAGTTCTTCCTCGATGCGCAGAAGCTGATTGTACTTGGCCATGCGGTCGGTGCGCGAGAGCGAGCCGGTCTTGATCTGTCCGGCGCCGGTGCCCACGGCCAGGTCCGAGATGAAAGCGTCCTCGGTCTCGCCCGAGCGGTGCGAGGAGATGACGCCGTAGCCGGCGTCTTGAGCCAGGCGGATGGCCTCGAGGGTCTCGCTGACGGTGCCGATCTGGTTGACCTTGATCAGGATCGCGTTGGCCGCGCCCATGCGGATGCCCTTCTCGAGGCGTTCGGGGTTGGTCACGAAGAAATCGTCGCCTACGATCTGGATCTTGCTGCCGAGCGTCTTGGTGAAACGCACGTAACCCTCCCAGTCGTTCTGGTCGAGCCCGTCCTCGATCGAATAGATCGGGTACTTCCGGACCCAGTCCGCGTAGATGCCGATCATCTCGTTCGCCGAGAAAAGCCGGCCGGGGTCGGATTTCCAGAATTTGTAACCCTTGCGCGCGCCCTCGTCGAAGAGCTCGCTCGAGGCGCAGTCCAGCGCGATCTTGATCTGCGGACCCGCCTTGTACCCGGCTTCGGCGATCGACTCCATGATCACCCCGAGCGCCTCCTCGTTGCCGAGGTTCGGCGCGAAACCGCCCTCGTCGCCGACGGCGGTGACGTGGCCCTTCTTCTTCAGGATCGACTTGAGCTTGTGGAAGATCTCGGTGATCCAGCGCAGGCCCTCACCGAAGGACGGCGCGCCGACCGGCGCGATCATGAATTCCTGAAAATCGATCTTGTTGTCCGCGTGCTTGCCGCCGTTGATGATGTTGGCCATCGGCAGGGGCAGGACGAACTTCGAGTTGTGATGAAGTTCGCCGATGCGCCTCCAGAGCGGCCGTCCCTGCGAGAGGGCGGCCGCGCGGCAGACGGCCATCGAGACCGCGAGGATCGCGTTGGCCCCGAGGCGCGCCTTGTTGGGCGTGCCGTCGAGATCGATCATCGTGCGGTCGATCTTCCGCTGGTCCAGCGCGTCGGCGCCTTTCAATTTCTTGGCGATGGGCCCGTTCAGGTTGGCGACGGCCCGCGTCACGCCCCGGCCGAGGTAACGCGTCTTGTCGCCGTCGCGCAGCTCGACCGCCTCGTACTCGCCGGTCGAGGCGCCGCTGGGAACGGCCGCGCGGCCGAACGAACCGTCGGTCAGGAGGACGTCCGCCTCGACCGTCGGATTGCCTCTAGAATCCAGTACCTGTCGTCCCCTGATCGTTTTGACCTTCGGCATGACGTTTAAGACCCTTTCGTGGAATGCGGGTTGGAGAGATCCGCCGCGCGCGCGGAACGTTTCAAAAAGAAGGCCTCATTATAGCGGCCGCTTCCGGACGCGTCAACGCCGCGCGGACGGCTTTTTCCGCAGAGAGCGGACGAAACGGCCGAGCGCCTCGGGATACAGGCGGTGTTCCGTCCGATGAACGCGCGCCTCGAGCGCCGCGAGCGTGTCGCCCCGGCGCACGGGAACTCTTTTTTGCGCGAGAACAGGCCCGGCGTCCACTTTCGCGGTGACCAGGTGTACGGTCACGCCCGTCCGCCGGACCCCGGCGCGGTAGGCGTCGCGGATCGCGTGAGCGCCCTTGAAAGCGGGCAGGTAGGACGGGTGGATGTTGACGATCCGGCCCCGGTAAGCGCGGATGAACGCGGGGGTGAAGATGCGCATGAACCCGGCCAGCGCCACGACCTCCACCTTCTGGCTGCGCAGGATCCCGATCAGGACCTTCTCGTAGGCCGAACGGTCGGGGAAGAGTTGGGGCTTGAGACAGCAGACGGGCACCCCGGCGAGGGCCGCGCGGCGGATCGCGTAAGCTTTCGGGTTGTCCGAGATCATGAGGGCGATCCGGACGGGCAGTCTCCCCTTTTTCCGGACGGTCGCATCGAGGAGGGCCTGGAAATTCGAACCGTGGCCCGAGCAGAAGACCGCGACCGGGGTCACGAAGGACGCCTTAGCCCGCGAGCGCGCGGTCGATCTTCCTCTGCAGCTCGGTCTTCGACATCGCGCCGACGATGCGCTCGGCTTCCCGGCCGTCCTTGAAGAGGATCATCGTGGGGATGTTCATCACGCCGAATTTCGTCGGGGCTTCCTGGTTCTCGTCGACGTTCAGCTTGCCGATCTTCACGCGGCCCTGGTAGAGCGGCGCCAGCTCGTCGAGGATCGGGCTCATCAGGCGGCAGGGCCCGCACCACTCGGCCCAGAAATCCACGAGGACCGGAACGTTGGACCGGCTGACTTCCGAATCAAAATTGGAGTCGGTGACTTTCAGTACATTGTCGCCCATTTTTGTCTTCTTGCCTCCGAATCTGAGCTGGAGACCGGGATTGCCCGCCGAAGGCGGGTCTGCCTCCGGCGGAAACCGGTAACCAACAAACGAGCTGGAGACCGGGATTGCCCGCCGAAGGCGGGTCCGCCTCCGGCGGAAACCGGTAACCAACAAACGAGCTGGAGACCGGGATTGCCCGCCGAAGGCGGGTCCGCCTCCGGCGGAAACCGGTAACCAACAAACGAGCTGGAGACCGGGATTGAACCGGTGACCTGCGGTTTACGAAACCGCTGCTCTACCAGCTGAGCTACTCCAGCATGATGGTAGTGAGTGAAATGTCGTGAACCGGAAAACGGGAGTGCGGATGGGACGAGAACTGACCCCGAAATTCCGTAGGGCGTTATTTTACATCTTCGGCGTATCGCTGTAAAGCTCCTTGGGCCGCGGCGTGCACGCGGAAGATCTCGAAATCCTCTCCGAAGAACCCCGCGCGGCGGTAGCGCCTGCGGATCGCGCGGTCGAGGTACTCGGAGCCCTTGTGATCGCGACGCCAGAAGTCCGCGTCCTTCTGGGCGCCCTTCCAGAGCAGCAAGGTCGAAACGTTCCGCTCCTCGAGGTCCCGGGCCGTGAGGCGCTCGAACGCCTCGGTGTCGGCGAATCCGGGATCGAAGATCAGGGTCCGCGCGCCCGGCGGGCGGTCCAGGAGCCACGTCACGCGGACATTCGGCACGAAACCGCGCGAATGGTCCAGAAGCCCCACATACACCGCCTCGTCCGGGCGGGTGAGAGAGCGCGCCGCGCGCACCGCGTCGTGCTCCCGGGGATCCGGGTAGAGTTCCCGGACGAGCGGCGGACGGCCGGATTCGAGCGCGGCCGCGTCGCCGGAACGCAGCAGCGCGCCGATCTGGCGGACGGACCGCAGACCGCGGGCGGCGTCCCGCGCCAGGACCGGAGGGGCCGTCGAAACCGCCGTGACCAGGACCGCCGCGGCCACGAGGACCGGCCCGGGGAGCGCCGCGCCGCGCGGAACGAACGTCAGGGCCAGGAACACCGCGCTCACCCCGAGCGGATAGCCATGGGGAGCGTCGGCCCGATAGAGATAGTAATTGAGGAAGAAGGCGTGGAAGAGGAGCAGAGCCAGGTCCGTTTCGCGGCCGCGCTCGCCGGCGCGATGCCACAGGAAGAGGATCGCCCCCGCCACAAGCGGCGAAAGCGCCGGCACCCAGCGTTCCGCCGGAGAGCCGGCCAGCGTGAACGCCGCCGCGCCGAAGAGAGCCGCCAGGCCCGCGGCCGGACCCGCGGCGCGCTCGCGCAGGACCCACCACAGGAACGGGAACGCGATCCAGGCGGCGGCTTCCGGAGGAGGGGTCACGAACCGCAACGGCGCGACGTGCAGGAGCGGATGGATGAAATTCCACAGGAAGGCCTCGCGGAGACTGCCCGCCCCCGCGAAGACGAACGCAGCCGGCACGGCGAAGGACACGGCCAGGAGCGCCGCGCCGCGTGCGCGCCGGGCCGAGATCTCCGCCAGCAGGCAGGCGGCAAGAGCGTAGAGACCGAAACCGACCCGCCCGCAGAACGCCAGTCCGGCCAAAGCGCCGGCGCATGCCAGCGCCGCCCGCGCCGGGCCCGTGCGGCCTTTTTCTTCCGGCGCCGCGGTGACGTAGCAGAGGACCGAGCCGAGCGCCGCCGCGAACCAGGGCCACGAGGGCCTTTCGAAATGGGCGCCCGTCGCGGCCAGGAAGAGCGCGGTCCACGCCGCCGCCCGCAGCGCACTCCCCTCTCTGGCGCGGAAAAAGAGGAAGACCCCGGCGGTCAGTACCGCAGTGACGGCCAGATAGAAGAAACGCACCGCCAGAACGGACTCGCCGGTCCATCCGAAGATCCAGGCCAGCAGACGGTCCGGCAGGGCGGGATACATCATGAAAAAATCGCCGAACGGTTCGGCGCCCTGCCGCAGGAGGCGCGCGTGCACCAGCGGCAGGCATTCATCGTAGAGGTCCACCGGCCGCGCGAGGGCGGCCAGCGCGCGCGCGGCCAGGAGCGCCGCCGAGAACAGAACGGCCGCCCCTCCGAGAAGAACTTCCCCGGAAAGACGGTGGGAATGGGCGCTCATCCTGTGACGGAAAGGGCCGGTGTCAGGTCCGTTTGGCCCAGCGGGTGGAATAATCGTTGAGCGCGTCGATGAGCCCCCTGGAGGAAGGCTGCGGCTCGACCTTGCCTCCCAGCAGGATATCGCGGCCGGTCACGGATCTGCCGTAATATTCGAAATTCGAGTTGTTGTCCTGCGTCAGCACCGCTCCGTCCAGGGCCACCCCCGCGAAGAGGCCGCGGCTGCGCGAGTACGAGAAGATACCGGCCCGCAGCGACAGGTCGGTCGCCGCTTCGGAACTGCGGCCGATCGGCCCGGCAGCGACGGAGGCGTCGGCGCCGAGCGTGAGACTGCTCGACAGAAGGCCCTCCAGGCCGTTGTCGTTCAGGATGACGAGGATGAAATCGTTCAACTGCCCGCCGATCTGCAGGCCCCAGCTGCCGCCGCCGATCGTCGAGAACGCGACCGGTCCCCACTGCCCGGTCGCCGCGTCGCGCTTGAGGATCACACCGCGCCCGTAGCGCGCGCCGAAGATGAAACCGCCTTTCAAGACCGACGGGTAGATCGCGATCGCCTTGCACTTGGCGAGCATCTCTTCGGGGATGCTCTGATCGGGGGCCATCATCACTTCCTTCATCACCCGCTCGGCTTCGCGGAGACGGCGGTCGAGTTCGGGGTTCGCGGCGGCAGTTTCCTGGGGCGGCGGTTCGGCCGCGAAGACCGGGCATGCGGAAACAGCGCAAAGGGCCATCAGAAGGGTCAGGACAGCTCGTTTCATGCGTCCTCCTTGAAGCGAAAGTTGGCGGGTAACGAACTAAAACCCTGTGCGCTTTGGAACCCGCACAGGGTCATTGTATCAAAAAAACGGTTTGGAAGCTTTTGAGAAGAGGGGTCTTTTAGCGCGCGGCGTCGGCGGCGCGACCGATGATCGGGCCGGCCCCGGTCTGGGATCTGGGCAGTTCGAAGTCCACCGGGAAGGTCGCGCCGGTCGTGGACGCGGGGACCGGCACATGGATCTTGGAAGCGAGGCCGAGCACCCACAACACCTGGATCAGACGGTAGGTCAGGTCCAGCTCCCACCAGGCCATGCCGTGCCGCGCCGAACGCTGGAACGCGTGGTGGTTGTTGTGCCAGCCCTCGCCGAATGTCAGGAGCGCCACCCACCAGTTGTTGCGCGAGGCGTCATTGGACCACTTGTAGCTCTGGTATCCCCACACGTGCGCGGCCGAGTTCACCAGCCACGTGCTGTGGTAAACGAGCACGGACCGGAGGAAGATACCCCAGACGATGAACGCCCAGCCGCCCATCGCGTAGAGGACCGCGGCGAGCACGAACGTCGGCAGGATGTGCCATTTGTCGATCCAGACCAGGAAGCGGTCCTTGGACATGTCGGGCGTGAACTTCTTGCAGGATTCGTCGTCCTGCAGGAACTTCTCGCGGCCGAACAGCCATCCCATGTGCGCCCAGAAGAAACCACGCAACGGGCTGTGGGGATCCTGGTCGGTGTCGGAATAGGTGTGGTGGTAACGGTGCGCGGCGACCCATCCGATGGGACCGGACTCGCCGGCCATGCAACCGATGATCGCCAGAAGATATTCGACCGGCTTCGGGGTCGCGAAACTGCGGTGCGTGAAATAACGGTGATAGCCCAGGGTGATCCCCACACCGCCGGTGAGCCACCAGAGGAAGAGACAGATGACAAGCGCCTTCCAGCTGAAAGTAAAGAACGCCGCCAGGGCCCCCACGTGCATGAAAACCATCCACGCCAGGACCACCCAGTCGGATCTCGTGCTGAACATCGGTCTACGGGTCAAGAACGCCTCCTTGATTCAAGTGCTTCTATCTTATAAGTTTACCACAAAATCGGTCGAAAACCTAGACCCCCGCGGTGATCAACCGGTCGAGCTCATTCTTCAGCACCGGCAGGACCTCGTCGTACCGGTAGGAGCCGAGCGGTTCGGAGCGGCGCTTGAGCGAGACCGTGCTGGGCCCGCACCACACACCCAGGTCCGCGTCGTCGGTCTCGCCGGGGCCGTTCACGCGGCAGCCCATCACGGCGATCGTCAGCTTGTGAGCTTTCGCGTAGACGGTCATCTCCTTCACCCGCATGGCCAGCTGGACGAAATCGGCGTTCTCCACGCGCGAGCAGGACGGGCACGAGATGATGTTCAGGCCCTTGCCGAAGTCGGGCACCGAAACGAAACGGCCCGCGCGGATGTCCTCGAGGATCCTCTTGCCCCACGTGATCTCCTCGGGCTTCTCGGGGTTGGGCAGCGTCAGCGACACCCGGAGCGTGTCACCGATCCCCAGCGGAATGAGCTGTTCGAACGCCACCCGGGTCTTGATCACGCCGTCTGGCAGGAGCCCCGCTTCCGTCACGCCGAGATGGATCGGGACATCCGGGCGGCGTTTGGAGAACTCTTTGTTGCAGGCGACAACCTTCGCGGGATCGGAATCCTTGAGGCTCACGACGTAGTTCGCGAAACCCAGGTCGTCGAGGAGGCCGCAGTGCCAGGCCGCGCTCTCGACGATCGCGCGGATGTGATCGCCCGGGTACCGCTCGAGGAAATCCGGCGCCACCGACCCGCAATTGACGCCCACCCGCAGCGCGATACCGTTCTTTTTGGCTATTCCCGCCAGCCACTCGACCTTCTTCTCGACCGGCGTGGATCGGTCGAGATGGTGCAGGTGCCCCGGGTTATAACGGATCTTGTCGACGTGCGGCGCGACGCTCTCGGCCAGCGGGAAGTTCTCCTGCAGGTCCACCACCAGGCGCGCTTTCGTGCGCCGGCGGATCTCGGCCAGCGCCGCGACGTCGGTCGCGTTGTCCACCGCGATCCGGACGAGGTCCGCGCCTTTGGCCTCCAGAGCGGCGATCTGCGCGAGCGTCGCCTCCACGTCACGGGTGTGAGTGGCGCACATCGACTGCACGGAGATCGGCGCGCCCCCGCCTATCGCGAGGTCACGGACATGGATCTTTCGGGTCGTTTGTCCCAAGAAAAGCTCTTCTTCTGAAGTTAACGTCGTGGTTTTTCGGGGTCCGCGGAGAACGCTAAAACGGCTATTTCATCCGGCACATCTGCATGATCGGACAGGATTTCCCGTACGGACAATTGGCCATGACAAGCTTGCCGAGCATAAAAAGCGTCGCCAGCAGGGACACGGTGACCATGTAAAGACCGATCGCGCGGCCGATCGTCCGGCGGCCGTCGTTCTTGGACTCGGCGGCCGAAGAAAAGACGTGCCAACCTAATCCCAACGTCACGAACCAGATAGCTACGGACAGCATAGAGACTCCTCCGATATTTAAGAGCGAATTATACCCTATTCTCCTCTCAAAGGCGAGGAATTTGCGAGTTAGTTAGTAGAGCAAATATTTAATGAGGTCCTCGTAAGGGAAGCGGGCTGACCCCGACCGAACGAGGCGTGCGCTAAGCCCTACCTGAAAAACTCTATCGCGCCGCGAGGAGCGTCATGCCTCGTGAGGGAGACTAGCTTGCCCCGACCGAACGAGGCGTGCGCTAAGCCCTACCTGAAAAACTCTATCGCGCCGCGAGGAGCGTCATGCCTCGTGAGGGAGGACTAGCTGACCCCGACCGAACGAGGCATGCGCTCCTAGGCGGCGCGTGTGAAAGACGGGAATAAAATGGTGCCGAGGGGCAGAATCGGCGCCTTCCGCGCCGATCTAAAGGTCGGCGCTCCAGGTCGGCCACTCGCGCTGCTGACGCGCCAGAGGGCGCTTTTCCCGCCTTGAGCGGGCGCAGCGCTCCCTTCGATTCTGCCCCCATCAGCCCCTTGAGATTTTGTCGCCTCGGCACCAGCAGGTGACTCGTCTGAACCGATCCCCGCGAGAGAAGCGCGTTGCCCTGCGCGGGAGACTAGCTCGCCCCGACCAAGCAGGGCACGCGCTTCTAGGCGCGGGGTAGGTTAAACGGGAAAACAATGGTGCCGAGGGGCAGAATCGAACTGCCCACGCCCGCCTTTTCAGGGCGGCGCTCTACCACTGAGCTACCTCGGCACCGGAAGGGAAATCGGGGAGTCAGAGAAAAATCTGATTCAGAGTGTACTCATTCCCCCCGGATTTATCAATCTTAAAATACCCTCCGGCCCCTCGGCGCGGCTTCCGGGAGAGGGGCGGCGCCCCGTCAGAAGTCGGAAAGTTCTTTCGACGGGAGAGCCGCCTGCAACCGCCCCAGGCGCGACGCGAACGCCGCGGCGGCCAGCGCTGAGCCGGCGGCGCCGAAGAGGATGGCCCCCGGCGCGCCGGCGCGCGCGGCGAGCGTCCCGGTTAACAGGCTCCCGAACGGGCTCATGCCGATCAACGCCATCGTGTAGAGGCTCATCACCCTCCCCCGCATCCGGTCCTCTACGACGGTCTGCAGCAGCGTGTTCGTCGCGACCATCTGCACCATCACCCCGAAACCCGTGACGAACATGAGCCCCAGCGACAGCGCCGTCGAGCGCGAGAACGCGAAGGCCGCCAGCGACGCCGAATAAAGAAAGCAGGCCGCGGCGATCTTCTGCGCCAGGTCCGCCACCGTCCGACGCGATGCCATCACGAGGGCCGCGGCCAGCGCCCCGAGCCCCGAGGCGCCCACGAGGAACCCGAGCGTGCGCGGGCCGCCGCCGAGCACTTCCCGCGCGATCACCGGCAGGATGGTCGTGTGCGACATGCCCAGGACGCTTGTCAGGGCCAGCAGGGCGAGCGTCCAGCGGATCGGGACCAGGCGATAGGCATAGCCGAGACCCTCCCGCAATTCGCGCGGTACCGACGCCAGGAGCTCCGCGACCCCGCCGTGCGGCGCCGTGTGATGGGACGAATACCCGAAACGCATGGCCCCGAGAGCGATGAGGATCGGCACGTAGCTGGCGGCGTTGAGCAGGAAGCACACCCACTCCCCCCACAGCGCGATCACGATCCCGGCGACGGTGGGACCGATCAGGCGCGCGCCGTTGAAGATCGTGGAATGCAGCGCCAGCGCGTTGGGCAGGTCGTCACGCCGGTCGATCATCTCGACGACGAACGACTGACGAGCGGGCACGTCGAAAGCGCTCACGACCCCCAGGAACAGGCTGATCAGAACGAGCCGCTCGGTCGTCGCCTGCCCCGAGGCCACGAGCACGGCCAGCGTGGCCGCCTGCAAGAGCGCCAGGGACTGGGTGACGAGAAGAATACGGTGGCGGCTGCGTTTGTCCACCAACACCCCCGCGACCGGCGCGAGGATGAACGTCGGCAGCTGGCCCGAGAACGCGACCACCCCCAGGAGCAGCGCCGAGCCGGTCAGCCGGTACACGAGCCAGCTCATCGCCACCTGCTGCATCCAGGTGCCGACCAGGGAGAGCCCCTGCCCGAAGAAGAACAAGCGGTAGTTGCGGTGGCGCAATGCGCGTAGGATCCCGCTGCTCACGCCGCGGCTCTCCCGTCGCGGTCCAGGACACCCCCGAGCGGGGCCCAGACGATGAGGCAGAACAGCGGCATCAGCATCTCGGCGTACCGGGCCTGGGAAGCCTCGGTCAGAGCGCTGGCCAGAAGGACGGCGGCCGCGAGCGCGATCAGGAGGCGCAGAACCCTTTGGCGCCGGCGCAAAGCGACGAGGCCGGCGGCCGCGAGCGCCGCCAGACGCACCGCAAAGAACACCCTCGACCGGAAGAGACCGTGCCACCGCCGCAGCCACACGCTGCGGTCCCAACTCAACCGGAAACCCCGAAGGTCGATCGCGTACCATGAGAGGCGGCGCGGCACGGACCCGAGCGCGAAAGTTTTCTCCCGCTCCCGCACACGACGCAGCAACTCCTGAAAACGCCCGGGGTCATAGGCCTGCATCCCGAGACGGTCCCCGGAGCCTCCAAAGAACCCGCGGAAAGCCTTGACGGTTCCCCACGCGTACGCGCCCGGATGGGCTCGGACCGCCGCGAGCGCCGCGCCGAGGACCACCCGGTCGGCCTGGACCCCCGACAGGCCGCTGCGGTCCTGAAAGACCGGTATGTACCCGGCCGTGTGGCCGGGAAAGCGGTCCGCGGCGGGAGTCCCGCGCAGTGTCTCGACGATAAAACGCGTGTTGGGGTCCGTCGGATCGACGAGACGGTCCCGTCCGAACACGCGGTTGCCCAGGTGCCACCCGACGAAGGTCGTAAAGTGCGGGTATTGACGGAAAACGGTGTTATAGAAAAAAACCGAGCCGACCGTGGCGGCCGCGAACGCCACAAAGAGGGAGACCGCGCGCCGGTCGGCGCGACGGGCGAGCAGCGTCCACAGAAAGACCGGGACCGCTGCCAGGACGACCGGCTTGATCCAGAACGCAGCTCCGAGGGCCGCGCCGCAGGCGGCGAGAACAGCGAGGCGGCCCTCCCGCATGAAACGGAGGAACAGATGGACGGACAACGTGAACAGGAGGGCCAGCGGCGTTTCGTAATGAAGGCTTTGCGCGTGGAATACCCGGGGGTAATAAACGCCGTAGGTCAGCGCGGCCGCCAAACCCGCCCTCGGCCAGCCGGCGTGACGTCCCGCGCGCCAGATGAGGACCGCGGTCGCGAAACTCATGAGGTGCTGGACCGCGACGACCAAGCGGCCGAGATGCCGCACCGGCACGAAGAGCTTGCACAGGTCCAGGAAGATCGGGTAGCCCGGCAGATACGCAAAATGCTCTTCGAGAAGAGCGCCCGGACGCAGGACCAGGGGGTCCACCGGCCCCGACGGCGCGAACGCGCGGGTCATGTCGAAGAAATGCGCGGTGTCGGCCATGACCGGGATGACGGGCAACCAGACCATCGCCGCGATCTGCGGCAAAAGGACCAGCAGACCGAACCCGAGCAGAACGGTCCGGCGCGACAGATCGGACGACGCGTCTTCCGCCCGGAGAGAGCGCATTACAGGATCTCTTTCAGGCGCTCCGCGGGGCGCGCCAGGATCGCGCGGTCCCCCTTTTCGACGATCGGCCGCTGGATCAGGTCGGGGTAGATGACCATGAGGTCCAGCAGTTTGTCCTCGGAGAGGTTCTGTTCGGCGATCTTCAATGTCTTGTAGACCTCTTCCTTGGTCCGCAGGAGCTCGGACGCCCGCAGGCCCATTTTCCCCAGGAGTTCCTTGAGTTTGCCGCGTGAGAGCGGCTCGACGTAGTAGTCGACGGCCTCGAAATCCGCGCCGGCTTCCTTCAACGCTTTGTAGACCTGGCGGCAGGTCGTGCAGGTGGGTTTCTGGTAGATCCGGATGCGTTCGGTCACGGCGTTCCCTCCTCTATAAAGAGGATTATAACATGCCGCGGGCGGCTTGAACTCTTTGGGTCGAGGGCGCATAATGCGAAGCATGAGCCCCTCTCCCCGGCGCCTCTTTCGCCAGAAACTGCAAGCGGGCGGCATCTTCCTCTTTTGCCTGGGGGTCATGCTCTACATGTGGCACTGGGTGGAGAACCGCCGAACCGCTGAATTGCAGTACCTCTTCGGCGTCGAGTCGCGCGAGATAGCCTTCGCGCTCGAGAACCGGATGGGCCTGTACGCGAACACCCTGTACGCGGGGCAGGCATTATTCGCGACCAGCGAGGAGGTCACCCTCGCGGAGTGGAAGACCTTCCTCGAGGAGGGGAACTGGCACGAACGTTATCCCGGCATCCGCGTGTCGCGCTTCATCGAGAAGGTACCTGCCGCCCAGAAGAACGCGTTCGTCGAACGCATGCGGGCGGACCTGGCGGTCCTGGCACCCGGGCTCCCGCCCTTCGAGATCCTTCCGTCGGGCGAACACCCCGAGTATTTCGTAGCTAAATACGCCGAGCCCATCGACAACCGTTTCATGCCGCTCGGTTACGATTTCGGGGCCCTGCCCGACCGGCTGGACGCCATGAACCGGGCGGCCGGTTCGGGCCGGTTCGGCGCGACCGACGCCCTCTATGAGACGGAAGAGGGGCAGCAGAGACCTCGGATACAAATCTTCGTGCCGGTCTACTCGGACAAAAAGAACGGCGGCCGTCGCCGGTTTCATGAGCGCGACGATCGACCTCATCGATTTCACAACCTCCGCCCTGCCGCAAAACAGTCCGTTCCGGTATAACATCGCGGTCGAGATCTGGAATAACAACCGGCGGGTCTACGAGACCGCCCCGCAGCCGACACAGAAGCCTTCGTTCACCCAGACTCTGCCCATTTCAACCGACCCGACCGGAAAGTGGGAATTCCGCTTCCGTTCCCTGCCCGCCTACGACAACCGCCTGAAGGATGAGGGCGCTCTCTACGCGATCCCGCTGGCCGGCTTCTCGCTGGCCTGTCTGGTCGCGGCCGTGTTCTACCTCATGTCCACGCGGATCGTCCACGCCGAGGGCCTGGCCGAGCAGATGACCGAGCGCCTGCGCCGCTCGGTGACGGACCTTGAGCGGAAGAACACCGAGACCGGCGCGCTGAACGAGATGTCGGATCTGCTGCAACGATGTAACGGCCTTGACGAGGTCCGTGCCGTCCTGACACGATTCGCCGAGCGCTGTTTCCCCGGCACCCGCGGCGTGGTCTACGCGCAGAGCGCGCCGAAAGGGATCTTCGAGGCCAAGGACACCTGGGGAGGCTTGAAGCTCCGCGAGCCGGTCTGTCTGCCCGAGGACTGCTGGGCCCTGCGCCGCGGCCACCCGCACCGGGCGGGAGGCCCGAGCCCCGAGCCTGTCTGCCAGCACGTCGGCGCCGAGGCGACCGAACCGTACCTGTGCGTGCCGCTGGCCATGCAGGGCGAGTTCCTCGGGATCCTGCACCTGCGGCCGGACGGCGGCGCCGACGAGAGCTTTGTCACGGCATTCGCCGACGAAGCGGGCCTGGCGATCGGGAACCTGAAACTGCGCGATACCCTGCGCGAGCTGTCGGTGCGGGATTCTCTGACGGGGCTCTTCAACCGGCGGTTCATGGAGGAAACTCTGACCATGGAGGTGGCGCGCTGTCAGAGGCTCGGCCAGCCGTTGTCGGTGCTCATGTGCGACATCGACGGGTTCAAGCACTTCAACGACGCCCACGGCCACGAGTTCGGCGACACGATCTTGAGCGAACTCGGGCGGTTCTTCAAGAGCCGTTTCCGCAGTTACGACGTGCCCTGCCGCTACGGCGGGGACGAGCTGGTCGTCATCATGCCCGGCTCGGCGCTGGCCGACGGCCTGAAGCGCGCGGAGACCTTGAGGAGCAAGGTCAAGGAACTGCGGGTCACGGGGCCCGGCGCCGTGGTCGCCGAGCTCACTCTCTCGTTCGGAGTGGCCGCCCTGCTCGATCACGGGGATTCGCCCGAGATGCTGTTCAAAGCGGTGGATAACGCGCTCTACCGCGCGAAGAAGAGCCGGGACAGCGTGGTCGCGGCTATTCCCGAAACGACCGGATCTTCTGGATGATCTGAAGGAGCGTGACGTCCGGCGTCGAGGCGCCCGAGGTCACGCCGATGTTCTGCACGTCGGCGGGAAGCCAGGCGGTGTGGACGTTCACTTTGCCCGAACGTGGGTCGCGCGCGCGGATCTCGTTCTCGGAAAGGATATCGTCGGCGGACTCGATATGAAAATAAGGGAGCTTGTCGTCAGCGATCTCGGCAAGGTGCGTGGTGTTGGAGCTGTTGAAACCACCCACGATGAGTACGAGGTCGAGCTTCTTCTCTAAAAGCCCCCGCAGGGCGTCCTGCCGGTCCTGGGTGGCGCCGCAGATCGTGTCGAAGCTCTTGAAGCGCTCGCGCGTGGCGACCTCGCCGAAACGCTGGTTGAACGCGCGTCGGAGCATGTCCTGGATGGCGAGCGATTCACCTTTCAACATGGTCGTCTGGTTGGCCATCCCCATCTTGCAGATCGCCGGGTCGAACATGAAACCGGGCAGCACAGCGTCGGGATGCCGCGCGATGAAGTCCGCCGCGCTCTGTCCGCCGCGCACGACGTCGGCCAACTCCTCGGCCTCCTTCATGTTCTCGATCGTGATGTAGGCGCCGCCCTCCTTCACCGCCTGCGAAACGGTCGCGCGGGTCTCCTCGTGATTGCGCTTGCCGTGCATGATCGTGACGAAACCGTTCTTCGCGTAGCCCTCGACGCGCTTCCAGACGTTGATGATCGCGCCGCAGGTGGAGTCCACGATCGTGACCCCTTTCTCCTTCAGCCGCGCGATGTCGCGGAAGTCCGTCCCGAACGCCGAGACCACCACCACGTCGCCCGGTTCGAGACCGTCGCACAGCAGCAGGTTCCGCTCGTCGCGCTGCAGGTAGTGGACCCCTTTCTCCTTCAGCTTGCCGTTGATATAAGGATTGTGGATCAGCTGGTCGGTGAGGAAGATCCGGCGGTCCTTAAAGCGCTCGCAGGTCTCGAAGACCATGTCGATGGCCTTGTCCACGCCGTAGCAGAAACCGAAATGCTCGGGAAAATGGAAGAAAAGCGTCCCGAAATCCCATACCCCGCCGGTCTCGCGGATCGCCGAGATCGTCGAAGCCTCGTAGTTCTCGTGGTGGTGCTTGAAGCCCTCGCCGAACTCGGAAAGCTTCTTGATGACCTTCTCCAAAGGGACTCCTCGGGTAAGGCTCCTATTGTAACAAGGGGTCCGGCCGATTACAACGCCTCCGGACCGTCATGAAATCGGGTTAACCTCATTGTTCCCAGAAGCTTAGATGCGGCCTCCCACTTTTTTTAAAAATCAGGCCCCCCTATGTTATAATGACGTCTCAAAAACGGATGAGGTTCCATCATGCCCGCGACCCGCACCATCGAAGACGTCCTGAAAGAGACGAGGATCCACCAGATCCTGCGTCCCAAGCTCGTCATGGGCTCCCCATCCATGCCGGTCCGGGACGCGATCTCGCTCATGCAGGCGGAGAAGTCCGGCTACGTCGTGATCGCCGACGAGCACTCGAAACCCGTCGGGATGTTCACCGAACGCGAGGTCCTGATGAAGGCCCTGCGCAAAGGCGTCTCGCTCGACGCGCCGGTCTCCCAGTTCATGCGCACCGACGTCCACACCCTTTCCAAGACGGATACCGTCGGGGACGCCCTGCAGGCGATGCACGATTTCAGCATCCGGCACGTGCCGCTGGTGGACGAGTTCGGCCAGATCTCCGGGATCCTCTCGATCCGCACGATCGTGACGTTCCTGGCAGAGCTCTTCCCCACCGGCGTGTTCAACCTGCCGCCGCAGGCCGACCAGCTGCACGAAACGGCCGAAGGCGGCTAAAGGACCCATGCCCGTTCACAACACGACCAAAGAACTTTCCTCGGTCATCATCCGGATCGCCGGCGACTCCGGCGACGGGATGCAGCTGACCGGCGACCAGTTCACCGACACGTCGGCCCTGATGGGCAACGACATTGCGACCCTGCCGGATTTCCCGGCGGAGATCCGCGCGCCCCAGGGCACGCTGCCCGGCGTCTCGAGCTTCCAGATCCATTTCAGCCGGAACGACGTCTACACCGCCGGCGACGCCCCGACGGTGCTGGTCGTGATGAACCCCGCGGCCCTCAAGGTGAACTTGAGCGAGCTCGAGAAGGGGGGTCTCCTGATCATCAACACGGATTCGTTCCACGAGGACAACCTGAAGAAAGCGGGCTGGCCCTCGAACCCGATCGAGGACGGGGGCCTGCGCGACTACTCGGTGCTGAAAGTCCCGTTCACGATGCTCACCAAGAACGCGCTCGTCGAATCGAAGATCAAGGCCTCCGAGATCGACCGCTGCAAGAACTACTTCGCTCTGGGCCTGCTCTTCTGGATGTACGGGCGCTCTCTCGAGCACACGATCACCTGGACCCAGGAAAAGTTCTCCAAGAAACCCGAGATCGCCGAGGCCAACATCATGGCCCTGAAGGCCGGCTACAACTACGGCGACATCACCGAGATCGCCCAAGGCCGCTACATCGTGCCCGCGGCCGAGATCGAACCCGGCTCCTACCGCAAGATCACCGGCAACGAGGCGGTGGCCCTGGGCCTGGCCGCGATCCCGCGCCTCTCGGGCAAGCAGGTGCTCTATGCCGGCTACCCGATCACCCCGGCCAGCGATATCCTTCACCAGCTCGCCTACCGCAAGAACTTCAACGTGAAGACGTTCCAGGCCGAGGACGAGATCGCCGCCTGCGGCGCGGCGCTCGGCGCGGCGTTCGGAGGCCAGATCGGCGTCACCGGAACGAGCGGGCCGGGCATCTGCCTCAAGTCCGAGGCGATCAACCTCGCGGTAATGGTGGAGTTGCCGCTGGTGATCATCGACGTGCAGCGCGGCGGCCCTTCCACCGGACTGCCGACCAAGACCGAACAGTCGGACCTCCTGCAGGTGATGTTCGGCCGCAACGGCGACTCGCCGGTTCCCGTGATCGCCGCCTCCACTCCCTCGAACTGTTTCGATATGATCATCGAGGCCGTGCGGATCGCGGTGAAGTATATGACCCCCGTCTTCTTCATGTCGGACGGCTATATCGCCAACGGTTCCGAACCCTGGAAGCTCCCCGAGATCGCCAAACTGCCGAAGATCGAGGTCCGCCATCCCGAGAAACCCGACCCGCGCTATTGCAACGAGCAGAACCGCTTCCTGCCCTACGTGCGGGACGAGAAAACGCTCGCGCGGCCCTGGGCGGTCCCGGGCACGCCCGGGCTCGAGCACCGGATCGGCGGCATCGAGAAGGCCGACCGCACCGGCAACGTCAGCTACGACCCGGCCAACCATCAGCGCATGACTGAACTGCGCCGCAACAAGGTCCGCGGCATCGCCGCCGACATCCCCCTGCAGACCGTGCACGGGGACAAGAAGGGCGATCTCTTGGTCATCGGCTGGGGCGGCACCTACGGGGTGCTTCGCGCGGCGGTCGACGAGGCCCGTGCCGAAGGCCGCAAGGTCTCGCTCTGCCACCTCCATTATCTGAACCCGTTCCCGAGGAACCTCGGCGAGATCCTCAAAAGTTTCCCCAAGGTCCTGGTCCCCGAGATCAACATGGGCAATCTGCTGTTCCTCCTGCGCGCCGAGTTCGAGGGCCTGCGCGCGACCGGTTTTAACCGCGTGACCGGCAAGCCTTTCAAGATCCGCGAGATCCGCGACGAGATCGAGGCGCAACTGCGATGAGCGCTCCCTCCGGACCCGCCGCGCCGGCCGCCAACCCGTTCCATTACATGAAGGACGACTTCGTCTCGGGGCAGGACGTCCGCTGGTGCCCGGGATGCGGCGATTACGCGATCCTCTCGGTCATGCAGAAAACCCTCGCCGACCGCACGACCACCGCCCGCGAGAACCACATCTTCATCTCGGGGATCGGCTGCTCGTCCCGCTTCCCCTATTACATGAACACCTACGGTTTCCACACGATCCACGGCCGCGCGCCGGCGATCGCGACGGGGCTCAAGTGCGTCCGGCCGGAGCTGACCGTGTGGGTGGTCACCGGCGACGGCGACGGCCTTTCGATCGGCGGCAATCACCTGATCCACTGCATGCGCCGCAACGTCGACCTCAACATCCTCCTGGTCAACAACGAGATCTACGGCCTGACCAAGGGACAGTACTCCCCCACCTCGAAGTTCGGCAAGGTCGCCAAATCCACGCCGGAGGGTTCGATCGACTACCCGATCAACCCGCTCTGCATCGCGATCGCGGCCGAGGCAACGTTCATCGCGCGCACCGTCGACAGCGATCCGCGGCACATGGGCCAGGTGCTCGCGGCGGCGATGGAGCACAAGGGCGTGTCGTTCGTCGAGATCTACCAGAACTGCGTGATCTTCAACAAGGACACGCATCTGCCGATCGTCGGGCGCGAGAACCGGGACGACCGCGCGGTCTACCTCGAACACGGTAAACCGCTGATCTTCGGAAAGAACAAGGACAAGGGCGTCCGGATGAACGGCCTCGGCGCCGAGATCGTGGACCTGGCGGCCCATCCCGAAGAGGCCAAGAACGTCATCGTCCACGACGCCTTCGACCCCTCCCCGGCGCGGGCGTACATCCTGACCCAGATGACCTATCCCGACATGCCGGTGCCGTTCGGCGTGTTCCGGTCGATCGAGAAACCCAGCTACGAAGCGATGATGGACGAGCAAACACGGCACGCGGTCAAGACGCGGGGCGCCGGGGACCTCGAGAAACTCCTCTACAACGAGGAGGTCTGGACGGTCGAGAAGAAGGCCAAGGCGGCCATGCCCGTTCCGGACAAGCGGTTCATCGATTCGACGACCTCCGAGAAGAACTACTGGCATTCCGAAGAGCAGGCCCAGATCCTCCAGGGCAAATCGCTCGAGGGCGTCGCGCCGAAAGACCGGCTGTCGCGCAAGATCATGAACGAGCGGGTCGCCGATTTCATCTCGAAGGTCCCGCCGATCATCGTCTCACCCAAGACCCCGATGCAGGAAGTCGTCGACCGCATGCAGGCCAACCCCACGAAAGGGTGCGTGCTCGTCTGCGAGGGCGAGAAACTGGTGGGGATCCTCTCGATCCGCGACATCCTGCTGAAAATAGCGGGCAAGGTGCCGGACCTGACCCAATACCCCGTCGAGCGGGCCATGACCGCCAAGCCCGAGTACCTATCGAAAGACGCGCCGCTCTCGTTCGCGCTCCACAAGATGTTCATCGGCAAGTTCCGCCACGTTCCGGTCCTCGACGGCGACAAGCCGATCGGGGTCGTGTCCACGCGCGATCTTATCGATTATTTGAGCGAAAAGAAGAAGTAGACCGCCCCGCCTATCCGGGGGTGGGGTCGATCGTCTCCACGAGGATGCGGCCCTGCGGGTCGATGCGGTCCGGCAGGTCCGTGACGAACAGCACCTTCTCCGGATTCTCCCGGTCGACGAGCCCGACACGCAGTTCGAGCGGTTCCCACGGCAGGTCGTCGGGCAGGACGAGCCAGTAATGCTCGCGCACCGTATCCCCCTCCTTCCACAGATACGTCGGATGGATCCTGTACCCGATCACGCGGTACAGGCTGTGCACGGTCTGGCCCCTGCCGTCGACGAAAGTGACCGCGGATTCATATTTGCGCGCGGTCTTCTTCAGGCACTTCCAGTGGAACGTCAGGCGCAGCTGGCCGGCGTGCGCGGCGCCGGACCCGAGATCGAACGTGACCCCCTCCAGACCGATCTCTCCGTTGGCCGAACGCGCATTCAGCGCGATCTTCGGGACTTCCGGAGGTCCGTTCACCCGGTACAGCGCGTCCATCTCGGCGCGGTCGCCGCGGCGCAGGAGAACGGTGTCGCCGACCGAATCGAGCGCCACCCAGGCCCGTCCGGCCAGCAGGCGCAGCAGGTTCTCGTCCCGGGGCCGGCTCTCGAACCCAAACGTCATCGCGTCGCGCATATCCAGGAGCGCGTACTCGATGTCGTCCGGAACCGGATAGGCGCGCGAGGACAGGATCGCGGTTCCCAGGTACACGTTGTGGAACGCATAGAGCCGTTGCCGGTGCGCGAGCGACGCCGCGAAATGCAGGCCGCTGACGACGCTCGCCCCGGGCGGCACGCGCGCGATCAGCGAACGGCTCGCCCGCACCGCATCGGTGTCGGCGAATTTCTCCATGACGTCCAGCGCGCGCGTGAAGGGGCTGGCCAGCATCGTCGAGATGACGAACGACACCGCGAAGGCAAGGCTCGAGGCGCGCCGCAGGATGGGGTCCGACAGCCGCCGGAACACGGCGGCCAGGCCCGCGGCGGCGGCGGTCACCAGGAACGGCGCCAGCTCGACGTAATAGTGGTACGCGTAATCCTGCTCGGCGACGCGCTGGGACATCGCGTGCTGGAGCAGGAACGGCAGCATCGGAAGCGCGTACCGCCAGCCCAGGAACGGCAGGCAAAGGAACGGCGCGAACACCTTGAAAAGATACGTGAGGGTCCGGAACGACGCGAGCGTCGAGATCCACACCCCCGGCCGGGTGAACGGCGACAGCAGGACCTCGGCCGCGTTCCCTCCCAGGTGGTCATAGACCTGGAAAAAATCGATGCCGGCCTGGTTGAGCTTCGGTTTGACGAGCGCGAAAGCCACGACGAGCCACGCCGCGGCCAGAACGGCGGGCGCGGCCGACCAGCGCCATCCCTTCCGGTCCAGCCGCGCGGTCACCGCGAAAAAGAGGACCGCCAGCGCCAGGTTCTCCTGGAACGCCATCACGACGGCCGACCAGACCAGGAACAACAGGAAACGGTCCTCGAGATAGGCCAGGATCATCAGGAAAAAGAACGGCACCGCGAGCGTCGTCTGGTGGAACTCGTAGAGGTTCGCGCCGCCGACGCCGGGAAAGAAGAAATAGGAAAGCGCCACCAGCGCCGACCATCCGGGACCGACGAACCGGCGGGCGACCCGGTAACCCAGCACGACCCCCGACGCCAGCGCGAACGACTGGAGCGCCAAAAGCGCCAGCGGCGATCCGGCGATCCGGTACGCCCAGGTCAAGAGGTAGAAGACGGGGATGAAGTGGTTGCCGAAAAAATGGACGCCCAACAGGGAACAATATCCCGACCCGCGCGAGAGGTTCCAGAGCGTCTGCGCGTGGATCGCCAGATCGTAGTCTTTGTACAGGAGGTTGCGGTAATAGAACGCGCTGGCGTAGGTAAAGAAGGCGAAATAGAGAAGCGCGGCGACGACGCATAGGACCCGCCACGGTGTTTCGGGCCGCGGGCGGGCGGGCGCGGACAGCTTCCCCGCCGGGACCGCCAGGCGGCGCCGTTTCATCCGGGCCGTGTCCAAAGCATGGAATGGGGCATCGGCGACAATCATAGCACCAACGGATACCGGTCGCAACCGCTCTCTGGCTGCAGCAAGGCGGCGCTTGGAGCCGTTCCCGGTTTGTGTTAAAATTACACCCGTTCCGCACAAAGACTTCATCCGCGAAGGACTTATGATCAAACCGATTTCACCGCAAGAAACCCGGCCCGGCGAGCGCGCTCCGTTCCCGTCCTCTCGCAAGACCTACGAACCCGGGCGCCTGTATCCCGCCCTGCGCGTGCCGATGCGCGAGGTTTCGCTCTCCCCCACGCGCACCGCGTCGGGTGAAGAACCGAACGCGCCGGTCACCCTTTACGACACCAGCGGTCCTTATACGGACCCCGCGTTCGCCCCGGACCTGCGCAGGGGCCTGCCGCGCGAGCGCGAGGCCTGGGTGCGCCGCCGCGGCGACGCCGAGGAGCTCAAGGCCGGGACTTCCGAGTACGGACACCGGCGCCTGACCGACCCCTCGCTCGACGGCCTGCGTTTCGAGCACCGCCGCGCGCCCTGGCGCGCCCGGGAGGGACGCAACGTCTCCCAGATGCACTACGCGAGGAAAGGCGTCATCACCGAAGAGATGGAGTTCGCGGCGATCCGCGAGAACCTCCTGCGCGACCGGGCCGCCGAGACCGCGTCGCGCTCACAGCACGCGGGGCAGGCGTTCGGCGCGGCGATCCCCGCGCGGATCACCCCCGAGTTCGTCCGCGACGAGATCGCGCGGGGCCGGGCGATCATTCCGGCGAACATCAATCACCCGGAACTCGAGCCGATGATCATCGGCCGCAACTTCCTCGTCAAGATCAACGCGAACATCGGCAATTCGGCGGTCGCCTCGTCGATCGAGGAGGAGGTCGAGAAGATGACGTGGGCCGCGCTGTGGGGCGCCGACACGATCATGGACCTTTCCACCGGCAAGAACATCCACGAGACGCGCGAGTGGATCGTCCGCAACTCCCCCGTCCCGGTCGGCACCGTGCCGATCTACCAGGCACTCGAGAAGGTCGGCGGACGCGCGGAGGACCTGACCTGGGAGATCTACCGCGACACGCTGATCGAGCAAGCCGAGCAGGGGGTCAGCTATTTCACGATCCACGCGGGGGTGCTCCTGCGCTACGTGCCGCTCACCGCGCGGCGGGTGACGGGCATCGTCTCGCGCGGCGGCTCGATCCACGCCAAGTGGTGCCTGGCGCACCACAAAGAGAATTTCACGTACGAGCATTTCGACGAGATCTGCCAGATCATGAAGGCCTACGACGTCTCGTTCTCGCTGGGGGACGGTCTGCGCCCCGGCTCGATCGCCGACGCCAACGACGCCGCGCAGTTCGCGGAACTGGAGACCCTGGGCGAGCTCACCCAAAAAGCCTGGAGGCACGACGTGCAGGTCATGATCGAGGGGCCCGGGCACGTGCCGATGCACCTGGTGAAAGTGAACATGGAAAAGCAGCTGGAGACCTGCGGCGAGGCGCCGTTCTACACGCTGGGGCCGCTGACGACCGACGTGGCGCCCGGCTACGACCACATCACCTCCGGGATCGGCGCGGCGATGATCGGCTGGTACGGCTGCGCGATGCTCTGCTACGTCACGCCCAAGGAACATCTGGGGCTGCCGGACAAGGACGACGTGAAGACGGGCGTGATCACCTACAAGATCGCCGCGCACGCGGCCGACCTGGCGAAGGGCCATCCGGGCGCCCAGGTCCGCGACGACGCGCTCTCGAAAGCGCGCTTCGAATTCCGCTGGCAGGACCAGTTCAACCTCTCGCTCGATCCGGTCACCGCGCGTTCATTCCACGATGAGACGCTGCCGCAGGACGCGGCGAAGGTCGCCCACTTCTGCTCGATGTGCGGGCCGCAGTTCTGCAGCATGAAGGTCACGCAGGACGTGCGCGACTACGCGCTGAAACTCCAGCTCGACGAAAAGGCCGCCCTCGAAAAGGGCCTGCTCGACAAATCCTCCGAATTCCGCGAAAAAGGCTCCGAGATCTACCAAAAGATCTAGGCGTTACTCCGTCCGTCCCACCCCCATCTTTCTTCCGGCGCGAGGGCATTGCGACCTTTTGCGAGCTTTCGTAAAGCGCCAGGGAGACGGCACGGTGACCCCGCATTGGGGTCAGCGATGCCGAGGGTTCCCCAGCTTTACGGAAGCGAAGCGGTCGCGCGCCGGAGCGCGGGAGAAAGATGGGGGGGGTGGGACAAGAGGTTACTGGTAGTGGAAACCGAAGGTGATCTCGACCTCGTCCTTGCCGAGCAGGGCCAGGAGTTCGGGAGGCAGCGGCCCGAACGGTGAGGCCCGCTGGATCGATTCGACGCAGAACGAAGCGAAGACCTCGCTGCCGTGGCTTTCGGCCACGCGGATGATCTTCACCTGCCCTTCCTTGTCGAGCGTGAAACGCACCCGCACCGATGCGCTCTTGAAATCCGAAGGATACTGGAAAGACAGGTAAGGGAACCACTGGAACCACACCTTTTCCTTCAGGTTCTTCATGTACTCCCCCATGCCGGAACCGGTCGCCTCGAACGAGGTCATGCCGTAGAGAGAGGCGCCGGCGGACTTGAGGCGGCCCATCTCCTGGGTGATGATCTTGTCGCGACCGGTCAGGCCCGGGTCGGGCGGCCGGGGCTCCTGGGACGGCGAGGGTTGCGACGCCGCCGCGCGCTTCTCCTCCGGGACCGGGGGGACCTCGCGGCGGGGCTCGGGGACCGCTTCCACGACGGGTTTGGCGGTCTCGCCGAGAGGATCGGGGGCGCGCTCCTCCCGAGGCGGCCCGGCCGGAGGGATCTTTTCGGCGGCAGGGGTCGTCTCGGCCGCGGCCTCATGGAGCTTGACCGCCGGTGCCTCGACGGCCGGAGGCGCCGGGGCGGACCCCGGGCGGGCCGGCGTCTGGGCCAGTTGGTCGGAAGCCGCCTCGAGAACGGTCTTCGGCGGGCCTTCGGCCTTCGATTTGTCGCGTTCGAGATCCTGGTCGAGGGCATCGCGATCGGACATGCGGGGCGCCTGCGGCGAAGGCTTTTGCGGGCGGGTCTTCGGAGGGGCCTCGATGAACTGGAACGGCAGGTCCTCTCTGGCGCGCTCGAGGACGCGGCGGGCTTCGATCGCCACAAGGCGCTCGTGATAGAACGCCGCTGCGCGTTCGATCCCGGGGATCGCGGCGGCGGTCCCCCCCCGGGGGAGCGCCCCGCCCCGG